>Ga0335070_10003684_pt1 | contig 17932 bp, 19 predicted proteins | sample Lox_Sample_13_FD_206722 | JGI IMG/M metagenome (GOLD analysis project Ga0335070, IMG submission 206722) | Soil microbial communities from Loxahatchee National Wildlife Refuge, Florida, United States - Lox_Sample_1.3 | ecosystem: Environmental > Terrestrial > Soil > Wetlands | place: USA...
CGATCATCCTGAACAGAGCGAAGGATCTCCATGCCACACGTCCAAGTCACTCTCTTGCAGGGCCGCTCCACCGACCAGAAACGCAAGCTCGTCACCCGCATCACCGATGCCCTGGTCGAGGAATGCAACGCCACCCGCGACGCCATCACCGTCGCTATCGTCGAGGTACCCAAGGAGGACTTCGCCCGCGGCGGCACCCTGATCGTGGATCGAAAATGACGTGGCTCGGCCGTGTCAGCCGTGCCCGCGCCCGCGCACACTTATGTTTGTTCTTCTCTGTGCGCTCTGTGTCTCTGAGGTGAGATCTACTTTTCTCTAGAAACCACGAAATCCGGCACCCACAGCAGCGCCCGCTTGATTTCCGAGTCGGGGAACTCGCGGATCAGCTCCCGCGCCTCCGCCGCATACTCCGACGCCCGCGCCAGGGCGAAATCCAGCGAACCGTAGCGGTTGAGGATCTTGAGGATGTCCTGGTGCCCCACGCCGTTGAAGGCGCGCTCCCGCAGCACGGTCTCGATCTGCTTGCGCTCCACTGGAGTGCAGCGCTCCAGCGCGTGGATCACCGCCAGCGTCGCCTTGCCCTCGCGCAGGTCGCTGGCCACCGGCTTGCCCAGTACCTCTTCCGATGCCGTCAGGTCGAGCACGTCGTCCACGATCTGGAACGCCATGCCCACGTCGCGCCCGTACTTCGCCAGCTTCTCTTCCTGCTCTTCCGGGGCTTTGCCCAGGATCGCGCCCAACCGCATGCAGGTGGAGAACAGGCACGCGGTCTTGCGGAAGATCAAATCGAAGTGCTCTTCCTGGCTGATGGACTTCCCCAGCTTCTCCATCTGCAACAGCTCGCCCTCGACCATCTGCTGGGTCAGGTCGATCAGGGCGTCGAGCACCCGGAAGTTGCGCTCCTGCACCGCGATCTTGAACGCCTGCATGTAGAGCCAGTCGCCGGCCAGCACGCACTTGGAATTGCCCCACTGGGTATTGGCCGACGGGCGCCCGCGCCGGGTCTGCGCCTCGTCGATGATGTCGTCGTGCACCAGCGTGGCCGTGTGGATGATCTCGACCACCGCTCCCAGCCGGATCACGCTGCGATCGTTGCACTGGAAGAGCTTCGAGGACAGCAGCAGCAGCGCCGGGCGGATCCTCTTGCCGCCGCCGCCGCGCAGGTGCTCCCCGATGTCGGTGATGGCGGCGACGCTCGAGACCGTGTCCCGCCCGAACTCGCGCTCCATCGCTGCCAGGTCGTCCCGCAGCAGGTCGAACACTTCTTTCGCCACCGCCGAGGTTGTGCTGGGTGTGGCCACCGACTCCTGACTCCTGACTACTGACTCCTGTAGTTGACGAACTGCATATCGATCCCGAAGTCCTGCTGCCGGAGCAGCGCGATGATCTCCTGCAGCGTGTCGCGGTCCCGCCCGCTCACCCGCACCAGGTCTCCCTGGATCGACGCCTGCACTTTCTTCTTCGAGTTCTTGACCACCTTCACGATCTCCCGCGCCTTCTCGATGGGGATGCCCTGCTGCATGGTGATTCTCTGCTTCACCGTGGCCCCCGCCGCCGGCTCGACCGCGCTGTATGTCAGCGCCTTCAGCGGTACGCCGCGCTTGACCAGCTTGGTCTGCAGCACGTCGTTGACGGCTTTGACCTTGTACTCATCCACCGCCGCCAGGTGGATCGTGTCTTTGCCCTCCAGCGCGATGTTGCACTTAGCGTCCTTCAGGTCGAAGCGGGTGTGGATCTCTTTCGAAGCCTGCTGGATGGCGTTCGAGACTTCCTGCAAGTCCACCTTGCTGACGATGTCGAAAGAGTTCTCAGGCATGACGTCCGCCTATGCTATAGGTTGCCGCCGAACCCCCGCAACCGGCGACATCGCTTACCTCTGTCATCCTGAGCGGGCTTCAGCCCGCGAAGGACCCCACCGGCCCTGGCAGCGCCCAGGTCGCTCAAAGGCACTTCGGGCCAAATGCTGTATAGTCTTCATGCTCGAAGGAGGACCACATGTCCGCTCGCAACGGCGACAAATCCCGCTACGGACGCCAGCGCCGCAAGAAGATCGCCCAGCGCAAGCGCAACCGGGCCCTGCGCAAGACCGGGCAGAAATAGCTAGGCCGACGGACGGGCCAGCATCCACACCCCCAGCGCCAGGATGATCGCCCCGACGACCGCGCGAAAGGTACGCTCCGGGATGCGGCGCAGCAACGGCTGCCCAGCGATCGTTCCCAGCACCACGCCGGCGCTGCCCAGGAGCATCAGCTTCCACTGTGCTCCGATCTCGTGGAACTGAGTGGCGGCGTACACCGGCATGCGGAATCCGTCCACCAGCAGCGCGATGGCGGTCGCCGTTGCCACGAACGATTCCTTCTTCACATCGAATCCGAACAGCGCTGCCGAGCGGATGCCGCCCTGGTTTCCCACCAGCCCGCCGAAGATCCCGGATAGAGCGCCCGCCACCCAGCCCGTTGTCCGCCCGAAGCGCATGCGCGATGCCAGCCCGCTCACGCCCATGATGCCCGCGAACACCAGCAGAGCGCCCAGGATGTAGCTGAGGACCACACTCTTCAGCCAGGCGTGCAGCAACGCTCCCGCCAGCCCGCCGAGGCCGCTGGTGATCCCGAATGTCAGGAACACCCGCCGGTCCATGTGCTGCCGGATGAGGACGAACCGCAGGGCGGTCGCGATCAGGTGCGGGACCGACACCACCGCCACCGCCAGCTTGGTTCCCAGGGCGGTCGCCAGCAGGGGCGTCAGGATGCTCCCGATCCCGAACCCCGCAATCGAGGCGATCCCGCCCGCCACTGCCGCCGCTATCAGCACGAGTATGTGGAATGTCGGAATGAGCGCCATTACTTCAGCTTGAAGAACCGGTAGAAATTCTCCGTCGTCGCCCGCCCCACCGTATCCCGCGTGATCCCCCGCAACTCCGCGATCTCCCGCGCCGTCTCCACCACGTACGCTGGCTCATTGCGCTTGCCCCGGTAGGGGATCGGCGCCAGGTACGGTGCATCGGTCTCGATCAGCATGCGGTCGAGCGGGACCTCCTTTGCGGTGTCCCGGATGTTCTGCGCCTTCGGGTAAGTCACATTTCCGGCGAACGAGATCATGAAGCCCATCTCCAACGCCGTCCGCGCATGCTTCAGCTCGCCGGTGAAACAGTGCAGCACCCCGCCCAGCCCGCTAGCTGCCCAATGCTCGCCCAGCAGGTGCAGCAGGTCCACCCACGCATTCTCGCTGTGGTCGCTGGGGCGGTTGTGGATGACGATGGGCTTTCCGCGCGCCCGCGCTACCTCCATCTGGCGCACGAACACCGCGCGCTGCACCTCGCGCGGCGAGTGATCGTAGTGGTAGTCGAGCCCGATCTCCCCGACCGCGATGACCTTGGGATGCCCTGCCAGTTCGTCCAGCTTCTGATAAGCGGCTTCATTCGCCAGCCGCGCCTCATGCGGATGCACACCCGCCGTCGCCCAGATCCAGTCGTGCCCTTCGGCCAGCCGGCTCCCGCACTCCATCTCCTCGGGTCCGTTGCCATTCCCGATTGCGACCAGGGCCTCCAGCCCCGCCGCCTGCGCCCGGAATAACACCTCTCCCCGGTCCTGCGCGAACTTCGGCCCGTCGAGATGGCAGTGGGAATCTACGAACATTGGGTGATTGAGTAATTCGGTAATTGAGTGATTGAGAGAATGATTCCGCCCCGAAACGCAGGTGCAATGACCCAATTACCCGATTTCTCAATTACCCGACCTACTTCAGTCTCGCCCCGACCGGCACATCCTCCAGGAATCCCGCCAGCACCGGCTGCCCATCCCCCACGCTCGCCGCCAGCAGCATCCCATTCGACTCCAGCCCGCGCAACTTCCGTGGCTGAAGATTGGCCACGATCACGATCTTCCGTCCGATCAGCTTCTCCGGCTCGTACGCCAGCGCGATCCCGGCCACGATCTGCCGCACTTCGTTTCCCAGGTCCACCTCGAGCCGCAGCAGCTTGTCCGCGCCCTTGACCTTCTCCGCGTGCTTCACCTGCGCTACCCGCAGCTCGATCTTGCTGAAATCGTCGATTGTGATCTTGGGCTGCTCCGCCGCGCTAGTCGCCGCCGCCGCCGGTCCGGTCACCGCCTGGGTCGCGGGCTGACCTGCCTGCGTCCCGCTTCCTGCCGGCTCGCTTTTCTGCGGCGCCTGTGTGCGCTGCTCTTCCATCTGCTGCATCCTCTCGATCGCGGATTTGTCGGCGCGCGGGAACACGCCCTCCACCTTGCCCAGCTTCGTGCCTACCGGAAGCTGTCCCCACTTCAATCCCGCCAATTTCAGTTTCTTGATTTCGCCCAGCCCGAGCTGCGCCCAGATCCTGGCGGTCGACTCCGGCAGCACCGGATGGACCAGCGCGGTCACGATGCGCAGTGCCTCCGCGCAGGTGTACAGGATGGTGGCCAGCCGCGCCCGGCTCTCCTCGTCCTGCTTCTCGCCGATGGCCCACGGCTCGTTCTCGACGATGTACTTGTTGACCGCTCCCACCAGCGCCCATGCCGTCTCCAGCGCCCGCGAGAACTGGTAGTCGTCGAACTGCTCGCCGAACGTCTTGATGGTCTCCTTCGCCTGCTTGGCGATCGCGTCGTCGGCGGCGGTCCGTGCCACCGTCCCCGACGGATAGGGCACCTCGCCCTTGAAGTAGCGGCCGATCATGGACAGCGTGCGGCTCGACAGGTTGCCGAGATCGTTCGCCAGGTCGGCGTTGAAGCGCTGCACCAAGGCGTCGAAGGAGAACGACCCGTCCTGCCCGAAGACGATCTCGCGCAGCAGGAAGTAGCGGAGCGCGTCGTAGCCGAGCGTGTCGCCGATGGTCTCCGCCCGCACGATGTTGCCGCGCGACTTCGACATCTTGCTCTCTTCGAACAGGATCCAGCCGTGCACCACCACCGAGCGCGGCAGCGGCAGCCCCGCCGCCATCAGGAACGCCGGCCAGTACACGCAGTGGAAGCGCACGATCTCCTTGCCGATCATGTGCACGTCCGCCGGCCAGTATTTCTTGAACCGTTCCTGGTCCTTTTTGTCCGGCGAGCCGTAACCGATCGCCGTGATGTAATTCGAGAGCGCGTCCAGCCAGACGTAGATGACGTGCTCGGGGTCGTCGGGCACCGGGATGCCCCACTTGAAGCTGCTGCGTGAGATCGACAGGTCGCGCAGCCCGCTGCGCACGAACGACGCCACCTCGTTCCGCCGTGTCTCCGGCCGGATGAACCCCGGCTGCTCCTGGTACAGCTTCAGCAGCTTGTCCTCGAAGGCCGACAGCTTGAAGTAATAGTTTTCCTCGCTGACCGTCTCCGTCGGGCGCCCGCACTCCGGGCACGGCGCACCCGGCCCCACCGCATCCACGTACAGCTCGTCGAACACGCAGTACTGCCCGGTGTACTTGCCCTTGTAGATGGTGCCGTTCTGCTTCAGCGCCCGGAAGATCTCCTGCACCCCGCGCTTGTGCTCCGCGCTGGTCGTGCGGATGAACTTGTCGTACGACATCCCCATCCCGTCCCACAGAGCGCGGAACTCGGCCGCCACCTCGTCGGTGAACTGTTGCGGCGACTTGCCTGCCGCCTCCGCCGACCGCCCGATCTTCTGCCCGTGCTCGTCCGTCCCCGTCAGGAAGAAGGTGTCGATGCCCAGCATCCTCTTCCGTCTCGCGATCGCGTCGCACGCGATGGTGGTGTACGCATGCCCGATGTGCGGCCTCGCATTCACGTAATAGATCGGGGTCGTGATGTAGAACTTGGCGGGTTGGTCGGGCTTGTCAGCCATTTTGTTCAAGATAAAGGCGCGTGGCTTCCTGCATGACCTGCTTCAGGGGGACGTGGTGGGCTTCGGCGATGCGGCGGCAGTCCTCATATTCCGGGGCATAGTTGGCGACGGCGCCGTTCAGATTCGCGACTTTCAGCCGGACCTCGCCCCATTTGGTTTGCACCGAGACGGAGCGGCGGACGAGGGCGGCGCGGCGCTCCTCGCGCATGCGCACGCCCAGGGTCGTGGTCTCGGTGAAGATAAGCCTGGTGAGCGGGGCGGCGTGTTCCGGCTTGCACAGGACGGTCAGCAGCATGCCGGGACGGTTCTTCTTCATCTGCACCGGCGTGCCGAAGACATCGAGCGCGCCCTCGGCCAGCAGGCGGTCCATCACGTAGCCGAAGACCTGCGGGTTGAGGTCGTCGAGGTTGGCTTCGAGCACAGAGATCGTCTCCCGCGGTGCTTCGATGTCAGACGTGGCGCGGCTGCCCTCGGCCGCGTGTTTGGTCGGCCCGGATTCCCCAACCAGGATGCGCACGACATTGGCATGTCCCTGGAAGTCGCGGGAGCCGGCGCCATAGCCGATCTTCTCGATCTTCATGCCGGGGATGGGCTCGAAGCGCTTCGCCAGCACCTTGACGATGGCGGCGCCGGTAGGAGTGACCAGCTCCGCCTGGATGCCGGAGGAGAACACCGGCGCGTCTTTCAGCAACTCGACGACGGCGGGGGCGGGAATGGGGAATTCCCCGTGCTGACATTTCACCGTGCCGCTGCCCAGGTTCAGCGGCGAGCACACCCACTCGTCCACGCCCAAGGCTCCACTGCCGACCGCGGCGCAGACGACGTCCACGATCGCGTCCACGGCCCCGACCTCGTGGAAATGGATGGCATCGCGGGTGGAGTTGTGAACCTTGGCCTCGGCGTCGGCCAGGGCTTCGAAGATCGCCACAGCACGGGTTTTCGCGCTGTCGGAGATCTTCGCTTTGGCGATGATCTCGCGGATCTCTTTCAACCCGCGGAGAGGATGGCCATGGTCATGCTTGTGCGGCGCGGGCGCCCCCGCCCGCGACTCGTCGTGCGAGTGCTGGTGATGCGAGTGCCCGTGATCGTGAGTGTGCCCGTGCGAGGGCGCGTGGGCTGCTTTGTCCAAGTCCTCTTTCTGCTTCCAGTACTCCTCCCGTGGGAGGTCCTTCTCGCCGCCGGCCCAGACGTCCACCTTGGTGGCAGAGATGCCGCTGCGGTCCACGCGGCGGACCTCCAAGCGCGCGCCGACGTCAAGCGCGGTGACGGTCTCCTCCAGCAGGCGCGGCGGAACGCCGGCGTCCACCAGCGCGCCCAGGAACATATCGCCGCTGATGCCGGAGAACGCGTCGATGTAGGCGATTCGCATGGGTCGTCAGTCGTCGGCCGTCAGCGCCGAGTGACTACAAACTTCCGATGATAGAGAGGCGTTCCGCAGGCGTCAAACCGGTCGCGAAAAGAGCGCTTGCTATAATCGCAGGCTTGCTCACAAGATGGGGCCCGGCCGAGCCGGCCGGGCCGCACGGGCGGCACGCCCGTGCCACATGAGCTCCCGGGAGCCTGCTTGTATCGCCAGTTCCAAAAGCGGCTGGAGGAAGCGGTGCGTGCGTACCTGCACCGCCAGTACGAGCTCGACCTGACCACCATCGCGGTCGAGCAGCCGCCCAACGTGAGCTTCGGCGAGTTCGCGCTGCCGCTGGCCTTCGAGCTGGCCAAGAAGCTGCGCAAAGCGCCGCGCAAGATCGCCGAAGAGATCGTGGCCGGCATCGGCCCCATCCCCGGCTTCGAGCGCCTGGAGGTGGCGGGCGCGGGGTACATCAACGCCCGGGTGCAGCGCGCGGCGATGGCCGCCGGGCTGGCCGCCGACGCCGCGGAATTGAGCCCCATCGAGGCCGAGCATCACGCCCAGCAGAAGATCCTGATGGAGCACACCTCCATTAACCCCAACAAAGCGGCGCACATCGGGCACCTGCGCAACGCCATCCTGGGTGACACCTTCGTGCGACTGCTGCAGGCCAACGGCTACCCGGTGGACGTGCAGAACTACATCGACAACACCGGCGTGCAGGTGGCCGACGTGGTGGTCGGCTTCGTCCAGCTGGAGAAGAAGGCGCAGGCCGACATCGAGAAGCTGATCGATACCGACCCGCGCTTCGACTACACCTGCTGGGACCTGTACGCGCGGGTCTCGCAGTGGTACGCCGAGGGCGGGAAGAACGTGGAGGCGCGCCTGGACGCGCTGCACAAGATCGAGCAGGGCGGCAACGAGCTGGCGGAGATCGCGCGCATGATCTCCGAGACCATCGTGGCCAAGCACCTTGACACCATGTTGCGGCTGGGCATCGTCTATGACTTCCTGCCGCAGGAGAGCGAGATCCTGCACCTGAAGTTCTGGGAGGTCGCCTTCCAGCAGCTCAAGGACAAGGGCGTCCTCAAGTACGTCGAGGAAGGGAAGAACAAGGGCTGCTGGGTGATGGTTCGGGGCGGCGTGGAGAAAAAGCAAACCGCAGAGGACGCAGAGAGCGCAGAGGAAGATCAAAAGGTGATCGTGCGGTCGAATGGGACCGTGACCTACGTGGGGAAGGACATCGCCTATCACCTGTGGAAATTCGGGCTGCTGGGACAGGATTTCGGCTACCGGCGTTTCTACATCTACCCCGACGGACACGAGTGCTGGATCTCCACCGACCATCTGCAGAACGAGCCCGACCACCCGCACTTCGGCGGAGTGCAGGCCATCTACAACGTCATCGACACCCGCCAGACCGATCCCCAGACCAACGTAGTGGAGGCCATCCGCGCCCTGGGCTATTCCGCGCAGGCCGACCATTACACCCATTTCTCCTACGAGATGGTGGCGCTCACGCCGCGCTGCGCCCTGGAGCTGGGCTACGACATCGACGAAGAGGACCGGGGCAGGGCGTACATCGAGGTGTCGGGGCGCAAGGGGTTCGGGGTCAAGGCCGACGACCTGATCGACGCGCTCATCGCCGCCGCCAAGAAAGAGGTGGACCCGCGGCATCCCGAGCTCAGCGACGACGAGCGGCTGGCCGTCGCCATGCAGATCGCCATCGGCGCCCTGCGCTACTTCATGCTGCGGTTTACCAAGAATTCAGTCATCGCGTTCGACTTCAAGGATGCGTTGGCCTTCGAGGGCGAGACCGGTCCCTACGCGCAGTACGCCGTGGTGCGCGCCAGCAACATCTTCCGCAAGGCGGGATTGGATCCGGAAAAATTCCTGGCAGAGACGCAGCTGGCTGCGTCTCTCTTCGAAAGATACTTCACGGGCGATTCCGGCGATGAATTATGGGAGCTGTGGCTGGCGTCGTCGAAGCTGCCCTACGTGATCGAGCAGTGCATCGCCACCACCGAACCGGCCTACCTGGCCAAATACGCCTTCCAACTGGCGCAGCTGTTCAACAACTTCTATCACCGGCACCACATCCTCGGGGAAGAGGACGAGGCGAAGAAGAAATTCCTGCTGGCCACCGCCGGCGTGGTGCGGCGCGAGCTGATGCGCGCCCTGGAGGTGATGGGGATCACGGTGCCGCCGGTGATGTGATCGCGCTTGGCGGGCGTCCGAGCCCGCCGCGGTCATTCCTTCGCCCAGCTCAGGACAGGCTCTGAGCGAAGCGAAGGACTTCAGCCATCAGGCATCAGGACGCGGTGTTGCAGTCCCAGACAAGCAAGACCGGCTTGTCTGGGGACTGCTGCCCCAAGTCGTTATCCGAACCGTTCTCGGTAGGTAGTGCGTGCCAGGCGCTCGAAGACGGCTTTATGTCCGGCCATCCTTACGTAGAAGCGGCGCCGGCAATTCAGACACCAAAACGGATACAGCCGCAACAACGGGGTAAGAACAATCCGGTCGAGCCAACGCCGCCTTGCGCGGTCGGCCCCTGAATAGCTGCATTTCGGGCATCGGATCGGAAGTTGCATATCGGTCCCTGATGGAGTTGTGCGGAACTGACGAGTGGACGAGTAGAGGGAGTAGCCCGGGCCAGGGAAGGGTTGCTCGAAAAGGCAGATGAAATGTTGGCAGGTCCTAAGAATCGTCCGTCCGGGCGATGCCAAGGTGGCCGGTCGGCCAACGGCTGATCACACAGCCCTTGCCGGGCGACCGTCGTCAGTCCAGGCGGACCAGGAACATGGTGCCTTCGAGGGTGGTGTTCTCTTTGAGGACCTCTTCGGCGCGGCGGCGGTCATCGCCCAGGACGCGGACGCGCACCCAGTAGTCCCCGACCGGGCTGCCGAAGGCGAGCACCCTGGCGGTCCGATAGCGGCGGGCCAGCCTGTCCTTGAGCTTCTGGGCTTCCTCTTCTTCGCTGAAGGCGCCGATCTGCACGCACCAGCGCCCGCCTTTTTCCAGGGGCGAGGGCGCTTCCAACACTTCCAGGCGGACCCGGGCGGTGCCCGCGCGCCAGACGCCAGTCTCTTTGGCAGCGGCGAGCGAGAGGTCGATGACCCGGCCCTCGACGAAGGGCCCGCGGTCGGTGATGCGCACCAGCGCCGACTGCTTGGTGGCGAGGTTGGTGACCCGCACCAGGGAATTGAGAGGCAGGGTGCGGTGGGCGGCGGTCATGGCGTTCATGTCATAGACCTCGCCGTTGGCGCCGCGGCGGTTGTGATAGGGCGGCCCGTACCAGCTGGCCAGGCCGGTTTCGACCAGGATGGGCGGGGTGTTGGGCGGAGCCTCGGTCTCTTCGGGCTGGGGTTGCGGCTGGGGGGAGACCTCGGGCGGCGGAGGAACGACGACGCGTGCCCGCTTCTTCTCGCCGCAGCCGGTCAGCAGCAGCAACGCTGCCGCCAGCAACAGGGAAAGAGGGGTCCTCAGGAAGGCCGCTGCCGGTGCTCGTCCATGAAGTCGGCGAGCTTGTGCAACTGCTGCGCGGCCTTGCGCAGCGCGGACGACGACTCGGTCCGCACCTTGGGCACCACTTCGTCGTTGAGGTAGTCGACGATCTGCTTCAACTCGCGGTCGATCTTGCGGCCGACGTCCTCGAAGTGGGCGCCCTTGCGCGACTTGCGGTTCGGAGACAAGCTGCTGCACCTTCCGTTTGATGCGGATCGCCAGAGGACACGATTATCCGGCAGCGGCCCTATTTGGGGCAACCCGGCGGCACCCCCGGCGTCAACAGCCCGGACTCGCGGCGGGTCCGGCAGCAGACCGGCCGACTCTTACCGGCGGATCTTGGTGATCTTGCCCAGCGGGACGGGCGCGATGTCGCGCCAGCCGTTCTGGTCGGTGTTGCGCACGAAGGTGAGCTCGTCGACCAGGACCTGGCGGGAGCCACGGTAAGAGTCCCAGTGGCGCCGGGCGATATCGTAGATCTCCTGGGCGCGCGCGGGGTCGTCCACCTTGGCGAGGGTCAGGTGAGGGATGTAGGGCCACTGCTCGGGTCCGCCCAGAGCGCCCTGATGCAGCAGGTCGTGGAGTTCCCGCATGCGGTAGGCGCCGTAAGAGATGCGCAGGAAGACGGTGGCGGTGGTGGGCAGGAAGTTGGCCACCTCGCCGAGGGAGACCTCGAAGGGATTGAAGCTGCGGCAGAGCTTGCGGAGCAGACGGCTGGCGTCGTCCTCGCTGCCCTCCAGGCGGCGGGGCGGCAGGATGCTGAGGTGAGAGCCCAGATGCACGTGCTCGGGATGGACCTGGCGGCGCAGGTCCTCGACAAAGCGGCCCAGATCGTTGCGCACGTAGGCCACGACGGCGTGCTGCAGGAGCATAGCCAAGCGCATTATATCCGCGCCCCCGGCCCAGAGGAGGTTACGGCGGTGTCCCGGGTGGTACCCGGGGTAACCGGCGAGAGTGGGCTACAATTGAGGCGTCGGGGCGTAGCGCAGCCTGGTAGCGCACCTGCCTTGGGCGCAGGGGGTCGGCAGTTCGAATCTGCCCGCCCCGACCAAGTTTTTCAACCGCTTACGGCCTTTTGCAAACTGACAAAATTTGCGCTGTAGGCGGAATTGTAGGCGGTTAAATCCTCAAGGGTTCTCCCTCGACAACAAGAATCAGCGGGACTCGGTGATTACACCCGATAACGGGTTTTTTAGGCGAATGGCCTCGCAGGACAAAACGTGACAAGCACGCGCATCCGCTCTCGTAAGGCATAGCTTCCGAATAGCCCGTCATCCGGGACCAATTGCTGGCAGCGGTTGTTAGGCCGCAGGCCCAACGATCCCCTAGTGCCGCGCCATGGATTCGACGCGAGCGACGAACCGAAGCCCTGAAAACTGTGGGCGCGGTATACGAGCTCGGATGTGCGGCGAATCACTGGATGACCACGACGTGGGTACCTTCAGACCCCAGTCATTGCAGCAATCGTTTGGCGTAGTGGACTGGGATAGCGAAATTCGAGCCACCAAAATCGCGGAGCATGGCGACATTAATGGCGATCACCTTGCCGTTCGAGTTGAACAACGGCCCGCCTGATCCCCCGGAGGTAGTCTGCGCGTCGTAAATGATCTTGTCGGCCAGGACGTCACCAATGTGCCCCTGCGTGCTGGTCGGCCGGATGAGCTTTTGGCGCGCAAGCTCCGCCATCACACCCGATGGATCGCCGTTCGTCTTCGCTGCGATCGAGCGCACAGTATCCTCGCTGGTTCGAGCAAGGATCGCGTCGATAGCCAATGGATATCCAAGCAGCACGACCGGCTGTCCGCTGATTGCGCTTTTCGGATCGTCGTCCATCGCGAGCAGTTTCAAGTTCAGCCCGGCGACGTTTCCTCCCACCACGGCGACATCCGCATCAGATGAGATCTTCTGTACCTTCACGGGAATGCCCCGCGTTACACCTGGAAAATACGCAGTCATATCGGCGACGTAGGCCTCAAGATTTGGCGCCTGCTTCAGCAGTTCGCCTACCTCATCGTCTTTCCACCAGGGCTGGACGACGTGGTGGTTGGTGATGATGCGACCGTCGGAGGAAACAAGGAACCCGGTGCCGAACGCGTCCATGCGGACCTCGGCGCCCACGCCTCCGATCTGCAGGCCAACGTCGTCGCCGGGACTCGGCAGGGAACTGGGCGGAAGCAGGGACGTGTAGCGAAGAGGCAGGTTCGAGAGCTTGTCTCGGAAGCCGACCGAAACATGCAGCAGGCACACGCTCGACGCGTATGAACGAATGATGCTCTGCGCGACAGTGGTCTCGTTCTCGAGTCTCTTCAGCCGCTTGTTCGAATCACTGAGTTGCTTCTCCAGATCTGCTACCTGAGAAGGATCGGCAGAGGCGATCTTGCCGTGCAATTCGTCGGCCTTTTGCTTGAGGCTCTGTTTCTGCGCCTCGGCAGACGCGCTGGCCTTCATTTCCGCTTCCGCTCTTGTCCTGCGCGCAAGTTCGATCAGGTCACGCTCGCCAACCACGCCAGCTTGGAGTCTTGCCAGCGTCGCATACAGGCGGGCATTCTGCTTCTGCGTGCGCCAGTACAGGAACCCGGCAGTCGCTGTCGCTAGCAGGATGAATGCGGCGAGTGCTCCGAGTCCCAGACGCAGCGCTCGCCTGCCCTGGTTGAGCGCATGCAGCACTCGGCGCGCCTGCCCCCGCATGCGCTTGCTGCTGCGCACTTCCTTTCGCAATTCGTGTTCCGGCAGCTTCTCGCGCAATTGCGCGCGCACCCGTGCCAGCAGTTCACGGTCGTCGAACGGGACAGAAAGCACGTCATCGGCGCCCAGTTCCAATCCGCGGACTCGTTCCGCTGGCCCTCCTTCTGCCAGCATGATCACTGGGATGTGTCTGGCCTGTTCGGAACCCTTCACGTCTGCCAAGAGGTTGCAGCAGTCCAAGTGTTGCGGGTTCATGCCCATCACAATCAAGTCCGGCATGGTCGTAACGATAGTCGTCAGCGTGGCGGCAGAGTGCGGGGAGACCTGATATCCGGCACCGCTCAACACCTCGGCCAAGCGATCGCGCTGCCCGCTCTCGGGTTCTACGATTGAAACTTTGTCAGGCAGGAACACCATCTCTTCTACACCCTAGGAATGCCGAAGTGCCGTGTCTTTGATGGTTGAGATCGGGATTGAGGTTCAGGATTAGCGGTCGCTGATTTAGAGATGTGGATCGTTAGATTGTTACTTACTCGACGGCTCTGGCAGCAAGCGTCTCCACCACTGCTATGTTCGATAATAGTTCCTGCGGCACACCATGCCGCGTCTGCAGATACTGGGCGCTGTTATAGGAGACCCAGACCTGACCTCCTGCGTCTTCCCAAACCAGGACCTTCAGAGGTAGATCTATGGCGATGCTCGGAGCCGCGAGCATCAACGGAGTTCCGGCCTTTGGATTGCCGAATATCAATAGCTTGGTGGGACGCATCTTTATTCCTACCTTCTCCGCCTCGCCGCTGTGATCGACCAGGGCGAATAGAGTGATGCCTCTAGCTTGGAGAGTGCTCTTCAGCTTCTCTACGATATAGTCCACCGAATGAGCAGTCGACTTATTGACGATCCCGTTGTCTGGGGCCGTTGGCATGGATGTCTCCTCATGTCTTCCAGAAGTTGAGGCTTTGCCGCCCCCGGCCGAAACCAGGTAGATCACCATCGCGAGCCGATCAAGGCAATCCCGGTGGCGAGGGCCAAGGGACGAGAAGGCGGAGGCTGCCAGCGAGTTAAGTCGCGCATCAAGCGGGTGTGATGCCACGCGGAAGAGAGATTGACGATCACGCCTACGCCGATGAGCGCGGTCCATCGGGTCCCACACGCCTTGTCTCGAACTGCCCAAAGATCCCTCGCGGCCTATTTGTAGTAGCGCCCGTTCACTTCCTCACCGATGATTGCGACATCGGCGCGTGACGTCGTAAGCGGGTCGGACTTCCACGAAAAGCCGGTGGAGGGCACCTCGATCTGTGCTTCCATCTGGCACGACGCGCGAAAACCGGTGAAGCGGAATTGCCGGGAGGAATCGTCGTAGGTGACGGGCTCCCCGGTCGACTTCCAGATCATCTTGAAGCTCATGCGAGCCGGAATGGCGACGGAGTCGATGGCGGGCCAGCGCGGCTGGTCGACCACCTCCACATCCTTCATGTCCAGAGTGAAGATGCTGGCATCGGGGGTGACGGTCAAGCCTCCGTCCGGCACCGGCACGACCCAGTAGAGTCCCGACGGCGCAATCGGAGGATGGCAGTCGTGGATCTGATTGGCAGGAACCACCGGTCCCTTGAAGAGCGTGAGTCATATATGGGTGAAGGTCCCCTGCTGGGCGGCCCGGGCCGCCCAGTACTCGCCCCGCATCACGCCATAGTCAGTGGTCGGGCTGCCGAATGCGATACGGTTGCCGGCGCTGTCGGTACCCATGCCGGTGAAGGTGCTGCAGCGCGCGACGCGGCCCTTGAAATGGAAGATGTGCGAGGGCTCCAGGTTCGGTCCCGCAGGCTGGTTGTGGCTGCCGTTCTTGTCGAGCCAGGGGATAGGGTAGGGATCGGTGCCACCGTTGGCGGTGCTGGGGACGTCGGGCGAATCCAGCGCAGAGATCTCCGGGGCAAGCGCAAGGGCCACACCAGTCAATGCCCCGGCTTGGAGGAATCGTCGGCGATCATGTATCCGGGAGAAAGAGTTCTTGTAGTTCATGGTCTTGTCTCCGAAGTGCTGACTGGGTTTCTCTCCGTTCTTTGCGGTCTCTAGGCCGTTTTACGTCGTCGTGCAGAAGCAACGATCCAATGGGGCAATCCATTTCGCTAGGCTGCGCCGGCGGCTGCGGGCTTCGCTTCGACAAGCGGCATGTTGACGAGGTGTTCGCTCAGGAACCAGACCTGAAGCTCGTTAGTGCGAAGCACGTCGCTGATCACCAGATCGTTCGTACCATCGTCACCGAGCTCAGAAGCGGTGCTGGCTAACTTCCTGCACTCGCTGATGATGATTCGATGGGCTTCCAGCAAGCGAGACAGTTGGACGGGAACCTCTTCCCGTCCACGAGGTGGACGTGTGATCTGGGTGGTTTCTGCCACATCGGCCGCCATCGCCAGGCTCACGCCACCCAGTAGCTGGATGCGTTCCGCGATGCCGTCCACGAGTTCCACTTGCTCGTCATAGTGTTTATCGAAGAGCAGATGCAGCTGATAGAAGGTCGGACCGGCGACCTGCCAGTGACTTTTCTTGTAGAGGTCACGTAAGGTCATGGTGTCGGCCAAGAGCTGGTTGAGCTGTTCTGTCATCTCCAAGCGGACCGGCTCCTCCAGGCCGAGTGGCAGGGCATGATTGACCGTTCCATACCGCTGGATCTCGCCTGCGCGTTGGTGGAGGTGGGGTTGGGCGCTGATGGTGGCCGCAGGTTTGGCGTCGCTTTGTTTCTTAGACATTCGAGTCTCCTCATTCTTCGGCAGATTGTGGGAGCTTCATAGGAACTTCATCAAAGCCTCGATCGTCTCATTGGGATCTTCCTCTAGGACCCAGTGGCCGGTGTTCTTCAGCACGATAACGGTCGCATCCGGAGCGACAAGCTTCATTTGCCGCCCGAGAAAATCAGCGCTGGCTTTTTCACCGCAGATAGATAAGACCTGCATGGGCAGCTGAGTCTTGGCGAACTCGGCGAAGTCTTTCGCTGCCTGCTGGAAGGAAACGAAGTACGCCCATCCGGCGCGCATTCGGCCCGGACGCGAGTACGCAGCGGTGTAGGCCTGGCGGTCGCTCTCCGAAAGCGAATGGTTCTTATCTGCCGCGAAATCGTTCCAGAAGTGGTCGAAGTAGATACGTTCCCGTCCTTTCACCAGTGCCTCGGGAGTTGGGCCGTTGAAGCGGAAATGCCACATATTCGGATCGTTGTAGTAGGTTTCCCAATCCCCGATACCGGGAAGAAAGGCATCGAGGACCGCCAGCTTCTCTGTCTCGGATGGGAACTGGGCGGCATAAGCATAAGCGACCATCAGGCCAATATCGTGGCCGACCACGCGAGCCTTGGTTACGCCGAGCGACTTGACGAGGCCATGGATCGTCATTGCTGCGCTTTTCATGTCGAGGCCACTTGCCGGGATATCCGAATCGCCGATACCCGGGAGGTCGGGTGCAATTACCGTGAACTTTTCCGCCAGTCGCGGCATGATCGGTCTCCACATGCGCGAAGTCTGAGTGTACCCGTGCAGAAGGATGACCACCGGCCCGTGGCCAGCAGTGACGTAATGCAACTTCAGGCCATTGACGACGGCGGTGCGGGAATCGATAGTGGTCGCAGCACCGGCGGTCGAGAACAAAGTGATCAACAAGATGAGCGCGCGCGCGAGCAGGCTGCAACTTCGGCTCCTCATGATTTCCCTCCGACGACGGGTGTTTGTCGACCCGCGCCCGCCTAGCCCCTTGCCGAGACCAAGCGGGGCGCGGAGGTCGATGATCAAGCGGCCGCCCGTTCAGCCCGTTTGATGAACCCGAGCAGGTCGGCATTGATCTGCTCCGCGTTCGTGGTGGGCATTCCGTGCGGGAATCCCGGGTACACCTTGAGCGTGGCATTCTTCACCAGCTTGGCGGACATCAGGGCCGAGGCGCCGATGGGCACGATCTGGTCATCGTCGCCATGAAGGATGAGCGTAGGCACATCGATATTTCTCAGGTCCTCAGTAAAATCTGTCTCTGAGAACGCCTTGATGCAGTCGTAATGCGCCTTTACGCCTCCCATCATCCCCTGCAACCACCAGTGCTCACGGACGCCTTCGGAGATCTTGGCGCCAGGACGGTTGTAGCCGTAGAAGGGGAGCGTGATGTTCTTGTAGAACTGGGCCCGATCGGCCACATATTGGACGCGGAGATCGTCGAACACCGAGATGGGTAGACCGCCAGGATTCTTCTCGGTCCTTAACATGAGCGGAGGGACTGCGCTGATCAGCACCGCCATGGCGACACGTTCTGAGCCATGGCGGCCGATGTAACGGGCAACTTCTCCGCCGCCGGTCGAGTGGCCTACGTGGATCACGTTCCTCAGGTCGAGCTTTTCGGTGAGAGCCGCAAGATCGTCGGCATAGGTGTCCATTTCGTTGCCGTCCCATGTCTGGGTGGATCGGCCATGCCCCCGTCTGTCATGTGCGATGACTCGGTATCCATGCTGGCCGAAATACAACATTTGGGCATCCCAGTCGTCGGCGCTGAGCGGCCAGCCATGACTGAACACGATCGGCTGACCGTTTCCCCAATCCTTGTAATAGATCTGCGCATTGTCCTTCGTTGTGACGAACGGCATTTTGACTC
>Ga0335070_10003686_pt1 | contig 17926 bp, 13 predicted proteins | sample Lox_Sample_13_FD_206722 | JGI IMG/M metagenome (GOLD analysis project Ga0335070, IMG submission 206722) | Soil microbial communities from Loxahatchee National Wildlife Refuge, Florida, United States - Lox_Sample_1.3 | ecosystem: Environmental > Terrestrial > Soil > Wetlands | place: USA...
GCCGCCAAACCGCTTGCGCGACTTCAGGGCCGACTTCGCCACGCCCCGCATCCTGCCGAAATCGCGCGTGAAAAAGCTCACCACAAGGTCGGATTCATGCACCGGCCACGTGCGCAACACCACCGCCTCTGACGTGAGCACTCCCATGCGATTCCATCATCGCATCTGAAATGGCTCGTATCGCTGGTGCTTCACCAGGCTCCAGGCGTCGATGCTCCACTTCAGGTCCAGATCGCCTGCCGCATCCGCGCGTACCACTTCCCTTTTCGCGGCCCAGCCGGCCTCGCGCGGCACGCTTGTCTGCTCCACGCTAGGCCGCTCCAGCTTGCCGAATGAGCAGTCTGTCCACGGCAAGTGCGGGCTTCATTCTGCCCCAGACACACGAACGCCCGCCGGGCGGTGCCACGGCGGACGCGTGAGATGCAATCCTATCGTGCTTGTGCGAACAAACTAGCGTCCAAAGTGAGCTGCATTCTTCGCCGTAAAGTGCGCCCACTTCTCCGGCACATCGTCCTGCGCGAAGATCGCCGACACCGGGCACGCCGGCACGCATGCGCCGCAATCGATGCACTCGACCGGATCGATGAAAAGCTGATCGGCCTCTGCATGACCGGCTTCGTCCTTCTTGGGGTGGATGCAATCGACCGGACAGGCGTCCACGCAGGCTGTGTCCTTGGTGCCGATACAGGGTTCAGCAATCACGTATGCCATCTGGGCTATCTCCGAGGAAGTGAAGTCTTCTCGACGCTGATAGTAGCACACGGCCCCGGCGGCTGACTCGACCCGTCGGGCCACGGTTTTGCCATGCGGGAACTCACCCCTTCAGCGCGCCATCCGTTCTTCTCTGCGTGCGGCCCACTCTTCCGGCGTCGGGATCGGCGAGAGGTCTCGACCCGCAAACATGTCCTGAAACAACCCCACGAGCTCCTGGTGGATCAGGCCATTCGACGCCAGCACCTCATGGCTCGCGAGCTTCACCGGATTTCCAGCGAAATCCGTCACGTGCCCGCCGGACTCCTCCACCAGGAGAATTCCCGCCGCTGTATCCCACGGGTTCAAATTGAACTCCCAGAAGGCCTCCAGCCGTCCCGCCGCAACATACGCCAGGTCCAGCGCAGCCGATCCCGCCCGCCGCACCCCGTGAGAACGCAGCGTAAACTGCTGGTAGAAGTGAATGTTCGGGCTGCTATGCCGCTTGCGGCTCGGAAATCCCGTGGCGACCAGCGACTCTGCCAGCTCCGCAGTGCGAGAGACGTGCAACGCCTTGCCATTCAACAGCGCGCCCTTTCCCGCCTCTGCTGTGAACAAATCGTCGCGCAGCGGATCGAAGATCACCGCTGCGACCAGCTTCCCATCCTCATCCGCCTTCAACCCCGGCGTGCGCTGTTCCAGCCCCAGTGACACGCAGAAATGCGGAAACCCGTGCGCAAAATTCGTCGTTCCGTCCAGAGGATCCACATACCAGCGGAACTCCTGGTCCAGCCCTTCGCGTGTGCCTTCCTCGCCAAAAATCCCGTGCCCCGGAAATACCTCGCGCAGACGTCCCCGAATCAGCTTTTCCACGGTCCGGTCGGCCACCGTTACCAGGTCGACGTCGCCCTTGTACTCGGTCTCGACGCCCTTCGCAAAAAAATCGCGCAGCCGCGCGCCCGCCTCCCGCGCAATCTCCGCAGCCTGTGAAACCCACCGTGTGTCTGCCAAATGGACTGCCCTTCCCGTTTCGTTCACGAGGCGGCCGCGCTCTCATCCGAGGCTTCCTTCGCAACGCGCGGCTCACGGCGCTTTCCCGCTTCGGTGATCGTCTCGATCTGGTGCTTGTAGATGAACAGGTTTGGCTTGCCCTCGCGGGTCAGCCGAAGCATCCCCTCGTCGAAATACTCGATCCATCCGCGCACAACCTCGCCCCCGCGGAGCTTAACGGCAACCGAAATCTGGCGCTCGCTGAGCGAACGCAAATACAGCGCCTCGTGCCCGGTTTCGCCCGGCGGAGGAGCCTTGGAATGGCGGCGCGACGGAATCGTTGGAGCCATGGTGTCATTTTAGATGCAAAGCCGAGCCGACCCGGTCGTGAAAATCCCGCGCGGTTCGGTACTTATGGACAGGTTCTTCAACACGGAGAAGCGCCCAACTCGTGACAGGCCCAAACGCACAACCCGGACACATTACGAATGGGGTCGCCTTGACTCTCCCGACTCAGCCTTAGAAGACCCAGCCGCGGACCTCCTGCGGCACATACTTGGAGCCCCCAAGATCCGAGTCAGTGAACCCGAACACGAAAAACTGATTGGGATTCGTGTTGGGTCCGCTGTAGTCCTCGAGAAAGTCGTTATCGTTTGCCACCCAAAGCGTGTGCAGTTTGCCGCTCTTGCTCACAACGTCGGGACCAAACGCCAGACCCTCGATCTTTGCCGGAATCTGTGCTGCCGTCATACCGGTTGCCGTGAGCGCCTTCACCACGTCGAGGAAGAGCGCCTTAGGAACCGCGGCGCTCGCAGCCGCAGTGCCGTTCATGTCGCTGATATCCACCGCGTCAGCCAGGTCGATTTTGAAAATCTGCTTCACCTTCGCATTGCTGCCGTCGCCCAGCCCTTTTCCATCGCGCTCGTCCACCAGGAACTCATGGTTGTTCAGGGCCACGATCTCGCTCACGCCCGAACCGGTCGTCAGCAGATATCCGTACTCATGCAGCGTCCGGCCCGACTTCACGTCCAGCACGACGATCCGCAGCAGATTGGCAGCGGCACCTTTTTCTGCGGCATCCTGTATCAGCGCATTCTGCATGATCCCGACGAGTTTCTTTCCATCGGGAGTGATCGCCAGCCCTTCCATCCCTTTGTTGGCGACCCTGCCGGTCGAATTGTTCGCGATCTCCACCGCGCCCTGCGGGCTCAGTGTGCTGACAAAGAACTTCTCCGGCAGCCGGAACGAGCGGAGCCGATACCCGCCGAACCGCGCGAACTCGTACACGTAAGGTCCGTACTCGTCAGAAATGTACACACGCAGCCCGTCGTTCGAGACCCGAATGCTTTCCGTGTCGAAGCGCGCATCCTTTGAATATCCCGAGGTGTGGTCCGCGTCAAAGTTATCTGACCGTCCAGTAAAATAGTGCCTCCACGGCCTGTTCAGAGCCGGTTCGCCGGAGCCCACGCCCAGACCATCTCCTGTTCCGTAAACAAGCGGCGAGAAGTTGTAAAGCAGTGTGGTCGACTCCAGTTCAGGCGTGATCGCATACGGCAGCGCGCCGCCTGGGTTCGCTTTCAGGTGCATACGAACTGTGTGAAACCGGTTGATGTAGCTGACCGTGTCGTCAATATTTGAATCAAACGGCATCGCGTTGGGGCCGCGATCGGGAAGTGCCAGAAACTCATCGCCCGAAACGTGCGCCAATCCCGATCCGAGCCCGCCAAGCAGGTTGGCCGCAGCGCCGTTCTCCAGTTTTCCCTTCAGACCCGACAGGTCCGCATAGCTTCCCGCGGAACTCCCCGTGAGCGTCCCCTTCGCAATCAGTGCAACCTGCGCATCTGCGCTGGATGCCGTTGAGATCGCCAGTGCGGCGACGGTGAGTGCAGCAATCGAGACCTTCTTCATAGCAGCCCGCTCCTTCCTCGTATAAACACAAACCATGTCATCCTAGAAGTGGCGCTGCAAAATCTCGTTGAATGACGCTTGAATTCTCTGTGACACTCGGGTTAACTTGCATGCTCGGAAAACAGTCCGCGCTCAAGTCAAGTCGGTGCATTCGAAGATGAGGTTGGGTGGCAGCAAGATGCGGCGACGACGCTGGTCGGATGCTAAAGCCGCATCTCCGCCGCTCCCTGCTCACTTGCTCTTGATCGGTGTGTCGCCGTAGTACCCCGTCCGGTGGCGGATATTGAATGAATCACCCGACCGCGGAACCGTCACTTCGAGCCGGTGGAAGTTCCTCCCCGGCTCCTGGTTGTGCGGATAGTAGGCAAGCAGGTACTGCGTTCGCAGGTCTTCGCTGACCCGTGCAAACGCCTTGTCCAGCCCACCCTCGTCTGCGTAGAAACTCTTGCCGCCCGTCTGTTCGGCAAGACTGATCAGAGCGTGCTCGCCGCCGATGTCGCGTCCGGCGCTCGCCTCGATCGGAACGTCGATGATGCTGTAGATCATCACCTCGTCGCGCAGCGCCTCTTCCAGCGCTTGGTCGTACGTCATTCCCTTTGCCGTATCGCCGCCGTCTGAGATCAGCACCAGCACCTTCCGGCCTTCCTTCCCGCGCAGTTGTTTTGCCCCGAGGTAGATCGCGTCGTAAAGCGCCGTTGCGGAGTCCCCGCGCAGCCGTTCGAGCCCGCGATCGATCTGCGCAACCTTGTTGGTGAACGGCGTCACCTCGCGCACGTAAGTCGCAAACTCGATCAGGCTCACCTGATCCTGCTGGCGCATTAATGCATGCACAAACCGTCTCGCCGCGTCCGTCTCGAGAATCCGGTCCTTGTAAACGCTTCCGCTGGTATCGATGGCCAGTGTCAGGTTCAGCGGCAGCTCCGACTGGCGCTCAAACACGGCGATTTTCTGCAGCCGCCCGTCCTCAGACAACGCAAAATCCTCCTGCGTCAGGCCGCCTACGATCGCGCCATTTGAATCCGTCACGTTCACGAACACATTGACCAGCTTGACGTCGATGCGCAACGGAGCGTCCTGCGCGGCCACGCGAAGCGCCGGCGCGCAGACGCTGACCGCAATCGCGGCGCAGGCAAAGTTGTGCATCATCCGGCTATGCAAGCGGGCCATCGGAGCCCCCTGCGGCCATCCCGGCGGGAAACGGTTCTCCATCGGCCCACACGGTGCCGTCTACAAACGTTTCCTTCTTCCAGATAGGCACTGTCTTCTTCAGCGTATCGATAAGCCATCGGCTGGCTTCATAGGCCTGCGCCCGGTGCGCCGAAGCCACCACAATCAGCACACTTGTTTCGCCGAGGTGAAGCCGTCCGAGCCGGTGAACGATCGCCACGTGCCTCACGTTGAACCGGCGGCGCGCCGCGCGGGCAAGCTCCTCCATCTGCTTCAGCGCCATCTCCTCGTACGCTTCGTAGTCGAGGTGGAGCGTCCGCCTTCCGCGCGAGTTGTTGCGCACGATGCCGTCAAATACCACCACGGCTCCGTCCTCGCCATCCTTTGCTGCCGCCACAAGCTGCTGCGCTTCAATCGGCTCGCGCGTCAGCCCGATCACAACTGCTCGATCAGCCGAGCTGCCCGAACCACCCGAGACCGGCGGCAGAAGTCCCACTTCGTCGTGCTCGCGCAGGACATGAGCGGCGTCGGCATATGCAGCGTTCACGCTCACGGCGACACCCCGCAAAGGCGCACGCTTCCCAACATGGACCAGCAGGTCCGCGACGGTGGAGCCACCCTCGAGCTCGACCAGAAACGCGTCAGCTCCGAGCGACTCCTTCAAAACGCCAAAAGGAAGAACTCGCACTTGCATCGTAGAAGAAGAATACCGCCTGCAAGTTAGACGTATCAGGCCGTAAATCCGCAGCGAGTGGCAGTGTCACCAAATGGAAAGGGCCGACAGGTTCGCCGGCCCTTCGATCTGAAGACGCGCTGGAGTTACGCCGCAGCCTCGGCGCTCTTTCCGGGACCGATCGGTGTCACCTCCGGGTGCGCCTTGAGGAACGGCAGCGCGATCGCCAACACATCTTCAATGCGGCTGGCATGGTGAATCGACACTCCTTCGATCATCTCCGGCGTCAGGTCTTCTTCCACGTCCTGGCGATTGTCAGCCGGAAGGATGATCGTCTGCACGCCTGCACGACGGGCCGCAAGGAACTTCTCCTTGATTCCGCCCACAGGCAGTACATTGCCGCTGAGCGTAATTTCACCCGTCATGGCCGTAAGTGGACGCACCGGAGTATCGGTCAACAGCGACGCAAGCACCGTAGCCATGGTCACGCCAGCCGAAGGACCATCCTTGGGTATGGCGCCTGCCGGAACATGAATATGCAGGTCGATCTCCTTGTTGAAATCCTCTGGCAAACCCAGAAATGCGGAGTTCGATCGCACCCACGTCAGAGCAGCCTGCATCGATTCCTGCATGACCTCGCCGATCTGGCCGGTCATCGTGAAACCGCCCTTGCCCTTCATCTTGTTGGCCTCGATGAAGAGAATGTCGCCTCCGGCAGGCGTCCATGCCAGTCCAACCGCAACACCCGGCCGCTTGACGCGCTCCGCAACCTCCGTCTCCACGCGCACCTGGATGTTCCCCAGGAAGTCCTTAAGAACATCGCGGTTGACTTCGAGCCTTGCGGTCTTGCCCTCGACCACGCGACGCGCCTCTTTCCTGCAAACGGTCCCGATCACCTGCTCCAGCTTTCGCACTCCGGCTTCGCGTGTATAGTGCCGCACGATGTGCCGGATCGCTTCCAAGGGAAACTCGATCTGTTCCGGTGTGATTCCGTTCGCCTTGATCTGGCGGGGAATCAGATACCGCTTCGCGATGTGCACCTTCTCCTCTTCGCTGTAGCCCTGCAATGGAATGATCTCCATGCGGTCCTGCAGCGGCGGCGGAACAGTGTCGAGCATGTTGGCAGTGCAGATGAACAGCACCTTCGACAAGTCGAATGGCACGTCGAGATAGTTGTCCCTGAATGTGTTGTTCTGCTCCGGATCGAGCGTCTCGAGCAAAGCCGACGCCGGATCGCCACGGAAGTCGCGCCCAAGCTTGTCGACTTCGTCCAGCATGATCACCGGATCGTTGGTCTCAGCCCGGCGAATGCTCTGGATGATCTGGCCCGGCAATGCGCCAATGTACGTCCTGCGATGGCCCCGAATCTCGGCCTCATCGTGCATGCCGCCCAGAGAGATGCGCTGGAACTTCCTCCCCAGGGCTCGCGCGATCGACCGCCCAAGGCTGGTTTTGCCCACACCGGGAGGTCCGACGAAGCAGAGAATCGGCCCTTTCATGTCCGGCTTCAATTCGAGCACGCTGAGATAGTCCAGAATGCGGTCCTTGACCTTCTTCAGTTCGTAGTGGTCCTCATCCAGAATCTCCCGCGCCTTCCCAATGTCGATCTTTGTGCCCGAGCTCTTCGACCACGGAAGCACCGCCAGCCATTCAATGTAGTTCCGCGTCAGCGAGTAGTCCGCTGCCATCGGGGACATGCGCGAAAGGCGCGTCAGCTCCTTCATCGCCTCCTTCTTCACATCCTCCGGCATGCCGGCATCTTCGATCTTCTTGCGAAGCTCCTCGATTTCGCGCTGGCCCTCGTCCTGCTCGCCCAGTTCCTTCTGAATGGCCTTCATCTGCTCGCGCAGATAATAGTCGCGCTGCGACTGCTGAACCTGGTCCTGCACCTCGCTCTGGATCTTGCTGCGCAGCTGCTGCACCTCAAGCTCCTTGGCCAGGTGCTTGGTGAGGAGTTCCAGCCGCGCGGGAACGCTCGGCGTTTCAAGAAGCTGTTGCTTCTCGTCCGTCGTCAGAAACGGCAGCGACGAAGACACAAAGTCCACGAGTCTGCTCGGATCCTCGATGTTGCCGGCAATCGTCCGCAACTCGTCCGACAGCGTCGCAGATTCAGACACGATCTGCTGGAACTGGCCGACAACATTCCTGACCAGCGCCTCCACGCTCGCCGTCTCCTCGGTTTCCGCATCTTCGAGCGTCTCGATCTCGGCAACCATGAACGGCTCAGTCTGGACATAGCGAAGCACACGGACCCGTTCCACCCCTTCCGTGAAAACGAACCGGCTCTGGTTCGGCATGCGCACAATCTTGTGCACCGTCGCCAGTGTCCCAACGTCGTGCAAGTCAGTGGGCTTCGGAGCGTCCTGGCGAGGATCGAGCTGCGCAGTCACCACGATGGACCGCTCATCAGCAAGCGACTCGATCAACTGGATGGAACTCTCCCTCCCAACCGTAAGCGGGAGAACAGCATGGGGGAACAAGACGGTATCACGAACCGGCAAGACCGGGATGCGGCGCGGACCCGCGCCACCCTTCCCGAGGTTTTCCGGAGGGAGAATTGATGGTTGATTTTCCATTGAGTGTCCTCTTATCAACTTTCCTACATTAGACAACGCAAGCCATAGAAAAGTTGCAGGAAAGTCGGCTGCAGCCCATGGCCGCCACCGCCATCACCAATGTGTTGATGATACGAGGGCTTCCGCCATGGGGTTCCGGTTGAAGCTGCCTTACCGCCACAATCTTGAAAGAGAATACGACGGCACCGGAATGTTCGACTGTCTTATCGGCTGAATCGACTGAGAAATGAACCTGGCCCGCCCTGTTCAAGCTCCGCTTGCGACCGTCGCTCAGGGTAGGCCTCTTACTCCGCCTCTGGTTGGCTTGCCTCTTCCTTTCGGATCGCTGACTCAATGCGGTCCCACAAGGAGTCTTCCGGCGGCTGGATTGGAAAGAGCTGCCGCGCCGCTTCGGCAATGGTCTCGAGGTCACTGAGAAGGGCCCGGCAAAGGTCGCAGTTCTGAAGATGGGGGTGGTTCTTGAGGTCTGCCCCGGAACCGACCAGATCAGGAAGTTGCTCCTGGAATTCCTGGCAACTCATCGACTTGGGATCGTGACTCATCCGCGCCCCCCCTGTCGAAGTGAGATGCGCAGCGCATCACGAAGTTTCAACCTCGCTTTATGTAACTGTGATTTGCTATTTCCTACCGAGCAATCGAGCATGGTGGCTATCTCATTATGCTCAAACCCCTCTACGTCGTGAAGGACAAAAATCAGACGATAGCCGGCGGGAAGTGCGGCAACTGCGCGCTCGAGCGCCAAACGATCGATTGAGCCGGTCAACGAGAGATCGGGAGCACCGAAACTCCGCCCGGGACCGTCGTCAAACGACGGCTCCATCGCCTCATCAAGCGACGTCAGCGGCAGACCTTTTTTGCGAAGGTGCATAAGCACAACGTTGATCGAAAGGCGGTGAAGCCACGTCGAGAACGCGGAATCGCCGCGAAACGTCGCGATCTTCCGGTGCAGTTGCAGAAACGCCTCCTGGGTAAGGTCTTCCGCTTCGGCCACATTGCCCACCATGCGCAGGCAGAGCGAGTAGATTCGTCTTTTGTGAAGAGAATAGAGTCGTGCAAAGGCGTGATGGTCGCCCGCCTGGGCACGGGCAAGAACCTCCGTGTCAGGCAAAACGACCGAGGTTTGCCCAACCTCCCGCACTGGCTCATGAATCTCTACTGCGGTCACCGGGTTTGCGTCTGCTTTCGATTTTGATGCAATGGGCGTCTTCTTAGGGGACCTCGTTCGGGGCATGCGCTTCCTTTTGTGAGGAGGGGGATCAGTCGCGCTTTGAATCGAGTATTGCTGCGCCACGCTTCTTTCCTCGTTAGTATAAGGTGCAGCAGTGAAAAGTGAAGGCTGCGGCATTGAACCGGGTTCGGCTCTCAAGTTATTTCGTTGGATGCGGCAGAATGACTTGACGAGGGGTTGTTCCGGGGAATTTCTGGGAGAGAAAGTGGGTAAGCCATCGCCGGCAAGGCAGCTCGGCCCAAAGACCGGGCACAGGGTGCTCTCGACAGTCTTTCTCGCCCTCTCCATGGCTCTGACGGCCGTTTGCTGTGCACAAACAGCAGCAAACGTTGCGAGCCCGGATTCCTCGACGGATCAGAACTCACTTCGATTTGCAGGGGTCGGTACGTTTACGGGCCTGCAGGGCCTGCCAGTTCGCAAAATCAGCTTTGAGGGAGTCGGAGCTGATCGGCTCGAAGGCGTCTCGGACAGACTTTCACAATCCGTTGGGGCCCCCCTCGTCCGCGAGAATCTCGCCGGAAGCATTCACCAGTTGTACGCGACTGGTCTCTTTGAGACGGTTGAGGCAGTCGCCACGAGGGAAGGCAATGGTGTTGCCCTTGTGTTCCGGGGGAAACCCCGAGTCTTTGTCGGTAAGGTAACCGTGGTGGGCGCGAAAGGCGCCACGGTAAACACGCAGTTGGAGCGTGCCTCCCGCCTGAACGCAGGAACCCGCTTTACCAAAGACCGCCTGCAGGGAGCCATTGAGCGAATGCAGCAGGCTTTGGCAGATGACGGCTACCACGAGCCGGCAATCACCTACGCTCTCTCCCCGCACCCTGAAGAACAGTCCGTCGACATTGCCTTCACCGTCAACTCGGGAGTACAAGCGCGCGTCGGCGCTGTTGCGGTGACCGGAGACCCCGGCATGACTCTGAACGAGTTCATTAGCCACGCCCGGCTCAGGCAGGGGTCGACGATTGACCGCGACACCGCAAACCGCGCTCTCACGGGTGTCCTGAAGCACTACCAGAAGCAGGAGCGACTGGAAGCCGAAATCAAGCTCATCTCCCAGATCTATTCGCCAGATCTCAAAAGGTCGAGCTTTCAGTTCACCGCGAATAAGGGACCTGTGGTGAGGGTCAGAGTCGAAGGCGCCAAGGTCAGCGGAGAGAGGCTCAAGCGCTCCATACCGGTCTTTGAGGAGGGCACGGTGGACGAAGACCTCCTCAATGAGGGAAACCGGCGTCTGCGCGACTACTTTCAGCGTCTCGGCTATTTCGACGTGAAGGTGGATCACCTGAGCCACAGCCCTCAATCGGACGTCGTGTCGATCACATATACCGTTCAGTTGGGGGATCGTCGACGCGTTGACCGCGTGTCTGTTGAAGGCAACAAATACTTCAATGCGTCGACACTGGAAGAGTTGCTCAGTGTGCATGCCGCCGACAAATTCGATCGCCACGGCACGTATAGCCAGGCCCTTGTGGTGGCCGACATGAACGCTCTCCAGAGCGTTTACCAGAACAATGGCTTTTCCGAGGTTAAGATCACGCCGGAGACTCTTGCCGGCGATGTCCCGACTACGGCGCCGGGACAGGTGTTCTCCCAGACGGCGCAGCCGCTGTCTGTCGTCTACCACATTGAAGAAGGACGGCAGCAGCGAGTGGGCGAACTCAAATTGGACGGTGTCGTAAAGTCTGATCCCGAAAAGCTCCGCTCGCTGATGAATACCGCTCCCGGGCAACTCTTCTCGCCGCAGAACGTCGTCGGCGATCGTGATGCCCTGCTGACGGATTACCTCAGTCGCGGCTTTGACCAGGTCCGCGTCGAAGTTGAACAGCAGACTGAGTCCGCAGATCTCGCCAAGGTCGATGTTGTTTTTCACATCTTTGAAGGCCAGCAGGTCTTCGTCCGCAAGGTGCTCGTCACCGGGCTGAACTACACCCGCCCAGACACCGTTGTCCGCGCGATCACGCTGCACCCCGGCGATCCCCTTAATCTGTCGGCACTCGGCGAAACCCAGCGGAATCTGTACGACTTTGCCCTCTTCAATGAAGTCAACACGGCGGTTCAGAACCCCAACGGCGGAGAAGTCTACAAGACCGTGTTGCTTCAGGCCACAGAGGCGCGCCGGTGGACTATGACCTACGGCCTCGGGTTTGAGGCCCAGACCGGAGCCCCGCAGAACAACTGTGCCGGCATCACGCATGTCGGCGCAACCTGCACCCCCAACGGCAAAACCGGGATCAGCCCCCGCGTGGTCTTCGACCTCACGCGCAACAATTTTCGTGGTCGCGAGCAATCCGCATCCATCCGGATAACCTACGGCCTGCTTGAACAGAACATCAACCTTCTGTTCCAGAATCCGCATTTCTACGGCAACCGCGACTTCGGGTTCGCTTTCTCCGGCGGCTACGCCAGCAGTCAGGACGTTACGACCTACGTCGCGTCGAAGCTGGAGGCGGCATTTCGGTGGACGCAGCACTTTACGCAGCCGGGATCGTTGCTCTCGAAGGCCAACACCTTGATCTACGATTACAATTTCCGCCGCGTCAAAGTGAATGAGGACAGCCTTCAGGTGGGTCCGAGTGAGATTGCAGCGCTGGCCGCAGCTGTACGTGTCGCCGGGCCTGGCGTAACCTGGGTTCGCGACACCCGCGATTCGCCCATCGATTCCCACCGTGGCACCTACTCCAGCTTTCAGGAATTCAACTCCAATGGACCGTCTGGAGCCGAGGCTCACTTCAACCGCCTCGATCTGACAAACTCCAGCTACTACGGATTCAACAAGAACCGCCTGACGGTTGCTCGCAACACGCGTTATGGCCAGGAGCGCGCTTTCGGCGCTCCCGAAGGTATGCTCATTCCCCTCCCCGAGCGGGAATACGGCGGCGGAGCAATCTCGCATCGCGGGTTCTCGCTCAACGCCGCCGGTCCACGCGATCCTGAGACCGGATTTCCCATCGGTGGTGCAGGCGCTCTCGTCAACAGCACAGAGCTGCGTCTGCCCCCGCCTATCCTCCCGTTCTTTGGCGACACCATCAGCTTCGTTCTGTTCGAGGACATGGGGAATGTGTTTACCAACGCCGGGGATGCATGGGCCAGTGCCTTGCGTATCGAGCAGCCGGATCGCGACAAATGCAAAATCCTTACTCCGCCGGACTACAGTACCAATCCCCCGACTCCACCCAGCCCGAGCGGCCCTTCCACTTCCACTGGGAAGCAGGGACAGTGCAGCTTTAACTATTTCTCCCATGCGGCCGGGCTTGGCATGCGATACCACACACCTGTCGGACCCATTCGCCTGGACTTCAGCTATAATCTCAATCCTCCGATCTATCCGGTGAATATCGACTACTCACTCTCGGATCCCTACTCCAACCAGCGCGTCGGTCAGGCTCAACACTTTAACTTCTTCTTCAGCCTGGGGCAGACCTTCTGATGTTTGAACTGCACACATTCCGGATCAAAGCGCCAATCGGCAATCGCCGGCGCGCATTTCTCGCGGCGGCATTGATCGCAGCGGCTCTGGTCCCGGCTGGTGCGCAGACGCCCGGCGCCGGCTCATCGGTAACGCTCGATCGCATCGTTGCGATTGTGAACCGTGAGGCAATCCTCCAGAGCGACCTCGAAGACGAATTCCGGCTGGCTGTTCTTGATCCCAGTCGCGCTGGCCAAAGCGATATGACCCCGCAGCAGGCGCTTCAAAGACTGATCAGCCGGGCCCTCATCCAGCAGCAAATCCATGAGGAGGATATAGAGGCAGTCAGGCCAACCCATGAAGAGGTCGCGGCCCGGTTGAAGGACCTGCGGACAGAGCTCCCTGCCTGCGTGCGCAGCAACTGCGGCTCAGAGGATGGCTGGAAGGCATTCCTTGAGAGCCACGGATTGACACCCGAGCACGTTGACGCTTACCTCCGCAATCGATTGGAGATTCTCCGATTCATTGAAATGCGCTTTCGGCAGGGGATCCGCATCTCTCCCGAGGAGATCGAAGCGTACTATCGCGAAAAACTCGTACCGCAGTATCCTGCCGGCCAGACTCCTCCTTCACTCGACGACGTATCCCCGCGCATCGAGGAAATCCTGTTGCAGCAGGAAGTCAACAAGCTCTTCGATGATTGGCTCGACAATCTGCAGAAACAGGGCGAGGTCGAAGTTCTCGATCCATCGTTGGCTCCGCCCAAGACACCGGAAAAGAATTCGGGAAGCTCGGCAGCCAATCCCGCAACCCACAATGATCTGAATTCGGGGTTGAATGCGCCGCTCCCCGCACGTCGAAAGAAGAATGCCGGAGCGGCAACTCCATGAGCGGCATAGAGCAAATCACGACTGTAGTGGAGGCCCGCCCGCCCGAGGAGCAGCGCCGTGCGCGTCGTCGCTATCTTCGCCACGTGCTTTGGACCGGTTCCGGGATTCTTGTTCTATGCATCGCCGCGCTCATCGGCCTGTTTGTCTGGGCAAGCACATCCAATTTCGAAAATCTGGTGCGCAAGCGGCTCCTGGCACGCATCGAAGCCGCAACCGGCGGACGCGCAGAGATCGCCTCCTTCCATTGGAAACTCCTCAAGCTTGAGGCCGAGGCGAACGGAATTGTGATCCACGGCCGCGAAGCGAAAAACGAGGCACCCTACGCACAACTCCAGAGCATGCGCGCTCAGCTGAGCATTCTCGGCTTCTGGAGCCCGAAGGTCCTTCTGCGCAGCCTTGACATCCTTGGCCCGCAGGTCCACCTCATCGTGTATCCCGACGGCTCAACCAACCAGCCTCATCCGCACAAGAAGTCCAGTTCGAACCCCCACCCGCTTGATACCCTCTTTGACTTGCGGGCTGGCAGGATTTCCATCGAGCGCGGTGTATTCGACTACGATAACCGCGCGGCCGACTTCGACTTTCAGGACCGTCGCATCCCGCTCGACTTCACAGCAGAAGACGTCTCTTTGCGCATCGCTTATGTTCCGCCCAGCGCCCGCAATCCTGAAAGCTATCGTATTGAAATCGGCGCGCACGACCTTCGCCTCGTACGCGGCCCCGCATCCCATCCCGTCGCAACGCCGATCCAGGGATATGTGCAGGCCACACTCGACCTGACACGCAACGCGGTCTTCCTCCGCTCGTTGAAGATGACGGCGTATGCCAAGGGCCAGCCCGATCGTGTGCTTAACGTCTCCGCGCAGCTCACTGACTTCAATCGACCGCGATGGCTGGCGAATATCAACGGCGAATTGGATCTGCGGCTCATGGAGCCGGTGCTGGGCTATCCAAATACGCCCGAGGGAATCGCCCGCCTTGATCTCGCCGCGGAGGGAGAGCAGGCTCTCTTCGGGATTGACGGAACAGTTCACGCCGAAGGTGCCGCCTATACCGGCACAGGCGTGAACGCACACGGCGTCAGGCTCGATGCAAAGGTCCATGCTGATCCGGAGCGGCTGCTGATTACATCTGTGACCGTGCGACTCCAGCAGGGCGGAGAGATGCAGGGCGAAGTCCTGCTTGATCACTGGATCGCTCCGCTTCCCGGTGGGCCGGTTATGCAGGCTGCCGCGCCACCTCCAGAGAAGAAAAGCCTCCGCAAGAGACTCTCGCCCCGCGCGGCTGCTCCGCCTCCACACGCACCGGCACTGCCGGTCTCGCCGGATCTGCACACCGACGGCAAGGTCAACGCACTGTTCAGGAATGTGACGCTGGATACGGTTCTCGACCTCGTCAGTTCGCCTCCCTATCAACGCCTGGGCTTTGGCGCACTTCTCAACGGTCCTACCACGGCGACATGGAACAATGGCGACGTAAAGACCTTGTCTGTGACTGCGCAATTCAACCTCACAGGCAGCGGAAAATATCGTCCCGGTGAGTCCCCGGCGACGGGCGCCGTCGACGCAACCTATACCCAGCGCGACGGAGCGGTCGATCTTCGCAGGCTTGAAGTCGATCTGCCCCAGAGCCAGGTTGTAGCACACGGCCATCTCGGTGCGTATCCCATGACGAGTCCAACCGGAATCGCCATCGACTTCAATTCGCGTGACCTCGGCGAGTTCAACACCCTGTTTCGCGATCTCGGCCTCAAGCGGAATGGAAAGGCCGGCGCCGAAGCATTGCCGTTGTCGCTCGGCGGAAAGGCGGACTTCCACGGCAACTGGACCGGATCTCTTGTGGACCCCCATCTCTCCGGATCCTTCCAGGCTACAAACTTGTCTATCGAAATCCCCACGCCAGAGGCCCCGAATCATCTGCGCATGGTTCACTGGGACCTGCTCGAAGCGACCGGAAGCTACTCCGCCGCCCGCGTCGCGATTGAACGAGGCCAGCTTCGCCGTGGCGACGCTTTCATCAATCTTGAAGGCTCCCTGACCGCGACCGGTGCAGGCGCGGCCCCGGGTCAACCGCATTTTGATTCAAATTCACTTGTTCGCGCTCGGCTTCATGCCTCCAACGTGAACATCGATGATCTGCAGCCATTCCTCCCGCAGCCGCTTCCGCTGACGGGCATCCTCAGTGCACAGATCAACGCCGAAGGGCCCGTCGCAACCCTGGATGGAGACGGCTGGATTCAGGTGGACAAAGGAACCGTCGAAGACGAGCCGGTGGCTTCCATGCGCGCGGAGGGAAAGATAGTCGGGCAGGTCGTCCATGTAGCCTCCCTCAGCCTGACCGGCGCAGCAGGCAAAGCTACAGCCTCCGGTTCCTATGACCTTCGATCAAAGCATTTCGAGCTGAATGGAAAGGCCGATGCAATCGACTTCGCCAGGCTCCAACGCGTACGCGACGCCGGCATGCAGCTGAGCGGCAAGCTCGGGTTCACAGTCTCGGGCTCCGGCACCATCGAAGACCCCCTCTTGGAAGGCAGGGCGACCCTGGCGGATCTGGCAATCAGTGGCGAACCCTTCGGCGACGTCCATATCCAGGCGCACACCGAGAAGCAGACTCTGGTCTACGACATCGACACGCGTCTTGAGGCGGCTGAATTCTCAGCGCATGGTCAAACCGCTTTGAACAGCGACAGGGAGACTCAGGCGGCGCTGACCTTCTCGCGTTTCAACATCGGGTCGTTGCTTCGGTTTGCCCACATCACCAGCCTAACCGGCGATTCGTCATTGGCCGGGACCGTGTCGTTGCAAGGACCCCTCGCGCAGCCGCAGGAGCTTCACGGCGAAGCTCGCCTCGGAGTGCTCGCGATGACCGTTGCCGGCGTGCATCTTCAAAGCCAGGGCGCCGTTCATGCGTCTCTCGCCAATTCGAAGATCAGTCTCGATCCCGTGCACATCGTCGGAGAAGAGACCGACATGCAGATGCGCGGCACACTCGGCATCGATCAAAAACGTCAGCTTGATTTTGCCGCAAGCGGCTCCATCAACCTCAGGCTCGCTGAAACCATCGATCCCGATCTCACCGCAAGCGGCACCACAACCTTCAAGGTTGAGGCGCATGGTCCGTTGAACAACCCCAACCTCTCGGGCCGGGTCGACTTTGAGAATGCGTCGCTCGCTCTCGAAGACCTTCCAAACAGTCTCAGCCAGCTTCGGGGAACACTTGAGTTCAACCGCGACCGCCTCGAAGTAAAGTCGCTCACCGCAATGAGTGGTGGCGGCCTGCTGAGCGTGTCCGGATACCTGGCGTATCGGCGTGGGCTTTATGCCGACCTGTCACTCACAGGCAAGAGCATTCGCATCCGCTATCCGCAGGGCGTCAGTTCTGCTGCGGACATCGCGCTCCAGCTTCAGGGCCCGCAGAACAATCTCCTGCTCAGCGGCAACGTGATGATCACGCGATTCTCCGTCAGTCCCGACATGGATGTTGTCGCTCTTGCATCACAGACCAGCAAGGCGCAGCCCGTCGCTCCGGCCAGTGCTCCCTCCAATCACGTCCGGCTCGACGTGCGAATTCAGTCGTCGCCGCAGCTCAATTTCCAGAACGCCTATGCAAAGCTCGCCGGCGACGTGGACCTCCATCTGCGCGGCACCGTTGCCTCTCCTTCGCTGCTCGGCCGCGTGTCCATCACCGAAGGAAACGCGACCATTGCCGGAACCCGGTATGAGTTGCAGCGCGGCGAGATCACGTTCACGAATCCTGTCCGCATCCGCCCCGCCATCGATCTCAACGCCACCGCGCGCGTTCAGGACTACGACATCACGCTCGGCCTCCACGGATCGATCGATCAGATGAACGTGAGTTATCGCAGCGATCCGCCATTGCCGGAATCCGATGTGGTCGCCCTGCTCGCGCTTGGCCGCACCCAGGACCAGCAGCGCCTCTACACCCAGCAGCAGGAGCAATTGGCTTCAAACCAAACGACAGACGCTCTTCTCGGCGGCGCACTGAACGCCACCGTGAGCAGTCGCGTCCAGCGGCTCTTCGGTGTCGGTTCGGTTAAGGTCGATCCGAACCATCTCAGCGTTCTCGGAAACTCCACCGCGCGCATCACGGTCGAGGAGCAGCTTGGCAAAAACCTCACGTTGACCTACGCCACAAATGTTGACACCACCCAGCAGCAGTTGCTCCAGGCCGACATCGCCATAAACCGCCATGTGTCTCTCGTGGTCGCTCGAGACGAATCGGGTGTGTTTTCGATGGTCATCAAGGCCACCCGCCGATTCCGGTAGCCCGATCCCGAGAGCACGCGCAATCCTGAAACCTTTATTCCGCATCAGTGTCTATAGGGAGTGAGAGGCTGCCGCCTGGGATTTGCGGCAGCGGCATCTCTCGTAGTTTCAAAAG
>Ga0335070_10003687_pt1 | contig 17925 bp, 19 predicted proteins | sample Lox_Sample_13_FD_206722 | JGI IMG/M metagenome (GOLD analysis project Ga0335070, IMG submission 206722) | Soil microbial communities from Loxahatchee National Wildlife Refuge, Florida, United States - Lox_Sample_1.3 | ecosystem: Environmental > Terrestrial > Soil > Wetlands | place: USA...
GACCGCCGGGCCTCGCGCCGAAAGCGGCCTCCACCTCGGCCAACGCCGCGCGCCGGAACGCCGTGCGGCTGTCCCGGTCCAGCACCTCCGGTGCACGCACCACGAGCTGGTCCACGCCATGATGCGTTGAAGGAACAGTGCCGCGGCCTGCGCAATCCAGTAACCCATTCCCCCTCATCGGTTTACGGCGATGTCGAGTGATCCTGGTCACGCTCCACAGGCATTGCGCTTCGCCACACTGCCGGAGGTTGCCACGGTGCTGCACGACGGGTCCGGGGAAAAACGAAGGGGCCCGAGTCACCCCGGGCCCCCCGCTCTTCGACCGGTTCCGGCGGTTCAGATCTTGGTGACGTTCGCCGCCTGCAGTCCCTTCGGGCCCTCACGGACCTCGAACTCCACCTTGTCGTTCTCCTTGAGGGACTTGAAGCCCTCAGCCTGGATCGCCGAATAGTGGACGAAGACATCCGGGCCACCTTCCCGCTCGATGAACCCGAACCCCTTCGCGTCGTTGAACCACTTGACCCGGCCGGTGATGCGAGACATACGTTCCGCTCCTCTGACAGGTGACTGAATCACGAATCTCATGCCGCCTGCGCGAGGGCAGATCGCTGAGATCCGTAAATGAGCGCCATACCATAAGCCTCGTCCTTCTTTAAGCGCAAGAGTAATTGGCACTTCGGCCCCGGCAGCCGACACGTGAGGTGCGTCCGTATGACCGACACAATCGTTCTGGATACGCTGCTCGACGAGAACCGCGTCTTTCCGCCGCCGGAAGGCTTCCGTTCCGCGGCGCTCTGCTCGACGGACGCGCTGTACGAGGCGGCGTCGCGCGACCGCGAGGGGTTCTGGGCGTCGTTCGCCGAGCAGCTCGACTGGTTCCGCCGGTGGGACCGGGTGCTGGAATGGAAGCCCCCGCACGCGAAGTGGTTCGTGGGCGGCGAGATCAACGCGTCGGTGAACTGCCTGGATCGACACATCACGACGGCGCGGCGCAACAAGGCGGCGCTGATCTGGGAAGGGGAGCCCGGCGAGCGCCGGACGCTGACCTACTGGGACCTGTATCGCGAGGTGAACAAGTTCGCCAGCGTCCTGAAGAAGCTCGGCGTGCGTCGGGGTGACCGCGTCGCGATCTACATGCCGATGGTCCCCGAGGTGGCGGTGGCGATGCTGGCCTGCGCCCGCCTCGGTGCGGCGCACTCGGTCGTGTTCGGCGGCTTCAGCGCAGAGAGCCTCCGCGATCGGATCAACGACGCCGGCGCGGTGGTGCTCGTCACGGCGGACGGCGGGTACCGGCGCGGCCAGGTGGTACCGCTCAAGCGTGCAGCGGACCAGGCGCTCGAGCACTGCCCGACCATCCGGCACGTCGTAGTCTTCCAGCGGAAGCTGGGCAACGCCGGCGGCGACGAGGCGTTCGTGCACATGAAGGAGGGCCGGGACCACTGGTGGCACCGCCTGATGCAGGACGCGGCGCCCTACTGCGAGCCGGAGCGGATGGACGCGGAGGACGTGCTGTTCATCCTCTACACCAGCGGCACGACGGGGAAGCCCAAGGGGATCGTCCATACGACGGGCGGCTATCTCACGCACGTGCTGGCGACGACCAAGCTCGTCTTCGACCTGAAGGATACCGACGTCTTCTGGTGCACCGCCGACGTCGGCTGGGTGACGGGCCATTCGTACGTCGTCTACGGCCCCCTGTCCCTCGGCGCGACCGAGGTGATGTACGAAGGGGCGCCCGACTGGCCCGAGCGCGACCGGATGTGGGAGCTCGTGGAGCGGTACGGCGTGACGATCTTCTACACGGCGCCGACGGCGATCCGAGCCTTCATGAAGTGGGGCGCGGAGCTCCCCGAGCGGCACGACCTGTCGAGCCTGCGGCTGCTCGGCACGGTAGGGGAGCCGATCAATCCCGAGGCGTGGATGTGGTACCACCACAACATCGGGGGCCAGCGCTGCCCGATCGTGGACACCTGGTGGCAGACCGAGACCGGCGGGATCATGATCACGCCGCTGCCCGGCGTGGTGGCGACCAAGCCCGGCTCGGCCACCCGGGCCTTCCCGGGCGTCGCGGCCGAGGTCGTGGACGGCGACGGGAAGAGCGTGCCGATCGGAGGCGGGTTCCTGGCGCTCACCGCGCCGTGGCCCGGGATGCTGCGGACCATCTGGGGCGACGACGCGCGCTACCAGGAGATCTATTGGTCGAAGTGGCCGGGGATGTACTTTCCCGGCGACGGGGCGAAGCGGGACGAGGACGGCTACTACTGGCTGCTGGGCCGGGTGGACGACGTGCTCAACGTGGCCGGCCACCGGATCGGCACCATGGAGATCGAGAGCGCGCTGGTGGACCATCCGTCGGTCGCCGAGGCGGCGGTGGTGGGGAAGCACCACGAGCTGAAGGGCCAGGCCGTCGCGGCGTTCGTGACGCTGAAGTCCGGCTTCGAGCCGCACGACGAGCTGAAGGACGACCTCCGGGAGCACGTCGCGCTGAAGATCGGGGCGATCGCCCGGCCCGACGACATCCTGTTCTCGGCCGACTTGCCGAAGACGCGGAGCGGGAAGATCATGCGGCGGCTGCTCCGTGATATCGCCGAGGGGCGCGCGCTCGGTGACACGACGACCCTGGCCGATCCCGCGGTGGTGCAGAAGCTGAAGGCCGAATACGAGGAAGGCGAGGCCTGAGCGTGTTCAAGACGATCCTGGTGACCACCGACTTCTCCGCGAACAGCGCGGTGGCGGTGCGGCCGGCGATCGAGATCGCCTGCCGGTTCGAGGGGCGCCTGGTGCTCGTGCACGCGCTGGAGGGCGCGAACGCGGAGGCGCAGGTCGTGCCCGAGGAGCTGGCGGAGCTAGCCGCGATGGCGCGGGAGCAGCTGCACGAGTTCGGGACGAAGGAAATCGGGTCGCGGGCGCCCTGGACGGCCGAGGTGGTGTTCGGCCCGCCCTACCTCGCGATCACGGACGCGGCGCAGCGCCACTCCGCCGACCTGATCGTGCTCGCGACGCACGGCCGGACCGGGCTCGTGCACCTGCTCCTGGGCAGCGTGGCCGAGCGCGTCGCGCGCATGGCCACCTGCCCCGTCCTCACGGTGCGGGTGCCCGGCTAGCGCGCAGCAGGCCGCCGGCCGACACGGCGCAGATCGCGAGGATCAGGACGCCCGAGACGCTGCACCAGCGGCAGATGGCGTGGATGACGAACAGCTCGAGGGCGAGCAGGTAGAGGGAGAAGACGACGCCCAGCGCCGAGAGAGCGGTCAGCCAGCGCGTCGGCCCAGGCTCGGCGATGCGACGTTCCGAGAGTCCGTACAGCGCGATTCCCAGCAGCACGAGATACCCCCCCACGCCGTAGGCCGCGACCGGGAATCCCAGGAAAGTCGAGTAGCGGCTCGCCTGCACCCGCTCGCATTCGTTCGCCGCACCGCACGCCATGCTGCCGATCACGCCGAGCTTGTAGAGCAGCAGATAGGTCGAGACGAGCACTCCGCAGAGCGCCAGGACTGCCACCGCCATGCGGTGCCGCATCGGCGCTCAGCGCTTCCGGCCGGCCGCCGGGCGCGCCGGCGCCGCCGCCGTCGCCGCCGTGATCGAATCCACGATCTTCTTCAGGTCGTCGTATACGGGGATGTCGGCGAGCTGGTGCCCGTTCACGAAGAACGTCGGCGTCCCCCCGACCCCGAGGCGGACCCCCTCGCACTTGTCGGACTCGATCTGCGGCCAGGGGCGCTTCGTGGTCATGCAGACCCGGAACGAATCGGCGTTGAGGCCGATGTGGGCGGCGTAGCCGAGGAAGCGGCGCATCGGGTTCCGTTCTTCGGCCCAGTCGTTCTGCCCCATGTACAGCGCGTCGTGCATCTCCCAGAACTTCCCCTGCTCGAGCGCGCACGCCGCCGCGAGGTGCGCGACCGGCGAGTTCGCGTGGCCGTCGAGCGGGAAGTTCATGTAGCGCCACTTCACCAGGCCCGTCGGGAGGAGCCGCTGTCGGATGTCAGGCATCGTCAGGATGGCGAACCGGGCACACCAGGGGCACTCGAAGTCCGAGAACTCGGTGACCTCGATCTTGGCCGAGTCCGGGCCGATCGTGACGCCCTTCGGCGGCGGCGCGTTGGGCCGCGGCCTCTGGCAGTCGGGCGCCACCAGCTGCGGCGCCGAGGGCCCGCCGCCGAAGGCGGCGATCAGCACCGCGCCCACCACGGCGATCGCGCCCAGCAGGACGTAGAAGGGCTTCAGTGATCGTCCGGCTTCCGCCATTGCTCCTCCTCCTCCCCGGTTCCGTCGTCGGTCTCAGGCGTCCACCCGCGGTCGGCCTCCTCGACGATGCGGCGGTGCTCGGCCACCTCGGGGGAGTCGAAGGTGAGGCGGACCTCGTAGCGGAACAGCTCGGAGCGGATGTCCCCCAGCTCGCGCAGGAGCGCCGAGGAGTCGCCCAGCAGGCGCCCCTCGGCGTCGAGGGCCATGATGCGCTGAGCCAGGGCCCGCAGCATCTCGACGAGCTGCTCGACGCGCTTGGGATCGTACGTTTCGTCGGGGTTCACGCCCGTTCATCATACCCAGGCGGCCGGCGGCAGCCAACGCCGGACCGGCCGTCGCGGCTCGCCCGGCGGACACGACGTCCCTAGAATTCGGTCCGTGATTCCGGCCGCCGCCGTCTCGCCACGACTCGCCTCACCCCTCGCGCTCCTGGAGCTGGCCGAGATCGCGGCCGCGCCCCTGCGCTACGGCCACGCGGTCCGGGTGCTGAGGGACGGGGGGCTCGCCTTTCCCGCCATGTTCGCCGGCATCCGCGCCGCCCGGCGCAGCGTCTGCTTCGAGAACTTCATCATGGCCGACGACCAGACCGGCCGCGACTTCACGGTGGCGCTCCGGAAGGCCGGCGCCCGCGGAGCCCGGGTTCGGGTCCTGTACGACCCGGTCGGCAGCCTGCTGGTCAAGGGCGGCTCGGTGGGCCGCCTGCTCCGGCAGGCGCGCGTCGAGGGGCGGGCGTTCCGGCCGCTGTCGCCGCTGGCACCCTGGAGCTGGCTGCGGCTCCGGCACCGGGACCACCGCAAGCTCCTGGTGTGCGACGACCTCATCGCCTTCGTGGGGGGCATCTGCATCGCCGACCACTGGGCGCCTTCGGACCTCGGCGGCGGCGGGTGGCGGGACACCGCCCTCTCGATCCGCGGGCCCGCGGTCCTCGACCTCCAAGTCGCCTTCGACCGGATGTGGAGCCGCGCCCGCGGGGAACCGCCACCCACCTCCCTGTCGCGGCAGCCGCCTCCCGAGAAGGGCGAGGCCGCCGTCGTCGTGGTCGGTGACCGCCCCGGCCTGAAGCGCGTGGCCGCGATCTACGAGTGGCTGGCCGATCACGCGGAGGAGAGCATCGATCTGACCGATGCGTACTTCGTCGCGCCGCGCCGGGTGCTCGAGGCGCTGATGAAGGCGGCGCGCCGCGGCGTTCGGGTGCGCCTCCTTCTGCCGGGGCGGAACAACCACCCGGTCGCCGGCTTCGCCGCGCGCCGCATCTACCAGCCGCTGCTCGACGCCGGCGCGGAGATCTACGAATGGACCGGCGTGATGCTCCACGCGAAGACGGCGGTGGTTGACGGGCTCGTGTCCCTGGTGGGCTCGAGCAACCTCGACCCGCTGTCGCTGCACCGGAACTTCGAGATGAACGCCCTGGTCGCCGACCCGGACGTCGGACGTGCGATGGCCGATCTCTTCACGTCGGACCTGGAGAACGCGATGCGTGTCGAGACCGTGGAATGGCGCCGCCGGCCGCTCCGAGCGCGCGCTGCCGAATCGGCAGCGACGCTATTCGCCGAGCTGCTCTGACGTTTGCCCGGGGCCCCCCCCGGGCTTATATTTTGCAGGCGAAAAGTCCCGAATTGACTTCAACGGAGGTGTGATGTCGAAGCGCAGTAGCCGCCGCAAGGTCCACGTGCCCACCGCGTTTGAGCTGGCTCGCGACGAACTGTTCAGCCATATCCTTCGCTGTGGCGTGTTGGAGGCGGCAGAAGAGCACCGCAAAGACTGGTTCGACGACACGATGGCATATCTGGGCGAGCGGTACGAGGACCTTACTGCCGCCCAACTCAAGGAGCTCCGCACGCTCGGCGAGCGGTACTGCCGGCCGGTCGTGCCCCGGCCCGAGACCATCGAGCCCGCCGGCGTCGTCTGACGGCGTCCCGGAACCGAGCTTGAGGTGTCGCGCCCCGGAGCCTAGCGGCCCGGGGCGTTCGATTTCCGCCAGCGATAGCCGATCGCGAGGCGCACTCCGCCTCCGACGCCCAACTCGACGAAGGAGCCGCCGGCGCCCCCCGGGGCGTTCTCCGCGCCCAGCACCAGCAGCGCGTACGGCGTGACCCGCCCGCCGGCCACCGCCGCCGTGAGCCCGCCGCCCCCGTAGATCGCCGTCCCGGCGCGTTTCGCGGGATCGAGCAGGAAGTGAATTGCGAGGTCGGCCCGCGCGCCGAACCTACCGTTGCCGAGCGGACCGAACGCGACCGCCGGCGCGATGCGGCTCCGCTGCTCGTCGCGCCACGCGAGCCCCACGCCGGCGGCGTAGAGCGCCGGACGCGACGCCACGGCGAGGCCCCACACCTGTACCTCACGCACCTGCGCCCGGCACGGCGCCGCCGCGGCGAGCGCCGCGGCGAGCGCGAAGCCGGCCCTACGCTTCGAGCACCAGCTCATAGCGGCGCGCGATGTCGGGCGCCAGCGAATGCGTCACAGAGCAGTACTTCTCCAGCGAGAGGTCGATCGCGTGGCGGACGCGTTCTTCCGGCGCGCCCGGCGCGTTGACGCGATAGGTGAGGAAGATCGAGGTATAGCGCTTGGGGTGCTCCGCGCGGCGCTCGCCCGCGACCTCGACGGTCAGCGCGCGGACCGGGAACCGCATCTTCTTCAGGATGGAGACCACGTCCCCGCCGGTGCAGCCCGCCAGCGCGAGGAGCAGGGTGTCCATCGGGCCTGGCCCCGCCGGTCCGTCCGAATCGATGGTGATCGGTGCCTTCCCCTCGACGCCTCCCGAGAACTCGAGCCCTTGTCGCCAGGTCAGCGCGACCTTCTTGGCGCCCGCCATCTCAGGATCCTCCGCCGGTACGGGTGGAGAGCCCCACCAGGAAGCGGTGCCTGCCGAGGCGGTCCAGCGCGTGGTACTCGATCAACCAGTTGAACGACGGCCGGAACTCCAGCTCGAAGCCGAGCACGACCGTGGGCCAGAAGGTCGTACAGCTCGCGCAGTAGTTCATGTGCCCGATGCCCAGCCCCAGGTACGGGATCGCGGGGGCGTTGTCCGGCTCGAAGCGGTAGACCAGCTCGGCCGCCCAGTGGAAGGTGACGGCCGAGCCGCTGGTCGAGCCGACCTCGACGGACGGCCGGAGCCGCACGCGCGGCGACCAGAGCTCGGCGAGGTCCACGCTCGTGCCGAGCACCCATTGGGCGCTCCGCGACACGTCCACGCCGCCCCGCACCGAGAAGCTGAAGAGGTCCACCGCCACCCCGCTGACGGGCGCCGGGCTGCTGCCCGAGGGCGGGCGAAATTCCTGCGCCGCGGCCGGCGCCGCGACGGGCGCCAGTGCCAGCCCGAGCACGATCAGCCGGGTCGATGCACGCATGCCATCCTCCTCACGGTTGCGGACGTTCCGCGCTGCGCACGGCCAGCCGGCCGTAATCGGCGATCGCGTACAACGCCATCGCCGCCGTCGCCCAGGCGAGCGGACGCAGGAACGATGAATCGAGCAGCCAGGCGAACAGGGTCAGCGTCTGCCCCACCGTCACCGCCTTGCCGCCCACGCGGGCCGGCACGGTGAACGGCCGGCGCGCCACCCAGCTGGCGAAGTACCCCATCGGCGTCAGGACGTCCCGCAGCAGCACGCCCGCCACCTCCAGCCACCCCAGCGCGCCCGAGACGGCAAGGGCGCCGAACGCGGTGAGCATGAAGATCTTGTCCGCCACCGGGTCCATCCACGCACCGAGCCGCGACGGGCCGAGCCGGCGCGCCAGGGCGCCGTCCAGCAGATCGGTCCCGGCCGCGGCCGCGAGCACGCCGACGCGGACGCCGACATCCGGGTAGACGGCGAACGCGAGCGCCAGCGGGACCCGCGAGAACGAGACCACGTTGGCGGGCGTAAGTATCCGGCCGGAGCGGACTTGCTGCGGTTTGGAGCGGGGCGTAGCTTCACCCTCGGTCACATGGACCTCGCGCTGCTCAAGCAAGCCGCCATCTTCGCCGACCTGGACGACGCGGAGCTCGGCCAGGTCGCCGAAGTGTGCAAGGAACAGAAGTTCCAGGGCGCCCAGACGATCTTCAAGGAGGGCGAGCCGAGCAGCCGCCTGTACATCATCGCCGACGGCGAGGTCCGGATCAGCCGCATCGTGCCGGGCAGCGGCGAGGAAGCGCTCGCCGTCCTCAAGCCGGGCACCTGCTTCGGCGAGATGGGCATCTTCGACAAGTCGGAGCGCTCCACCGACGCCATCGCCAACAGCGACTGCACGCTCGTGACGATCTCCCGCTCGGACTTCGAGCTGCTGCTCGACTTCAACCGCGACATCGCGTACAAGGTCCTGTGGGCCGTGGTCCGGCTCCTCTCCTCGAGACTGCGCGTGACGAACGACAATCTCCGGTCGTTCCTCGCGATGTCGATGTTTTGACCCGCTTCACCGCCGCCGTCATTCCCGCCGCGGGCCTCGGCACCAGGATGAAGACGCTCCTGGGCGACAAGCCCAAGGCGCTCCTCGAGGTCGCCGGCCGCTCGCTCCTCGCGCACGCCATCGCCGAGGCGCGCGAGGCGGGGCTCGAGCGCATCGTGGTCGTCGCCAACCCCGCGGCGCACGACGCGCTGGCCGGGGAGGCCCGCCGCCTCGCGACCCGGTTCCAGGTCGTGGACCAGGCCGTACCCCGCGGCCTCGCGGACGCGATCCGGCTCGGCGCCCTGGTCCTCCCGGGCGAGGCGTTCGCGGTGCTGCTGCCCGACAATCTCTTCGTTCCGCCGAGCCCGCTGCGCCGCCTGGTCGCGGTCGCCGCCGGCAGCGGCGAGCACGCGGTGCTGGTGTCGCGCTTGAACGCGGAAACGGCGCGCGGCAAGGGGGGCTCCGCACCGGCCACCGTCGCGCCGCTCGGCCCGGATCCCGACGGGGTGCGCATCAGCGCGGTCGGCGCCAAGCGCCCCAAGGGGCAGCTCGCGCTCGAGCCGGGCGAGACGTTCGATACGCCGATCGGCCGCTACGCGTTCCAGCCCGACGTCGCGACGGAGATCGCCGAGGTCGAGCGCACCCTCGAGCCCGCCCAGGAACTCGACGACGTCCCGCTCTTGACGCGCCTCGCCGCGCAGGGCCGCCTCCGCGGCCTGCTCTACGCAACCCCCTTCGCCGACGTCGGCAACCTCGACGGTTACCACGCGGCCCAGGAGCTCCTCGCTAGCGCGCGATCCTGAACCGCGCGTCCAGGGCCAGGACGCGGTCCGGGAACGCGACCAGCGGGTTGATGTCCATCTCCAGGATCGCCTCGTGCTCGCCGACGAGCTGCGAGACGCGCTGGACGATCTCCTGCAGCGCCACCAGATCCACCGCCGGCTCGCCGCGGACCCCCTCCAGGAACCCGTAGCCCCGGATCCCCCGCACCATCTCCCGCGCATCCACGTCCGTCACGGGATGCACGCGGAACACGACGTCCTTGAGGACCTCCACCGCGATCCCGCCGAGCCCGAACATCAGGAGCGGCCCGGCCTTCGGGTCGCGCGTCGAGCCCACGATCGTTTCGCGGCCCCCGGGGGTCATCGCCTGGACGAGCACCGCCTCCGGGACGACGCCGGCGCGCTCCCTGACACGCTGCAGCATCCGGGCGTAGCCGTCCCGCACCTCCTTCTCGCTCGCGAGCCCCAGCACCACGCCGCCGACGTCGCCCTTATGCACGATGCTCGCGCTGATCACCTTGAGCACCACCGGGAAGCCGATCTCGCGCGCCGCCGCCGCCGCCTCGTCCGGGGAACGCGCGCACCGCCACGGCACCGTGGGGATCCCGTAGGCGCCGAGCACCTCCATCGCTTCCGTCTCCGTCAACTTCTCCCGCCCCTCGGACGCAGCGCCCCGCAGGATGCCCGTCACCCGGGCGCCGTCGACCGGGAAGTGGTATTCGGTCCCCGCCGGCCGCTCCAGCCACCTCCGGTAGCGGTTCATGGCGGCGAGGGCGCGAGCCGCCGACTCGGGGAAGATGTAGCCCGGCATCCCCGCCTGGAGCAGCTCGCGCATACCGGCCGGGATCCCCTGCCGGCCCATCAGCACCGCCATGACGGGGATGTCGCGCCGCGACGCGGCGACCCGCACGATCGCTTCCGCCACGTCCTTGGCCTTGCTGCCCAGGGGCGGCGGCACGACCGAGACGATCACGGCGTCCACGTTCGGGTCCCGGAGCACCAGCTCCAGCACGCCGCCGTACGTCTCCGCCGTGGCCGAGGCGATGAGGTCCACCGGATTGCGGACGGCGGCCTCCTCGGGCACGCGGCGGCGGATCGCCGCCTGGGTCTCGGCGGACAGCTCGCACACCGAGAGCCCGAGCGACTCGCACGCGTCGGCCAGGATGATGGCGGGGCCACCCGCGTTGGAGACGATCGCCACGCGGTTGCCCTTCGGGAGCGGGAGCCGCGGGAACGCCATCGCGTAGTCGAACAGCTCCTCGACCGTCTGCGCGCGCATCACGCCGCACTGCTCCATCAACGCGTCCGCGGCCAGGTCGGTGCCGGCCAGCGCGGCCGTGTGCGACGACGCGGCCCGCGCCCCCGCCGCGGTCCGGCCCGCCTTGACCACGAAGATCGGTTTCTTACGGGTCAACTCGCGCGCGATCTTGTAGAAGCGGCGCGGATTGCCGAAGCTCTCCAGGTACATCAGGATCACGCGGATCTCGGGATCGTCCGACCAGTAGAGCAGCAGGTCGTTCCCCGACACGTCCGCCTTGTTGCCGACGGAGACGAACTGGTGGATCCCGATCCCCAACTCCTCGGCATAGTCGAGGATGCTGAGCCCCATCGCGCCGGACTGGCTGATGAACCCGACGGGGCCGTACGGCGGCATCGTGGGCGCGAAGGTCGCGTTCATCGAGAAGTCGGGGCTGCCGTTCAGCACGCCCATGCAGTTGGGCCCGACCATCCGCATCCGGAAACGCTTCACCGTCTCGAGCAGCTTCGCCTCGCGCTCCACCCCTTCGCCACCCACCTCGGCGAACCCGGCCGTGATCACGACCAGTCCCTTCACCCCTTTGCGGCCGCACGCCTCCGCGATGCCGAGGACCAGCTGCTTCGGGACGACCACGATGGCGAGGTCCACCGGATCCGGGATCGCCTCCACGGTGGGGTAGGCGCGGATCGAGTGGATCGTCTCGGCCTTCGGGTTGACCGGGAACAGCGGGCCGTTGAAGCCGAACCGGAGGAGGTTGTCCAGGATCTGCCAGCCGATCGTGTTGGGCTGGCGGGAGGCGCCGATCACCGCGATGGACCGCGGGCGCAGAATCGCGTCACTCACCCCGAACAACCTAGAGGGTCGCCGGTGTGGAGTCGAGAGTTGAGACGCGCCTCTCGGCTTTGTAGACTGCGGCCATGACCGTTCGCGCCAACGCGATGCTCGCCCTTGCCGGCGCCGCCGCGCTCGCCTGCAACTCCTTACCCGGTGACGGCGGCGGGGCCGCTGTCACGGTGCAGCCGCAGACGGCCGCGCTGTGCGTGGGCGACAGTCTGACCTTCTCCGCGCAGGTACTCGATGCCTCCGGCCACGGCGTGGCGGGCCAGCCGGTGCGCTGGAGCTCCAGCGCTCCGGCGACGGTGGCCGTGGATTCGGTGAACGGCGTCGCGCACGCGCTCGCCCTGGGTACGGCGCAGATCACCGCCGCGGTCGGCGGCCTCAGGAGCGCGAAGCCCGGGCGGCTCGACGTGCCGTCCGATCTGTCTCCCGAACTCGTGCCGGACACGGTGGTGCTCGCGCCGGGCGACACCTTCACGCTCGGCGCGCGGCTGCGGCGCCTGTCCGCGGGGCCGGTGCCGAGCCGGACGCCGCTCATCACGCCGCTCGACACCGCGCCGGCCGGCATCGCCGCGACGGGCCTGGTGACGGCCAAGGCGGCGGGGATAGCGACCTTCTCCGTGTCGGCGTGCGGATTCGCCGGCCACGGGGCCGCGCAGGTCTACGCGCCGCCGGACTCGCTCACGGGGACGGGCTACCTGTGGTTGTCGGGACCGGTCGAGGTGCGGGCGCGCCTCGGCACGAGCGTGCGCAACTTCTCGCTCACATCGACCAAGCCGGCGTTCCAGGTGTCCGGGAGCGCTGCCGGCGGCGCGAAGCAGTTCGCCTACGAGGACACGTTGCGGCTCGCCGCCGCAGGGACGTTCCCGGTGGATTCGATCACCTCCGGCGAAGCCACCCCAGCGGCCACCTGCAGCCCACCGCGTCCGTTCGCGCTCTACGGGGACAATGGGACCCTCACGGTGCTACTGAGTGTGCGCGGCGGATCGGCCGCCGTGACGAGCTTCGCGTCACGGACGAGTTACGCAGTGGTTTCGGGGCGCGCGGTCACGCGCGTGAGAGGCTATGTGAACGGGGTCCTGACGACCCTCGACACGCTGCAGGCGATCTACACATTCAGCGCGCCGCTGCGGGATTCAACGGGGGTGTGTCCGTGAGAAGAGGGGCTAGGGGTTAGGGACTAGGGGTTAGACAGACAAAGGCGCCGCGGGTCTCGTGGCGCCCTTGCTTCCCCTAGCCCCTAGCCCCTAGCCCCTCGTCTCTGTCACCTCATGATTCTCAGCAGTCCCGCGTCCGCGCTGCCGCGGATGAACGACTCCGCGTCGGTGGCCGGGACCTTGATGCCGGTGAGCGCGCTGGCGCGCGCCGCCGCCTCCTCGAGAAACTCCCGGATCGGCCGACCGGAGAAGGCATCGTCGTTGTCGCGCATCTCCGCGACGATCTCCTCCCACGTCCCGATGTAGGTCACGCCCTCCCGGGTCCGGACCCGGTGCACCTCCGCCCGCGGCTGCTTGTGCATCCCCGCCAACTCGGTGCGCAGCGTCCCGAACAGCTCCAGCTGCGTTGGATCGTGCGTACCCGTGCCGTCCGGGCCGGCCGCCTCCAGCTCCGCGAGCAGCAGGTCGATCGGATCGGCGTCCCCCGCGAGATCGGCGAGCCTCACCAGCCACGGCTTCAGCTCCGGGTCGTCCTCCGGCAGCCGGTAGATGCTCCGCTTCAGCTCGATCAGGCGCCAGATCCCGAGCTCGTCCCAATGGTCTTCCGGCTTGGTACGCTCGAACTCGGCGAGCGCGGGCTCGTAGTCGCCCTTGTCGTAGAGCAGGTTGGCCAGGTAGATACGCGCTTCGGCGTGCTGCGGGTCGAGGGACAGCGCGTGGCGCAGCCACCGCATCGCGTCGGTCTCGTCCGAGAGGCGGTGCGCCGCGTACCCCACGCACGCTGAAGCCTCGGCGCTGTCGGGATGGCCCGCGAGCGCCACCCCGAAGAACTTGCGCGCCTGCTCCAGCATCCCTTCGCGGAACAGCGCGCGGCCCATCTGCAGAACGATGTCGAGATCTTCCTTGAATCCGAGCTCCAGCACCCTCTCGAAGCACGCGAGCCCGGCCGAGCGCTCGCCCAGCTTCAAGCGGATCTCGCCCAGCCCCGCCAGTGCGTCCTCGTGGTCCGGCTCCAGCTTCAGCGCCACTTCGAAGCTCTGGCGCGACCAGGCGAATTCTTCGCGCGCCAGCCTCGCATAACCCATCCCGACGAGCAGCTCCAGCGCATCGGGGTACACCGACAGCCCATCCTTCAGCATCTCGATCGCTTCGTCATACCGCCCTTCGTTGTACAGCTGGTGAGCACGTTCATCGTACTCGTCCGAGCTCAAGAAGGGATCGGGCATCGAGCTGGGCTCCCGGGTGAGGACAGCATATGATAAGAATCGCCCGGGACCCGAGCAAGAGCCGAAATGGTTGCCAGACGCTAAGTTGCCGGCGTCCGTCGGCGCGAAAAGGGCGGGCATGACGGTGGACAGATATGTGCTGGCGTTCCTCGCCGGCCTGGTCGGCGGCGGCCACTGCCTGGGGATGTGCAGCGGCTTCGTCTTGGCCGCCGCCGCGGGCGGTCAACGGCCCTGGCTGTTCCACCTCGGACGGATCGCGGGCTACGCCGCGCTCGGCGCGGTCGCGGCGCTGGCCGGCGCGCTGCTCGATCTCGGGGGGGCCGCGGCTGGCTTGCACCGGCTCCGCTACTTCGCGTCCGGCGCGTTGTTGGTGGGGTTCTCTCTGGCGTTCCTCGGCGTGTTGCCGCGCCGCTGGCTCGAACCGGGAGCAGGCCTGGTCGGCGGCCTGCTGCGCCGCGCGCGACACGCGAGCGGGGCGGCGTTTCCGTTCGTGCTGGGCCTGCCGATCGGTCTGCTCCCGTGCGGCCTACTCTATCCGATGTACGCGGCGGCCGCCGGCGCCGGCGTCCCGCTCGAGGGCGCCGCGCTCCTCGCGGCGTTCGGGCTCGGCACCGTCCCGCTGCTCGGCACGTTCTCCTTCGCGCTGGACCGCGTGCACATCGCGACGCGCCAGCGTCTGGTGCGCGCCGCCGGCGTGGTCATGCTGCTCCTGGGCGCGCTGATGCTGTGGCGCGGCTGGAACGGCGCCGGGCACGGCGCCGCCATGCCCGGGATGCCCTAGCCGCCGCCGGCGGCGCGGCGATCAGTGGTGTGCCGCGTGACCGCCCGCGCCGAGCCGCACCGAGAGCCGGTAGGACCCGGTGTCGCGCGAGCCCCCGTAGCTGTTGGCCAAGATCCGGTAGGTCTGCCCCGCCGTCACCCGGTAGGTGATGCGCGCGTCGCTCCCCGCGCCGCTGTCGTCGTCGGTCATCAGGACCCGGCCGGCCGCGTCCTGCAGGATGAGGTACGCGTCGAAGTCGCCGGACCGGAGATCGATGACCGCCTCTCCCGAGCTTTGCGGACGGAACAGGAACACGTCGGCGTACGTGCTGTCGCCGACCGTGCTGTCCCCGGGCTCGAGGCGCCCGACCACCGTCACGCCGGGGCGGATCTCCGAGACCGCGCCCGGACGCGCGATCGTCCCCGCGCTCAGCAGCGCCAGCTCGTACAGCCCCGTGCCCTCCTTCTCCGCGTAGGACCGAGCGACCAGGCGGTACCGCCCGCCGCGCGTGAGCTGCGCGCTGATCATCGAGTTGGTGCCGTCACCGAGGCCGTCGTCGTCCTGGGCCAGGATCGTGCCGTCCGGCCCGTACAGCTCCAGGTAGGAATCGAAGGCGCTCGAACGCAGCTCGATCACGACGTTCTCTCCGCCCTGCGCCTCGAATTCCCAGAAGTCCTGGTAGCTCCCGTCGGCGCGGGTCAGGTCGCCGGCCTCCAGGCGACCCACGACCCGCTGCCCGATCGCGATATGGCCGGTCTGGCCGGGCGCCGGCGGCGGCCCGCCCAACGCCGTGAGCTGCACCGTGTAGCGGCCGCCCGCCGCGCTGCTCCCGTACGCCGACACGACCGCGGTGTACGGCCCGGTCTCCGGGAGGACCGTGACGATGCGCGCGTTCTGGCCTTCGCCGCCGTCGTCGTTGGAGTCCACCGCGATCCCGTTCCGGAGCAGCACGAGGTAGGCGTCGAACGCGTCGCTCATCGCGTCGATCCGGACCCCCTGTCCGGCACGCCCCTGGAACGTCCAGCGGTCCTCGAGTCCGCGCGGGCCGCGCGCGTCCCCCTCCTCGAGACGCCCTTCCTTGCTCTCGCCCACGGCAATCGTCGCGGCGACTCCCGGCTCCGCGAAGTCGCCCGAGTCCTGCTGCAGCGAGATCCGGTAGGCGCCGGTCACCGGCTCGTCGCCGTAGCTCGTCGCGAGGATCGTGTACCGCCCGGCGACGCCGGCCCGGAGCGCGACCTCCGCGTCCTTCCCGCCGCCGCCGTCGTCGTCGCTGCCGAGCACGCGGCCGTCCGGCCCCAGCACGACCAGATAGCTGTCGAGGTCGCTCGAGCGCATCTCCACGCTCAGCCGCGCTCCGGCGCGCGCGTCCACCAGCCAGCGGTCCTGGTAGGGCCCGTCGGCCGAGATCTCGTCCCCGGGCTCGAGGATGCCGTCCTTCGTCTCGCCCACGGCGATGACCGTGCTCCGCCCTGGCGGGGCCGCGTCCGGCGCCTCCCACCCGGACACGGCCAGCGTGTAGCGGCCGTGCGCCGAGTCGCCCACGGCGGTGGCGATGACGCGGTACCGGCCATCGCGGGGCAGGACCGTGTGCAACCGCGCGTTCTGGCCCTCGCCCGAGTCGTCGTCGGAGGCCACCATCCGGCCGTCGGCGTCGCGCAGGATCAGATACGCGTCGAAGTCGGAGGACATGAGGTCGATGACGACACGCTGCCCGGCCCTGCCGTCGAGCATCCATATCCGGTAGGGCGCGTGGCGGCTGCGAAGCACCGGATCGCCGGTAGTCAGCGAATCGGAGACCGACTGACCCACGGCGATCGCGCGCACCGGCTGCGCGTGCAGGGACGGTGACAGCAGCGCGGCGAAGACGGCGACGGACCACGACGAACGGCTCAGCATGGCGATGCGCCCCGGAGCGAGGTGATGCGGCACGGTATGACGCCGGTGCCGCGCGGCCGGAAGACGCGACGGGCAGCGGCGCTGCGCCGCTGCCCGTCAGGCCATCCGACAATCGGAACGCTAGTGCTTCCCGGTCATCTCGTCGGCCAGCGCTCCGGCGTCGTACACGTGCCGCAGCGCCTCGATGATCCCGCGCGAGTCCACCCAGACCGACCGGCCCACCGCCTCGGAGAAGAGGAAGCGGAGCGGCTGGGCCTCGATGTTGCCGTCGAAGATCAGGCCCACGATCTCGCCGTTCTTGTTGATCACCGGGCTCCCGGAGTTCCCGCCGATGATGTCGTTGGTCGAGACGGCGTCGAACGGCGTCGAGAGGTTGAGCGAATCACGCCGCTGCACCCAACGCGGCATGAGGTTCCACGGCGAGTCGGGCTTCGCCGCCCCGCCGAACGAGTAGTACCGGTCGTACAGCCCGTAGAACGTCGTGAACGGCGGCGCGAGCGTTCCGTTGTACGGGAATCCCATCACCTGGCCGTCGGAGATCCGCAGGCTGAACGTCGCGTCCGGCGCCACGGTGTTGCCGAACACCGCGAGCAGCGCGCGCGCGATCCGCTCGTTCGCCCACGCGTCGCGGCCGGCCAGGTCCGTCACCTGCTTCGTGATCTGCCGCTCCACCGGGTCGATCAGGAGCGCCAGCTTGATGAAGGGATCGGCCGACGCCTTGACCGCCGCCTCGCCCCCCTGGATCAGCGCCTGCCGCTGCGCGGGGTCCATGATCGTGCTCGACGTCACCATCTCCCGCGCCGCCGCCTCGGGCGTCCGGCCGGCGAGCACCGCCCTGCGCAGCGGATCGCTGGCGGGCAGCTCCCTAGCCAGCTGCGTGAAGTACGCCCCCAGCATCGGGATCTCGACCAGCGTGTCCACCGGGGCCGCCAGCACCGCGTCGAGTCTCCGCTTCATCCGGTCCTGGAAGATCATCAGCCGCGCGGTGTCCGGCTTCGCCAGCTCCGCCGCCTGCCGCACGATCAGCGACGCCTCCTGCAGCAGCGTCGTCCCGTAGGCCGCGAACGAGTAGTAGCGCTGGCGCACGGCGATCTCGCGGCGGGCGCGCCACACGGCCGCGCTCGTATCCCAGGCGGTCCCGTACTGCCGCCGCCAGTCGGGATTCGCGTTCACCTTCGCGCGGAAGTCCCGCTCCCACTGCGCCTTGTGGGCCATCAGGCGCGGATCGAGCAATCCGCTCTGGTACCCGTCGATCGCCTTGTACGAGTTCTGCAGGCCGAACAGCTCGTTCCTGAGGTCGCGCGCGGCGCCGATCTGCTGGTCCACCCGGATGCGGTTCGCCAGCTGCGCGAGGTTCGCCGGGTACTGCACGTCCCGCAGGTACTCCAGCTGTGCCATCGTG
>Ga0335070_10003688_pt1 | contig 17923 bp, 15 predicted proteins | sample Lox_Sample_13_FD_206722 | JGI IMG/M metagenome (GOLD analysis project Ga0335070, IMG submission 206722) | Soil microbial communities from Loxahatchee National Wildlife Refuge, Florida, United States - Lox_Sample_1.3 | ecosystem: Environmental > Terrestrial > Soil > Wetlands | place: USA...
AGGCATCGTCTCCTATATCATCGACCGGAATATCAATTACACAAATTTCTGCACGGAATACTGCACCTTCTGCGCCTTCTATCGCCCTCTGAAAGGGCCCGCGGCCAAAGAGGGATACATCCTCGACTTCGAGACGATTTACGAGAAAATCCGCGAAACGGAGGAGCTCGGCGGCACCGGCGTGCTCATGCAAGGCGGCCTGCATCCGGATCTGAAGATCAATTGGCACGAGAAGATGCTGAGCGGCATCAAGCAGCGCTTTCCGAAAATCCATCTGCATTGCTATTCGGCGTCAGAGATTATCGCCATCGCCGAATACAGCGGACTGACCATCCGCGACACGATTGCCCGCCTGCGCGACGCCGGACTTGATTCCATCCCAGGCGGAGGCGCGGAAATCCTCGACGATGAAGTCCGCTACAAGATCGCCCGCCTGAAGTGCCTGACCGGCGACTGGCTCAATGTGCACCGCACCGCGCACCAGCTGGGCATGCGCACCACCGCCACCATGATGTTTGGCGTGGGCGAGAAGTACGAGCACCGCATCAATCATTTCCAGTGTCTCTACGACTTACAGGAAGAAACCGGGGGCTTCACCGCATTTATTCCCTGGAGTTTTCAGCCGGCCAACACGGTGCTCGGCGGAAGGCATTGGGACGAGGCCACAGCGGTGGAGTATCTGAAAGTGTTGGCCATTTCGCGGCTGTATCTTTCCAACTTTCTCAACGTGCAGTCGAGCTGGGTGACCCAAGGTTTGAAGGTTTGCCAGATGGGCTTGCGCTTCGGCGGCAACGACGTGGGTTCCGTGATGCTGGAAGAAAACGTGGTGCGCGCCGCCGGGGTGACCAACTGCACAACCGAAGAAGAGCTGCGCCGCATCATCCGCGACGCCGGCTTCCGTCCCGCCCAGCGCGACACGCTCTATCGGCAGTGCTTCTTGAATTAGACCGACAAACCAGAACTACGGCGAGAGCAGCCCTCCATCCGTGTTGGCTTGCAATGGCTTTCGGGGAAGTGTTGTTGCCGCAACTCTGATACATCAACCCTTTTCTATACAATCGCTTACAACCATCCTTCAAACCTCGCTTCCGGTTGGTAGAATAGGGACTTCCCAGGGACAAGCCGCAGCTCCCTGGGCACAGCTCCTTCGAGCGCATGCACATTTCATCCTTATCTCTGGCCGTTGTGTTGGCCTCGCGTGGCCTGGGGCAATACATCCGCCAGCATTTTCTCGACACTACTTTCAAAGGTCTCTACCAGCCGAACGCCTTCGATATGGCGTTGTTGATTCCGTACTTCCTCGTGCTAACCCTGTTGGCATCGTACGGTGTGCACCGCTACATCATGGTCTACCTGTACTTCAAGAAACGCGGGAATCAGATCAAAGGTCCGCTCAGCCAATTCGCCGATCTGCCGCGGATTACCATCCAGTTGCCGATTTTCAACGAGCAGTTCGTCGTAGAGCGACTGCTCGATACGATTTGCCGAATGCGGTATCCGTTGGACAAGCTCGACATCCAGGTGCTGGACGACTCCACCGATGAGACTCAAGCGGTAGCGCTGGGGCTGGTTCAGCACTATGCGGCGCGCGGCTTCCCGATCACTTATCACCATCGTGACGACCGCGAGGGCTTCAAGGCCGGTGCCTTGGCCGTAGGCTTGAAGAGCGCGAAGGGCGAGTTCGTCGCCATCTTTGACGCCGACTTTACCCCGCCGGAAGACTTTCTCCTGCGCACGGTCCACTATTTCACCGACCCGAAGGTCGGCATGGTGCAAACCCGCTGGACGCACATTAACCGCAGCTACTCTTTTCTCACGGAAGTAGAGGCCATTCTGCTGGACGGGCACTTCGTGCTGGAACACTCCAGCCGCGCCCGCAGCAATGTGTTTTTCAACTTCAATGGGACAGCGGGAATCTGGCGGCGGCGCGCGATCGAAGAGGCCGGCGGCTGGGAGCACGACACGCTGACCGAGGACACCGATCTTTCCTATCGCGCCCAGCTCAAGGGCTGGAAGTTCGTTTACCTGCAGGACGTGGAGTGTCCAGCGGAGTTGCCGGTGGAAATGACGGCTTTTAAGACGCAGCAAGCTCGCTGGGCTAAAGGGCTGATTCAGACGGGAAAGAAGATTCTGCCCCGCGTGCTCAAGAGTAAACAACCGCTTCATGTAAAGCTGGAGGCCTGGTACCACCTGACGGCGAATCTAAGCTATCCGCTGATGGTGGTGCTTTCGGTGTTGTTGTTGCCGGCCATGATCATCCGCTTCTATCAGGGCTGGTTCCAGATGATGTACATCGACCTGCCGCTGTTCCTGGCTTCGACATTCTCCATTTCCAGCTTTTATCTGGTCTCGCAGCGCGTGCTGTTTCCGCGTACCTGGCCGCGGGCGCTCTTGTACCTGCCGTTCTTGATGGCACTGGGCATTGGGCTCACAATTACCAACACGCGGGCTGTACTAGAGGCGCTGATTGGAAAGAAGTCGGCGTTCGCCCGCACCCCCAAGTACCGCGTGGAAACCAGAAAAGACAAAGTACGAGCCACCAAGTATCGCAAGCGCCTCGGCTGGGTCCCCTGGGTGGAACTGCTGATCGGCTGCTATTTCGCGTTGACCATCTACTACGCAGTGGTGAACGAGAACTACATCACGGTGCCCTTTTTGTTTCTCTTCGTGATTGGATATTGGTACACCGGCCTGATGTCGCTGTTGCAGGGACGCTTCTCCGGACTCTCGCTCAGCGGTGAGAGCCATACCAAACCGTTTCCCGTGGGGGTGTGACATTCCCAGGATCGACGCGGCCTTGAAACGCAAGCTGATCTTTCTCGTTCTCTTCCTCTCTCAACTCGGTTGGACACTCGACCGCCAACCCAACGCCGACTACCAGAGCCGGCGGCAAGCGCTTGCCGGCAAGACTAACGGCGGTGCGGTTTTATTGTTTGCCTCCATGGAATCCGAGGGCCCGAATGATCTGTACGGGTTTCGCCAGGACGACAACTTCTTCTATCTGACTGGATGGAGCGAACCGGGCGCCGCGTTGCTCATCGTGCCGGCCACCGAAGCGGCTAGCGGTTCACCAGCGCGCCCATACACGGAAGTTCTTTTCCTGCCTAATCACAACGTGTCGCAGGAAAAATGGACCGGTCCGAAACTGGGTCCGGAGAGCCCTGACGCTGCCAGAATCACCGGCTTCGACCACGTAGAAATTCTGGACAATCTGCGAGCTGAGCTTGTGCGCCTACTATCGCAGCAGCGGGCCACCGTCTATACCGATGTGCCTGCCGCGGGCGAGACTTCCAACTCTACTGCTCCCTTGAGCTGGCTCAGCCGCGCGAATGCATTTCCAACGTACATCACCTTTCTCGATGTCCGGCCCTTGCTTTCATCGCTGCGCACCTACAAGGACGCCGGAGAGATTGAACGGATTCGTAAAGCGACCGATGCATCCATCGTGGCGCACCGTGCTGCCCTGCGCGCCATCAAACCGGGGGTGACGGAGCGTGAAATTTCCGCCCTTTTGCAATACGAGTGGGGAAAGCGTGGATGTGAGCGTCCCGCCTATGCGCCTATCGTTGGGGAGGGTTTTAACACCACGGTGCTGCACTACTCGGAAGATTCGGGCACAGCACAGGCTGGTGATCTGTTGTTGATCGATGCTGCGGGCGAATACTCCATGTACGCATCCGATATCACCCGCACCATGCCGGTTTCCGGGAAATTCACCCCGCGACAGCGCGAGATTTACGACATCGTGCTGGGCGCGCAACGGGCGGCTATTGCAGCATTCAAGTCAGGACAATCACACTTGGGCCGTGACGCTTCCGATTCTCTGTATCGGGTCGCCTACGACTACATCAACACACACGGGAAAGACCTGCACGGCGCGCCGCTAGGCAAGTACTTTTTCCACGGCCTCAGCCACTTTGTAGGGCTGAATGTGCATGATCCCGGAGACTACGATGTTCCTGTGGGTCCGGGAATGGTCTTTACTATCGAACCCGGGATCTACATTCCAGAAGAAAAGCTCGGCGTGCGTATTGAGGACATCTTTTACGTCGATAAGAACGGCACGTTAGTCAATTTGACCTCTGGGCTGCCTCATACCGCCGATGAGATCGAGCGGACCATGGCGGGCAACTGAGTCTCTATCAACCACCTTGCGGTTGTTCTGGTATCCTGAACCGTCGTGAGGATGATGTGGTGGTTTTTGATTCTGGCTGCAAGTGGTGCCGCTTTGGTCTGGGTGACTATAGCGCTTTATCTTCGTGTCCGCGCGCACATGAAGGAAGCGGCGGCGAAGGAAGCCAGGGAACATGAGCATGAAAACGAGACGGAAAGGCAATAAGCTTCGCCCGGAAGCAGCAGAATGCATTGGGAGAGTGATGGCATGACAAGACCGGCTTCCCAGGTTCTCGGCAATCAGGATCGTGGCCTCTACTGGGCGCAACAGAGTGCGATCGTCATCGGTGGCAGTTTATTCGTGGCGCTGTGCGCTCGAATCACGGTTCCGTTGCCTTTCACACCTGTGCCGTTGACGCTGCAAAACTTCGGCGTGCTGCTGGTTGGGCTGACGCTGGGTAGCCGTCGCGGGTTCGCTGCTCTTGTGCTCTATTTGGCGGAGGGCGCGAGCGGGATGCCAGTGTTCAATCCAGCAGGACTCGGCGGGATTGCGCAGTTGTTCGGTCCGACGGGTGGCTATCTCATGGCCTACCCGTTTGTCGCTGCCCTTGCCGGTCGAGTATTCGAGCGCGGCAAGAAGACTTTGATTCGCGCCACGATCGCCAGCCTCTTGGCCGAGGTTGTTCTATTTGCCGGTGGCATTGGCTGGCTGTTCGTGCTCACGCACTCGATGACCCAGGCGGTACGCTATGGGCTGTACTGGTTCGTCTTCGCCGAAGTCCTTAAAGTGATGTCGGCCGCAGCCATCACCATTGGTTGGAGTCGCGCCTTCAAGTTCCAGGCATGAATCCCACGGAAGGATCGTCGGCAGCAAACATTTCTACGTCAGCTCCCCCAGAAGAAGTGAAGGGTCCCATGCCCAGCAGTATTCCACCTCGCGAAATTACTATCGCCCATAGTCCCGATTCTGACGATGCTTTCATGTTTTATGGTCTGGCGACTAACAAGGTCCGCGTGCCTGGCCTCCGTTTCTCCCACACGTTGACAGATATCGAGACGCTGAATCGGAAGGCTATGGAAGAGGTATATGACGTGACAGCCATTTCGTTCCATGCCTACCCCTACATCCAGGAGAAGTACGCATTGTTGTCCAGCGGGGGCAGTGTGGGCGAAGGCTATGGCCCCATGATCGTAGCCAAACGTGCGTATTCGCCGGGCGAGATCAAGCGCAGGAAGATCGCAGTTCCGGGGACAATGACCACGGCATATCTTGCCCTGAAGTTGTTTGCACCCGGGATTGAGACCGAGGTCATACCTTTTGACCAAATCATCCCGCAAGTGCTGCAGGACGGTTTTGAAGCTGGCCTGATTATCCACGAGGGGCAGCTGACTTACGACAAAGTCGGATTGCACCGGATCGTGGACTTGGGCCGCTGGTGGCAGAAGATGACTGGCTTGCCACTGCCGCTGGGTGGGAACGCGATTCGTCGCAGCCTAGGGCCGGAGGTGATGCAGAGCGTTTCGAATGCGCTGAAGGAAAGCATTCAGTATGCGCTCGACCATCGCGACGAGGCCCTGGCCTACGCTATGCAGTTCGCCCGCGACCTTGATCCGCAGCTAGCGGATAAGTTCGTCGGTATGTATGTCAACGAACGCACGCTCAGTTACGGATCGGACGGCCGTGAAGCGGTTCGCCGCCTACTCGATATGGGGCACAAAGCAGGGATTATTCCCCACGCCGCCAAGGTGGATTTTGTGGATTGAGCCGAGCGCGTTGCCCCGAACACTCTCGTCCGGGCAAAGTACCTTACCTCACCCTCTCCTTGAACGTAAATACCGGATTAATGTCCACAGGAACTTTGGTGGCGGCTGATTTCAATGAGGCTTTCAGCTCGGATGGCATCACATCATATTTCTGGAACCACTTCTCCGCCCGGTCACGGTCTCCGGTGGCTTCGATCTCCAGGAGCTCTTTCGCAAGGTCTGCGACCGCAACCGGCATTTTTGCGTAGTCGATGGAATATTTCCCTGAAGCCTGTCGCTTGATTGCGCCCCGCTCCGAGAGATAGTTGAACTCCATCATTTCCGCCCGTCCATGAGCTTCTCCTGTGCCAAAACGCGTCGTGCGAAAGATCCCGGCCACGTAGGACGCGTAGTACTCCTCCAGCTTCTCTTTGGGCAATGCGCCGTGATCGACCAGCCACTTCAATCCGAACATACCGACCGCATCGGCTTTGGCTTCTTCCAGGCCACTGTAGGCGGGCCCAATCGCCTCTCGGATGTCGATCTTGCCTGCGGGGGTTCGCGCGAAAGCCGGGCCGAGTCCATGCGCCATTTCGTGCATGATGGTGCCCAGCAAATACCCTTCCCCTGACGCCTTCGCTGCCTGCCCAGGAAGCATGACGTATTTGGCCAGGGGGAGAATGACGTAGTTGACCCGCGCATCCATGAAGTTTTTGAAGAAAATCTTCTTGCTTCCCTTTTGTTCGTGCACGCGTGGATCGTTCGGCAGGTTGTCCGCAACCGCCTGGTAGCCATGCCGCAAATCCCCAGCTCGATAAGGCGCATCCATGACCTCCATAGGCGTTTCCAGGCCATGCTTCGATGGGCGGTCCTCGGCGGGAAGAGGAAGCGCGTCCTGGATGTCGGCGACGTACTTGCGGAAAACATCAAGTCTGCGGCTCTCTTCTGCGTTTCGTACCAGTACAGCCGCGCCGTATGAACCCTTCACCCCCAGAAGGCCGTCAAGATAAACCTCGTAGGGCGCAAAAATTACATCGAATTTCGGGTCTTTCAGCTCCAGCCATGCCAGATCGCTGGGAAAGTACTCGTCGCTGAGTAGCGCGTCGGCGCGCAGCCGCAGGAATTTCGCGAAAGCGGGATCGTCGCTGAGCGCCGCTGCTTCGCGTAGGTTCTTGGCGGCAGGCTCGAGAAAGGCGCGGTACGCGATATGGTAGGGCACACCTTCAAGCTGGTCGCCGTGCCATCGGACTATCGTGGTGGGACTGTAGATCTCAGCTTTTTTCTCGGGATGTTCCTTCACGTACTTTTCAATCTGACTTCGAGTCAGCCCCTGCGGGTAAAAGCCGCGTCCGGGAGGCATAGGCGCGCTGCCGACAAAGGGCGCATGTTCCCCCAACAGGTCGAAGCGCGCAGCGTTGATCCACAGATATCGCCGGAGACGGACATCGCTGGGATTGTTGCTTCCGGCCAGAGACTCGTACAGGGTTAGTGCATCCGGATCACTTTGCCGCCAGAAAATTTCTTCCAGATAACGCGACGCATCCACCAGCCTGTTGACCAGCTTCACCTCGCGGGGCGACAGTCCCTGAGAATGAAACGGCATCGACACTTCGCGGAATCGGGCCACCCGGCGGGCTAGATCGGGTGCGACGTCCCTTGCTGGCACAGCATCCTGTGACGCTGTTCCGGTCGCACCCTTGCTCCTATTTTGTGCTGCTGCTGCGGAAGAAACCATGGCGGAAACAACCAAGAGGGAAACCAACCACCCCAGGGTTCTCATAAACAAGGGATTCTAGCAGACCCGTTATGATGTTGGTGATGCTCAGGCCTGATACCAAAAACGCCCCACAGACGTTGCTCATCGATGCCGATGACACGTTGTGGGAGAACAACATCTATTTCGAGCGGGCCATCGCGAATTTCATCTCGTTTCTCAACCACCACGAATACTCTCCGGAACAGGTGCGGGAAGTGCTGAATGAAGTGGAGCGGGAGTGCATTGTGAGCCATGGCTATGGGCTGCAGAGTTTCGCCCGCGCCCTGGTCCAGACTTTTGAGCGCCTCGCGGTCGAACCGATCACTCCTGCCTTGCATGAGACGGTCAACGGCTTCGCCTATGCAATTGCCGAGCAGCCGATAGAGATTCTGGCCGGCGTGCCGGAAACGCTGGAGTACCTGGCATCGCGCCATCATCTGATCATGGTGACCAAAGGCGAGCCCGGAGAGCAGTCGGGGAAAGTGGAACGGTCAGGACTGAAACGATATTTTGCCGAGGTCGAGATTGTGGCTGAGAAAGACGCGCCGACCTACCAGGCGGTCATTTCCCGCCATCGATTGCAGGCGAACTCCACCTGGATGGTGGGCAACAGTCCTAAGTCCGACATCAATCCGGCGCTGGCGGCAGGCATCAATGCCGTGTTTCTGCCACACGACAACACCTGGATTCTGGAGCATGAGGAAGTAGCCGCTGCCCTGCCACCGCAGCGCCTGCTGGTTGTGTCAAGTTTCCCGGAGCTACGGGATCATTTCTAGAGCATCGAATGCGACTGGAAAGGGCCGTCTGCGGCAGTCCGCATCTTAGGAGGCGCAGAACTGATCGAATACCTGCTTCAATTCACCGGCAATGTCTATGGGCTCGCGGTGCTCAATATCGCTGCGCTGCAACATGTGTACCAGCTTTCCGTCGCGTAGCAGAGCAATGGAAGGAGAGGAGGCGGGATATCCAATGAAGTAGCTGCGAGCCCGTTGCGTGGCTTCCACGTCCTGCCCGGCGAATACTGTGAACATGTGTTCGGGACGCACAGGGTGCTGCAATGCGGCCCGCACCGCCGGACGCATGCGTCCCGCCGCACATCCGCAGATCGAATTGACCACCACCATGGTCGTGCCCGGCTGCTGCGCAATCGCCCGATCCACTTCCTCCGCGGTGCGCAATTCCTGGATGCCGAGGCTGGTCAATTCCTCGCGCATCGGAACCACCAAGATCTCTGGATACATTGTTATTCCTCACCTGAATTAAGTTGCAGGAATGCTACGCGAAAAAGTCCGACGATCCAAACGATTTTCCCGATAGCGCCACCTTCTAGCGGCCTTGGAACTGAGGCTGCGATATTGTACTTTAGTCGTGGATACTCGGCTTACGACAGGACCATTCCTCGAGTCCTCGCCCCATGGTTCCTCACAGCGAGGCTGAAGTTCCGAGGACAAGAGCTGATAACTGAGGGAGAATGGAGGCCCTCATAGAGAGGAGCCGCAAATGCGGCATAAGAAGGGCAGCAAATCCGCCAGTGTTGTAACTCTGAAGTCCGTGGCGGAGCGTGTGCAACTTTCGGCGGGCACGGTCTCCGCCGTTCTGAACAACGCGCCTTCATCCCAGCACATTCCCGAGAAGACACGCAATCGCATCTTCGCAGCAGCACGCGAACTGAACTACAAGCCGAATTTCTTTGCCCGCTCCCTGCGATACAAGCGCACCAACACCATCGGGGTCATCGCGCACGATATCGGCGAAGGCTACGGAGCGCTGGTCATTGCAGGCATTGAGGACTACGTACGGCAAAAGGACTATTTCTTCATAACCGGCATCCACCGGCACAATCCGGACTTGTTCGAGAAGTATTCGCGGCTTTTATTGCAGCGGGGCATCGAAGGCTTGATCACAGTTGACTTCAACTTGCCGCACTCTGTCCCCGTCCCGACGGTGGCGGTTTCGGGCCATCGCCAACACGAGGGCGTAACCAACATCGTTCTCGATCACACCCGCGCCGCCTGTTTGGCTTTGGGGCATCTGGTTTCGCTCGGTCACCGCGAAATTGCGGTCATGATTGGCGCTCCTGCTAGCCCGGATGCCAATGATCGCTGGCACGCAATTGCGCGAGTAGCGCAGGAAATGGGCGCCCCCATTCGCCCGGAGCTGACGGTTCAGATCGCGGCCGAGGACTCGTCTCCGGAACTAGGTTACCCGTACGCCAGAATCCTGCTCTCGCGGCAGCGTCCGTTCACGGCGCTCTTCGCGTTCAACGACTTTTCCGCGATCGGGGCCATCCGCGCGATTCAGGAAGCCGGCTTACGCGTGCCGCAGGATGTTTCGGTGATCGGCTTCGACGACATTCCTGGGGCTGCCTTTCACTATCCCAGCCTGACCACCGTGCGCCAGCCGCTGAGGCAAATGGGGGAGATCGCCGCCAGAACTCTGATCGACCGAATTGAGGGGAAGGAAGACGGTCCCAAGGAGATCGCGGTCGCACCCGAGTTGATCATTCGCGAGTCAACGGCAAAGGCTGCGCCGGGAACGTAACAGCCCGTGCATGCTCTAGGTGGAGTAGTCGGCGTTGATGTGGACGTATTCCGCGGTCAGATCGGTGGTGGTAAACACTACAGAAGCTTTGCCACGCTGCAACTGGACTCGGACGCTGCACTCCGGCTGACAGAGATCTTCGTGGGCCTTTGCTTCATCGAAGAGGCACGCTGCTCCGTTCTGGCACACCAACTGTTCAGCGATGAAGATGCTCACCCGGTTGGGATCGACGTTCACGCCGGAATATCCAACTGCTGCCAGAATCCGTCCCCAATTCGGGTCAGCGCCGGCCCACGCAGTTTTGACAAGCAGAGAGTGTGCGACCGCTCGCGCTAGCTGCAATGCTTCGTTCATATTCTTGGCTTGCTCCACGCCCAAGTGAATGACGTGCTGCACGCCCTCACCGTCGGCGACGATTTGCGCCGCCAGTGATTGACAAACCTCCAGCAGGGCCGCCCGGAACTTCTTGCGTAAGGCGGCGCTGTCTAGCCGAACGCCGCTTTTGCCGCTGGCCAGGAGCAACACAGTGTCGTTTGTCGAGGTGTCGCCATCCACTGACATACAGTTGAAGCTCTGGTCGCAAGCTTCCCTTAGAAGTTTCTTTAGCTCAGCCGGACGGGCGACAATGTCCGTAAACGCATACACCAGCATGGTTGCCAGTTGCGGATGGATCATGCCGGAACCCTTGGCTACGCCCAGCAATGAGACCTTGGTCTTGCCCGAGCGGAATTGCGCGCAAGCAGTCTTCTCGCGGGTATCGGTGGTCAGAATCGCACCTGCAAATTCATGAAATGCGGCTTCAGTAGCTTTGCGCGCTGCGATCAAGCGCGGCAGGTTCGACGCGATCTTCTCCACTGGCAGCGGCACGCCGATGATTCCCGTGGACGACGGGAAGACTTCCTTCGCCGAGACTCTCAGCAGGTGCGCGACATTCTGGCAGACGCGTTTGCAGGCAAGCCGGCCTGCTGGACCAGTGGCGCAGTTGGCGTTTCCTGAATTCACCAGAACAGCCCGCACGCGGCCACGGCTCGCCTCCAGAGACGCGCGCCCAACCTCCACTGGAGCGGCCACAACGCGATTCTTTGTGAACAAGGCGGCGGCGGTCGTTCCGGGGCAGGCTTCGACCAGAGCAAGGTCAGGCTTGCCGCTGACTTTTATGCCGGCAGCAACCGCTGAGAAGGAAAACCCCTGCGGCAGATTGATTGTGGTTTGGAACGGCAAAGCCGGCGTCATACCTCGAGCTTCACCAGCCAGCCCGTCGGTTCAGGCAGAATGGCAAACTTCGGCAACTCTCCGCGCACCATGGCCACTTCGTCGCAGCAGTGGTAACGCGGACAAACACAGCAATCCTTGTGAATTTTATCGGGAAGGTCCTCGCGCTGCGCGAGGCTGAACCCGAGCTGCGCGAAGAACTCCGGCTTGCGGGTGAACAGGCAGATACAGCTCACCTTGTGCCTCTCGGCTTCGTTCATCAGTGCCTTGACGATGAGCTTGCCGCCGCCGGATTTCTGGTGATCAGGATCCACTGTAATGGAGCGTATCTCCGCGAGGTGTCCGCCGTAGAGGTGCAGGGCTCCGCATCCGATCACTCGGCCCCGGTGCTCAAGGACGACAAAATCGCGTACATTCTCGCAGATCTCAGCAAAGGTTCGGGGCAGCAAAGTCCCGTCGCCGGAGTAGTTCGCGATCAGTTCGTGGACCCGTTCCGCATCGGGCAGGATAGCCTCACGCGTTCGCATGCACCACCTCCCGAAGAGTTTCGATCTTGGCTTTAGCGTCCACAATTGCCTGCCGCACTCTGGCTGGAGCCGTGCCGCCTGGGACATCGTGAATGGCCAGTACCGAGGACAACTGCAGGCAGGAATAGAAATCCGGATCGAAGGCCGGGTTAAACTGCCGCAACTCGTCGAGGCTGAGGCCGGCGAGTGCGCATCCCTTGTCAAGACACAATCGGACGGCTTTGCCGACTTGCTCGTGCGCCAAACGGAATGCGGCACCGCGTTGCACCAGGTAGGTGGCCGCCGCAAAAGCGTTCATGAATCCTGTTTGCGCGGCCGCTTGCATACGATCTTGGTTGAATTCGACGGCTTTCATCCACCCCGTAACCAGCGGAAGCAATGAGAGCATGGTGCCGGCGGCGTCGAATAGTGGCTCTTGAGCTTCCTGCATGTCCTTGTTGTAAGCGAGCGGCAATCCCTTCAGCGTGATCTGCAACGCGGTGGCCGCTCCGAGAACACGACCCGCTTTCCCGCGCGTGAGTTCCAGCAGGTCGGCATTCTTTTTTTGCGGCATGGCGCTGCTGCCTGTGGAATAGGCATCGGGCAGATAGAGGAAGCCGTATTCCTGCGACGAGAAGAGAATCATCTCTTCGGCCCAGCGGCTCAAGTGAAGCGCCAGAAGCGACAAGACGCTCACAAACTCAATCACAAAGTCGCGGTCGCTGGTGGCATCGATGCTGTTCGCGGTGGGCGCGTCAAATCCGAGCTCCTTGGCCATCAAACGGCGATCCAAGGGCAGCGTTGTTCCAGCTACTGCTCCGGAGCCTAACGGGCAAAGGTTCAGACGGACGCGACAGTCGGCCAGGCGCCCCGCGTCCCGCAGAAACATTTCCACGTAGGCCAACAACCAATGCGCCACGAGTACTGGTTCCGCGCGCTGCAGATGGGTGTAGGCGGGCACAGCCGCATCACCCATATTTTCGGCGCGCGTCACGAACACACCCAGCAATTCGGTCAGATCCGTCTGCAACTGCTCGGCGCTCGCCCTTACGAAGAGACGCAGATCAGTAGCAATCTGCTCATTGCGGCTACGTCCGCTGTGCAGCTTGTAGCCCACATCGCCGATAAGCTCAACAAGACGTTTCTCGACGAAATGATGGACATCTTCCGCCTCCGTGTCGTTGAGAAACTCCGGAGATGCTGTGGCGCGCGCCGCAATCTGTTCCAAACCCTGCAGAATGGAAATCAACTCGCCTGAAGAAAGGACACCGGCATCCTTCAGAGCACGCGCGTGAGCGCGGCTGGCGGCCAGTTCGTGACCGAGCAGGCGGCGGTCAAAGTCGAATGACCGCTGCCAGCGTTCAAATTCCGGGTCCAGCGGCTGCCGGAACCGGCCTGACCACATCTTCATTGCGCGACCTCGGTGCGAACACGCGCTCGGGAGCGGGCGGGCAAACCGAGGATACGGATAAAGCCTTCCGCATCCTTCTGGTCGTACTCCTGGCCCATGGTGAAGGAAGACAGGTCGGTGCGATACAGCGAGTATTCGGACTGACGGGTCGCCACCGCAACGTTGCCCTTGTACAGCGAAAGCGCTACCGAGCCGGTTACGAACTCCTGCGTTTTCTGCACGAAAGCATCGAGGGCTTCGCGCAGCGGCGTGAACCACAACCCGAAGTACACCATTTCCGCATACTTCAGCCCGATGTGCTGCTTGAAATGTGCAACCTCACGATCCAGACACAGCGCTTCCAGTTCGCGATGTGCGGTGATGAGCAGCGTACCGCCTGGAGTCTCGTAGCACCCACGCGACTTGATGCCCACGAAACGGTTCTCCACCAGATCGACGCGGCCGATTGCATTGCGCCCGCCGATTTCGTTCAACAACTCCACCAATCCGATAGGATCGAGTTTCATACCGTTTACAGATGCCGGAACACCTTTCTCAAAGCCGATCTCGACTTTCTCTTCGCGGTCAGGCGCCTCCTGCGGCGAGCGCGTGAGTTGCCAGGTGGTAGGGAAAGGCTCTGCCGCCGCGTCCTCTAGTTCCCCGCCTTCGTGACTGATATGCCACAGGTTGCGGTCGCGGCTGTGGATCTTCTGCCGGCTCGCTGCCACGGGGATGCCATGCTGTTCGGCGTAGTCGAGGCAGTCTTCGCGCGACTTCAACGTCCATTCGCGCCACGGCGCGATAACCTTCAACTCTGGAGCCAGCGCCTGATAGGCCAATTCGAAGCGAACCTGATCATTGCCCTTGCCGGTGCAACCGTGAGCCACCGCGGTCGCTCCCTCGCGCAAGGCGACTTCTACCTGATGTTTGGCAATTACCGGCCGCGCCATGGAGGTTCCGAGCAGATACTTGTGCTCGTACACGCCACCTGCCTGAAGAGTCGGGAACACGTATTCGCGCACGAATTCCTCGCGCAGGTCTTCGACCACCACCTTCGATGCGCCTGTCTTGTAGGCTTTCTCAACGACGGCATCGAGGTCGTCGCCCTGGCCGACGTCGCCCACCATGGCGATCACATCGTAGGAATAGTTCTCCTTCAGCCAGGGAATGATGATCGAGGTATCCAGACCCCCGGAATATGCGAGTACGACTTTTTCAGGCATGTGCGCTCCTTACTGGGATGCGGCCCAACTCGCCGCCAAGCAATAGAAACAGAATCGCTTTCTGCACGTGCATGCGGTTCTCCGCTTGATCGAAAACGACAGACGCTTTGGAATCGATCACCGCGTCCGTGACTTCTTCATTGCGATGCGCGGGCAAGCAGTGCATGAACACCGCGTGCCGCGAGGCTGCGGCCATCAATGCGTCGTTCACTTGATAGGGAGGAAATATCTTCGTGCGCTCGCCGGCCTCGTGTTCCTGCCCCATGCTGGCCCAGGCATCGGTGTAAACGGCATCCGCGCCAGACACAGCCTCGTATGGATCGGTGAACAACTCGATGGTTGCGCCAGTCTTCTTGGCAACGGTTTTCGCATCCGCGATGATCCGCTGGTTGGGTTCATAGCCCTTGGGCGTCGCGACACGAACGTGCGACCCGAGGCTCGCTCCCGTCAACAGCAGTGAGTGGCACACGTTATTTCCGTCACCGACGTAGGCGAGCTTGATCTTGCTCAGGTCGCCGAAGCGCTCCTGCAGCGTGAAATAGTCGGCAAGTCCCTGGCAAGGATGCTCCAGATCGCTGAGCGCGTTGATCACCGGAATTGAGGCGAATTCCGCCATGCCCTCGATCGTGGCCTGGGAGAAGGTACGCAGCACGATGGCGTGCACCCAGCGCTCCAGGTTGTGGGCGATGTCGCTCAGCGTCTCGCGCGCGTCCAGCCGCTCATGCCTCTGGTCGACGAAGAATGTCGTACCGCCCATGCTGGCCATCCCCGCCTCGAACGTAAGGCGGGTGCGCAGCGATGCTTTCTCAAAAAACATCGCCATCTGCTTGCCGGCCAGAGCACCGCGGAAGTCGCCGGGGCGCCCTTTCATCACTCCGGCCAGGTTCAGAATCGCCGCGACCTCGGTCGGGCTCAGGTCCCGCGTGGAAATCAGGTCGCGCGACCAGAACTCCTTGGGTTCAGGTTTGAGCCTCAATCTGGCACTACTCAGTGGCTGGACACTCACGGCCTTCTCCTTTTCACAGATTTTCCTGAATGGGCGGATCTGCCTGCAGAACCCGCGCCTGAAGTCAGGGCAACGTCGAGAGCTCGGACCACCTCGTCCACATGCTTCTCTTGAATGATGTACGGAGGCAGGAAGCGCAGGACCGTGTCATGCGTGCGGTTGATCAGGATGCCCCGATCAAGCAGTTGCTTGACCGCCGCTTTCGCCACGTCAGCGGAGTCAAGCTCCATCCCTAGCATCAGGCCCATGCCACGGATTTCCTTCACGCATAAATGCTTGCTTTGCAGCGCCTCCAACTTTGCGTGGAAGTAGCTACCCACCTCGCGCACGTGTGGCAGCAATCCATCCAGCACGTTGAGGAATTCGATGGCTACGACGCAAGCCAGCGGCCCGCCGCCAAATGTCGTCCCGTGCATGCCGGGGTGCATTCCACTCGCCACTTGGCTAGTGGTGAGCAGAGCGCCCAGAGGCAGGCCCGCAGCCAACGGCTTCGCCACCGTCACAATGTCGGGCTGGATCCCGTAATGCTGAAAGGCGAAATACTTGCCGGTGCGGCCCAAGCCGCACTGGATTTCGTCGAGGATCAGCAGCGCGCCCGTCTTCTGTGTCACCTCCCGCGCCAGATGCAGAAATTCACTGCTCACCGGCTGAATACCGCCCTCGCCCTGAATGGTTTCCAGACAAATCGCGCAAACGCTGCCATCAAACTGGCGCTTGAGGTCTTCGGTGTCGTTGAATCCAACAAAGCCCACCCCGGGCACCAAGGGCGTAAACGGATGCCGGTACTTGGCCTGGCCGGTCGTCGCCAGCGAACCAAAAGTGCGGCCATGGAAGGAATTCTCCAGCGCCAGCAGACGCCATTTGGCCTTGTGTCCGTTATTGTTCGTCACCCGCGCATAGGCTCGCGCCAGTTTCAACGCACCTTCCCAGGCCTCGGTACCGCTGTTGCAGAAGAACGCGCGGTCCAGCCCGGAAATTCTCGTCAGCTTCTTGGCCAGCTCCGCCTGGTACTCGTGAAAGAAAAGGTTGGAGACGTGAATCAGCTTGGCCGACTGCCGGCGGATCGTCCTTTGAATAGCGGGATGACCGTGGCCCAAGGCATTCACCCCGATTCCGCTCAAGAAATCCAGGTACTTCTTTCCGCGCGAATCCCAAAGATAGAGGCCGTGCCCGCGAGTAAACATGACGCGTTGACGGTCGTAGGTGGGCAGCAACAGCTTCTCTTCGGCGCGAATGACGCTGGCCAGGTTCATGCCGAAATCACCTCCGTCCCGCATTCCAGCTTGGTGAAATAGAACTGCGGCAGAACTTCGACCTTCGCCGCGGGCAAAATACGCACGCGGCCCACACCCTTCTTGAGCGCCTGCGTGCAGGCTTCCAGTTTGGGCAGCATGCCGCCGCCGATCACGGAGCTCTGAATGAGCGCGGGCATCTCTTTGGTGGTCAGCCAGGGAATTACCGAGCCGTCGGCATTCTTCACGCCCGGAACGTCGGTGAGAAAAATCAGGGTATCCGCGTGACACGCGCCGGCACACGCTGCCGCCATCTGATCGGCGTTCACGTTGTAATACTCGCCATCGGAGCCTAGCGCCAGTGACGACAACACGGGAATGCCACCCTCTCCCCAGATCGCCTCCAGCCAGCGCGGCTCAACCGAGCAAATCTCGCCGACAAAACCCAGATCGTATCCCTCGGTCTGTTTCTTGCGCGCCCGGAAGGTCATGCCATCGCCGCCGCACAGACCGACCGCAGGGAGCCCTGCGGCAACAATGGCAGCGACGACGCCCTTGTTCACCATTCCTGCCAGCACCATCAGGGCAACATCGCGTGTCTCCGCGTCGGTGATCCGCAAACCGTTCACGAAGTCACTCTTCTTGCCCAGGAGCTGCAGGGTGCGGGTCAACGTGCTGCCTCCGCCGTGGACCACCGCGACCTTGTGCCCATCACGTGTCAGCTCGACCACCGCGTGAGCACATTTGTGCAGTGTTTCTTTGTTCTCCAGCGCCACGCCGCCGATTTTGACCACGATCTTCACTGCAGTCCCGCCTCCTCTGGAAACCCGTACATCACATTCATGTTCTGGACCGCCTGTCCGGCCGCGCCTTTCAGCAAGTTATCGATGCAGGAAACCACCACCAGCCGACGCCCATCCTTGGCCAGACAGAAACCGATATCGCAGTAGTTGGAATTCACCGAGAACTGGATTTCAGGCAGTTTGGGCGTGGGGAAGATCCGCACCCAACGTTTGCCGTTGTAAGCACTGCGGAAGCAAGACTCGACTTCCTGGGGAGTCATGGTCCGATTCAGATGCACGTAGATTGTGGAGAGAATTCCTCGCGGAATCGGCAGCAGGTGAGGCGTGAAGATCAGTTCAGACGCGCTCAGGTTCAGCTGCTCGAGGATTTCTCCGGAATGACGGTGCCCGAATACTGC
>Ga0335070_10003689_pt1 | contig 17923 bp, 18 predicted proteins | sample Lox_Sample_13_FD_206722 | JGI IMG/M metagenome (GOLD analysis project Ga0335070, IMG submission 206722) | Soil microbial communities from Loxahatchee National Wildlife Refuge, Florida, United States - Lox_Sample_1.3 | ecosystem: Environmental > Terrestrial > Soil > Wetlands | place: USA...
CCACGTATACGCCCCCACCGCCTTATCCGGCTCCCAACCTGCTCCTTCCATCAAACGGTGCACCTTTTACGCTGGCAAACGACAGTGTCACATTACAATGGGCTTCGGTCGGGACGCTGAACGATAATGAGCGCTACATGGTCGCCGTGGAGGACGTCACCGCCGGTACGGGACGAAAGCTGGTCGACTTTGTCACCGAGACAAAGTACATCGTCCCCGTGTCCTTCCGGCCTCAAGACAACCTGGCGCACTCCATGTTCTGGTCGGTCGTGACCGTCCGCCAGACCGGCACCGACGACCAGGGGAATCCCATCTGGACCAACGCCGGCGCAGTCAGCCAGAACCGTGTGTTCACCTGGAGCGGCGCGGCTTCCGCCCCGACGCCCACGCCGTGACCGCAGCATGATCATGAAGTTCTATTCCCCGCCGGTGTCAGGGCGGGGAATTCTCTTTTTCAACAGTGTATAATGGCATCATGGCCCCAAAAAAAACTCCCCCCGACGTGCGCAGCTACAACCGCCAGGCTTGGGACCACCAGGTCGAGATGGGGAATCCCTGGACGGTCCCGGTCAGCCCGGAGGTGATTGCTGCCGCGCGGCGAGGAAAATTCTCCCTGCTGCTGACCGAACAAATCCCCGTTCCGTCCACCTGGCTTCCGCCTCTGCCCGGAGCAGAGGTGCTTTGCCTGGCCTCGGGCGGCGGGCAGCAGGGACCCGTCCTGGCGGCGGCCGGGGCCCGGGTGACGGTCTTCGACAACTCACCCAAGCAGCTGGAGCGTGACCGGCTGGTCGCGGAACGCGAAGGACTGGAACTGAGAACCGTCGAGGGCGATATGCGCGACCTCACCGTTTTCCCCGACGCATGTTTCGACCTGGTCTTCCACCCGGTCTCCAATGTCTTCGTCCCGGACGTGCGTCCGGTATGGCGCGAAGCGTACCGCGTCCTGCGGCCGGCAGGCATCCTCATGGCCGGGTTCATGAACCCGGTGGTTTACCTGACCGAACTCTCCCAAGACGGCATCCTAGAAGTCAGGCACCCGATCCCTTATTCCGATGTGGATGGGCTGGATCCAGAAAAATTGAAAGCCCGCCTCGAGACCGGCGAGCCGCTCGAGTTTGGGCATTCGCTCACCGATCTGCTTGGCGGGCAGTGCGAGGCAGGTTTCGTCATTACCGATCTCTACGAGGACCGTTTTACAGACGACTTGATTGCCCGCTACTCACCGACCTTTCTCGCCACCCGGGCGATCAAAATGTAGAACGTGTCCTTGAAGGTCGTGCTGAGCTGCGCGCTGCCGAAGCACAACCGCCTTTCGATGAACTCTTCGATAGGCTCGAGGCAACTGAAACAGAGGTTGTGCTGAGCTTGTCGACATCGTTCCCGCCGAAGGCCCCCGAAGGGGAACGGGGAAGCACAACCGTTATCGATGGCCGATGGTAGAAATTATGTTTTTTGCCAAACAACGCCAGCATCTGTCTGAAATCTACCACGAATACCCGCACGCCTTCTGGATGATGGTGGTCGTCAACTTCATCGACAGATTGGGCGGTTCGCTGTTGTTCCCCTTCTTCGCCTTGTACGTGACCAAGCGCTTCAGCGTCGGCATGACCGAGGTCGGCAGCCTGTTTGCCGTCTGGTCGGCAGCCAGCTTCATCGGCAGCTTCCCCGGTGGAGCCCTGACCGACCGCCTGGGGCGCAAAGGCATGATCATCCTCAGCCTGGCGGCCACCTCGCTCTCCAGCGTGGCGCTGGGACTGGTCAACTCATTGGCGCTCTTCTTCCTGGTCGGTTTTTTCACCGGCATCTTCACCGACATCGGCGGACCGGCCTACCAGGCGGTCGTCGCCGATCTGCTGCCGGAAGAAAAGCGCGCCCAGGGCTACGGCATCATCCGCGTGGCTTTCAACCTGTCGGCCGCGATCGGGCCGGTCATCGGGGGGTTCATCGCCGCGCATTCCTACCTGGCGCTGTTCATCACCGACGCAGTCATCAGCCTGATCGCGGCGGGCTTCGTCTTCTTCTTCATCCCCGAGACCAAGCCCGAGGTCCGGCCGGGAACCCGGGAGGAGACGATGGGCGAAACCTTCGGCGGCTACTTGCGGGTGCTGCGAGACGCCCCGTTCATGATCTTCGTGGGGGTCAGTTTCCTGGCCTGGCTCGTGTACATGAACATGAATACCACCCTGGGGGTCTACCTGCGCAACAGCCACGGCATCCCCGAATCGGGCTACGGGCTGATCCTGAGCCTGAATGCCTTCCTGGTGGTCCTGTTCCAGTTCCCGATCACGCGCCGGCTGGAGAAGCGTCCCCCCATGCTGATGATGGCGATCGGTGCACTTCTGCTGGCGTTCGGTTTCGCCATGTACGGCATTTTCTCGACGTACGCGTTCTTCATGCTCGCCATGGCGATCATCACGGTCGGTGAGATGGTGATGATCCCGGTGGCCAATGCGCTGGTGGCCAAGTTTGCCCCGGAAGACATGCGCGGCCGCTACACCTTCGTCTACGGCGTATCGTGGGGCGCTTCCTTCGCCGTCGGCCCCGTCCTGGCCGGCATGCTCATGGACGGCGCCAACCCCGACTGGCTGTGGTACGCCTGCGGCATCCTTGGACTCATCGCCACCTTCGGCTATCTCGCCCTGCACCACCGCTCGCAACAAGTCCTTAGGCCGGCTCTAACAGGAGAAGGTTCAGAATGACCGAGAATCTGATCGCAAAAGAAAAGAACATTGCCCTGATCGCCCACGACAACAAGAAAGCCGACCTGCTGGAGTGGGCCAAGTTCAACCGCGAGACCCTGAGCAGGCACCAGTTGTTTGCCACCGGCACGACCGGGGACCTGCTGACCAAAGAACTGGGGCTGGAGATCACCCGTTACGCCTCCGGCCCGCTGGGCGGTGACCAGCAGATCGGGGCCCGGATCAGCGAGGGCGTGATCGACTTCCTCATCTTTTTCTGGGACCCCCTCGAGCCCCAGCCGCACGACCCGGACATTAAGGCGCTGCTCCGACTGGCCGTCTTGTGGAACATCCCGACCGCTTGCAACCGTGCCACGGCGGATTTCATGATCTCCTCGCCTCTAATGGAGCAGGAGTATCATCATCCGACGCCCGACCTGGAGCGCTATTCCTCCTCGCGCGGCCGGCGCTCGGCGGAGGATTGAATTTCGAGATCAAATCCGGTAAAGTATATCTAGCGCAAACAGCTTTTCACCAGGAGGGGTACCCATGTCGATCTCCAGCCGTCTCAGCCAGGTTTTCCTATCCGCGCAGGAAATCCCGTTCGACGATGCCTCCAAGTTCGTCTTTTTCAGCGATTGCCACCGCGGGGACAACAGTTGGGCGGACGACTTCGCCCGCAACCAGAGCCTGTTCTTTTTTGCCCTCGAGCATTACTTCCGGGACGGGTTCACCTACGTCGAGCTTGGCGACGGCGACGAGCTTTACGAGAACTGGCACTTTGAGGCGATCCGCCAGGCCCACAGCCACATCTTCTGGCTTTTACGTCAGTTCTATACCGATGGCCGCTTTTACCTGGTCCACGGCAACCACGATATGGAGCGCGCCGATCCGCAGGTCGTGGCCCGCACGCTCTTTTTCTACTACGATGAACGTACCGGCAAAAAGGAGCCTCTCTTCGACGGCATCACCGTCCACGAAGGCCTGGTGCTTCGGCACGCGCCCAGCGGCGGAAAGATCTTCCTGGTGCACGGCTACCAGGGCGACCCGATCAATGATGGACTCTGGAAAGTCGGACGGTTTCTATCACGGGTGCTGTGGCGACCGCTCCAATTACTCGGGGTGAATGACCCGACCAGCCCCGCCGTGAATTTCGAGAAGCGGGATTGGCTCGAGAAACAGGTCGAGGACTGGATCCGGGAAAAGAACCAGCCGCTGATCTTCGGTCACACCCACCGGCCCAGCTTTGCCGCCCAGGGGGAAGTGCCCCTCTTCAACGACGGCAGCTGCGTCCATCCCCGCTGCATCACCGGGATCGAGATCGAGGCCGATGAAATCCGCCTGATCAAATGGTGGGTCAGGCCGGACGATGACGGCCGGTTATGCGTCGCCCGCGAAGTGCTGGCAGGTCCCCGAACGGTAGCCTCCCTTTTTTAAACCCACCGGACCGCGGTAAATCCACCATGCAGACAACCAAAAAACCCATCACGACCCTTTTTTTGATCTGGCTGGCCTGGGCGGTCCTGCTGCTCGGCTTCCAGAAGGCCGCCAGCATGCGCATCCAGCTTCAGGTCCCGGACACGGTCCTGGATTGGGTGGCGGAGGAGACCGTTCCGGGCGCGCACGCCCGCCAGCCCTACCTCAACGAGCCGTTCCTGAACCGGCAGGTTGCCTACGACTCGGAGTATTACATCTCCATCGCCATTGCCGGATACGATGATCCCACGCTGTTCACGATCTGGCTGCCCCCCGACCGGGAACCGGAACTGATCTGGTCGCAATCTCCGCTTCCCTTGGGCTTTCCCAAGGATTACCCCGGCGGCCGGCCGGATTTCATCCCGGCCAATTACACCGCCTACTCGTTGAACTATGCCTTCTTCCCATTCTACCCGCTGATGCTGCGGATGTTCGGTTACCCGCTGATCATTTTTCACCTGAACCCCATCGCCACTGCCTCCCTGGCAGGGGTGCTCGTGTCCCTGCTGGGAGCGCTGGGGGCCATGCTGGCGCTCTATGACCTGACCCGGGACGAGTTGGGGGAAGCGGGTGCCCTGAAAACGGCATTCTATCTCATCGTCTTCCCGACCGGCTTCTTCCTGGCGATGGTGCTCACCGAGGGCCTGTTCGCCGGGCTGGCATTCGGAGCGCTGGCATTGCTCCGGCGCCGGCAATGGCTTTGGGCTGGGCTGCTCGCCGCCTGTGCCACGCTGACGCGGGGTGTCGGTGTAGCGCTGGTCATCCCCCTCGGACTTGCCTGGCTGGCGGAGGCTTTCCCTCTCATCAGCACCTGGTTGGAGGACGGTACGATCGACCGTTCAGGGCGGTGGCAGCTTTGGAGCCTGATATGGAAGGGGCTTGCCAGCCTGACCCCGCTCTTCGCTTACCAGGCCTGGAGCTTTTTTCTCGGAAAGCAGTTCCACGCCGTCGAAGCGGCGTACTTCGGCCGGGGGGCATTCCTGGTTGAAAAAAGCTTTGATGCCTGGCAGTGGAGTTTCCTGAGTCTGTTCAGGTTTGGCGATTTCCACCTGGCACATTGGATCGGCTGGGGGATCGTCATCCTCGCCTTCTGCCTGGTGGGGAAAACCCTCATATGGCGCCAATGGGGGGTCAGGATCCCCAAAGCTGTCACCCTGGCGATCGACCTGCTTTTGTTGGCCTTCAGCGCGGCGTTGATCTATGTGTGGGGTAAAAATACGATCAATGAACAGCGCAGTTTTTATTACATGCTCGAGTTTTCGGCATTGATCCTGGCCCTGGTTGCCTGCGCATACACCTTGCGCAGCCATACGGGGCTGGCGTTGTTCAGCTTGCTGGTCGTTCTGATCTCCTTTTTCAGCGGCGAGCCTCAGGGGATGCCGCGCTACATCCTCGGCGCACCCGCCGTCTTCGTCATGCTGGGGCAGCTTGGGAAGGACGACGAGATATTCGACCGCGCTTGGACCCTCGGCAGTATCCTTCTGCTGGGCTTGTTTGCCCTGCTGTTCGCCTTTAATTTCTGGGTGGCGTAGGAGCAAGGCATACCCTTCGTGTACTTTTCACAACCCCCTAAGCCGCCTATAACCGGCGTACCGGTTGGCGGATGACGGTGCGCAGCTTTTCGGGTGCACTCCGGCGCGGGTCTCCGATATAGACCTCATGGTGCTTGCCGTTGGTCTCGTAGCCATTGTCACGGATGAAGGCGTGCATACGGGCGATGATCGGGCCCTCGTCGGCGTACGCGCCGAAATAAAGGATCTGTACCGAAAGGCCTTCGGCATAAGTCTCGAGCCGGGCTTTGCTGACCAGGGGCAGGTCTTTCTTGCGGGTCACTTCGGCACACGCCTGGGCGAACAGCTCGGGTGTGACCTGCTCAGGCTGCATAATCATCATCGTCCAATCCCAGCGGTCCTTGTTCGCCGCGCTGAACTCGGTCATGTCCGGCATCCACCATAGCCCCTCCAGGGGCGCGACAGAATACTCGACTCCCAGTGGCTTGAGAGCAAACTTGAGCGTATACGCCAGGTTGTAAAGGGTCTGCAGGGTTTCAGCGTAGACCGGGTTATTGTTCGGGTTGCCGTGTCCGTCGATCATGATGAATTCCATCCGTGGCACGTCCACGACGGTGAACTCCTTCTTTGACGGGAGGTAAAGGTGTTTATACTCTTTCCTGAAATCAAGCTTGATCATTTTCTGCCTCCACACGTTGAATGAATTTCTCGACCCAATCCAGCTCAGCTTTGAGCAGGGCAAGACTGTTATCGAACATGGCGTCAACAAAGTAAGGTAACGGTTTCTGGCTCTCCCATTTCTGCCGGATGACCTCCCGGCGCTCGATCAAGCCTTTGCGATACTGCTGCAATGCGTTCAGCACATCGACCAGGCGGAGGCTGGGGATATTTGCCAGGCCGAACTGGAATGGAGGATATAAATTTCTGGGCGTCGAAAGCGCCTCAAACACTCCTTGATGGTGGACCTTTATTCCAGCCGGTGTTGCCCGATAAACCTTGCGGGCTGGTCCCCGCCCGGCGGCCGGTTTGCTGCGGCTTTCGACCAGTCCGGCCTTTTCCAATTTTTTCAGCAGGAAATAGATGGACGAAAAACCCATTTCAGTCCAGTCGCGCATCCCTCGCTTGTGGATGACCTGTTCGATTTCGTACCCATGTCGGGGTTGCTCGACGACCAGGCTGAGGATAGCAAGCTCACCATTGGTCATATTTATATCCTATTACTAATATATTCTACTTATAGAATACTATATCCTTATTTTCCTGTCAAGGAACGCTTTCCAAACAAAAACGTGCGACGAGGCTAAAGCCTCGCCGCACGTTACTCGATAATAAGACGTTCATGGGTCGATACCGATCCGCATGTGCCCTACGCTCCTTTTGCCGCCTCTTCCAACATGGCTGTGGTCACCGACTTTGGCCGCTCGATCGGCTGGCCCAGGGCGCGCGCCCACACCAGGTTGGCAGTCACACCCAAAGCCCTGCCGACGCCGAACAGCACGGTGTAGAAGTCGAACTCACGCACGCCGTAGTAGTACTGCAGCGTACCGCTGATGGCGTCCACGTTGGGTGCCGGGTTCTTGGCTTTGCCCTGCTCCTTGAGCACGGCCGGGACCACGTCGTAGACCAGCTCCGCAAGGCGCACCAGCTCGTCCTGGGGGAAATGTTTCTTGGCATAGTCCAGCTGGGCGGTGAAGCGCGGGTCGGTGACCCGCAGCACAGCGTGCCCATAGCCCGGGATGACCTTGCCCGAGTTGAGCGTATCCCAGGCGAATTTGTACAGCTCGTCGCGGCCTGGGACGCCGCCGAACTTCTTATGCACCTCCATCAGCCAGCCCAGGCACTCCTGGTTGGCCAGCCCGTGCAGCGGCCCGGCCAATCCATTCAGCCCGGCCGAGAAGGCGTAGTAGGCGTCCGAGAGGGCCGAGCCGACCAGGTGGGTGGTATGGGCCGAGACGTTGCCGGCCTCGTGATCGGAGTGCAGGATGAAGTACAACCGCGCCAGGTCTTCGTAGCCCTTGTCCTTGACGCCCATCATGCGGGCGAAGTTTGCGCCGTAATCAAGCTTGGCATCGTACTTGGGCGTCTTGCCGTCGCCGTACTTAAGGCGGTAAATGAAGGCGGCGATGACCGGCAGCTTGGCGGTCAGGTTGAGAGCGTCCTCCAGGGTCGACTCCCAGTAAGCGTCCTTCTTGACCCCGTCATGATACGCCTTGGCAAACGCGGAGGACTGCTGCAGTGCCAGGACCGCCTGCGAGAACAGCACCATCGGGTGGGATTCCTTGGGCATGTCCTTCAGCACGGTGAAAACGTACGTTGGGACGTTCGCCCGTTTAGCCCACTCAGCTTCTACTTCCTCAGCCTGGGCCTTGGTCGGGACGCTGCCGACCAGGAGCAGGTAATACAATGCGCCGACGTAGGGGATCTCGGCACCGGCAGGCTTGGGCAGCTTCTCGATCACTTCAGGGATGGACAGGCCGCGGAACTTGATCCCGGTCGCCGGGTCAACGTAGGAGATGTCGCTGACCATGCTCTTGATGTCGCGCATCCCGCCGTAGACCTGACCCACGTTGACCTTGTCCAGGACGACCTCGCCCTGTTCCTTAACCAGCTTCTTGACACGCTCGCGCCACTCGGGAAGTTGGATGCCAATCTGATCCTTCAATGCCATTTTTTCCTCCATAAATTAAATTAAGAAGTTGGGGCGACGTGTACGTCGCCCCAACAAATAATTATATCTTTACCAGGCTTTCAAGCACGCCGATACTTTCCTTGACAGCTGCGGCGGATTTCTCCAGGGCGGTCTTCTCGTCGGCGTCCAGCTTGTACTCGACGATGCGCTCGACGCCGCCCGCCCCCAGCTGGACCGGCACGCCGAAGAACATGTCCTTCAGGCCGTACTGGCCCTGCATGTAGGCCGAGGCCGGTACGATCAGATGCTTGTCCTTCAGGATGGCTTCGACCATCTGGGCTACGGCCACCGCCGGGGCGTAGTAGGCCGAGCCGGTCTTGAGCAGGTTGACGATCTCGCTGCCGCCCTTGCGTGTGCGTGTGACGATTGCCTCCAGCTTGTCGTCGGGCAGGTAATCGCGCAGCGGGATGCCGGCGACGTTCGAGGCGCGCGTCAGCGGGACCATCTCGTCGCCGTGGCCGCCCAGGACGTAGCAGGCGATGTTCTCCACGCTGACCCCGGTCTCGAGGGCGACGAAGGCGCGCATGCGCGCCGAGTCGAGGAGGCCGGCCTGGCCGACGATACGCTCCGGCGGCAGCTTGCCCATCTTCATCGCCAGGTAAGCCATGGTATCCAGCGGGTTGGTGAGGATAATAAAAAGTGCCTCCGGGGATTGCTTGAGCGCCTGCAGCGTGGCGTCGCCGACGATCTTGGCGTTGGTGGTGAGCAGGTCCTCGCGGCTCATGCCAGGCTTGCGCGGGATCCCGGCAGTGATGACCACGATGTCCGAGCCCTTGGTGACGGCGTAGTCATTGCTCCCCACGATTGAGACGTCCTTGCCGATCACCGGCATGGCTTCGAGCAGGTCGAGCGCCTTGCCTTGCGGCATGCCCTCGACGACGTCGACCAGTACCAGGTCGGCGATCTCGCGCTCCGACAGCCAATGGGCGGTCGTGGAACCGGTCATCCCGGCGCCGATGATTGAAATTTTCGCGGTCATATCTCCTCCTGTGGTTTAAGTTGCACTACTATACTACATTTTCTTGTCGTTGCGAGCCCCACACAGCGGGACGCAGGAAATTATTATTTTATGCTGAGCCTGTCGACTTCGTCCCGAAGGGGAAGCACAACCACCCTTCTCATTGATTGATTAACTCTTCTGTCCCTCGGCGTGGGCGTCCTTGCTTTCCTCCTGCTCGAGGAATTTGGTCACCTGCATGGCTGCCGCCGCGCCCATCCCAGCCGAGGTCACGACCTGGCGGAAGGTCGGGTCAGCGGCCTCTCCGGCGGCGTACACGCCAGGGACGTTGGTCCGGGCCAGGGCATCAACCTGGATGTAGCCGCGTTTATCCATGTCTAACTGGCCCTGGAAGAGCTGCGTGTTGGGAGTATGTCCGATGAAGATGAACACGCCTTCAGTCGGAAAGGAGCTGGTTTCGCCGGTCCGCACATTCTTGAGCCGTACGGCCTCGACCTTGTCCGTGCCGACGATCTCGGTCACGACCGTGTTCCAGATGAACTTGATCTTGGGGTTACTCTTCGCCCGGGTCTGTAAGACCGGTCCGGCGCGCAGACTGTCCCGGCGGTGGACGATGGTCACAGAGGAGGCGTAGCGGGTCAGGAAGAGGCCCTCCTCCAGGGCGCTGTCGCCTCCGCCGACCACGATCACCTTGCGATCCTTGAAGAAAGCGCCGTCGCAAGTTGCGCAGTAGGAGATGCCCAGACCGGTCAGGAGATTCTCGCCGGGCACCTCCAGGTGGATCGGACGCGCCCCGGTGGCGACGATCAGACTGTCGGCCAGAAAGGTGGCGTTGTCGGTCGTCACCTTGAACGGGCGCCGGGACAGGTCCACGCTCTGGGCGGTGTCAAACTCAACCTGTGCCCCGAAGCGTTCTGCCTGCTTCTGGAACAGCTCGCCCAGCTGCGCCCCGCCGACGCCCTCGGGGAAGCCGGGATAGTTCTCGATGGTGTAGGTCAGTGCGGCCTGGCCGCCCAGCTCGAGGCCGGTCAGCACGACCGGGGCCAGCTCGGCGCGCGCCGCATACAGCGCCGCTGACAGCCCCGCGGGACCGGAGCCCAGGATCAGCACCTTGACGTGCCGGGGTTCGGAGGTTGAGGGGGAACTTAAATTGAGCATGATTGTCCTCATCAGGGATTAGGTACATTTTATCAGATGCTGCATTCCCGGGAAAGTTGCAAACCATATCCGATCTACGGGGCATGATCCAATTCTAGCTGATTAGGCTGATGGTCATGCCTACCGTATGAGCGTCCGCGGTGATAAAACCGGTAAGGCTCCCCAGGATGGCAAACACCCGTGATTTGTGCAATAATGGGAACACCTATTATTAACATGACTCCCCTCACCCGCGAGCAGCTGTTGGACAGGCGCAGGAGACGGGCGGAGAGGTCGCAGGAAAGAGGTTATCCCGAAGATTACGTATACGAGTTCGTAGCAGGCGACGGCTCGGAGTTCGATTACGGGTATGATTTCTCCGAATGTGCAGCACAGAAGTTCTACCAAGCTCAGAGGGCGGATGAGTTCACCCCCTTTTACTGTTATCTGGATTTCCCCACGAGTACGATGGGATTGAGGCGGACACTGACGCTATCGGAGGGCTACGCCAAATGCAACCACCGATTCAAGGAAGGCAGGGAATCCGAACAAGCCTGGCCTCCGCCATTCTTGAAGGGAGACTGATGTTCTTCAACGCCATGCACAAGCGAACAGATGGATTGCCCCTATGAATGCATCGCCCACATTCCGCTGGCTGGGCATTGCCGGCCTCGAGCTGGGCGGGGATGATCAGGTGCTGGCGATCGACCCTTACTTCACACGCATCCCTTTCTGGCGGCAATGGATCGGGCGCATCGAACCGGACCGCGCCCTGGTGAGGGAAAAAATTCCGGTCTGTCGCCACGTGCTCGTCACGCACGCCCATTGGGATCATTTGATGGACGTGCCGGAGGTTGCCAATTCCACAGGCGCAAGCGTTTACGGCTCTGCCAACACCTGCCAGCTGTTGAGGTTATTGGGCGTACCGGGGGAACGGGTGCATGAAATTCGCAGCGGTGACAGCCTGAACCTGGGCCCCTTTAAAGTAAAAGTTCTCCCCTCCGAACATATGAAAGTTCCCTGGTTTTCGCCCGGACCGATTACCCAAGACTTGCGACCGCCGCTGCGGGCGCGCGATTACCGCATGGACAGTTGCTTCAGTTTCCTGATTTCGGTCGGGAACCGGGTCCTGCTGACCGATCCCGGCGAGCGCCCGGACCCGGTAGCGACTGCGGATATATTATTGGTCAGCCCGTATCACGATAATGCCTACTTGCGATCTCTTTTACCACGCGTGAATCCAAAGGTCGTCATTCCCAACCATTGGGACGACCTCTGGCGTCCCCTCTCCAAACCCGTGCGGCCGATGATGGGACCTCCCAGCTGGTCTTTCCCTCCCGTGCAGAGAGTCAACCTGTCGCATTTCAAACAGGCGGTCGAGCAGTTGGATACAACCGTTCGCGTGCTGATTCCAGAGATGTTTACTGTTTATGAACTTGCCGATATCATGGACACCCTGCGCTGAACGTAGCCGCGGTGCCGCCAGACCCGGCGATCAGCCGGTGAAACAGGGTTCACCGGCGGCGTTTTTCGGACAAATGGTGGGCTTGACAATTTCGCGCCCGGGCCTGAAAATCTGGTGGGCATTGGAGCGCAATCGCAGGTGAGTCCCGGCGCCCGTTCGTCCGGGTTTAATTATTGATTTAAAGGAGATTAGCCTATGGTACTCGATCGATCGTTTATCGAGCTTAACCGCGCCTCCACCGAACGCATCCGCGCCCTGGTGAGGCGCTTGACCGACGAGGAAATGCTGCACCCGGTCGGCGAACATTGGACCGTGGCCATCGTCCTGGCCCACCTGGCATTCTGGGACCGGCGCGCGATGTACGTCCTGGACATGACCGAACGGGAGGGCAAGCTGTTCATCCCGGAAATCGACATTTTCGTGAACGACCTGTCCCTGCCGCTCTGGGCAGCCATCCCGCCGGATGCAGCCGCCAGGATCGCCATCGAGACCGCCGAGGCGCTGGACAGGCGGCTGGAAAATTTTCCACCGGCGTTGCTCGAAGAAATCTATGCATATAACAAGCGCTGGGTCGTGCGCGCCCTGCACCGCGGCGAGCATCTGGACGAGGTCGATGCCGCCTTGAAAGGCTGACAATTGACCGTCCCGGCGAAGAGTGCCGGGACGATTTTTATCCGTATTTGACCGCAAGGCCCGGGCAGTAAGCCCGCCAGCGCGGCCCGGGCAGACAGGCGCTCACGGCTGCGGGCCGCTTGTGCCGAAAGCTTGTATTGGTTCCCAAGTTTACCCACAGATAAACACAGATCGTTTCCGATAAATCCTGGGGGATCCGGTATTCATCCGGAGTGTATCCCAATTTCAAGTCGGATCATTTTTCCGGTGTCCCTGTCTTACCGCCTTGTCGGTGATCTCCAGGGCTTGATCCAGGATATCGAAGCCTTCCTTCAACTGCTCCTCTGTGATGATCAGAGGCGGGATGATCAATGCCGTGTGCCAGTGGGTGTAAACATACAGGCCATGTTCGGTGCAGAATTCATTGAAAGCTGCCATCTCAGAAGACGAGCCGTTCCAGGGTGCCATCGGCTCCTTCGTCTTGCGATCCTTGACCAGCTCGACGGCCCCGAACAGGCCGATGCTGCGCACCTCCCCCACTGAAGGATGCGCCTCGCCCAAGTCCGCCAGCAGCTTGTGCAGCAGCGAGCCCATCTGCGCGGCGTGCTCGACGAGGTGGTCGTCGCGCAAGACGGCGATGTTGGCGATCGCCGCGGCGAGCGAGATCGGATGCGAGGTGTAGGTCAACCCGCTCTCGAACTTGCGTTCGCCGAAGGATGCGGCGATCTCCGGCTTCATGGCGATGGCGCCAAGCGGTGCGTAAGCGGAAGTCAATCCCTTCGCCATGGTCATCATGTCCGGGATAACGTCCCAGTGATCCACGGCAAACCATTTCCCGGTCCGGCCGAATCCGCTCATCACCTCGTCGACGATCATCAGGATCCCGTATCGATCGCAGAGTTCCCGCACACCCTGCATGTATCCATGCGGCGGGATGATCACCCCGTTTGTGCCGGTGACCGATTCGATCAACACGGCGGCGATCGTCTCCGGGCCCTCGTAGCGGATCACCTCCTCGAGGTGATTGAGGTAATCCTTGGCGAACTCCTCCTCGGAAATATCGGCGTTGGTACGGTGAAAGGTCGAGCGATAGCGGTACGGGTCCAGAAAGTGGACCACGCCGGGCATCAGCCCCGGCTCCCAGGCGACCCGGCGCGGGTCCCCGGTCAGGGCCATCGCACCGGCAGTCGCGCCGTGGTAGGAGCGGTAGCGGCTCAGGATCTTGAATCGCCCGGTATGGCCGCGCGCCAACTTGACGGCGTTCTCGTTGGCGTCCGCGCCGCCGAGGGTGAAGAGCACCTTGGTCAATTGTCCGCCCGGCGAAATCTCGGCAACCTGCCTGCTCGCCAGGGCTCGCACCTTGGTCGCCATGCCCGGAGCGGCGTAGGCCAGCTCCTCCGCCTGGGCCTGAATGGCGCGGATCACCCGCTGGTTCCCGTGACCGATGTTGACGCACATGGTCATCGAGTTGAAGTCCAGGTAGCGCCTGCCTTGGGCGTCCCAGAAATAGACGCCCTCGGCATGGGTCACGGGAATGGGTTTGACCTTGGCCTGCGCCGACCAGGACCAGAAGACGTGCTCGAGGGAAAGGGGAAGGATTTGATCATCGGGTAAGTCAAACATGTCGGCCTCTCGAGTTTATGAAAAGAGTGTCCGAATCGTATCATAAATTCGGGAGAACGAGGTGATTGTGGAATACCCGACCTCTGAGATCCGGGGGAGATTGCCGCCAAGGATCCTGCCGCGTAGTAAGACCCTCCCCTTGATGATTCCTTTGTGATATATAATCTTTGGATGGCGTCCCAAACTCATGCCCCTTTGCCCATCTCCATCCGCCGCATCGCGGTCGTCGGGACAACCGGCTCCGGCAAGAGCACCCTGGCAGGCACTTTGGCGTCCCTGCTCCATCTCCCCCACATCGAGACAGATGCCTTGAACTGGCAGCCCGGTTGGAGGCCAGCCTCCGTCGAGACATTACGCCGGCGCGTGGATGCCGTCACGCGCGCCAACGCCTGGGTGATCGATGGAAACTATCGCGAGGTGAGGGGGATCATCTGGCCGCGCGCCCAGGCGGTCGTCTGGCTGGACTATCCTTTGTTGCTGATCCTGTGGCGCCTATGGTGGCGGACCTGGCGCAGGGTGCTGTCGAAGGAACGCCTTTGGGGCACGAATTATGAAAAAATCTTGCCACAGTTCTTCAGCCAGGACTCGCTCTTCCTGTGGGCCCTAAAAACATACTGGCGACGCAAACAAGAATATTCAGCATTATTTACCGATCCGGAGTACGCCCATCTCCAGTTTTATCATTTCACCTCCCCCCGTCAGACGAAATCATGGCTGGACAAGATAAAGCCGGTTTCGTTTCGAGCACTCGATTAATCTCAGCGCGGAAGGATTGCTTTCTAGCGGTTTCTCTGCAACAACCAGTTGATCACCCGGATGATCCCCCATACGACAATAATGGTCAACACAACGGACCATTCGAATGAATAGGCTACACGCGTGGTTAGCGCGATTGCGCTCAGCGCGCCTCCTGTCAGAGCGACAGCCAATAAACGCAATAAATGCTGGCGTTCTAGCCCGGCAACGTCGTCTTCCGGGGCGGCCAGGCGCAGGCGGGCAGCGAAATCAGCCAGGTCCGATGCCAGCAAGGCAAAAACGGCTGCACCGATCAGCAGCGCGGCGACGAGGCCCGGCTGGCCTGCAAGGGGTCCGGCAGAAAGGTCCAGGAAGAATCCGAAGGCAATAAAAACGTAATATAGGAATAATTGCAGGATGGACATCCATCTCCAATGCATGAACAAACCACCGCTCCACACCAACATCAGGAAGATCAAGACAAATCCGTGAAAAGGATATCCGCCGCTGAAGTACACTCCAATCAGCAGGCCTGTACTGATTAAAATACAGGCGAACACCAGGAAGCGCGTCATCGCCTCACCCCACGCGGCAGGATCAAGCGCCGTTCGAGATACTGCTTGGCCACCTTTTCGAAAGGCTGGAAGGTATCCCAATCGACTGCCTGGATGCCCACGCCCAGCAAACGCCGAAAAAGGACAATGCGTTTCAAGCGGGCAATGCGCGCCGCCAACATAATGTCCTCTGTCCGGGCCATTGTGGCCAGCTCAAATGAAACCGGGTCCGGACTGACCACCAACAGGTGGTAGCCCTGTGTGCGCAGCGCGACCAACGCCTCGTAGTCCTCCGAGATTAATGGGCTGACCAATACCAGCTGCGAGCGTGCGGGAAAAAGGTTGCGAGGCACATACAGTTCGCTGAATACCTCTGAATCACCCGGCTCCAGTCGGGACAGGTCGTGTAAAATGCGCTCCCCCTGGAGCTTGCCATAGCCAGGGTACGTCCAGACGATGTGCCTGCCATAGAAGAGCATGCCGACGCGGTTCCCGGCGTTCAACAACGCCTCCGAAAGCGCCGCAGTTGCCAGGACGGAGTGCTCGAAGATCGAGTTTCTGCCGAACTCGTTCGAACGCCGCCGACCGTCCAGGATGAGGCCGACATCGGCGACGCGCTCCTGCTCAAACTGGTTGGAGTAGAGTGCCAGAGGATGGCGTGCCGTCACGCGCCAGTTGATCCAGCGCGGTGCATCCCCGCTCTGGTATTCGCGCACATCGAAAAATTCGACGCCGGGACCGCCCTGCCGTGCCGGGATGGAGCCCGAATAGACGCGCGTGCGCCGCGGCTGGATCGCCACCCGGCGCAGGCGCAACACTGGCGGCACGACGAACAGCTGGCTGCCGGTGTCGATCAGCTGACGGACGGCAACCAGGCCCAGGGTATCGCGGGCGGTGACGCACAGACGGTTGAGGGCATAGCTGCCGCGCTTGCCGCGCAGGGAATACGTCCAGGTCACCGACCTGGAAGACGGCAGCCGCACCAGACGCCGCGGCGAGCCAGCGACGATTTCCAACCCTGGCGGGAGCAGGTCTTCCAGCAGCAACTCTTCCAAACTGACGCCAAGGTTGGTCACTTCCAGGGTGACCTTGACGACATCGTCGATCAGGATGCGTTGAGTACTCAGGCGGCGCTCGACTTGAAGATGGATCTCCCCCGGGACACGCCACAAACTGACCAGCAGGTATAGAAAAAGCGGAAGCGCCAGAGCAAGCAGCGGCGCGCTCAGGACAGCCAGTCCGGCAAGGATCAGCAAGTAAGTCAGAAAGGCGGTGATAAAGGTGCGGCTCATCGACTGCAGCCCGGGAAACGGGCGGTGCGTAACCGGCGGAAGCGCATGCGACCGGGAATTTACGCCCCCTGCACCACCGGCACGGGGACCTTGGCGAAGGCGTCCGCAATCACGTCCTCGGCCACCTGGCTCGTCAGCCAATACTCCGGCTGGAGGATCAAACGGTGGCTGAGCACCGGCACGGCAAAGTGTTTGATGTCGTCGGGCAGGATGTAATCGCGCCCCTCCAGGGCGGCGCGCGCCCGCGCCATTTTCAGGAAGGCCAGCGACCCGCGCGGACTGGCGCCGACGGCCACGTGCCGGTCCCTGCGCGTCTCGTGGACGACGGCCGCAATATAGCCTTCCAGGTCCTCGTCCACATGGACGGTCTCGACCGCCTTGCGCATCTCGAGCAGCTGCTTTGCCGTCATGACCCTGGTGAGCTTGACCTCCTCAGCCTTGCGTTGGTGACGGCGATGAAGGATCTCCTGTTCCTCTGCGAGTTCGGGGTAGCCCACGCTGACTTTGAGCATGAACCGGTCCAGCTGGGCTTCCGGGAGCGGGAATGTGCCTTCGTATTCGATCGGATTCTGGGTGGCGAGCACCAGGAACGGATCCGGAAGCCGCAACGTCTCGCCCTCCAGCGTGACCTGCCCCTCCTGCATGGCCTCCAGCAAGGCGGACTGCGTCTTGGGGGAGGCGCGGTTGATCTCGTCCGCCAGGATGATGTTGGCGAAGATCGGACCCTTGCGCAGCTCAAAGCGGTTCGCCGCCCGGTTGAAGATATAACCACCGGTGATGTCACCCGGGAGAAGATCCGGGGTGAACTGAATGCGCTTGAAATCCAGCCCCAGGGCCGTCGCAAACGATTTGGCGATCATGGTTTTGCCCAGGCCAGGATAATCCTCCAGAAGGACATGGCCGCCGGCGAGGGCGGCCGCCATGACTGTTTCCAACAGGGGACGCTTTCCCACGATCGCCTTTTCAACTTCGTCCACGACCTTCCGGCAAAGCCCGGAGGTTTCAAGAATACTGATGCTCATGTTCGTTCTCCAGGAGGGATTCGAGGTAGCCAACCACCGCTTCCAAGTCGCCATCCAGGGGTGTGCGCGGCCGCGGTGAAAAGATGCTCCGGCGGCGGTAATCCATATAAGGTGTCCTGAGGCCAGCCTCCAAGTAAGCCTGGACCTCCACTGGCGGATTCCAGCCCGGAC
>Ga0335070_10003691_pt1 | contig 17918 bp, 23 predicted proteins | sample Lox_Sample_13_FD_206722 | JGI IMG/M metagenome (GOLD analysis project Ga0335070, IMG submission 206722) | Soil microbial communities from Loxahatchee National Wildlife Refuge, Florida, United States - Lox_Sample_1.3 | ecosystem: Environmental > Terrestrial > Soil > Wetlands | place: USA...
CATCGACATCCGCTTCAGCAAGGCCGAAGGTGTAAAAGACCTGCCGGACGATCGGTCGTATCGCCTGTTTGCTTCCTTCGAGTTTCGACTTGAGGATTGGGATCACTTCCTGGACCATCATCGCTTCCATCTCTTTCGGCACGCCAGGCAACGACACGATGAACGTCCTCTTCCAGGCAAGGCAAAATCCCGGAGCCGATCCGACCGGATTCGCCAGCACACTCGCACCGGAGGGAATCCTCGCTTGGCGCAACTGCCCCTTGTTCGGGGTACGACCCCACTGAGCCAAGCGGGCTTTGATACCGTCCATTGCATCCTTTCGCTTGTCGAGCCGCCGACCCGTCGCCTGGGCGACGGCTTCCCTCGTGCGATCATCCATCGTGGGACCGAGTCCGCCGGTCATGATGACCACGCCGGCGCGCTTTGCCGCTTGGCCGACGGCATGAGCAATATCCGATTGGGTATCGCCCACGACCGACTTGAACCGGACTTCAATGCCCAGTTTGCCAAGTTCTTCGGCCAAAAACAGCGAGTTGGCATCGGACTTTCCGCCGATCAGGAGTTCGGTCCCGATGGCGATGGTTTCTGCGGTAAGTGCCGGAGCTGCGAACGTGGGCATGGGTGGCAGAACGCCGTATCAGCTAGTGAACCTCTGAAAAGTTCAGCGTGAAGGTTGCTTCTCCCCCATTGGCCGGGAAAACCGTGATGGTCGTCTTGGCCAACGGATCGAAATCAGAATAATTGAACGAGGCCACGACTTTCGCCTTGAATCGGGGACTGTCCGGCCAGGCGGCACTGCGATTGGCCTGCCCATCGAATCGCACGGTCACGGGTTTGACCGTCTTCCCGCCCTGATCCAGCACCATATAACTGTCCACCGCAAAGTTCGAGGCGTTGCCGAAGATCACCGTGCTGACCAGCATTGTCTTGCCCTCCAGCACCTGCGCCACATCGGCTTCACTGGGCTGCAACCCTCGTAAGGCCATGTGTGTCGCCATGACAGACAAGCTTCCCATTTTCGTGATCAGGAATCCGCTCGGATGGAGCTCGTCTGTCGCGCCGAATCTTACGTAGAATGAGTCGGGCGGATTTCGCTTTTCGGCCGCTTCTTTTCCCCGGTCGAGGGCAGCCCGAATCTGATCCGGAGTCGGTTGGACGTCGATCGCCTGTACCGGCGCCTCAGCAAGGCAGACGAAACTGAGCGCGACGACAAAGCCGTACCCGATATGTTGCACGTTCGGGGACTGCATACGTCGATGCCAGTACCAGATCGATTTTGCTCTGTCAACGCGGACCTTTACGGTCAGTCGCCCGTTGACAAATCGAAAGATGAAGTGATAAACACAAAAGCCTATACTTACCGTGCCTTTTCAAGATGTTACACGGAGGAATTCCGATGTCGAGCCCTGAACAGGCCCAAGCCCCCAAACGCCAATATGTCAACTTCGCCTTCTACAAAGTCGATCCAGCCTGGCGCCGCCTTCCTGAGGACGAGCGCACCAGAGGCAAGCAAGAGTTTCTGCGCGCGATTGAAGATTACAGCGGCAAAGTGCTCGTGATCCCGTATTCGACAGTCGGAATCCGCGGTGACTGCGATATCATGCTCTGGCGTATCAGCTATGAGCTGGAACTCTTCCAACAGATGAGCACAAAGATCTTGGCATCGGGACTGGGCAAGTATCTGACCACGCCCTATTCGTACCTGTCGATGACCAAGCGGTCGATCTACGTCGATCATCACACGCATGAGAATCAAGAGAGCAAGCGGCTGACGGTGGTGCCAGGAAAGGCGAAGTATATTTTCGTCTATCCCTTCCTGAAAACACGCGAATGGTTCCTGCTCACCAAGGCGGCCAGGCAAGGCATGATGGACGAGCATATCGAAGTCGGCCATCGCTTCCCCTCGGTCAAGCTGAATACGACTTACTCGTTCGGGTTGGACGATCAGGAATGGGTGGTCGCCTTCGAGAGCGACAAGCCGGAAGACTTCCTCGATCTCGTCATGGCCTTGCGTGAGACGGAAGGCTCTCGCTATACCCTTCGCGATACACCGATCTTCACCTGCATCCGCGGGAGTCTGAAGGAAATAGTCGACACGCTCGGCGGGTGAGGTAGACGCTGGAATTTTGGATATCCAGTAGAGTCCAGCAGGATGTCCAGAAAGGTCGGCGGTTTCGACATCCTTCCCTAAGACGGCCTTCGATCGCGGGATCGAAGGCCGTTCGTTTCTAAAATGACGGAGCCGCTCCCTCAACGTACGTCCGCTGATTCACGCGCCGCGCTCTTGTCCGCGTTCCTCCCGGGTTTGGGACAGTTCACGCAGCAGCGGTACGGACAGGGCCTCGCCTGTTTGACGATTACACTCGCCTTGATGGCCGCAACCGGTGGTCTCAGCCTCGTCTCCGGCCGCGCTGCTGAAGTCTTCTTCTTCATGCTGCTCGTCCTCCCATGGTGGACCATCCAGAGCTATGATGCGTATCTCGGGCCCAGCGACCAGCAACCGGACCTGCTCCGCACCTGGCGTGCCGTGTGGGAGCAAGGACATGACATCCGTTTCCTAGGCGCCCTTTTTCTCCTCAGCGCCGTGAACGACTCGGTTATCATCCTGAGCAACCCTGAATACCTGCTCCCGTTCTTTTGCACCAAACCAGCAGGGCTCGTGGGCATTGCTTCCAAGGCTCTATCCCCTGTGTTGCATACCGCAGTCGGCCTTGGATTTCTCCGCCTGCGCCGCTGGTCGTTCTTTCTCTACCTGCTCTATGCCACCTATGGGATGACCAATGCGATGGTGAACCTCACCTGTTTTGGTCCGGGCCGGGTTCGCAACACCCTGCTGATCACGCTAGCCGTCTTTACTGTGTATATCGTGTGGCGACGCCGGTGTTTTGGCGAAACCGTTGATTTGAAGCGGCCTACCAGCTTTGACAGGTGAACAACCCCTATGTTACCTGTAGAGACACCGCGGCAGTCCGTCAACAAGGCGGCCAAATCAATGGGTGATAACAACGCCTTATATGCCATCCGCTACCCAGACGGATCGGTGAGTCTCTACATCGACGAGGAGTACGCGATGGAACGCGGCGTAAATCCTGCCACCTTGACCCGAGTGGAAATCCCACGAGAATTGTTCAGTACGGGAACTGTTCAGGACATCCGCGAATACGTCGCAAACTATCTGGAGGCCCAGCAGACGGGCACCGCATAGCGCGAACCTGGGACCTTTTTATGACACCCCCCTTCACCGCCTCCACGATCGAATCGGCCATCGCGGCGATGCCCATTCAGGGTCGCATTATGCTGCGGCTCATCCTGCTGCAATACCTCGACGTCACACAGGAGGAGGTCGAGTACATGGCGGCGGATCGCCCCGATCCGCGTTGTGTAACCGGAACGAAACCGACGCACAGCATGATCACAAAAGAAGCCGTCAAGGCCATCACGGATAAACGCGACGAGTATCGGAACTACGCCCGTCTCACGCGTGAGCGAACCTGGTTGCAATGCGAATGCCTCAAGCAACTGGCTCAACTCCGTCACGACATGGCCAATCGCGCCGAAGAACTATTGCGCACCCGTTTTGGGCAGGACCGTGACGCGCTCGAATCACTCAAGTCCCAGGCCCGCACGGCGCTTCCCCGACCGGCCATCCGCACACTGGACCAGCGGTGGGATGCCGACGAGATGACAGCCGAAGAGTATCAGCGGCAACGACTGGGGATTGAATTACAGACTCAACTGCGGCTTGCGGAAAAGTATCGCAAGCGCTTGGATCTCGCGGAGCGTGAGCGCCAAACCGCGAACTATACTTCCTTACAGGATCATGAAATTGGCCATATTTGGGGCATTCCGGCAGGCAGTCTGGCCGCACGCAAGGTCAAGTATCTGGCTCAATACCTCCAGACGCTGCAGACCTTGATTCAGCGGGAAGCGCCGACTCAGGGTTCAGCGACCCCTCCGCTCGATCTTTGGAAGGAAACCTTCTCTGTGCTGGCTGGGTTGCCCATCGAACGGTCTCTCGCGACTTACGACGGGCTGGAGCGTACCGAGTCGGCGCTTCTCGACAAGCTCACCGCCTTGGCATGGGGACGCCTAACGGAGGACGTCGAGCCCAAATTCTGGTTGTCAGTGGTACACAGCGCCAGTTCGAACGCGGTCCATTCCGAAAAAGGGCGGTCGGTGTTCGGACTGCAACGTCTTGCGGCGATTCTCGCCGACTTGGACCGGAGTCCCGATGCCATTGATGAGGAACTATTACATCGGACTGCGCCGAGAACGAAGACCGAGTCTGCTGCACTCTTGGAAGAGAAGCCGGCCGAACCGGTACTGGGTGAGATGGGAGAACATGTACTCCGAAGCATGCTGGGCGAGAGCCACCCAGATCTCACCGGTCACCGCCGATCATGATGGCACGTACCTGACCCTGACTTTCACTCCCGACTTTTTCCCGACTCCGCTTCGTCACGGACGCTGCTTTGCCCGCTAGGAGACTAGACGGCTTCTCACTATTGCTCCCTTGAATTTCGACAAAACGACGGTATAATACGATCGTCATGTATCCTTGGCGTACACTGTTTCTCACACTTCCCCTTCTTCTTATCATCTTGTCGACAACAGGTGTCTCGGCGAATCTGCTGGAAATCGCCGAATTGCTCGCACACCCGGAGCAGTATGACCGGCAGGAGATCGTCGTGACGGGACAGGTCACCAACCTCCAACTGGCAACGAATCGCCAAGGCCAGCCAGCCTATGGGTTTCTGCTCAAGGATAACGCGGGAACGCTAAAAGTGATCAGCCTCGGTCAGGCCGAGGTACGAGAGGGTGATCAAGTGATCGTGGAAGGGATATTCAGTCGCCTTCGCCAGGCGGGACGCACCATTATCTATAACGAAATCAAAGCCACGTCCATTAAGCCGGTCAACCGTCTCAACCCTGATCTCGTAGGCTAGCTCAGCCCGTCAACCGATTCATCCCCGTCACGACCAGCTTCCCTCACGGGGCAACTTTAAGATCCACGTGAGCAGCCGATCGTTCATACGGTCCGGTAGCCATTTCACCATCCAGGCCCGAATCTTGGCATCGGTTCCGACAAGATAGCGTGTGCGGGGACGTGGTGCCGTGAGCGCATGGACGACGGCGTGCACCACAGCATCGGGTGGAATCGCCCGTTCTGCAGCTTTCCCGACCGCCTCTTTGACACGGGTCACCATCTCTGTATATCGGCTCGGGGCTGTCGAACCCATGACGGCTTCAAGATCTTTGGCGGCCTTGAGCGACTTCTCCCAAATCGGTGTCGCAACGGCCCCTGGTTCGATGACGGACACCTGCATCCCCCATGGTTGGAGCTCCAGACGTAACGCGTCGGTAAGAGCTTCCAGAGCAAACTTCGATGCGGAATAAGGTCCCATCAGCGGGATCGTGGCCCGTCCCGCGATCGAGCCCATATTGATAATGCGGCCGCGGCCCTTTCGGAGCAACGGAAGAAATGCCTGCGTGACGGCGATCTGCCCGAATACATTGACTTCGAACTGCCGCCTCAATTGCTCGATCGGTATCATTTCGAGCGGGCTGCCGATCGCAATTCCCGCGTTGTTGATCAAACCAGCCAGACCAACATTGCCCAGTTGCTGCGTGAGGTTGTCCACGGCGTCTCGAACAGATCTCTCTTCCGTGACGTCGAGGTGGATCGGTACCAATCGTGCCGTCCGGCCACCGGCCAGCTCCACTCCGGCCTGACGGTCCCGCACACCGGCAAATACCTGATAGCCATGATCGGCCAAGAACTGGGCGCAGGCCGCCCCAATCCCGGTCGAGGCGCCGGAAATCACAACAGCCGGAATGGGGGTGCGATCTGACATTGGCATAAACTGACCAAATACCCGTTCCTATCGACACCAGAGAAGCCTAGCACGGACGAAGAGAGTAAGGGGCAAGATTCAGCTTGTAACTGACACTTAACATTCCATGCCTTGACAGAGTAGGATCGATTGACTATGGTCCTCCCCGATTTGCGACTTCGGTCCAACTGCCGCACCGGTACCGGAGCAAGCCATCGACAACTGGTCGTGAATACTCATAAATTCCCCGTGCAATACCTTCTAAGTTATTGATAGTATTGTGGTGTATGCTGAAGATTGCCGTCATTGATATCGGAACAAACTCCATCCATATGGTCCTGGCTGAAGTCCAACCGGACGCCAGCTATCGGATCGTCGATCGGTTTAAAGACATGACCCGTCTCGGCAACGGAGCCTTCACGACACGGAAGCTCTCCGATGACGCCATAACTCGTGCACTCGACGTGATCCGCAACCTGGTCACCCTGGCCAGGAACAAGGGATTCGACCGAATCGTGGGAGTCGCGACCAGCGCCGTCCGGGAAGCCCAAAACGGAGGCGATTTCATCGACCTGTTAGCAGAACACACTCGCCTCAAGGTCCGAGTCGTGAGTGGAATTGAAGAAGCGCGTTTGATTTTCCTGGCCGTGAAAAACAGCATCCCCCTCACTGACCAGCCGACCCTCGCAGTTGACGTCGGCGGAGGGTCGGTCGAACTCATGGTGGGCAACCAGGGTCAACTCCTGCACGCGAAAAGCCTCAAGCTCGGAGCGATCCGCCTGGTCGATCAATTCCTTCAACGGACACCTCCCGCCACCAGCATACTCCGTTCGCTCGAAGATACCGTGACCGCGCAACTGACTGCCGCCCTGAACTCGTTCAAGATAAAACGCTTCGACTCGTTGGTCGCGACGTCGGGAATGGCCGGCAATCTGGCGGAAATCATTCACCTCCGACGCACGAACCGGCCCCTGGTCCAACTGAATTTGACTAAAATCTCACTAATAGACATCCGCGAAATTGAATCAGATCTCGCCCAGTCGACCATCAAAGCACGTCTGGCTATACCTGGTCTCGATCCGAAGCGGGCCGACACCCTATTACCCGCTTCGCTGGTCCTGCGAAGGCTCATGGAACTGGCCGGACAAGATGAACTCACTCTTTGCGATAAGGCGATTCGCGAAGGTGTGATCTACGACTTCATCGACCGGCATCGCGAACGGATCAAAGCTGAAGCCGAAATTCCCGATCTTCGACGGCGGAGTGTCGTCGCACTCGCCCGCCGTTGCCAGGCACCAGAAGTCCATAGCTTGCATGTCGCGAGCCTCGCACTGCGCCTCTTCGATCAAACGCAACGGCTGCATAAACTGGGGACGGCAGAACGTGCATGGCTCGAATACGCCGCGATTCTTCACGACATCGGTTATCTCATCAATGAGCGGCAGCACCACAAGCATGCCTATTACCTGATCGTCAACAGCGAACTGGGTGGGTTGTCCCGCGATGACATCCATATCGTTGCCAACATCGCCCGGTACCATCGTCGCGCCATTCCACACCCGAAGCATGATGAATTCGAATCGTTGTCCCGCAAAAACAAGCGCGTTGTGCGCGTTCTGTCCGCGATCCTCCGAATCGCAGACGCCCTCGATCGCACACACTTTTCCGTCGTCCGCACCCTCGACGTCAAGCTGGGCAAGACGATCACCATCCACCTCCACGTGACGGGAGATGCCGTTTTGGAAACGTGGGCCGCGAAAGGGCGCGCGGATCTGTTCGAGCAAGTGTCCCGTCGACGGGTGAAATTCACGGTGTCCGCCGAGGAAGACGAGGCAGCATGAGCGAGCACCCACCGGCCAAGACGACTCCACATCCTTACCCTGGGAAGTTGATTATCGTCGAGGGCATCGACGGCTCCGGCAAGAGTACCCAACTCCTCCTCTTGCACAAATGGTTGGAGTCCAAAGGACACAAAGTCTTCTTCACGGAATGGAACTCCTCGGATCTGGTCAAAGACACGACCAAGCGCGGGAAAAAAACCAAGAGCCTTACCCCGACCACGTTCAGCTTGCTGCATGCGACTGACTTTGCCAGCCGGCTGTATCACGACATTCTTCCGCCGCTCAAAGCGGGAATGCTCGTACTCGCCGATCGGTATATGTACACGGCCTTTGCCCGAGACGTCGTTCGCGGCGTCTCCCCCGACTGGGTCCGCAAGCTCTATAGCTTTGCGATTCGGCCGGATATGGCCTTCTACTTTAAGGTGCCGATCGAAGTCGCGATTTCTCGTCTGCTCGGAGGAACACGCGGGCAGTTCAAGTACTACGAAGCCGGGATGGACATGAACTTGAGCCAGGACGTCACGGAAAGTTTCCGCATCTTCCAGTCACGAATCCTGTCTCAGTACGACAAGATCGTTGATGAGTTCGGTCTCATCACGCTGGACGCGACGAAGGATATTACCGAACAGCAGAATGAGATGCGCCGGGTTGTCGAAGTTGCATTGATGGACTATAAACCACGACGGGGAACCCATGGTCGACGCACAGTATTTTGGCGACGGTTTGACGTACCTAAATCCGAGTGACCTCAAAGGCAAGCTCATCGCCATCGAGGGGACGGACGGCGTGGGCCGATCCACGCATATCGAGATGCTGCAGGAATGGCTCGAGGTGCAAGGCTACGGGGTCATCACCACGGGCTGGACGAGATCCAATCTGATGTCCAAGACGATCGAAATGGCGAAGGAGGGCAACATCCTCGATCGGTGGTCGTTCACTCTGCTCTATGCAACCGACTTTGCCGACCGCTTGGAGCATCAGATCATCCCCGCCCTTCGTTCGGGCTTCATCGTCCTGGCGGATCGGTACATCTATACAGCACTCGCCCGAGACTTCGTCCGGAGCGGGGATCGCAAGTGGGTCCGGGACGTGTTCGGGTTCGCCCTCGTGCCTGACCTCGTCTGCTACCTGCGTATCGACGTGGAGACTTTGGTTCTGCGCGTCATCGAAACGAAAGGTATGAACTTCTGGGAATCCGGAATGGACTTGCGGCTTGGGGCAGACCTCTATGATAGCTTCAAGAAGTACCAGTCGCTGCTGATCGAGGAATTCGATAAGATGACGGAAGAGTTCAAGTTCGAAGTCATCGACGCTCGCAAATCACCGGAGGAGATTCAGGAAGAGTTGCGGAACAAGATCCAGCCACTCCTGTCGCATCAGTTGCGAAGTCCGGTGCTGTCGTCTGACAGCGCCGCGCACTCCGGATCATCGGCTTAATCCTTTTTACTGATCTTTTGTTTCCCGATCGTCCGTAACTGGCCGGGAGTCAACCACCAGACGAGCCGCCCCCCACCCGGCTTGACCGGAAGGGGCAATTCGATCAAACAGGCCCCGGCTTTCTTCAGAGGGAACGCACTCGATGATCGTCCGGTCAACAGCATGCTCGCGATCATGCCCAGCTGAGGCTCGTGACCGACGCAGACGAGGAAGGATCCCCTTGGGAGATCGTGCAGCAATCCAATCAGCTTCTCTGGTGATGCGTCTGGGAGCAATTCATTTACCGACCGGAGGGGAGAATGGACGGCTAAAGTCACGTGCAGCGCTTTTGCTGTTTCAACCGCTCGAATCAACGGACTCGTCAGTATTTGGGTTGGGCAAACATCCACTCGTCTGAGTCCGGCAGCTGCTCCTCGGACTCTTCGCTTACCCTTATCGGTCAGCGGTCGATCACCATCTTTTCCTTTCCATTCCTCTCGGTTTGCTGCAATCCCATGTCGAAACAACACACACCGCAGGGCGTGCTCCTCTTCAATCCCAGTTTCATCATTCGCAGTCATAGGCTCCTTCGACATGCTAGATCGCCGACCTGTCATCAACTAGTAGCAGCCACTTACACGGGATGGAGCAGCCCAAGCGCAACAAACCGCTCTTCGATCGCTACAAGAATCGCCCGTCGCAGGTCGCCCCGATAAGCGGCCAGGCTCGCTCCTTCAAGATACCGATCAAGCGTGCGGGGCAACCGGCGCCACCAGGCTCGCGCCGATTGCCGAGCTCCTTCCGCCGGAGGCCCGCCTGTCAGGAGAAGTTGTGCGACTTCCTTCTCAAAAAATCCCACATGAATCAGCTCGTCCTCAAGGATTGCGCGAAGATCGGGCTGAACTTGGGCCAGCAATTTGGCAAACTCCAACCCCAAGGCCTCGTATCCGAGAAGGTGCACGGCAAGCGCCGACCACTGTCTCGGCACACGCGGCAGTCGGCTTCGCTGTTTGGGGGGCACGGCTAATCGTCGCTCGAACTCTTTCAAGTGTTCCGCTTCCTCTTCCTCCTGACGGCGGAGGAACGGAAGGACGTGCGGTGGTACATCGTGAATCTGTTGGACCTGTGCAGACTGCACGGCCCACAGAGCCATCGCCTCGGCTTTCAAAAACCGCTCGAGCAAGGCCTGTTCGCAAGATCTAGGTAGAATGCTGTTCACGATCCAAGTCTATAGGAATAGGCGAGAAGAACCAACCCTGGCGAACCGGATAATCAGAGCGACGAATGAGGAGAGACGGAGTGGGAAAACGCGACGCTCTCGCAGTAGACACATTCAAGAGTCTTCTTGTATCATGCCCTCCCACTTTGTAGAGACCCCTCCATGTGGCGGTGTAGCTCAGTTGGTAGAGCAGCGGACTCATAAGCCGCGGGTCACCCGTTCGATCCGGGTCACCGCCACCATACCTCGTTGTCCTTCAAGAAAATCGAACGGGTGACCGGGTGATGCAACGGGGGTGCGCCCCCCCTTCGTGGGGAGCATACAAGTGCGATATCTATAAGGCTTGCGCATCCCGGGCCGCCAAGAGGAAGCGCTGGATACAGTCCGCCATTCCTGCCTTGATCAGCAACGCGTCCTCTTCGAGCATTTCGGATCCTGTCTTGATCGAAGAGCAGCGCCAGGAGAACGGCTGGCGATTATCGGACTGCACCGAATATGTCACTTCGAGTTCAAACGTCCTCCCGGTCTCTTTTGTCCAGTCCAGATAAAACCGTGTCACCATCCCGGAAATGGTGCGCGGGCTCGATTCCGTGACTGTATATCCGGATCGCACAAGTTCTGATTGCAAGGCCCGTGAGAACACGGATCCAATCGGCTCGGAGAGAAAGAGTTTGGCTTCGGATCTCGGAGGAGTTTCGACTTCATGCGGGCGCACGCGTTGTTCGTCTGTCGCCTGGTAGCGGAAACCGGCCACAGAAACCGCACCCTGTCCTTTCATGGAATTGGTCGCCTGATAGTCGAGAGAGAGGAGGCGCAGACAACCCGTCATCGAAATCAGGGCAAGCGACACTCCAGCACAGAATGCCCACCGCACGCACATCAGTCTCATGAATAGGGTTGTTTCATCCCATGACTCAAGGGCCATACCATATTCGAACCTGATAAATCCTCGCAACGTTGAGCAGGCACAAGCGGCTTGTCTTCTCGACTGCACTACCCTACACTGGCATCCGTTTTACGGCTACTGGCTGAAAAAGATGCAGCTATGACAAAAAGTCTGCTTGATGGCCTGTTAGAAGCAACATGGCGTCTGTACGTACGCCGCTCCGGTGCCTGGGTGCTCATCATAGCACTGCTCTGTGGCACAGCCGGCTGTAGCCCGATCCCTCGGCGACACCTCTGGCAAGCTGAGAAGGGAGTCACCCTGATGGCTCTTCAACGAACACCGGAGCTCTATAAGGGGAAGACCGTGATTCTCGGAGGGGTCATTGTGCACGAGGAGACAAAAGACGGGCGCCTCTGGTTGCGTATGAAGAATCGCCCGCTCGACGAAAACCAGCGCCCCCACCTCGCAACCGATGCAGATGCCGTCGAAGGTGGCTATTATTGGGTTGCCTTAGATGCCGGAAAGATCCCAGCTCACTACCATGAGTGGGCGCAGGTGACGGTCGTGGGGCAGGTGGTTCCCACAGAGCCAGGCGTCAAATCTGATCCAGTACTTGCAGCCGTCTATCTTCGAGGATGGAGCAGGCTATCCAAGGAACACAGTATTTGGGAGATCGATGATCCGAACTACACCATGGATGCACCGGCGGGAATTCATGGCGAATGACCGCTCATCTCTTCGTATTCCTCGTCTGACCTGACCTTCCTTGCAAGGGAAATCGCGCTGGTGCGATCACCCACAGCACCCAGCCGCGAATACCTGTCGCTGCCGATAGGCATGCCAACATGATGCACATAAATCTAGGGTCGAATGTGTGACTGTATCGACGCAGCTTACGCGTCGGTCGACCAGCGCACCGCAGTCAGAACATGGTCCCCCCACGGAGACCTCAACGAGCGGCTCTTGAACAATCATGAGACACCACTTTCGTATTTGGACGAATACGCCGATTGCATACTGCAGACATGAATAAGCCTCCGCCTTTATGAGGGAGAAGGGTCCGCCATAACCGAATCGCAAGGGGCTCCACCTTCGTCTGGTGGAGTTCCCACTGCACCTCTCGGAGCTGTCCATTCAACGAGTCCACTGTTCGCTCCAGATCACCGAGCCGGTCAGTCATAAGAGATCGTCCTGCCGCCACCATCATCTTCTCCCTCCTCGCATTAGACCGTGCAATGCCGAATCACCCCAATAAGAATGCCCTCGATGTGAAAGTCATCCGTAGGCCCGACCATGATTGGTTTCATCGTCGCATTGGCAGGATGCAACTCAATGCGCGAGTCTTTCTCGTAATAGGTCTTGATCGTGGCCTCCTGATTCACCAGCGCCACCACTGTCTGCCCATTTCTTGCGGTCTCTTGCTTTCGCACCACGACGAGGTCGCCGGGAAAAATCCCGTCCTCTTTCATCGACTCCCCCTTCACACGGAGCGCAAACGTTTTTCCGCCTCGCAACATGCTCGGTGGCACATCAATCAGTTCGGACTGTTGCACCGGCTCAATCGGCGAACCAGCCGCCACAATTCCTGCCATGGGAATTTCAGACGACCGGCCGAGCTGATCCAACGTGACCTTCACCATCCCGGGAATGCGCCGCATCCCCGCTTCGTAGCGCGCCACCGACACACGTGTGGTGTGCAACGCATCGGCTAGTTGCTGCTGAGTGAGCCCCAATTGCTCACGAACTCTCTTGAGCTCCCTGGGTTTCATGATGTAACCAATGGTTACATAATGGCCGGCCGCTGTCAAGCCCCTTGTTTTGGTCTTGATATAAATGTGCTAAAAACGCTCTGGAGGTGCGGCGTCTGTGCATAACTTCCTATTGAAATCCATATCCAGCGAGGCAATCCGTGAGTGACATGCCCAAAAGCCGCTTCCAGTCTGCAATTAACAATTTGTCAGCTTCCAATAAGAAAAACCACAAGATGTAGGGGTCAGACAGCTCAGTTAACCAATGCTTAAAAAATAGGCAATGAGGTTGCCTGGGGGATGAATTGCCTCGCTTTTTTCATCCAAAGTAGCGATATGCACAGGCTTATCCACAAAAGCTGGGGAGAGGGTCTCTCTTCTAGGTTGGTACCTCCTCGAAACTACGGGGGCGCCGGGGGACTCTCTCCCTCTCTCAGCGCGAACGTCGCCACCTCCTGGGTACACATCCCTCCGCAGGTACTTCGCAGGGTTATCGTCGCCACGACACCGTTCTGGCCGACATACGTCCAATCCTTCAGCAGAAACATTTGTTCTGGCATCGTGGCGACCTCACCGCGCCCGCTGACGTAATTCGCGTACCAAAAAGGATACCACTTGGGCTTATTAGGCACACATTCGCCGTTTTCATAACCGGGCATCCCTGTGGTCGTCTCTTATGACGCCCCGTGTATCCCATATAACAACTCAATCTTCGCCGTACTTCGCCCTGATCCAGCACTGCCACTCGACGGTTCCCCCACATGGATGAAGGCCTGAATGACGCGAAGACCGACCGTCCCTTCTCCGCGGACTAAGGGAGTACAGGGCTCCCAGTTCGGCAAGGGACCAGTTCTGTATGCGATGCGGCCTTCCCCCGTGTACTTCGGCTCAGCACCAGACTCCCCTTGATTGTGCAGGTTCAGTTGAATCATCGCCGACGCGCGCGACTGAGCTGGGTCGCCATCCGGATCCGTCGCCACAATCATCGATTGAAACTCCAGCACATAGGACGGATGCTTCGCAGGCGCATCCGCTGGTCTTCGTCCTCCTTGCTGTCCTCCTCCCCCACCTCCGGCCCCCCCAGAACCCCCCGATCCCCCGGATCCTCCTCCACACACGATCGGCGGCTCCTCTAAGTCGGACTGTTTGATGGAGGGTTTCTCGCATGGTACAGGTATGGTCGCACCTTGCAACTCCGGTTCAGCAGGCTTCATGGCCGGCCGAGGAGATGTGGCTAGCGGCGCTGTCGGCGACGTGTAGGCTTTCTTCGGATCGTACTCAGGGGGATTCGAGGACGGAAAATGCTTATCCCCGCCTCCGCAACCAGCGGTCAAGAAGACGATCAGGAGGAATATGCGGGTCTGCATGCGTGGCTCTCCCTACTAGGACAACCAAAATGGCTGGAATGGTCGCCATGCTAGCCGACATGTTCGGATTGTTCAATATTTCCTGTGAGGGGCGTCCTCCCATTGGCCCGCCCAATTCGGCGGTTGCTATTCGAGTCGACCCTTGCGTAGAATCCGTGCCGCTTAGCTGTGAGGTATCGATGCGATACGTCCTGCTGACCATCCTCATCGCATTTCTCCTCATCGCATTTCCCCTCACCGCCTTCGCCGGCAACATCAAGGACACCGACCTCATCACGAGCAACACTTTCTTCCTCCCGCCGACGACGGCAAACACCATATACATTCAGACACGCAATTCGTCAGATAATCAGGCCGTCTCGCTCCACGACCTCGGATCGCGTCTCACCGCGAAGGGATATCAGGTCGTGCAGGACCATACTGCAGCCCACTACATCGTGCTTGCCAACATTGTCTACTGCAACATCACGAAACCGGAGATGCCGGTGGAGACGATGGTGGCGGGCGGCTACGGGTCCGGATTCGGCTCCTCCTTCATGGGCGGCTTAAATAGTCTGGCCGGGATGGCAAGTATGGCGGGACCACAAGGCGCGCTCGTCGGGTCTGCTGCCTCTATGGGGCTCGGCGCCATTGAGGGGATCGGGAGCGCCGTGGGCAGCCTGTTCAGCGGATCGTCCAACTCCAAGTTGCCGGACGATGTGAATTACGCCTGTGTGGCCGACGTGCAGATCACCGAGCAGGGCGCGGCCGCCTCGACCTCGGCACCGGTGAAGCCTGCAACCGGCCAACTGTCTGGTGTTTATCAAACACGCCTCGCGGCCGAAGTCCATCAGAAGAAATTCGATGAGGCTGAAGCCACTCCGCTGTTACAACAAAAATTAGGCGCGGCCGTGGCCGGAAATTTTTGATGAACAATGCATCTCAACGCCCTGCGCCTCACGCCTTACGCCTCACGGTGATACTCTTGGTGCTCGCGCTCTCCACCGGCTGCTCGAATGTCATCCGTTCAGGTTTGATGAACAGCAACACCATTTTCCTCGATCCGAGCACCAACCACACCGCCTATGTGCAACTCCGCAACATCTCAGAAAATCAACAGGTGACACTAAACGAGCTGACAACAAAACTCACGACGAAGGGTTACCAACTTGTCAAAGACCCCGATCATGCAAACTATTGGATCCAGGCCAAGTTGGTTTATTGTCATAAGGCAGCCGACTCTGTTACGCCGGAAATGGTGGCCCAAGCCGGCTTCGGTGCCGGCATCAGCAGCGGTGGCAGCACGATGGTTTCGATGAATGGTATGGGTGGCGGAATGTCCGGCGGAATGGGTATGGGTGGCATGCCCATGGGTGGCGGGATGCCAGACATGAATGCGCTGATGCGCATGGCGATGGCCGGAAGCAGCGGTTTCCCCGGGATGCAACCGCCGCCAAAGGAAGAAGGTGTGACCTATCTCTGCGTGACCGATGTGCAGATTACCGACCGCCGAATGGGCAAACCGTTAGGCCAGCCGACATCGACTCAGCAAGCGTCTGCCGGACCGAAGGTGCAACAGATGCGGATGGTCGGCCATGTGCGGCAGAAGGATCTCGACATTCCTGAAGCGACACCGATCATTCAAGAGAAAATCACCACCGGAATCGCGGGATTGTTCTAGCTTCGCATCCTCTAGCTCCGCGGCACCAGATGCACCGCACCGGCCTTCATCGCGGCGGTGACCGGACTCCCGACATTCAACGAAAGATCCTCCAACGCTCCCCGAGTGACCATGGCTACGAGCGGAAAACCACATTCAATCTTCACATGCACAATCACTCCGTGCGGAACGATCTCGCTGACTCTGCCGGCGAGGTGATTGCGCGCGCTCGTCATCCCACTGCCCGCCTGTTCCAAGACAACGTCCTCGGCGCGGATACAGACGAACACAGGCGAACCGACCGTGTCCGATCCCAACCCTCTCAGGGTCGTCCCATTCACACGGACGGTTGCCAGCCCGTCTGCCTGCTCGATCACATGACCCTGCACGACGGTTTCTACTCCCACGATCTGCGCAACGTCAGCATTCTTCGGACGGGAAAACACCTCCTGTGGTGAGCCAACTTGCAATACGCGCCCATCCCCCACCACCGCGATTACATCGCCTAGGGTAAGGGCTTCAGCCCATTCGTGGGTCACGATCATAGAGGGCAACGCCAATTGTTTCAGTAGACTCCGGAGTTCACCGCGGAGTTGGAGCCGAGTGGGTGCGTCGAGTGCCGACAAGGGTTCGTCCAACAGCAATAGTTGCGGCCGTGGCGCGACGGCTCGCGCGAGCGCGACGCGTTGCTGTTGCCCACCGGACAACTCCGCCGGTTTCGCGACTTCGAGCCCGCGCAACTGAAACAGATCCACCATTTCCTCGACCCGTTTGATCCGGTCAGTCGAAGACAGCTTTCCCAGTCCGTACGCGATGTTTCCAAGAACCGAGCAGGTTGGAAACAGCGCATAGTCCTGCGGCATGTACCCGATCCGCCGTTCTTGCGGAGATACACGAATGTTTGACCCAGTGTCGAGCCAGGTTCGCGAGATAAAGCGAATGGTTCCCCGCTCCGGCCATTCCAATCCAGCGACGGAGCGGAGAATCGTCGTTTTGCCCGAGCCGGACGGGCCGAAGAGCACCAGCGAGGAAGCTTGCTCGAGCCGGTACGTCAAAGCGGCACTAATCGGTGCCCGACCAGGAAACGTTTTTGTAATGTCAATGGCTATTTCTGCGGCCATATGGCCCATACCCTTCGATTCATCGCATAGACCAGCAGCAACACGAGATACGAGACGGTGAGGAGAAAGAAGGCGGTCTTTGCGGCGCCGGCATAGTTGAGCGCCTGCACTTCATCGTAGATATCGATCGACACAGTGCGCGTGACGCCCTCGATATTACCACCGACCATCAACACCACGCCGAATTCGCCCAGCGTATGAGCAAAGCTCAGCACAAATCCGGTCACAACCCCTGCCGCTGACAGAGGAATCACCAGTTTGAAGAATGTCTTTACTCGCGACGCGCCCAGCGTCCACGAGGCTTCGATCAACCGCCGATCCACTTGCTCGAAAGCCGCAACAAACGGCTGCACGGCGAAGGGCAGACTATAGAGGATAGAGGCGAACAATAAACCCTGGAACGTGAAGGGCAAAGGAGATCCAACGAGATCAATGTACAGTTTCCCAAGCGGACTATGCGGTCCGATGGCCACCAAGATATAGAAGCCCAGCACGGTCGGGGGCAAGACGAGGGGCAGCGCCACGACCGATTCGATCAGAAATTTCCAGCGCCAACGGGAGAAGCTGAGCCAATATGCGATTGGCAACCCGACGACGAGCAGCGTCACCGCCGTCAAGCTCGCCAACTTTACCGTGACCCAGATCGCGATCCAGTTCACTCTCTCGCCTCTACGGTCGCTATCGAATCGCGACCGGCGACATGGTAGGAAGCCACGATCTTGAAAGTCAACGAGGTCCTATTTCCCAACCATGACGTCGGTCGCTTTGATTGCGACGGTGACGGGGTCATTTACCTTGAGGCCCATACCCTTGACTGAGCCTTCTGTAATCGCGGCCACCACTTCGA
>Ga0335070_10003692_pt1 | contig 17915 bp, 17 predicted proteins | sample Lox_Sample_13_FD_206722 | JGI IMG/M metagenome (GOLD analysis project Ga0335070, IMG submission 206722) | Soil microbial communities from Loxahatchee National Wildlife Refuge, Florida, United States - Lox_Sample_1.3 | ecosystem: Environmental > Terrestrial > Soil > Wetlands | place: USA...
ACAAGAGGCCGCTTTGGGGCACTTCGAGAATGAAGATACGGCTTCCCTCCTGAGCGCTCGCGGATGGGTTCGCCATACTGACACCAATCCAAAACATCAAGATACTCAAAGCGCGTTTAGTTTCCATCGGGATGCTCTGCTGTGCATTCATCGGCGCGGCTTTTGGAATTGACCCCGATTGGCATCTGATAATGGCCGATATCGCCTGCAACAGGCTGGAAACCGGCGGCCAGCATGAGCTTATTGATGGCCGCTAGGTTCGGATCGCGGCGCGAGAAGTCAATAGCGTCCCCGACCTCGTGCCAGCTCAGCTTCGCTGCCTGTGGAAATCGATTGATGCGGTCCTGTTGCTCTGCGGTGGTCCGAAATCCATCCTCAATTATTGGAATGATTCCTTCGTTGTTCAGTTCGGCGATCACGATATCCAATATTCCCGCCACGGTTGGAGAAAATATTGTGTGGATCGGCGTAGACGACCCTCCTTGGTGCGTAGTAAAATCGCCGAAGATTCCAACCAGGGGGCACGGTGGCGGTGGCGCGAGTATATATGCGCCAGGGATTCCCGGCTGACAGTCGGCGCTGGCACCGTTCCCTGGGTTTCCGAAGAACTCCTCAGCAAAGCTGGCCGGGCAGTTCTGCGCCTGGCAGTTCGGGTCGTAGTAATCGAAGAACCCGCTGCCAGCGCTGGAACAGCCTGATGCGACGCTGCCTGACGGCGGCCCTTGACATGATGCTGGGTTCTGCTGGCAAGCCTCGGGCGAATAGTACATCCCGTGCGGGTCAAGGTTATTCACCGGATCGCCGCCCGAGTATCCGTAACGGTTCCATGTCGCCGGTTCGACTGGACTGGCATTCGCCTGGTCCATCGTTAGGAACCTGCCCATCCCCGGCTGATGGTATCTCTGGTCGGCGTAATCCAGTCCAGTCTCCGAATCCCTGTAGTAGCCGGTAAACTTCTCCGTGTTGTTACCCGTCGCTGACGGCTTCTCTTGCCCCCAGGGATAGTATTTGCCGAACGAGCCGAGGCGGTCGCTGCCGGCGTAGGTCACCGTGGACCCGTTGAACTTACCGATCTGCTTGCCCCCGAAATAATAATTCGCCGTCGCCAGCGCGAAGGTCAGCTTGAGCGTATACGACGTGGTGTAGACGATGGTCGGATCGCCGGTGAGGTTGTAGTCACCCAGCTTCTGGCCGGTGACGCTCCAGAAGGTGATTACGTCGGTGGTGAGCGTGTTCGGGGTCGGAGTGCTGTATTGAAGGATTCCTTTCCACACGCGCTTGTTGCCGGGAGCGTAGGAGTATTGCACGCCTCCCTGCGCCGCCGCGATGCGGTTCGACACGTCGTAGCTGTAAAGAGGGTACACGCAGGAAGAGCCCATGATGTTGCCATTGGCGTCCGCGCAATCGGTGGTTTGCCGGTTGGTCGCTGCGTTATAGACCACGCTGAGCGACGGAGCCGTGCCCGCCGTCACGGTCTGGTTTTGCAGGTTGCCGAATCCGTCGTACCCGTAACTTTGTCCCCAGGAGCTGTTGGTCGCCCCCGCCGTGGCCAGACGGTTCAGAGCGTCGTAGGTGTGAACGACTTGCTCGCCGCTGATATTGTCGGTCTGCGAATCCGTCATGATGTTCAGAAGCGATTATCGCAAAAGGGGCGAATTTTGCGAAGGGGACGGAGCCGCGTGTCCCGCGTCTCCCTAACTCGCTTGTCAGCCTCGATTTATGGCGCTCGCTTTTTTCGATTTACGAGTGCGTCGATTCTGACTGTCCCTGTCGCCGCCACCATTTGCCCCGCCCTAGGCAACCCATGCGGACCTGAAACTCTATCCGCTCACCGCTTGAGTATGTTGCCGAGAACTGCGGGCACGTTCCTTGATGCCGTGCTTCAGCGATCTCCGGAATACGATCTAGAATGCTCGCTGCCTCCCTAAGAGTCAACAAATCAACTTGCGCACGAAGGAGGATTTGGGTCACTTGCGTAAGAAAGAGTAAAGCTACGGCGTTTTTTATCTACATGCTCTGAATGCAGTTGATCAAACTGAGTATTCCGATTCCGTTTGCGATGGTCGAGCCGTATGCGGAGTTACCGTTCCATCCGTTGTTACCGATGCTTTGAATCATCGCGGCCCTGTTGTTCGGGTTCGATGCAAGGCTGTTCTCCAGCGCCTGGAGATAGGTAATGCCGGTTGTTGGTGAAGTCGCGCCCAGTGCAAGGCCCAGCTCTTGCCCCCAAGTTGTTGATGCCGAAAAACAGGCATTGGTTGAGTTTGGCGGAATTGCCGGGTTCGACGGGCAAGTTGTGGAACCATTCCAACCTCGCTGCATACCGAAATAGTTATTTTCCGCTATGTTCCCAGGATCCTGGCCCATCCGCTTTCCGACGGTTCGAAAACAGGCTCGAAAAGTGCGTTTTCCGCCAAGTGGACAGACCGGAGTGTCCCTCGCGCTTTCAAGTCGCCTACTTGCTATCAGTTGGAGGCCCGTTTTTCGTGTCGGTGAAGGAGTCACTTCAGGCCGTCCCTTTCAGCCCTTTCAGCCTGCCAAAAGGAACGTGCCATTTCTCTAAGCCTGAAATGATCTTTGCTCACTGCCGTCCAGATAAATTAGCCACGAACTCCTCGGTTTTCACTGTCTTGCTCACAACCTCCCCATGTGGCTGCTTGCACATCATCAGCAGGTCGAAGCGCAGAATGGGTTGGCTTCCCAGTTCTACCGCCTGCTGCTTCATCAATGTGAGTCCACTCACGAGACCACCGATTACCCCAGCTTCTGACGTTGTAAGCGTCGTGCACTCCGCGTATTTTGTATCTCTATCGCCGTACCAACTGGATTGAGTTACATACGTCCAACTGCCATCCGATCTCTTGTGCTGTACACCAATCACAACAATCCGAGTAGCGTCACCCGAGGCTGTTTCAGCTTGCGGGATGACCATTGGCCCTGCGGTGCGATTGATCAGCCGGAGGTCGAACGTCGTCTTATACATGCTTATGTCGCGATCCCCTGAGCTAATAGGCACCGCTGATAAATGCTGGATTTCGGCTCCGACATGTTGGTCGGCCGCAGCTGCCCTTGGGACTACGAGCATGGTCAAAAACCAGATTTTGCCTACGGGCGTTAAGCTGTTTCGGAGCATCATTGATAGACCCCGTTTATCAGAGTGAAACAGTTGTTCAACACCCCCATGGAATTGGACCCGTTTACCACAGGATTGGTATCAGGCCCAAATGCCCCTGTTTGGTGCCCAAACTCATGAAGTAGAAGGAATCCCTGGAAGGTGGAGAGGGAAGCGAAAGTGTACTGAGTCTGAACCCCAGCCGAATTCGGCATGGTCACCGTGACGGAGCCGTTCGCGGCTTGTGTGGCGTTAAAAAATGCCCCGTCGGTATTGATCTGAACATCGGTTGAATCCGGTGTCTGTGCCCCAACTCCATTCCCCTGCGGCAACGACAGCAACCTGTAAGTTGTGTTTTCGAGGAGATTGACTTCAGAGCTAATCTCGGCTTGCTGCATTTCTGCATTAGCAGATGGCCCCCCAGCGAAAAACTCCGCACAGCCAGTGTCGTTGGCCGAAATGCGATCTATAGCAGCATTGAAACCATTTGTAAGAGCCTGCATTTGATTTACTGTGTAGCTGTTTCCCAAAGGAACTTTCACCTGGATTTCATTGTTGTCTTCACAGGTCTCAGTTGTTGGATCGCAACCATCCCCGCCACCTCCGCCACCTCCTCCGCCGCCCTGACAGTCATCAGGGTCTTCACAGTCCCCTGGATCGCAATCGTCAGTACAATCCTCTTCAAGGCCCTTTCGGTCAACCCGGTTAACCGGGTCTCCATGAGTATAGGAATATCGATTCCAGCTTCCAGGGCGGCTTCGGTGAGCACTGCGCTTTCGATCAGGCGTCAAGAATCTCCCCATCCCTGGCTGATGGTAGCGATTCACCGCGTAATCTAAGCCCGTCTCTGCATCTCTGAAGTAGCCGGTGAACTTTTCTGTGTTGTTCGCCGTCGCCGAGGGCTTCTCTTGACCCCAGGGATAGTATTTGCCGAACGAGCCGAGGCGGTCGCTGCCTACGTAGGTCACCGTGGACCCGTTGAACTTGCCGATCTGCTTGCCCCCGAAATAATAATTCGCCGTCGCCAGCGCGAAGGTCAGCTTGAGCGTATACGATGTGGTGTAGACGATGGTCGGATCGCCCGTCATGTTGTAGTCGCCCAGCTTCTGGCCGGTCACGCTCCAGAATGTGATCACGTCGGTGGTGAGCGTGTTCGGAGGGTTGCTGTATTGAAGGATTCCTTTCCACACGCGCTTGTTGCCCGGCGCGTAGGAGTATTGCACGCCGCCTTGCGCCGTCGCAATGCGATTCGACACGTCGTAGCTGTAAAGAGGGTTCACGCAGGAAGGACCAGCGATGTTCCCGTTAGCGTCGGCGCAATCACCAGTCTGGCGATTGGTCGCCGCGTTGTAGACCACGCTAAGTGACGGAGCCGTGCCCGCCGTCACGGTCTGGTTTTGCAAGTTGCCGAAGCCGTCATACCCGTAACTTTGTCCCCAAGAGTTGCTGGTCGCGCCCGCCGTGGCCAGGCGGTTCAGAGCATCGTACGTGTACACCACCTGCTCCCCGCTGATGTTGTCGGTCTGCCCTGTGATTTTGCCGTTGTTCTGTGTGGCGGAGTAGGCGTAAGTGAGGTTGACCGAGGTATTCGAAAGTCCAGTCAACTGCCCGAGCCTGTTATAGCTTCGCGATTCGTGATACGAGCCGGATATCGACAGCAGCCGGTTGGCTTGATCGTAGCTCGTGCCGCTGATGATTGTGTTGCTGGCTGCCAAGTCCGTCATCGCGTTCAGTGCGGCCCGTGGTGTTATCAGTATAGCCAGGATCGCGCGGAAACCTGCGAATTTCGTCAAAAAGCGCCCGGCGAGTGTCCCAGCCTGCCGCAACCTATTGATTTGATGAGGCTAAAAACAGCCTCTCGAAAGGAGCCACCTCCGGTTGTCCCCAGTGTCCCGATCGAGGATCAAGTAGCGGCTCATCTTGTCCCCCCCATCGATCCCAATCGTCTCGGCTGGATACGGCTCACTGGTTTTGCTATCCTTCCTCATGGCTGCTTCTCCTTTGCACCTCATCGAGTGCGTTCACAGCTTATCCCTGTTCAAGGCGGCCAGCCGTCTCATTCTATCTGTCCCCGGTTTTCCTGGGTTCTCTTTCATCTCGATACGCGCGGGTAGCGTGGATGCCCTTGTTGCCATTGTTCCGAGAAACTTCCCAGCGCCCATTGCGATTAGCAGGTAGTCCCCACATGCGAGGCCTCGGATCTCGAAGAGTTCACCTGGCCCCACTGGCACGTCGGTGACGTAGGAGCCGAATAGCTGTACTGCTCGTATTCTAACCGCCTTCGCCTCGGGTGCCATATGGCCTAGAATCGCGCAGGGCGGAACGTCGGCCTCCATCTTTCCGAGTGTCATGGCAACAGCCAGGATTTGTGCCGGCTGATCAATGAGGGCTGACATTCTTGCGGGCGCGAAACCCGGTACGGTAACTTCGACTGTGTACTGGCCGTATTCTAGATTGATCGGATTGTCCCCTAGGGCTTCTGTCGTCGACCGTGGCCCCACTATCTTTATCGACCTCGCTGGAAGTGGAGTGCCGAAAGCATCCATGACGTGTACTTGGACGCGGGACTGCGCCTGGGCTCCTGCCTCACCAAGATGCAGACTCAGGAGCGCGATCGGCAATAGCGTGGCCCTTACCTTTTTGGGGGTCATTGGAGGCAGTCCTTTCTTAGTTTGTCTCCGATGTTCTGCGATGCCGCGGCGGTTGATAGGCCTAACGCGCTTTGGATTGCATCGTCGGTTAGGCCGGTTATGTTGTGCAGCAGCTCGTGAAGCAACATCGCTTGTTGGTCCAGGACGCCCATCCCATTCACCCAGGCCGCATTGATGTAAATGGTATTTCCGTTCAGCTGCGCGACCGCTGCGGCGTTGGGCGCCACTAGGGTCATATACTGCGCCATTGAAATAGTTCCCCACCGCCCCACGGCGGCATTGTATGCTGCACTGTTGCCGTAGGCGTCCTGGGCGTACGTTGAGCCGGCCGCTTGTGTCATGCCGTTCACAATGAACGCGTAGAGTGCGCCTGCGGAAATCTCCGAGTTCGTGACACCGACGGCTGCAAGGTCGGCCTCGCATGGGACTGACATCAGGCCCATGAAGTCGGTCCACAGGGCAGTCTGTGCTGCCCCCATTGCGTCGGCTGCGAGAGCGAAGCTCGGACTGCCCTGTTGGATGCCTCCGCCCTCCCTCTGGTCTGTGAGGCCCACCGAGGGGTCGTCGTCGCCCCCGCCGCCGCGCCCTGGGGGATAATCGCAGGTGTCTAAGTATTCACAGCAGTCCCAGCCTGGCGAGTAAGGATCGCAGAATTCACAGCCAGACGCTTGACCACGTGGCGCAACCGAAAGGCAGTTGTTGCCGCGAGGATCTTTGAAATTGATTGGATCGCCCCCGACATATGCGTACCGATTCCAGCTTCCGGGATCTCTTGGGCCTGCACTGGCTTGGTATTGGTCGGCACTCACAAACCTCCCCATGCCGGGCTGATGGTATCTCTGGTCGGCGTAATCGAGCCCCGTCTCGGAATCCCTGAAGTAGCCGGTAAATTTCTCCGTGTTGTTCCCCGTCGCCGACGGCTTCTCTTGGCCCCAGGGATAGTATTTGCCGAACGAGCCGAGGCGGTCACTGCCTACGTAGGTCACCGTAGACCCGTTGAACTTGCCGATCTGCTTGCCCCCGAAATAATAATTCGCCGTCGCCAGCGCGAAGGTCAGCTTGAGCGTATACGACGTGGTGTAGACGATGGTCGGATCGCCGGTGAGGTTGTAGTCACCCAGCTTCTGGCCGGTCACGCTCCCGAAGGTGATTACGTCGGTGGTGAGCGTGTTCGGGGTCCTGGCTCCAGGTACCGACACAGAAGCGGCAGTCACGGCAACGCGCCCCCCCTATAGCCCACCCACCAGAATCCTACGGCCAACCATATGAGACGAGCGGGCACGCCAGCGGCGAACAGCACGAGGGGTAGAAGCCAAAGCAGCCTCTTGAACTGACGGCTTGTAGCGCGATTGCAAGTGAATGCAAATAGCGAACACCACATCACCCCGGTGGAGAAAAAGAAGCAAATCATACCTCCGGGAAACCAGGCATAGTACCTGTCCTCCGGGAAATAGACCAAAACCGCATATGGGACGGCGGCGAATGAACAAAGCAAAATGACTAGAAGCAGCATGGGCATGGTTCAGGGCCTTGGGCACTTCGGATAGCTGAAATAACCGCGTCGCAGCTTTTCATGGTAGGATTTGTCCCCATCCCGTAAAATACTGGCTCGCACCGTTGAAGTACATCGTTCCGACAGGAATGCCGAGTTGTGTTGTCATCGTAATCGGAATGCCGATTCCTAGTTCCCACAACAGTGTGTAGACGACGCTGTTGCTGTTTGGTCCCAGGATCGGATTGTATGCGATATTCAGGCTCAGCAGCGACACGGCTAAGTTCACGTCGGCTTGGATTGCCGCATCAGGCCCGCTGATGGTTGTATCGAAGAAGTCAATTGCCGAGGGATCCCTAAGCTCGTCGAGGTGCCCCGTGGTGGTGCTCAACCAAGCCTGCACGTCTCCACAGACGGCAACGCCGACGCTGCAGAGGTGGCTCGGACCGCCATCGAGCACATAGAAAGCATCGGGTGTACCGGGCGACGCCCCCTGCTGGAAGACCTCGATGTACAGATGGTTGTACTCTCCTACCACCGGCAGGTATCCGACCTCCAGTATCCATGGATTAGGGACACAGTTCCCGTTTCCGTCATCATGTGTCAGAGGCGGACACGCTTTGGGATTGCCACCACGTCCGGGCGGAGGGTTTGGGCACTCTAAGCCAAACTTGTCGCAACAATCCTCAGGAGAAACGCAACCACTACAATCTGCTCCAGCGGCCGCGCACGAATAATTTCCGGTAGGATCCACCAGGTTTTCAGGATCGCCGAGAACATAGGCATACCTATTCCAACTGGCTGGAACCGTTGGACTCGTCGCGCCACCCGTTTTCGCCGTGTACGGATCCGGCGTCATGAATCTGCCCATCCCCGGCTGATGGTAGCGATTCTGAGCATAATCGAGCCCGGTCTCGGCATCTCTAAAGTAGCCGGTGAACTTCTCCGTATTGTTCCCCGTCGCCGACGGCTTTTCCTGGCCCCACGGATAGTACTTGCCGAACGAGCCGAGGCGGTCGCTGCCCGCGTAGGTCACCGTGGACCCGTTGAACTTACCGATCTGCTTGCCCCCGAAATAATAATTCGCCGTCGCCAGCGCGAAGGTCAGCTTGAGCGTATACGACGTGGTGTAGACGATGGTCGGATCGCCCGTCATGTTGTAGTCACCCAGCTTCTGGCCCGTGACGCTCCAGAACGTGATCACGTCGGTGGTGAGCGTGTTCGGGGTCGGGGTGCTGTACTGAAGAATTCCTTTCCACACGCGCTTGTTGCCCGGCACGTAGGAGTATTGCACGCCGCCTTGCGCCGTCGCGATGCGATTCGACACGTCGTAGCTGTAAATCTGCGTCCCGCAGTAACCGCCGGTTGTGACACCAGTGATGTTGCCGTTGTTCTGCGTCGTCATTGTTGCTCGACCGGCCTTATTATGCCAGAAATGCGCCTCCGTTCAAGAAATGCAAATCTTGCGAAAGTGCCACGCGGGGGTGTCCCGGCGACTTTTAAGCAGCGTATTTCCTTTGCCTTGCCCGCCTCGTTTTCGAAATCAACGAGTGTGGCTACCCAGGCTGTTCCTCGTGTCCCAGGCTCCGCCTCTGCAAAATGCGTGCGTCGCGCGGCGCACTCAACGGGGAACATTTCCCGATGCTACGGTGCCGCACGTGGCGAAGTCCGCAAGGGCTCAGGGCAACTGAAGTTGAATACTAAAGTAGCCAATATCTCTCCACCGCCCTGAATCTGACTAGGCGCAAACTTCCACCTGCGGGCCGCATCAATCGCCGCTGCTTGGAAAATGGGATGGCCTGTTACCACCTTCGCCTCCTGCACTTGGCCGGTCTTTGTATCCACAACAAGATTCAAGGTAACTGGGCCCGACAAGTGAGCCCTCAACGCAAGGGGTGGGTAATCAGGAGCCACGTAGTAATCAAACTTGTAATGCTCGGAAAGCTGGGGAACTGGGCCGAGAACCGGTCCGACATAGCCGTTTAGATCATCACCTAACGAACGGTGAATGCATGGGCCCCCAGAGACGCAATCCGGCGCAAGCGCCTTGTCGAATATCCCTGCTCGGAGCTCGGGTACCAGAGCTTCGCCTTCGCGCTCCATTTCCTCGGCAACCTCAAACGACTCGGTAGTGAAGGTTGGAGTGGGACCAAGGGCCCGCTCCCGGACAGTCCGTTCGAATTCCCACCACTGAGCAACTTTCTCACGAACGTCTGAAGTTAGAGCCTCTTTGTACGGAAGGTGAAAAACAACTTCTTTGTCGCCGCAATGCGCGACAACGCTGAAGCGAATGGAATCGTCGATGGCTACCCGAGCTTTGGTCTTCATATCACGCTCTAGTCTCTCGGGGTCGACCGAGCACACATTAAAACCTTCGGACAACTGGGCGGGCGACGCATGAGGCAATACAGATGTAAGCGCCTTGACAGTGATGGCGCGAGGGCACAGCGAGTCCATCGGCCCGATACGAATCCACCGGACCTTTGATCCCTGGCCATCCGATCGCACGTCAAGAACATAACGAGACCAAAAAGGTGACGCATCTGACGTCACCTCGGACACAATGTAGAACGACGTAGGGCGTGTGCTGTCGTCAGCCCCCTTCAGAGAGGTCGCGGCCAGAGCTAATGCGAACACGCAGACCATCCAAGATACGGCGAATCGCAGAAAATGGGGCCAGCGGCGGTGCAGGGCACAAAACTGTTCGCGGTTCATTTGCAAGCCGCCTTTAGCGCGTTGCCGTTGTTAGTGCTGGCTTGGTTGTTTCCGCCATCCGGCGTGATCGCTGAGGTTCCTATTCCAAACAGGTCCCAGTATGCGTGCCCCAACTCGTGCAAAACAGTTAAAGCTTGGTCGTATGTGCTTCCCGTGACGAAACTCGCAAAGTTCGACATGTTGTTCAGCACAATGGAGACGCCAGAATTTACCTGCATCGTTGCCCCGCCAGCCAGAGAAATAGTGCTGGTTCCAACACCTGTTGTCGTCGCACTAGTGATGATCGTTGTGTTGCCACTCACCTGATCGGGGATATTAGCGAAACTGAACGAATTGGCAATACTGCTTAAAACCGTTAGAGGATCGGGGGAAGAATTTCCTGCCGGTCCCGTAAGGCCAAAGAGTGCGGCACAGGCTGGCTCTGCAAGCATTTTCTTTGCCTGGTCCATCGCGGCCTTGAGTTCCATCTTCATGATCGCGGCAGATACGGGCATAGTCCTCTTCGGCTGGTTCCCATACACGACCGTCTGGAAAGGATCGCCCGAACAATAGCCCGGATCATAACAATCGTCGGTGGGGTCACAGGGGTCGCACGATCCGCCGCCACCGCCACCGCCACCACCTCCTCCTCCACCATCGCCGTATCCATCTGCGCAGAAGTCTGCGTCACAGCAGTCGTCATCGTCGGCGGAGGGCCCCGACCGTATGCTCTTGTCTTGGCCCGTATGACTAAAGGCGACTTCACAATCTTTCAAACCTCTCCGGTCTCTGGAATTAACCGGATCACCCCTGACGTACGCATACCGATTCCAGCTTCCAGGATTGGCTGGCCCGCCGCTAGCCATGTACGGGTCCGAGGTCATGAACCGGCCCATGCCGGGTTGATGGTAGCGATTCTGAGCGTAATCCAGGCCAGTTTCGCTATCCCTGTAGTAGCCGGTAAACTTCTCCGCATTATTCCCCGTCGCTGACGGCTTTTCTTGGCCCCACGGATAGTACTTGCCGAACGAGCCGAGGCGGTCACTGCCCGCGTAGGTCACCGTGGACCCGTTGAACTTACCGATCTGCTTGCCCCCGAAATAATAATTCGCCGTCGCCAGCGCGAAGGTCAGCTTGAGCGTATACGACGTGGTGTAGACGATGGTCGGATCGCCGGTGAGGTTGTAGTCACCCAGCTTCTGGCCCGTGACGCTCCAGAAGGTGATTACGTCGGTGGTGAGCGTGTTCGGGGTCGGAGTGCTGTATTGAAGGATTCCTTTCCACACGCGCTTGTTGCCCGGCGCGTAGGAGTATTGCACGCCGCCTTGCGCCGTCGCGATGCGATTCGACACGTCGTAGCTGTAGGTGTACAAGTTCGGGTTGCAACTCGGGCCGCTGCTGCTGTAGATGTTCCCGTTAGCGTCGGCGCAATCGGTGGTCTGCCGGTTCGTCGCGGCGTTATAGACCACGCTGAGCGACGGGGCCGTGCCCGCGGTCACGGTCTGGCTCTGCAAGTTGCCGAATCCGTCGTACCCGTAACTTTGTCCCCAGGAACTGTTGGTCGCCCCCGCCGTGGCCAGACGGTTCAGGGCGTCGTACGTGTACACGACCTGCTCGCCGCTGATATTGTCGGTCTGCGAATCCGTCATGATGTTCAGAAGCGATTATCGCAAAAAGGGCGAATTTTGCGAAGGGGACGGAGCCGCGTGTCCCGCGTCTCCCTAACTCGCTTGTCAGCCTCGATTTATGGCGCTCGCTTTTTCGATTTACGAGTGCGTCGATTCTGACTGTCCCTGTCGCCGCTGTCGCCGCCTGTCGCCTCTTGATCATCGTTTGGGGCGCGCTTTCAATCGCTAGCGGCGAAAACAGCACAATTCGGCCCGGCGGGTGTCCCCAAATCGCGATCTTCGCGCGTGACTACTCAGGTTGTCCCCGGTGTCCCTAGGGAGGTGGCAAACGGAGAGTAAATCCCTCTGTTAGAAATGCAGGAGATATCACACTCCCATCTAGGCGTCGACAGGAGACCATAAGATAGAGGCGGAAAGTTGGCTCAACGCCCAAATCGGATAATTGCTTCCTCAGCAATGAAAATCGCTTCGTTATGCCAACGATTTCCTTAGTGCGAGCGGGAGCAAGGGTGGTACACTGCTCATATTTTTCCTCCCCCGATCCATAGAAACTCGTTTGAAAAAGACTCGTCCAAGGTCCCCGCAGCGATTTATACTCCATGCCGAGCACCGAAATACTGTTTTCGTCACTGGTTTCGACAGTTGGAAGGCTCATCGGCGCTGCGGACTTATTCAATAGATGCAGGTCAAACTTTAGCATGTATGTGACGTGGCCACCCGCCGAGTCTAGCGTCGCTACCGAATGTTGAACCTCCACCTTGAGGGGTTGATCAGCCCCTCTTGCGATAGATGTCGCCGCCAGCGTGGCGGCTAGAGTGAGTCTTCGTATGATGGAGCGGCTGCCAGGCATTAGTTGCTGTAGATTCCGCGTTCGCACTTCTCCGCCGCCAGCGCCTCGTCCATCTCCGCCTCCAACGCCTGCAGCGTCTCGGCGACCAGCAGCTTCACCAAATCCTGATCCCCGGCCAGGATCTGCTTTACCTGCTGTTTCAAAGCGCTCTGGTTCGCGCTATCCTGCTTTCGGGCCATCTTCTCCTTTCTTTCCGCGGCTAACGGAATGTGAAAAGGACTAGCATGGCCCATCTCCTTTTTTTCAGAACTACTGAAGCTTTACCCATTCTCCGAGCATTCGGCCAGAGTTGGGTTCAAGTCGCCAGAACGCCGGTTGGGGCCGACTCTCGCTGAAAACAAGTCAAGGTGTCAGCAGCCAACCCATACTTACGGATCTAACGCGAGCAGAAAACCACCAGGGGTACACATCGCGCACCGCCATTCTTCGTGCACGCCTGCGTCGCTTGTTGTAGAGCCGTTCGTTGGTCCGCAGAGGCCGCGACACCGGCAATCTTTCCATCCCGCACCAGCGCTCCGCATTGCTTGTTAAACGTGGTCATTACGACACAAGACCTGCCGCGCTGAGAGCAATCGCTCAGCGCTTCCTTCTCGGCGGCGGCCCGATCATCCTTGGCCTGTGAATGTCCAGTCTGTCCATCCGCGGCGCTGAACGCGATAGCGCCCCAGGAAATCGCGCGCGGCCCTGGGGGCGGAACGCGCCGGTCCGCATACGAGCATCCCGAGAGATCGCTCGCGCACTTGCCCCCCCAACGGCTCCGACACGCTGCGATCGCATTTGTTGCCGCCTGTTCCTTGCTTGGACCAGTCGCCGTCTCGGAGTGGCGCTCGTCGTCGGATTTCGCCATTGCCCCGCATGTATTCTCGAAGTGGGACACCAGTTTGCAGTTCTTTCCGTACTGCGCGCAATTGTTAAGCGCGACTTTCTGAGCCGCTTCGGCTGAGGTCTGATTCCACGACATCCCCTCAGCGCCCTCATCGCCAAATGCCACCGCGCCATAGGGCGCGGGCGGAAGGGGAGCATCCTGGCCTTTGCAACTGATCTGACAACGTTGCCGCGTATTGTAATACTGCATATCGCAGGAGATCGAGTTGTGCGTATCGCACGTAAAGCCGGTCATACAACGGGTCACGCAGTCGGCCATGCTCGAAAAGAATCGCGGGCAAGCAACAAGCGCTACGGCGATCAACGAAAGTATCTTCCCAAAGCGCATCGTCAGCCCCCTTTTCTAGCCACGTTGTCGAGACTATCCCACTTGCACTCCGCTCCGTTGTCGCGCGGCGCGGGCTTTTTTCATACTCCGACTAACTGGACCATCGTACCCCGGGTGGCTGGGCCGAACAAAGAGCGGACGAGGGGCTTTACATTTCTCACAGTCACTATATCGTTATCGATGTCGTTTTCGTCAACGCAGCCAAGCAGAGAGTTGGAGGATTCCAGGTCACGATTCCAATTGAGCGGCTATGCGCGCGAGTCTCGACCGTCCGCGCGGCGTTATAGGAAAACATGATAAGCAGAAACATTTCCCGGCGATTGGAACGACTCGAAAATCTAACGATGCCTGTTCGTGTCCAGAAGAGGTGGCAGATCGTGATTGTCGATTCCGACGGCAGCAGGCGCGACGGACCGATCCTCGAATGGCCGCGCGTAGGTCCCGGCCCGACGCTATCCGAGCTCTTCCGCGGCCAACTTGAGCCGGCAGTTGCTGGCCGATAAATGGCAATTAAAGGGCTCTCGGTGGCTACGCCGGGCGGACGTCGGGCCGCCGAGCGGAGAGCACGACAGAAGAGCAAACTAGTTCTCAGAAGAGACTTTTATTTAGGTTTGGTATGAAAGCTCCCTGTTGACAGGCACAGAAAGTGCATGATACTTCCTGTAGATATGCCACAGGACAAACCGGAGATCCTTCCCGGAACCCTCGACCTCATGGTTTTGAAGACACTCGCCGTCCTTGGTCCGCTCCACGGCTATGGGCTTGCGCGACGCATCGAACAGATCAGTACGAATCTGATCGAGCTCAATCAGGGAACGATCTATGCCTCGCTGTTGCGACTCCAACAACGAGGATGGATTTCCTCGACTTGGGGTGCTTCTGAAAACAATCGCAAAGCGAAGTTTTACTCGATCACTCGTTCCGGCCAGAAGAGCCTTGCTGCCGAGACTGTGAGTTGGGAACGCACGTCGGGTATGATGGCGCGGGTGCTGGCTCTGGCGCCGGAGAAATAATTATGATCCGCACTTTGCTTTCCAAGCTTCTCGGTGCGTTTGGGCACCGTTTCTTCGATCGAGATTTCGACGCTGAAGTTGAGACCCATCTCGAAATGCTGATGGAAGAGAACGTGCGTCGAGGGATGGGACTGGACGAGGCGCGCCAAGAGGCGCGGCGCAGTATGGGCAACCTTACTAGCATCAAAGAACATCAGCGCGAACAGCACGGACTGCCGCAAATCGAAACGTTGTTCGCAGATCTGAAGTACGGCGCGAGGATGCTGCGGGCAAACCCGGGATTTACGCTGATTGCGGTGCTGACGCTGACGCTGGGCATCGGCGTGGCGACGACGGTGTTCATCGCATACAATGCCGTAGCCCTGAGACCTCTTCCGGTCGCCGATCCGAGCCAGGTGGTGCGCCTGGAGCGATGGTTTGCGAGCGGCAGTCGTGGCGATGTCCAGTATGGCTTTTCATATCCTGAGTACCTGTACTGTCGGGATCGCAACGATGTGTTCACCAGCCTGGTGGCCGCGAGCGGGTCCCACGCAGTGGTCGCCGACGAAGGCGACAAGCTCGCGGGGCAACTGGTGACGGCGAATTACTTTACCGATCTTGGCGTGTCCGCGCAAATCGGCCGGACATTTCTGCCGGAGGAGGATCGCGCGCCGGGTGGGAATCCGGTGATGGTGTTGAGCAACGCGTTTTGGGAGCGACGGTTTCATGGCGACCACGACGTGCCCGGCCGCATCGTAAAACTGAATGGTGTGGCGTTTACGGTAGTAGGCGTGGCGGCGAAGGAGTTTTCCGGCACCGCAGTGATTCCCCAGACCCCCGATTTTTGGGCGCCGGTTTCGATGCAGGCGCAGCTCGCACCCGGACGCGACTGGTTGAATACACCGGGCGATCTCCAGTTCCAGATCCTGGCGCGGATCAAGCCTGGAATCGCGGCGCGACGCGCAGAGGCCGAGACTGCGACGCTGATCCGGCAGTTCGCAGGGACTTATAAGGACGCCGACCGGACCACGACTGTCACTCTGCAGCGGACCGCGCTCCTTGGCAACACAGAGGACGTGCGCTTTCAGGCGTCGGCGCTGGCCATGATGCTGATCGTCGGCATGGTGCTTCTCGTCGGCTGTGTGAACATCGCGAACATGCTGCTGGCACGTGGAGCGGCGTGGCAAAAAGAGATCAGCGTGCGCCTGGCGCTGGGCGCGAGCCGCGGCCGCGTGATCCGCCAGTTACTGACAGAAAGCCTGCTGCTATCCCTGATCGGCGGCGCGGGAGGATTGCTGTTTTCCATCTGGACCAGTAAGCTGCTGTGGATCGGCCTCGAACAATTCTTTCAAAGAACGTCCAAGGGATTCGGATTCGATATCGCTGTCGGCATCGACTTGAGCCCGGATTGGCGCGTGCTCACGTATGCGATGGCATTGTCGTTGGTCGCCGGACTTCTGTTCGGACTCTCGCCCGCGCTTCAGTTCAGCCGGCTGGATCTGACCGTAGCACTGAAAACCGACGGAGGATTCGGAGGAAGATGCAGCCGATCTTGGCTGCGCAGTTTACTGGTTGGCACGCAGGTCACTATATCGATGGTGCTGCTGATTAGTGCGGGGTTGCTGATGCGCGGGCTCAGTCGCGCACAAGTCGCGGAACCCGGATATGAAACGCGGACCGTTGAATCGGTCTCGGGCGATTTTGGCCCCGATCCCGTCAAGGCAGCCGTGTTGGAGCGCTGGTTGATGGAGCGCTTTCAGACTCTGCCGGAGGTCCGGAGTGTCGCGCTGGGAACGGTGCCTTTGCTGGGAACCTGGACGGCGGATATGCGGATTGGCACTGAGCGCGAGAGGGCTCTCGCCGGCTACGCATCAGACACTTATTTCGATCTGTTTGGAATCCCTGTCGTCCGAGGGCGGCATCTTACACGCCTCGAATCCGAGCAAGGAGCGAATCTTGCCGTCGTCAGCGAAGCGGCCGCTCGTAAGTTCTGGCCGGGGGAAGACCCGATCGGCAGAGTTTTCAAGCTGGACACAAACTGGCACGGCAATTACATCGATTTTGAGGTTATCGGCGTGGCGAAAGACGTCAGGTTCGCCAGCCTTTCGCGGGTCGATGTTGCTCGTGTCTACCTGGCACCGAGGGCGGGCGCCTGGAACGCCGGGTTGCTGGTGCGAACCCAAGGTGATTCCCGGCGCGCGGTCGCGGCGATTCGGGCTGCTGCGGGCACCATCGATCCGAGGCTCCAGGCGGGCTTGTCGACCATGAACCTGGAAGCGGGTCCGGTACGGATCTCGAGATCGTTTGCCGAGATCAGCGCTTTGTTCGCCTTGATTCTAGCTGCTCTTGCCTTGGCCCTGGCCGGCGTCGGGATTTACGGAGTGATGTCGTACCTCGTCAGCCGCAGAGTGAAGGAGATCGGCGTCCGTGTCGCGCTGGGAGCGAAGGCGGGCGATGTTCTTGCGTCGGTGGTCGTGCGTGGGTTGCGGCCCGTTTTCTGTGGGTTGGCGCTCGGCGTGGGCGGGGCTGCCGCGTTATCGGCTCTTCTGCACTCGACGCTCGCGCTCCCGGGTTCGCCTGACTTTTTCTATGGCGTTCCTTTTTATGATCCGGCGACGTTCCTGGGATTGTCGGCATTTCTAATCGTCGTGGCCGCCATCGCGAGTGCGATTCCGGCGCGGCGCGCTGAAGGTAGACCCGATGATCGCGTTACGCTACGAGTAGGTCCCGAAGTTGTACATGCGTTCCGACGGGTCGCGCGCCAACTCGGGTCTGGTCTTATCCCCCTTTTCGCCGATAATGTCCCATATCGGGCATAGATCTTGCCGCTCAACCACGGCCGCTGGGACTCCGATGGCTGAACACAGACGCCCTCGGGAGGTTACGGTCTGAAGAATTGCATGGTTATGCTGTCCTATTGTGCGATTCGCCCCGGGTGAATCCCTTCGCCCGAGGCGAAACTGGCGCCGACGGCACCCACGACTGCGGTCCGCCGATCCAGGCCGATGCGATTTCTCAGGCGATATAGGCTCTCGATTCCTGTGCAGTGTGCTCCTATCAGGTAGCCCACGCCGAAGCCTTTTATCTTGTCCGCGGTCCATTCCACTTGCTCGTCTTTGGCCTGAAACAGGTGCAGACCGCCGATGATCGCGTGGATAGGTTTGTGACCGAATGAATCGCTGGTGGCAGTCAAAATGTTGACAATTCCGGCGTGACCGCAACCGGTAATCACCACTAGCCCCTCAGTGGTGTTCACTACCACGGATTGATCGTCAGGGACCGT
>Ga0335070_10003693_pt1 | contig 17912 bp, 17 predicted proteins | sample Lox_Sample_13_FD_206722 | JGI IMG/M metagenome (GOLD analysis project Ga0335070, IMG submission 206722) | Soil microbial communities from Loxahatchee National Wildlife Refuge, Florida, United States - Lox_Sample_1.3 | ecosystem: Environmental > Terrestrial > Soil > Wetlands | place: USA...
TCAGTCGTAGCAAACGCCACCAGCGGCCCTAAGGGGCTGCGCGGTTTTCCCGCCACCTCCGGCCAGTACAGGCCATTTTCCAGCCCTTCGTCGCTGATGAACTTCGAGGCGAACTGGGCTGAGCCGCCGTGCTTCTGTGCATAGTACTCAAACTGGGCGGTCGCGATGGTCGCCACCACGTCAATTGCCGCCAGCTCGTTGCGTCCGATCCGCCGCGACAGAATCTCCTGCTTGCCGGCTTCCGCGTTGAAATACCACTGCCCCGCGCTGTTCTTCACCAGCGGAATCGGAAACGTTTTGTTGTCCGCTCCCGTGATAAGCATCTCGCTGCCGTCCTCCATCCTGCGCCAGCGATGCATCGCGCCGTAGTCGGAGACGAAACCCGCGAACGAAGCCTTGTCTTCCGCCGCGTCGCCGGAATAGATGATGTCCTTCGCGGCGGACCCGAAGATTCCCAGCATCTGATCGCGATTGTAGGCCTTCGCCGCCGCGACCACGGCCTGCGCCGCATCGTCCGGGGTGGCAAACGTCTTCGGCGCTGTTGTACCTGCGCTCTCTGTTGCCTTCTCCTGCTTCTTGCAGCCGGCCATCACCAGCACCAGCGCCAGCATCGACCAGCACATCAACCTGCGCGAAAGATTGCTAGAACTCACGAACATGCCTCCCGCTTCACGGTATACATCGCAAAAAATGCAATAGTGCTGAAATTCAGGAGCCGCGACGAAAAAAACTACCGCCGGAATCCCCCACCACCGAAATGCCCACCGCCGCCGCTGAAGCGTCCTCCGCCCCAGCCGCCGCCACCGCCGCGGCTGGCCCAGCCACGTGAACTCGACGCGCGATCGCCCCAGCCACCGTTGCCGAAGCTCGAGCCCGAGTGGTCACCATACCCGCTGAATGCAGTGTTGCGGTTGGCAGTATCCTGTGAACCCCAGCCGCGCGACGCGTCGTTATTCGACCAGCCCGACTTGTTCCATGAGTTCGAGTTGCCGGTGTTGAGGTTGTAGGTATTGCGGTTATAGGTGTTGCCGCTGTCGGTGGTGGGGTGATATCCGCTGGCGTTGTAGCCGCCGTTGTAGTTCGTGTGATAGCCGTTGCTGTTGTAGTCCGGGTGGTAGGCGTTGTTGTAATAGCCATCGCCATATGGATGGTACCCGCCGTAGTACCCTCCGTGCCACGCCGGGTTTCCATAGTACGGATAGCCGTGGTAATACGCGCCGCCGCCGTACCAGTTGCACGTCCAGCTGCTATAGCCCCAGCCGCAACAGCCGCTCATGGCTGCGCCCACAGCCATGCCCGCGCCGAACGAAAGAAGCCCCGTGGTCACCATGTCCGCTGTGCTGTAACTCGGAACCGTGTACGGCGTGCCGTATACCACCGTCGGGTTGTACTGCGGCACATATACAATCTGCGGATTCGTCGGCTGAATGACGATAATCTGCTGCCCGTTCTGGGTCTGCGTCGTCACCGTCTGTTGCGGCGTGGTCTTCAGGTTGCCCGCCGCTTTCGCCTGCGCGCGGCACGTCTGGACCGCCTGCATCACTGCCTTCTGCTGATTGTGATACGCCTCGCCCAACTGCGACGTCCACGACAGGTTCTTCGCCATGTTGTCGAGCACCGACGGAAACTCCGTCAGCGCCTTGACGCTCGGGTCCCACGTCTGCTGGTTCACCGCCTGCATCAGCGCGCTGCCCGTCAGGTTCTTGTTCTCGCCCATCCAGTAGTTGGCCACCGCGATCTGGTCCGGAAACGTCGCCGCATTCAGCACCTGCGCCACCAGCGCATCCGGATACAGCGCGATCGGCGCCACCAGCGATTGCAGCTCTTGTGCCGATAACGGTGCGCCTTGCCCGGTATAGTCCGACGAACTGGACGAACCCGACGCCGGCGCCTGATACATTGCCAGCGCTCCCGGCACCGGCATCGTCGCCACCACGATCAACACACTCAGCAGACACGAAAGCAACTTTTCACCGTATGACGACTTCACTTCCTCCGCCTCCTCACGGCTTCGCGGACCGATCGTCCGGCTTGCACCGCAACAACTTAGTCTGCCACGACGCACGGTCGCTGGGAACTGTCAAAATACCAGGACTGGTTCGTCGGAGATGCTATCTTGTCGCCGGATAGGTCCGCGACTTTGGTGATTCAGCGCACTGACGGATGCCGATCTGGATGCTAAAAAGAAAGGTGGCCGGGACTTGCGATGAGCCGCTTCAGGCGGCATTGGTTCCTGACTCCGAGCTGTCGTGCGTCGAGTCGGGTCTCCGGTAATACTGGTGTTGGCCCGAAGGCAACAGGGCTGTGCGGTTCGGTGGCAACTCGAACTTTACCCGAGTATTGCGGACACGTCTCCCACACCTACCCGGAAGCGGACAAAGCTCAGCACATCTGCTGCCGTCGCCGCCAAGCTGAAGCCCGCAACTCGTCTCCCCGGCGAGGAGGGTCCGATGAAAATGTCTGCAGCGGCTTCCTGCCTTCTCATATTTCTGGTTGCTACCGTGAGTTGCACCTTAGCGCAGGTGAACACCGACAATGGCTGCCGCACCGGTGGCAAAGTACTGGCCAAGGCGTACGTGCTGATGAACCCCATGTACGCCTACTTCTATGGAGATTTGGAGTCGTACATCGAAGAGAACAGCGAACACTTTCGTCCGGGTGGAGATTCAATTCGCTGTGCTAAGGCTCTTTCGAAGGCTTTCGCAAACACCGCGTTCGCCGTATTTGATCCCAATGAGATGAAAGAGCAGCAGGCCATGCGCGACCAGCTGAACGCTCAACTCGGTTCCGTTGGTTTGTCCCCGGAATACGGAAACACTTCGCCCACGCTTTCCAGCCAGTATTACAACGTGAGTTTGTTGCTGGCGCGCATGGCTCGTACGCTACCGGCAGCTTCCCAAGGTGACTACGAACCGCTGAACACTCCCATGGACGACACTGAGGCGATGCAGATATGGGCGGCCAATACGCTTAAGGCTCTGTTGCAGGACCCTACGGTTCAGTGGGCGTTTCGGCAGCAGGAGGAGTTGGTTCGCGAGGTTGCGAAAGCCGACTATAGCACTATCGTAATGGCCGCAAAGCAACTGGCCGACTCGCCTCCGTCAGCCGTGAAGTAGAGCCGGGAGTCGAGCCTGGTAGCTCCGCGCATACAATTCTCTGCGCGACAGCAATCGCCGTACAGGAGCCGAACTATGTCCACGACAGTGATGCTCACCGGGATGCTTCCGTTCATCGTGCTGGTCGCCGCTGTGCTGGCCGTGCCGGTTGCGTGGTTTCTGTTGCGCCTCTATAGTCGCGCCGTTCGCCGGGGCATGATCGCAGGAGGCACTGCCGGAGCTGGCACAAATGCCATTGCCGGAACCCCGCCAACGGCAGACCTCGAAATCGTCGATCTGCCCATCCGATCTGACCAGGTCGTGCTTGGCGAAAAGTCTCTGAAGTTCCGTGTCGCCGCGTTCTCCTGTTGGCGAGCGGCCTTGGCATATGCGATTGCGGGCGCGGCATACGCGGCCGTCATGACGACGGGACTCCTGCTTTCGGATCGAACCCAGGCCGTCGTCTCCACCAAAATTGCCTTGCTGTTCTGGACCTATTTCTGGCCGGTTGTCCCCGCCGCTGTTCTGGTTGCGGCCTACGACCGAAAGCGCCGTCTGCAGGTGTTTGGCGGTTATACGCTCGTATTTCTGTTTATCGCGGTCGTCGGGTTGCTCCGCAATCCAGACCTGCATCTTACCGACCTGCTTCTCTATTGGATCATCACCAACGGACCGGCAACGCTTCTCGTCATGGCGTTCTTATACAAACCAATCCGCGCCGTCGGACCGCTCGTGCTGGCCTTCCTCATCGCGGCATCCGTCGGTTCCCAGGTCCTACTCTCGGTGGCCGACCAGAGCAACACGTTCCTGCGCGGCGTGGTGGGGATAGGTTCATCGGCCGGGCTGGGGGCGGTGGGAACTTTCATCGCCATGATTGTCGCGGGTACGCTCCTCTTCTCCATTGCCATCGGCTGGCCCGCCCTGCGGATCCTCGGACGACGTTATGAGCGGAAAAAATTCAGCGACCAGTCTCTTACCCTTGATACCATCTGGCTGGTCTTCGCCGTCGTGCAGTCGATCTACCTTGCCTTCCAGGGGCCGCTATGGATTCTCACCGGCCTGTTCGCCTTCCTCGCATACAAGATTGTGTCGGCTGTGGCGTTTCGCCGACTCCTAGCCACGCAAACCCAGGGTCCGTCCACGACGCTTCTTCTTTTGCGCGTGTTTTCGCTAGGCAAGCGCAGCGAGTCGCTCTTCGACAAGTTGCGCCGCCACTGGCAGTACCTGGGCGGCACGCTCATGATCGCCGGCCCTGATCTCGTCACCACCACCGTCGAACCGCACGAATTCCTCGACTTTGTCCGCGGCAGGCTTGGCCGCCGCTTTGTCAGCGGAATCCACGACGTCGAGGGCCGTCTCGCCTCCCTCGATACCGCCGCCGATCCCGATGGACGCCACCGCATTACCGAATTCTTTTGCCACAACGACACCTGGCAGATGACCGTCGAGCGCCTCGCCGCCTTCAGCGACGTCGTCCTCATGGACCTGCGCAGCTTCTCGCCGTCCAATCGGGGATGCGTGTTCGAGCTGGGCCGTCTTCTCGACGCAGTGGATCTGAATCGCATCGTATTTCTTATTGATGCCACCACCGACCGCTCGTATCTCGAGTCAACGCTCCAGCGGCTGTGGCGCAGTGTATGCGCCGAATCCAAGAACCGGTTGCAGCCCGCACCTCGCGCCAGGCTTTTCCCCGTCTCTCGCCAGGATGAACCCGAGCTTCGCGCCTTGATGGGCCACCTGCTTGCGGTCACCTGATTGGCAAGAAAGTTTTTTGCTCAACAAGCCTGGCGTTTAGTAGATCACCGCTGGCAACACCTACCGACTGTGGCGATTGCCTAGTCAATTCGCTCACTCGTACCGCAGCGTCACCATAGGATCGACCATTGTCGCCCTTCGAGCCGGCAGCACACAGGCAATGACGCCCGCGGCGAACACCGCAATCACGACCGCTGCAAGGGTGAGGGGATCGTATGCTGAGACTCCGCGAAACTGACTTGCAAGATAGCGCGTCAATGCCAGGCTCGCTGCCAACCCAATCACCACGCCGATCAGAATCAACCGCATTCCGCGGCTCAGCATGAGCATCAGAATGTTCCATCGCGGCGCGCCCAGCGCCAGCCGCACTCCGATATCGTGCGTTTTGAGCGACACAATGTAGGTCATCACGCTGAACAGTCCGATCACCGCCAGCGCAAAGCCCAGCGCCGCGCACGCCCCAAACGACATCGCCGCGAACTCCTGCTTGCCGTACACCAGGCCTTGCATCATCTGGTCCAATGAGAAACCAGTACCGCCGCCCACATTCGGCTGGACGAGCACCACGTCCTTGTCCAGGGACCAAAGAATGTGGCGGACCCTGTTGACAAGCTCGACCGGTGGAACGGTGGTCTGCATCGCGATCGAGCGATTGCCGAATCCTGTAACCGAGTAGGCCACAAATGCCTCGGGGTTGGTTTGGCCAGCAGCCTGCGGCGTCGGCGCATCCCCCTCGAAATTGAAGCTACGTGCGTTTTGCGTCACGCCGACGATTTCAAAATATGCGTCGCGCGGCGACTCCGGAAGTTCGTCGAAGATTTTGAACTTTACCGGCTGTCCGATCGGGTTCTTGTCGCCCAGATATTCTTTGACGAATCTCTCATTCACCACCGCCACCCTGCGCGCACTCGTCACATCGTCATCGGTCAGCAGGCGGCCTCGCAGCAGTTGCACGCCCAACGTCTTGAAGTACCCGGCACTGCACAGTTCGATCTGCGCCTGCCATGCCTCCTTGTTCTGCTTGCCGGGAATGATGATCGTACTTCGCGGAGACATCAGCAGCGGCAGACCGATCAACTCAGTCGAACTCATTACACCGGGAATGGCGTCGAGTTGGGGCAGCAATCGTTGGAAGAACTCCGTCTTCTCTTGCGCCTTGGTATAGCGGTCGCGCGGAAAATGAAGGTCTGCGTAGAAAATGCGTTTCGGCTGCACACCCATGTCCACGCTTACCAGCTTGTAGAAGCTTCGCGCCACCAGCCCGGCCCAGGTCAGCAGCAGCAACGACAGCGCCACCTGCCCAATCACCAGCCCTGAGCGAAAACGGTTGTACTGCAATGTCGTGCCCACGTTAAGGCCCGTACCCGCCAGCCGCCTCTGCAGGTCGCCGCGGATCACGTGCAGCGCCGGAGCCATGCCGCATAGCAACGCCGACAATAGCGAGATGCTCACCACAAACAACAGCACCGGACGGTTCAGCGAAACGTCGGCCTCCCACGGCAAGGGCGCAAGGTTCGTGGCCAGCAGCGCCTTCAGGCCGGCATAGGCGAACACGCAACCCAGCACGCAGCCCGCCACTGCCAGCACCAGGCTCTCGCTGAGAAGTTGCCTTACGATGCGCCAGCGTCCCGCTCCCAGCGCGGCCCGCAATGCAATCTCTCGGCTGCGCGCCGTAGCTCGCGACAGCAGAAGCCCGGCCACGTTGCTGCACGAGATGAACAGCAGCAGGCCGACGGCCGCGAACAACAGCATCAGCGTTCGCCTCATGCCTCCGAGGACCACGTCATTCAGCGCCTTCATCGTTACCCGGAACTTTTTGGGAAAGGTATCGTGATCCGACTTCGCCAACTGGCGTGCGGTCACGTCAATGTCCGACGACGCCGTCTCGTAGCTGACGCCCTTCTTGATGATCCCAGTGGCCCAGAAATACAGTGGGTCGTCGATGTTCCAGTCAAAGTTGCTGCGCGCCGGCTCGGGTCGCGTCCACAAAACCGGCAGGTACACATCTGACCCTACCGCCTGGAAACGCGGCGGCATGACGCCAATGATGGTCCGGTCTTTGCCGTTCAGCATCAGCGTCTTGCCGATCACGTTCTTGTCGCCCTGAAATTCCCGCTTCCAGAAGCGGTGGTTCAGCAGCACCACCGGAGGCGCGCCGGTCTGCACATCCTGCTCGCCGAACCCGCGCCCCAGCATAGGCGGTACGCCCCAGAATTCCATCGCATTCGGCGTTGCACCTACGCCATTCAGCATCTCGCTGGCATTACTCCGCGTGTACACCATCGACGGATAAAGGCCATAGGCCAGGATGTCTTCGAATGTGTGGTTGCCCGCGCGGAAGCCAGCGACTACGTTCAGCGGAAACATCCCCCGGCTACCCCATTCCGGGTGCTCCACATCTTGAATTCCAATAGCTGTGAGGCGTTCGGCGCTGCGGTAGGGAAACGGGTACAGCACGCCGTTGTACACCACGCTGAAGACGATGGTAGAGGCGCCAATGCCAAGAGCCAGCGTTAGAATCGCCACCGCAGCAAAGCCGCGGTTCTTTTTCAGTTGCCGTAACGCGAACGTGAAATCCTGACGCGTGCCTTGCACTGTTGAACCTCCCTGGACCGCGCTGCTAAATGAATCATAAGTCTGGCGCTGCAGGTGGGCTTTCGTTTTTTGACGACCGCTAACGTGAGATGTGGAACGATTTCCACGGCGGAGCGCGCTCCCTTGTGCCTTACACACCACGACTTCAGCTTTATCCGCGTTTATTCGCGGCAGTTCTTGCCTGTTCGGGCGACCGACAGCAGGCGACTCGTGGCACCGTTGACCGCCCTGCGCAAATCCGATAAAATCTAATGGTTTGCCTGTACTCTTCGTGTCCCATCAGGGGCAGCTCAGCGTAGTAAGGCGCTTGGCGCCGCGAAGGAATCCTTCCAGAAGCTGGGCAAGTGCAAGTGCTTAAACAGTTTAGCGTCCTCGCAGATGGCAGGGCGCAGTTGCGTTCGCGCGACAGTTCATCGTTCAGGAGATTGGCCATGTACGCGGTGATCCGCTCCGGTGGAAAGCAGTATCGCGTCGCACCCGGAGACGTAATCGAAATCGAGAAGCTACCGCAGGCAAGCGGCGAGAGCGTGGAATTCGCCGACGTGCTGGCCGTGAGCGCCACCGAGGGCGAAATTAGCAAGCCCGCAGTAGCCGTGGTGACCGGCGAGGTCGTCAAGCACGACCGCGGCGATAAGGTGCTGGTATTCCACTACAAGCGCAAGAAGCAGTACAAAAAGCTGCAGGGACACCGCCAGGACTTCACCGCCGTGAAGATCACCGGCATTAGCGTCGATGGACAGGCGCTCAAAGCGTAATGCTGTTGTCGCAGTTCCTGGTTGTGGTGTTGTCGGTGGTTAGGCGGTTCGACGCGGTAGCACTGCATGCGCGCGATTCGGTGCGCGAGGCGTTAGGTGCGGCCCTTAGAATGCGGACCGACAGCGAAGCCAACTTGGTTTAACGACTTAAGAGTTTTGGGGCCCGGCCCTGGAGATTCAAGAATGGCACACAAAAAAGGATTAGGCAGTTCGCGAAATGGCCGTGACTCGAATGCGCAACGGCTAGGTGTGAAGGCTTTCGGCGGCCAGCTCGTCACGGGCGGCACCATCATCGTTCGCCAGCGCGGCACCAAGCTAAAGCCCGGCGTCAACGTCGGCCGCGGCAAGGATGACACCTTGTTCGCCAAGGTCGGCGGTATCGTCGAATTCAAGGACCGCGGCCAGCTCGGCAGGTTTGTGTCGATCGTTCCGCAGGAGAGCTAGTCGCCATTCGCTTCTCGCGTTTCGCGAAATGATTGGAAGGGCTGTTGGACACGAACACCGCGTGAGATTGGCTGGAGTAGCAAGGCCTCGCTGCCGCGAGGCCGTTTTTATCTTTGCGTTCTCTGCGCGGAGCGAAAAGCGAATACCGTCATCCGATGTTCGTTGACGAGGCCAAAATTCGGGTGAAAGCCGGAAACGGCGGAAACGGCTGCGTTGCCTTCCGTCGCGAGAAGTTCGTACCGCGCGGGGGACCTTCTGGCGGCGACGGCGGTCGCGGCGGCGACGTTGTCATGGAGTCCAGCGAGAAGCACAACACGCTGGTCCACTTCCGCTTCAACCCCGAGTACAAGGCTGAGCGCGGACGCCACGGCGAAGGTTCCAACCGCACGGGCCGCGAAGGCGAAGCCGTCATCCTGAAGGTTCCAGTCGGAACCATCGTGCACGACGAGCTCACTGGAGAATTGGTTCACGACTTCTCTGGTCCCGACGAACGCGTAATCATCGCGCGCGGCGGTCGCGGCGGTCGCGGCAATGCGCGCTTCGCGACCTCGACACACCAGGCTCCGCGCGAGCACGAAGAAGGTTTTCCCGGGGAAGAGCGTGTGTTGCGGCTAGAGCTGAAGCTGCTGGCCGATGTTGGTCTCGTGGGATTTCCGAACGCGGGCAAGAGCACGCTAATTTCTCGTATCTCCGCCGCAAGGCCAAAGATTGCGGACTATCCCTTCACGACCTTGCAGCCGAATCTTGGCGTCGTCGTAGTGGGTGAGCCGCCCGATGAGTTCAGCTTCGTCGTGGCCGACATTCCCGGACTGATCGAAGGCGCCAGCGAAGGCGCCGGTTTAGGGACGCAGTTTCTGCGCCACATCGAGCGCACCCGGCTTCTGGTTCACCTGGTCGATGTCTCGGATGCGAGCGGCCGTCCTGATCCGACGAAGGACTACGAGGTCATCACCAACGAGCTGGCGAACTTCGGCGCGGGACTCGACGCGAAGCCAACTGTTGTTGTCGCCTCTAAGATCGACATCGCCAATCCCGACAAGTTGGCCAAGCTGAAGCGCTACTGCAAGCGCAAGAAGCTGGAGCTGTTCGCCATCTCGGCGGTCACGGGTGAAGGCGTGGAAGAGGTGAAGCAGGAGATGGCGAAACGAGTTGATCAACTGGCAGCGAGCAGATAACAACTGGCTGTGCAGCGCCTTGGGTGGCAACTTGTTCGCGGCAGTGACTTGAATGTTATTGCAAGGTTTGGCGAAGTTTTGAGCTAATTGCTAGTTGCTAGTCGCTTCCTATGAACATCGGACTCTTCGGCGGCACATTCGATCCCATCCATCGCGGACACCTCAAGGTGGCGCGCGCCGCTGCCCGACGATTCCATCTGCGCGAGATCTGGTTCATTCCCGCCGACATTCCTCCGCACAAGCAGAAGGCGCCGATCACTTCGTACTTCCATCGCTACTCAATGGTCGCGCTCGCGCTCGCCGACGAGCATGACTTTTTGCCGTCGCTTCTGGAAGCTCCTGCGCCCGAAGCCCACATGGAGCGACGGCCGAGCTACTCCATCGACACCGTTCGCAAGGTGAAGGAAGGCTTGCGCCGCGGTGACCGTCTCTACTTCCTCGTTGGCATCGACGCTTTTCGCGACATCGCCAAGTGGCACAAAGCGAACGAACTTTTGCGGGAATGTGAGTTCATCATCGCAGCGCGTCCCGGATATTCTCTGGACGAGGTGGTGGAATCGCTGCCCAAAGAACTGCGTCCCACCTTGAAAGAGCTGAAGGTTGCGGGAATGACGGAAGCCTTGCGCCAGCGCGGCATGGTTCTTCATCTCTTGCCCGAGACTCACGAAGATGTGTCGGCCACGCAGATTCGAGCAGCCTTGCGGCGCGGGAGAGATTTGTCGGAGCTGGTGCCGGAAGCGGTGGCGGAGTATATCCGGAAAGAAGATTTGTACCGCAGCGGCGCAGCCAACCATCAGAGCCGGCGTGGAGGAAAGGCCATTCGACGCGGAATGAAGAGACGTCCGGTACGACGCATCAAGGCCAGGGGAGCGAGTTGATTGCATGAAACGAAACAATGATGTGACGACACAGGTGGCCACCGCGGTCAAAGCCTGCACGGACAAAAAGGCGGACGACATCACCATCCTGCGGCTCGACGCGGCCAGCGGGCTCACGGACTACTTCGTGATCTGTTCGGGCTCGAACCCGCGGCAAGTGGAAGCCATTGCCGAAGCGGTTGACGAAAACCTGAGTAAGGCAGGCGTAGAACCGACAAACGTCGACGGCCGCCGCAGCGAGAACTGGGTCGCGCTCGATTACGGCGATTTCATGGTGCATGTATTTTCCGAAAATGCGCGGAGGTTCTACGACCTTGAGCGCCTTTGGAAGACCGCGACGCGAATTAAACTCGCCGACCTGGAGAAGCCGCCGCTGAAGAAAATGGCGGTCAAGCAATCCGAGAAGAAGGCCGTCGCCAAGAAGACCGCTGCGAGACACGCTCGAAAGGGACACTAGCGCGGTGAAGCTGCGCATTGCATGGATCGGCAAGACGAAAAGCCCGGCGATTCAGTCGCTCACGGCAGAATACCTGAAGCGTCTGTCGCGATACGCAGCCTGCGATGCCATGGAGCTGCCCTCCGAAGCGGCGCTGCTCAAGCAGGTGGACAAGCTGGCCGGACGCACGCAGCCCGTGCTGGTGCTGCTTGATTCGCGTGGCAAGCAGCTCAACTCGGAAGAAATCGCCAACTTCCTCGACTACCACAAGTCCCACGACACGCAGGATCTGCTCTTCGCCATCGGCCCGGCCGACGGATGGACCGATTCGACCCGCGCACTGGCGAAGCAAATTCTTTCGTTTGGCAAGATCACGCTGCCTCACGAACTTGCCCGTGTTGTCTTGCTCGAGCAGCTCTATCGCGGCTTCACGATCCTGCAGGGGCATCCGTATCATGAGGGGCATTGAGTCAGTGGTTAGTGGATTGAAAAACCAAGGCACGTGGCGAGAAGGCAACGAATGAGAATCGGTAGTCGGATTGCGGGCATCGTTCTTATTTCCCTGGCTGCGCTAACGGCTAACGCGCAGTTCAAAGATCAGACGCCAACCGTCACCTCCTTTCCTCCACTCGAACAATGGAAAGCCGCCGTCCTCTCCGGCGATACCGCGAAGCTGCAGGCTCTCTACAGCACCAATCCGCCGGCGCGAGTTGTGCTGGCCGCCGGAGAGGCCGAGGCAGACACCGACATTTCGTTCTGGATGGGACTCAAGGCGCGAAGCATCAAGCTGCAAGTCGTGCAGTCACAGTCGCCGCAACCCAGACTGCAACAGGTTGCGTTCGAAGCGGAAGTGCTTTCCGCCGCCCAGGGCAGAGCGAGAACTGTCTACATCATCGACGGCCAGCTATGGCAAGATCAGAGTGGCCAGTGGAAGCTGGTCGCCACGCGCCGCGGCGACGTCAGCCGGTTGCAGCAGCCGCTCGACACCAGCAAAGACATCTATGTTCCCGGCCTAAATGCGCACACCGAAATCGCCGACGCGCTCAAACTCGCGACGAAGCAGCACAAGCGCGTGCTCGTCGTATTTGGCGCCAACTGGTGCTATGACTGCCACGTCCTCGACCTGGCGTTCCATCGTCCGGACGTGGAAGCGGTGCTGAAGCCGAACTACGAAGTCGTACACGTGGACGTGGGACAAGGCGAGAAGAACCAAGACATCATGCAGCAGTATCACGTGCCCATGGCAAAAGGGATTCCAGCCATCGCCGTGCTCGACAGCACCGGCAAGCTCCTTTACTCGCAGCAGGGTGGCGAATTCGAAAGGGCACGGTCGTTGGCGCCCGAGGACGTGCTGGCCTTCCTGAACAAGTGGAAGCCGGCATAGCTAGCAGTGGCCGCTAGTCAGAACTCAAACTCTTGACCTATTGGAATCGCGCTGCCGAGCCATTACCTCCTGTAACATTGCAGAAACTCCACATTTAATCGAGGGTGATTCGTTGAAGATCCACTTCCTCCTTGCGACGGTATTGGCCGCGGTGACGATGTGCACCGCGCAGCAGAACACTGCCGCAAGCAAGTCGAAAACTGCAGCCGCGAAGGCGGTCCTTGCCGTCACCTACATCAAAGCCGGAAAGCTGTTCGACTCCACCAGCGACAATTATCGCGAGAACGTGGTGATCGTCGTGGAAGGCGAGCGCATCAAGGCGATCGAACCGGCGGCGCAGGTACAGATTCCAACGGGCGCGAAGGTCGTCGACCTGTCCAGGTCCACCGTCCTGCCTGGCCTCATCGACTGCCACACGCATCTCGGCGGACGTGCCGACCACTACAACCCTATCAATGCCTTCAAAGACACTCCGTACACCGAGGGTTTTGCTGCCGAGAAAAACGCTAAGACGACCCTGATGGCAGGATTCACGACTGTGCGCGACGTAGGCTCGGGCCCGTTTATGGCCGTGGATTTGCGCAATGCCATCAATGAGGGCTACATTCCCGGCCCGCGGGTGGTAGCGAGCGGCCCTGCGATTTCCATTACTGGCGGCCACGGCGACCTGAACAACTATTCGCCGGAAACGAGCGTCACGCTCTTTCCCGCTGAGCGCGATTACCAGATTGCAGACGGCGCCGACCAGGTCCGCCACGTGGTGCGCGCGCAGGTGAAGTATGGCGTGGACGTCATCAAAATTCTCGCCACCGGCGGCGTGCTCTCCAAGGGCGACAGTCCCGGCGCGCCGCAGTTCACCTATGAAGAGCTCAAGGTCGCCGCTGACGAAGCCCATATGGCCGGTCGCAAGATCGCCGCGCACGCACACGGCGCTGAGGGCATCAAGAACGCGATTCTCGCCGGCATCGACTCCATCGAGCATGCCAGTCTTGCCAGTTACGAAGACATTCAACTCGCCATTCAGCACGGCACATACTTCGACATGGACATCTACAACGACGACTACCTGCTGGGCAAAGCCATCGAATTCGGCCTGCCGCAGGAGAACATTGACAAGGAGAAAATGGTCGGCCAGAGACAGCGCGAGACCTTTCAGAAAGCCGTGAAGGCGGGCGTGAAGATGGCGTTTGGTACCGATGCGGGCGTGTATCCGCACGGCGACAATGCCAAACAGTTCGCGACCATGGTGAAGTTCGGCATGACGCCTGCGCAGGCCATCCGCACGGCCACGCAAAATTCGGCGGACCTGCTTGGACGATCGAACGACGTCGGAACCATCGAGGTCGGCAAGTACGCCGATATCATCGCCGTGCAGGGCGACCCGCTGCAGGACGTGACCTTGCTCCAGAATGTAGGCTTCGTGATGAAAGGCGGTAGAGTCTACAAGGACGAGATCGCGGGAACTGCCGTGGCGGAGTAAAGGCCACCATCAGCAGTCTAGCGGAGGCGGGCAACTGACAATGGGCGAGCCGTGACCTCGAGGCCCGCTTTCAACGCTCATGTGAACCCGGTGACTTCCAAAACCTCAACGCTGCGATAACGAAGAACAGCGCGAACGATCCGTTGATCCAACCTCCACGGATGACGCCTCCGACGTTGCCGGAATCATCAGGAAGTAATTGCGAAATACCGAGGCGGCCCTCGTTTGAGTCGTCGGCAGGAATAGCAACAGCGAGCGGGGAAAGTCAGTTCTCTTGGTCAGTGCGAGCCAGTAAACCAGCACCGTTCCTGTCAGACCTGCCGCTTACAGCGTATGCCCAATCGCACTCCGTAGGCTCGACACGTCTCCAAGCAGAGTCTGACGCGTGCTATCGTCAATCACTTTGGAGGCAGAGCCCAGGCAGGTATAAACCGCATGGTAGGAACCTCCGATCAGCATCATGATGGCGAGCAAAGCGGCCGCGACGTTGGGCGTCCCTTTGTTTCCCCGCTCCAGCGTTATACCGAAAACACCCCTACCAATTTCTGAAAACAAGGCAGCCACCGGTCCGATTGCGCCGCCAATCACCAGCAGCCCCACCGCGCGGTCCGCCATCTGCTCATGCGGGCGGAGAGCTGCTCCGCTGGACCACGTTCCGTAGAAAAGCATGTCACCAGCAAGAAAAGCAGGCTCCCCTGCAGGCCGACAAGCAGCAAAGATGCAGGCATGTGGCTTGATTAAGCAGCATGCGAACCATAGGCTTCATTGCGGAATCGCGCACGAATCGGTTCCTTTAGCTGGTACTCATCCGCGGAGGCATGTGCCCCAACAATCTGTCGCGTCGATCAGTACGCGGTCTTGAACCCCTTGCGCCTTTGCTGGCTGTAGCGCGCCAATGCGTCCTCGATCACGGGATAGGCTTGTTCAGCAGGCTCGATGGAGTCGACTTCCACCGCCTTACCTTCGAGCTGTTTATAGTCGAGGAAGAAGCGTCGCAACATCGCGAGGCGATGTTCGGGCATCTCACTGGCCTGACGATAGGTGTTGAACTCCGGGTCCTGCGTGGCCACCGCGATTATCTTGTGGTCTTTCTTGCCGGCGTCAATCATCGTCATCAGGCCGATGGCCCGCGCATGGATGAGCGTCAGTGGCACGACCGTTTCCTGGCACAGCACCAGCACGTCGAGCGGGTCGTCGTCCTCGGCCAGTGTCTGCGGGATGAAGCCGTAGTTTGCCGGATAGTAGACGGCTGAGTAAAGCACACGGTCGAGCTTGATGAGACCGCTCTGCTTGTCAAGCTCATACTTGACGCTCGAGCCGAAGGGAATTTCGATGACGACGGAGAATTCTTCGGGCAGGCCCTCGCCGGGAGTGATGTCGTGCCATGCATGTGTCATTGGAGTTACGAAGCTATGTGCGCTCAATTGTACTTGAGCACAGGGATTTAGCGGGGCGGCTGTACTCGGCACTCCGGCCGCGACGCGCTAGCGATAGTGATGGGGCAGCTCAGTTTCGGTTTCGACGGAACTAGTCAATGACCCCACAACATAAGCCACTACAACCAGTCCGATCACCACAATCGTAACCACATCCATGGCCAGATCACCCCCACCGCGGGATCTTTCGCTCGCCTGTCGGAGCGGAAAAGCAATCTGCCACCGGCTCCGGCTCGCTCAAACCTCTCTAGCCAAGTTCTAGCACAAATTCGGCGTTATGGCGTGTCATTTTTGGTGACTCGTGGAGCTTCGAGGCGAAGCTCTTCCAGTACACGGGTGAGCGCCGCAGGGCCATCGGCGCCGACCACATAGCGGTCGGCCTCAACTTCAGGCCACTCGCCGTATACATGGACCAGGTACACCACGCGCGTTGCAGGATGGTACTGGCGCATCAGGCGGACGACCTGACGCGCAGTCGCACTGGGAAAACGATGGCAGATAAGAATAGCCTCGAACTCGTTGTGCGACTCAACGGTTTCCAGCGCCTCGCGTTCATTCAACAGCGAAGTCACTTCGTGGCCGTCGGCCTCCAGTACGAATTGGCGAAGTCGCGAGAGTTCGGGGTCGATGCTGAGGGAGAGAACTTTCACTACGGGAGTCCTCGAGTGTTAGCGGTGCCCAAAGAGCATAACAAAGGCCTTTCGGCTGGTGAAACCGTCGGCTGCGCAGAACGGTGAAACGGCCACTCGGAGGTATCTTCGCACGCACATGTCTTCGCTATTTGTTCGTTTATTGGAGCCGGTCAAAAGACTGCAAATATCTGTAAAATGGAATCTTACTGGATAATCGTACCGTATCGATGCAATACAAATTATCTATCCGAATTCACCATCTTTCAATCCCGGAAAGCCATCCAATGAGTACATAATCGCTTAATCCGATTGTCCGCAAACTGAACTGATAAGGAGGCTTTATGTTGCCTCAGAAAGACATACGGGACCCTGAAATGACGGAGATTCATCCGACACGAAAGCGTTACATTCTGGCCAGTGATTTTGACCAGACTCTGAGCTTCAACGACTCCGGATTTGTCCTCGGTGAGTTGTTGGGCATTCCTGCGAGCGAATACGACCGCAAGGTGACCGGCATGGCCAAGATCAACCTCGTCCAGCAGGGCGGGGAGCTGGCCTACCTGCTGCTGCACGACCCGGAATTTCGCAAGGTCCGGAAAGAACATCTGGTAGAGGCCGGCAAGAAGGTGCGGCTGAAGCCGAACATTCGCGCGCTGTACGAGTTTCTATCAAGCGAAGTTGAGGGCTACCACTTCGACTTTTATGTGATCTCAGCGGGACCGGTGATGATTATCCGCTCCGCACTCGAGGGCATCATCCCCGCGGACCACATCTACGGCACGGAGTTCGAGTGGAATGGCAAAGGCGAAATTGAACGCATCGTGCAAGTGACAGCCGGATACGGGAAGGTCGCGGTGGTCGACCAACTGCTGGAAGATCGCCAGTTGGGTCCCGACCGTGTCGTTTACGTGGGTGACGGCAGCTCCGACATCCATGTGATGCTGCACGTCAACCGTCGCGACGGTTATACGATTGCGGTCTCGGAAAACAAGTATCTGGCGCCGATTGCCAAGCGTTCGATCCTGAGCGATAACGCGCTGGCTACGTTGATCCCGATCCTCGAGGACGTTGTCGGCTGGGACACCGCGTCGATTCGCGACGTGTTCGAAGCCAAGGGGCTGGTCATCCAGCAGTGGGATAAGGTGCAGACCGACGTTGTGACCATCGTGCCGGAGAAAAACACCGAGACGGTCGAGCGTGAAGTGCTGACAATCCCGCTACCCGTCAAGACCGCATAGCTTCTCAATAAAGCCCGCCTTCCGCTATGGACGGCGGGCCTTTTGTCTTTTATTTCCCGACTTCGAGCATGACCTCATCGGTGAAGGCGAGAAACGGGTCCGTATAATCTTGCGCGCTGCGGCGAAAGAGCTGGCAATCGCGCCGCAACTCTATTGGTTGCAGTTCTTTGCTGTTCAGCCGGACGCGTATGGGGCCTGAATCGGCCAGCAGCTCCGGCCGTAACAGGATCCGAAGCTTCTTCACGTTGCGCGTTTTGATCTCGATGACGTTCCCCTCGCTGATGCGGCCCTGCATTTCTGCCGTGCCGCTTTCACCCTCCACGAGTTCCATCCAGTATTGCCGCGGATAGCGCGCATCGAAGACCTTCGCCGTTACCGTGCGAGGAAATGGCTCGCGGGCGAATCGCTCGAAGAACGGCAGTGTGTAGCCTTCGTCGGAATCTAGGGTAATGTCATGTCCGTGGCCTTTGAGGATATGCAGTTCAGGCGGAATGCGAGGCTTGAGTCCACGCAACTCGTCGTACGTCCGCGTCGTAGCGTCCGACGGTATGATTGTGTCCTTGTCCCCGTGCAGTAGCAGCATTGGAACATTGGAGAGGTTCTGCAGAG
>Ga0335070_10003694_pt1 | contig 17910 bp, 16 predicted proteins | sample Lox_Sample_13_FD_206722 | JGI IMG/M metagenome (GOLD analysis project Ga0335070, IMG submission 206722) | Soil microbial communities from Loxahatchee National Wildlife Refuge, Florida, United States - Lox_Sample_1.3 | ecosystem: Environmental > Terrestrial > Soil > Wetlands | place: USA...
ACGGCTTGACCGTCCGCAAGGGCCCGCCCGCCAGGGCCTCGACGATCTGAGGTCCCTTCGCGAGCAGGACATCGGGCGTCGCGGTCATGGAGTGCGTGAGCATGATCGTGTCGACGTAGGTCGCGGAGTCCCAGGAGATGTCCGGCGGGATCCCGTAGAACTCGTCGAAGCCGTGCGCGGTGGGCAGGCTCTGCGGCTCGGCGCCGAGGTGCCACTTGCCGAAGATCGCCGTGGCGTAGCCGGCGCCCTTGAACAGTTCGCCCATCGTGATCGCGCGCTTCGACAGCGTGCTCTCGCTGCCGGGGACGATGACCAGCGAGAGGCCGTTGCGGATCGAGTATTGACCCGTCATCAGCGCCGCGCGCGACGGTGTGCAGCCGGGCTCGACGAGGAACTGGGTCAGTCGAAGTCCCTCGCGGGCCAGCCCGTCGATGCGAGGCGTGGGCGCCCCGCGCATCTCACCGCCGCCGTATGGGCCCAGGTCGCCGTAGCCGACGTTGTCCGCCAGGATGAACACGACATTGGGCTTCCCTTCCGCCGCGAGAACGGGCGAAGCGGACACGGCCCACAGGAACACGACCGTCAAAGCGCCAATGAGCACGGCCATCCCGCCGAGCAACGACCTCTTCATGCGCACCCCCTTTTCGAGTTCACCTCGGATCTCCCTTCGCGTCCGGGGCTCGCGAGAGCTGCCATCGGCGATCGGCTCCCTCGGCTGTCTTGGTCTCTCCGGTGCTCGACGTAGTCCCAGACATAAAGGGGTGGGAGCATCTGGTCTCCGCTACGGTGCGCGCGCCGGCCCGATCTGCGGCGCGCGCACCGGCTTGGCCATGCCGTAGAAGATCGTGACGCCCTGGCCGCCGCAGCGGGTCGAGAGCCCTTCAGGCGGGTTGCCGAAGCAGCTGTTGATGTCCTGCCAGTTGTCGATCGCCCAGACGTTTCCGGCCGGATCGATGGCGAGATCGGTCTGCATCTGCAGGCCGCCGCCCACGTAGCCGTCCGGCGGCGAGATCTCATCGCCGGTCTTCATGCCGGGCGGGCAGTTCTCGGTCTTGACGCCGCACAGGTGCGCGATCCGGCCTGCCGCGCCCGCGAAGTTCGAGATCCAGACCGTGTCGTCACCGGCAATGGTCGCCGCCCACGGTCCGGGCAGGCTTCCTCCCGTGAAGGGAGAGCCGGGATACTCCGTGCCATCGGGCCGGAACAGCGTCACGCTGCCACCATCCGGGCCACCCTTCTGGTCGAACATCGTGTACGTGAGCGATCTGTCGGTGTCGCCATGAAACAACATGACGATGCCGAGCTTCGCCATCCTCTCCAGACCGTGCACCCCGCTGCCGAACCGGTTGGTCACCCAGACATTCCCCTGGCTGTCGATGCCGAGCCCGCTGCCGCTGTAGCCCGCCTTGAACTTCTCGACCTTGCTCGGATCACTGGCGGGAAAGCGAATCACGAAGTCGCCACCGGCGTTGGTCACCCAAATCCGGTCCTGCTGATCGATGCCCAGATGGAATGGCAACTTGAAGGACTTGCAGGGCTCGGCGTCGGCGCCCTCGCAGAGTAGCTTGCCCTTGGCCAGATCGCCCTTCGGGAAGAAGACGAGCTGGCTCTTCTCGAGACCGAGCACCCAGACATCTCCGCTGGGGGTGATGATCACACCTTGCATGAGGCCGAGCTTGCCACCGAAGGTGATACCGTCCGGCGGAGTCAGTGGCTTGCCATTCTTGTCGAATACCGCGATCGACTTGCCGCCGTAGCTGGTGAGCCAGGCATTGTCCTTGACGTCGACGGCGGCGCCGAAAGTGCCGCCCTGCATGCCGCCGCCCGCGAAGCCCGTGGTCATGGGGGAGAGCGGCCGTCCGTTTGGGGCGAACTTGGTGGCGTTCCCCTGCCACAGGTCATCCTTCCCTTGCCAGCCCACCGTGAAGTTGTCGCCCACCCAGAGGTTGCCCTCGCTGTCGAACATGGCCTTGCCACCGGCGCGATACCCTCCGCCCGTCACCTTCAGCGGCAGCACCCAGGCGCTGGGCGAGACCTGGAGATACGGCATGTACGGCACTGCGCGCATGGTCTTGCCCTGCGGGACCTGGTAGAACTGGTCCAGCAGCGCGAAGATTCTGCCGGGCTGGTACCAGGAATTGCGGGCGATCGATTGGGCCGCCGTCAGTGTGTCGGTCGGGACGTCACCCTTGGGCGAGGTGGACGCCGCGAAGAGCTTCCCGCACGCATCCGCCGTCACTCGCGTGATGCAGCCGGCGAGCACGTTGGCCAGGGTGGCGAAGTTCGCCATCGTCGGCGTCTGGCTGCTGTTCAGCGGATCCTGGATGGTGCTGCCCCACCCGCCGGTCGCGAGATCGACAAAGTTTGGCACATTGCCGGCCGCGATGCGCAGGCCGAGCGCATGACCCTTGATGGCGGTGCCGTCGAGGAACTGTGCGTGCGTCCATACCGACGCCACGGTCGTGAACTCGTTGATGACAACCTTGGCCGGGGTCTTGCTCCCCAGGACCGCCAATAGGCCGATGGCCGGGTTGTCTCCGCCCGCGTTGCTGGCAGCGGGCTGGCCACCCTTGGCAACCAGATAGAGGATGATTCCCTTGGCAGTCACTCCGCCGGGAAGCTCGAAGCGCCCATCAGCGCTCGTCCGTGCTTGCCCCAACTGCTTGGGTGCGCCCGCACTCGCGGCCCACAAGGTCACCGTCGAGTTGGCGATCGGCGCGCCTCCGCCGAGGACCTGGCCCTTGAGACTGTTGGTCGCGGAAGCCGACCCGGCTACCAAGAGGCTGAAGATGACAAGAGCTGTCGATACCGAACCCTTGAGATTCCACACTGACGCAGTCCTCCTGATCGCCGTGTTCTCTGCTTTCATCTCATCTGCTCTGGATCGCTCCGATCGCCCTCACGGCTCGAATGTGAAGATGCGCTTCCAGTCGTTCTTCATGCTGATGACCGTCCAGCCCTTCTTCTTGGCCTCGTCGTAGAGCGCCTGCGTGAAGCTGCCGACCTTGGTGTCCGGCAGTCCCTGGGCCGGACCGTAGGCGTACTCGCGCTTCGCGTCGTCGTGGAGCACCAGCATCATCAGCCGGGCGCCGTCGCCCGCCGCCGTGTACTCCAGCATCTGCCGGTCGCCGATCGAGTTGCCGAACGCGGCGTAGGGCCGGCGGCCGATCATGAGGTGGATGCCCTGGGGCTTGCCGGCATTGTTGTCGTTGAGCAGGAGCCTGGGCTCCTTGGTCAGGAACGGCTTGCCGCTCTTGTCGTAGCCGTACTTCGTCCCGCTCGCGGTGCCCACCACCTGCTCGGGCGGGATGCCGTAGACTTCATCCGCGTACACGCGGACGAAGTCCTGGCCGCCACCGGTGACGATGTAGGTCCGGTAGCCGTTGGCGCGCAGGTACTTCAGCACCTCCTGCATCGGCAGGTAGGTCAGCTCGGTGTAGGGCCGCTTCCAGCGCGGATCCTTCGCCTCCGCGATCCACTTCGTCACCTCGGCCTTGAACGTCTCGACGGACATGCCGGTCAGCGTGGCAGCGGCGATCTTGAGGAGGTCGTCCATCGAAAGCTTCGCCATGGCCTCGCGATTGCCCGACAGCACGGTCTTGAACGGCTCGACGTTCGCCAGCTCCGGCTTCGCCTTGACCAGCACCGGCACGCGGTCGAGGCAGTAGATGACCTGTGAGTACATCGGATGCTCGACCCATAGCGTGCCGTCCTGGTCGAAGGTGGCGATGCGCTCGGCGGGCGGCACGAACTTGGGACTGTCCTGCGTGGTGGTAACGTCCACGAACTCGACGATCGCCTTCTTCGCCGCCCCGTCGTTCCACGAGGGTAGGGGGTCGGTTTGCGCCTGGACGTCGATGCCCGCAAAGAGCGCGCACAGGACCAGTATCGATCCGGCACCCAGTCGAACCACCCGGCTGATCGGTTTCACCGTGCTTCTCCCTGTCAGTGGATCACTCTCGTTGGATTTCCTCGCCCCGCTGAATCCCGTCGCGGAGGGCGGACGCCCCGTGGCGGGGCGTCCGCCCTCTGAACGATGTCGCGCTTACCTCACGCGGCTAGTCGCTCGCATGCGTATTGGCCGCCTTCTTCACCATCTCCAGAATCCCACTCAGGTTGTAGGTCTCGGGCGCTTGGAGCGGCGGGAAGGGGACGTACGACTCGAGGTGCTTCAGCCACAAGAGCTGCCCGATGGGCAGCATGTTCCAGTCGTACTGGAAGGCGGTCATCGGGGCGCCGAGGGCGCCGCCCAGGCTCATGGCCGACTTCTGGTCGATGCCGACATTCTGCTCGAACGGGTCGCGCTTGATGTTCTGCACGAGGGTGAAGTGGAACGGGACGAGCGGCATGATCCAGCCGGCCGGCCCGGGCTGTGACATGGTGTAGTACATCTTCCAGTTCTTCCAGCGGACCGCGGACGGCGTCGCCCCCGAGAAGTAGAAGAAGTGATCGCGCGCCGACTTGTCGCTCGTGCCCTCGAGGTAGTCCCGCTGGTCGAAGCCGTCGAGGGTGGTCTTGACGATACCGGGGTAGCTTCCGGCCTCGATCTGCTTCTTCAGTCCATCGCCCTTGGGCCCGCCGGCGATGTCTACCAGCGTAGGCACCCAGTCGAGGGCCGCGAACAGCTGGTTCTTCACGGTGCCCGGCTTGATGTGCCCCGGCCACCGGACGACACACGGAGAGCGGTAGCCACCTTCCCAGGCCTCGCCCTTCTGGCCCTTGAAGGGGGTGACGCCGCCGTCGGGGAAGCTGATGGCCTCGGCGCCGTTGTCGGTGGTGAAGACCACGATGGTGTTGTCGAGCTGGCCCATACTCTGCAGCTTGTCGAGCACGACACCGATGTTGTCGTCCATCTGCTTCATGCCGGCTTCGTTGACGCCCCAGTCCTTGCCGCCCCGCACGCCCAGCATGGCCTCGTACTTCGGCGAGAGCACCGTGACGACGTGCATCCGCGCCGGGTTGTACCAGACGAAGAAGGGCTTGTTGGTCTTCTTGGGGTCATTGCGGTCGAGGAAGTCGACCACCTTCGCCGAGATTTCCTCGTCCACCGTCTTGGACCGCTCCAGCGTCAGCGGGCCCTGGTCCTTGCATGTCTGATTCGCCTCCGTCCCGTTGGACGAGGTGCACCAGATGACCGGCCGCGGAGGAGTCAGGCACGTTGTGGTTTTGGGATCGACGGAACCAGGCGGGTCCGCGAGTCCGGGCACCGGCGTGTTCCGGCACGGGGGCGCCACCGCCTGGGTGGTCGGCGTGCTGTTGATGTCGGGGAAGCTCACCTGCTGCATGGCGTCCAGGTGGTAGAGGTAGCCCCAGTACTCCTGGAAGCCATGCGCCGTCGGGAGGGACGCAGTGTGATCACCCAGGTGGTTCTTGCCGAACTCACCGGTGGTGTAGCCGAGATCCAGCAGGAATTTCGCGAGCGCCGGCGTGCCGGGCCGCAGATAGGACGGGCTGCCGGGCAGCTGCGGCGGGATCATGCCCGTACGCAGCGGGTACATGCCGGTGAAGAAGGCGTTGCGCCCGGAGGTGCAGCTCTGCATGGCGACGTAGTCCATGAAGATCGCGCCTTCGTTGCCGATGCGGTCGATGTTGGGCGTTTCCCCGACCATCAGGCCGCGATGGTAGATGCTCGGCTGCATCCAGCCGATGTCATCGCCCATGATGAAGAGGATATTGGGCTTCGGCTGGGCAGAGGCCGGCGTCCCGGCCACCGCCACAACCGAAAACAACGCAAGCAGAGCGAGCAGGACTTTTCGCGCGGCACTCATTGCATCCCTCCTTCTAACTGAGTGAATTGCGTCCTGTTACTTGCTGTCGAGCAAAAGGCGCAGATACGGTGAGACGCTCAACAGCTCGGCCCCCTGCGCCTGCAGCTCCCGCAGGGTGCTCACCCCCTTCCGATCGGCGAAATGGAGATCGCTCAGATCCAGGACCATCCCCCTCCTGAGCCCGACGCACACGCGCAAGAGCTCTGGCACTTCCTCGGCCGTGAGCCTTCCATCCAGCTTGAAGCTTGTTGCTGGACCTGACCCAACCTCGCTGATCCGCAGAGTCATCGGCCAGTGGAGGCAAGAAAGTCGCGTGCCAGTCTCGGGCCGTACCGGTCGCCCGCCTCGAAACCCCTTGAGTATCGAGAGCTTGGTGAGCGTGGAGGTGAGATCATTGCGTTTCCGTGAAGGTCAGGGAAGTTGAAGAGGCGGAAATGTCGTCTAGACTGGGGTGCTATGTCGTCCAAGGACGATGTATCGTCCGAGAAGACCGGGGGGAGCTTCGAGGCACTCCTGGCATCAATCGCGGCCACCCTGCTGAATCAGCCCATCGAGTCCTTCGACGCGGGCATCGACGACATCCTCCGCCGACTGACCGCGTTTCTCGGCGCCGAGCGCTCGACCTTCGGCGTGGTCGACCCGACCGATGGCATCCTCCGCTCCACGCATGCGGTCGCGGTGGCTCCCGGCGTGGCTCCCTTTCCGATCGGCCGGTCCATCGCCGAGGCCACCCCGTGGGTCTTCGAGCAGCTCACCGAGAAACGCGTGCCCGTGGTCATCGCGAGCCCGAGCGATCTTCCGCTGGAGGCCTCGATGGATCTCCAGACGTGGCGAGCGTTCGGCGTGCGATCGGTGGCGGTGTTCCCGATCGTGGCTGGAGATCAGCTCCTGGGTGGTGTGTCATTCGGCACCACCCTGCGAGAGCTCCAGTGGCCGCAGCTGATGGTCGATCGTCTCCAGCTGATCTGCGAGGTGTTCGCGGGCGCGCTGCTGCGGCGTGAGCACGAGCGCAAGCTACAGGTCACGCTGGCCGAGGTGGAGGTTCTGCGCGCGCAGCTCCAGTCGGAGAACGAGTATCTCCGCGCGGGCACCACAAGCGCCGAGGGACTTGAGGACATCGTGGGTGAGAGCCCCGCGCTGCAGAAGGTTCTCTTCCAGGTCGAGCAGGTCGCGCCGACGGACTCGACGGTCCTTGTACTCGGCGAGACGGGGACGGGCAAGGAGCGGATCGCGAGGGCGATCCACGTCAGGAGCCGCCGGCACGACCGGACGCTGGTCACGGTGAGCTGCGCGGCCTTGCCTGCCACGCTCATCGAGAGCGAGCTCTTCGGCCACGAGAAGGGCGCGTTCACGGGTGCCGTCTCCCGCAAGATCGGCCGCTTCGAGCTGGCGCACGGCGGCACGCTCTTTCTCGACGAGATCGGTGAGCTGCCCCTCGCGGAGCAGGCGAAGTTGCTGCGCGTGCTTCAGGAGGGCGAGTTCGAGCGTGTCGGCTCCTCCGTCACCCGGAAGGTCGACGTGCGGGTGATCGCCGCCTCGAACCGCAATCTCGCCGAGGCCGTCCGCGAGGGCACCTTCCGCTCGGATCTCTACTATCGGCTCCGGGTTTTCCCTATCGAGATGCCCCCGCTCCGGGCGCGCAAGGAAGACATCCCCCTCCTCGTCTGGCACTTTCTCGGCCACCTGGCCCGGACGGTGGGCAAGAAGATCGAGCGCGTGCCGGCGGCGACCATGGCTCGGCTCGTTGCCTACGACTGGCCGGGCAATATCCGCGAGCTGAGGAACGTCCTCGAGCGGGCCGTCGTCCTGTCACCGGTATCCGCGCTCCGTCTCGACGCGCTAGGGGAGAGCCTTCAGGCTGCGGCGCCGGCGTCGACGGCGGAGGGCGGCGCCCGGAGGCTCGAGGACGTGGAGCGGGAGCACATCCTCCGCACGCTCGAGTCCTGCGGCTGGCGCCTCAAGGGCAAGGGGAATGCGGCGATGCAACTCGGGCTCAACGCGAGCACGCTCCACTCTCGGATGAAGAAGCTGGGAATCCGTCGCCCCGGGACGCGCCCGCGCCCTGCGGATCACGGCTAGAGACTGCGAGAAAGCGGCACGGGGGCGCGGTCTCGGGTCTGAACTTGAGGGAATTCATGTCCAGCGAGAGTGTTGCCGCTGCCCGCCAGAAGGCTGCCGCCCGTCTCCGGATGGCTCTGGATCTCTTCGAGACGGGCTGGAGATGATGTCGCGGGGCGGCGCGATTTCGGCAGCGCCCGGCAACGCTGGATCAGCAAATCGGGGTTGCGCAGGTGTTCAGAGCGTTCGGCGGGCCGGGAGAAATCCAGCCAGACCGTCGCCTCCGGCAGCAGTGTGCGCAGCAATGTAGATTTGCCGGTCTGGCGCGCGCCGAACACGAGATGCACGTACGGCGCGGCAAGTGCCCTTTTCCAGAGCGGTTCGACCCAGCGACCAAACATGTTGGGTACTTCATAATCGTCCGACTAATATAAAGTCAGCTATCTGTCCAGACGCGCGGCGCCGATTTGACCTCTTTCTAGCACTCGGGCAGGATCGGGAGCCTGATGCCGACGCGCAAGAGGAAAAGTGACCGAGCGCCATGGGTGTGGCGGATCATTCGGGCCCGGCCGCGACTGTTCATGTCAGCCGTGGTTGGCATGGCGGCTGTCGGGCTGCTCGCCGCCCTGACCAGCTGGCGGCCGGTGATGCGTGGCCTCGTCGGCTGGGACATCGGTATCGGGCTCTACGTCATCCTCTCTGTGGAGATGATGCTGCGGGCCGATGTGCACCAGATCCGTCGCCGCGCCGCGACCCAGGACGACGGGGCGATCGTCATCCTGGTCCTCACGGTCGCCACGGCGCTGGCGAGCCTCCTCGCCATCGTGGTCTTGCTCGGCACATCCGCGACCGGCGGGGCCCATCGGCGGTCGATCGAGCTCGTCCTCGCGACCATCACGATAGGGCTGTCGTGGGTTTTCATCCACACGATGTTTGCCCTGCACTATGCGCACGAGTTCTACGATCAGAGCGGCGTCCCTGGGCTGGCATTCCCCGGCGGCGAGCAGGAGCCGGACTACTGGGACTTCGTCTACTTCGCGCTGATCATCGGCATGACCGCGCAAGTGGCCGACGTGGGCATCACGACCAGGGAGATTCGCCGCACCGTCACCGCTCACGGAGTCGTGTCTTTCTTCTTCAACGCCGCGCTCCTCGCCCTGACCGTGAACATCGCCGCGAGTGCGATATAGCGCCCGAGCGGAGTCTGCCTAGCCCTCCGCCGGCGCGCGGCGCATAGCGACCACGGTGGCGTAGAGCAGTACCACGGGCCTGGCGATGAAAGTGTCGGCCCGGAGCTCGAAGTTGAGCGCGCTGACGATGGGAGACCTTGCGCAACCGGCCCACCCCCGGCTAAATGGCATCGGATGAACACGAACCGCAAGCGGATCATTCTCGCCGCAGCGCTCCTCGGGCTCGCCACCGCAGGGGCGATCACCTGGCGGTGGTGGAACGGCAAGCCCAGCCAAGTGCTGACCGCCTCGGGCACCATCGAGGCGACCGAGATCCATCTGAGCTTCAAGGTCTCGGGACGCTTGATCGAGCGACCGATCGACGAGGGCAGCCGCGTCGAGCTCGGCACCCGTATCGGCCGCCTCGAGAGCCAGGATCTCGAGGCGGACGTTGACCGGCTCCGGCAGTCGCTGGAGTCGACCGAAACACTGCTGCCGCTCCTCCGGACGGCGATCACCCAGCAGGAGCAGCTCACGGCCAGCCGGATCAGCCAGTCCCGCGCGAGTCTCGCCTCCCGTGAGGAATTCCTCGCCCAGCTCCGGGCCGGCTCCCGCCGTCAGGAGATACGAGAAGCCGAGGCTCTCGTCCGCCGAGCCAAGGCCAACCTCGACAATGCCGAGGCCGACTACAGGCGCATGGAGTCCCTCTACGAGAAGCAGCTCATCGCCCAGCAGCAGCGGGACACGGCCTGGACCGCGTACCAGGTGGCCGCGCAGGAGTACGAGGCCGCCCGGGAGCGCCTGGACATGGTCAAGGAAGGCCCGAGACCGGAGGAGATCCGTCGCGCGGAGGCCGACGTGACCCAGGCCCGGGGCTCGCTCATCGAGGCGCAGACGGGAGAGCTCGACGTGGTGTCCAAGAAACAGCAGCTGGCGACCCTGGAGGCGAACGTGCGGCGCGATCAGGCGGCGCTCGCCGTGGCGCAGGCCCAGCTCGGCTACACCGTGCTCGAGAGTCCCCAGGCCGGCATCGTGCTCCGCAAGCACGTGGAGCCCGGCGAGATCATCGCCGCGGGGACGCCGGTGGTGACCATCGCCGACCTCAACAACATCTGGGTCAAGATCTACATTCCCGAGCCCCAGCTCGGCCGGATCAAGCTCGGACAGTCGGCCGATGTCACCACCGACTCCTATCGGGGCAAGGTCTATCGCGGCAAGGTGATCTTCATCAACTCCGAGGCCGAATTCACCCCCAAGAACATCCAGACACCCGAGGAGCGCGTCAAGCTCGTCTTCGCGGTCAAGATCGGCCTCGAGAATCCAAACCAGGAGCTCAAGCCGGGCATGCCGGCCGACGTGAAGGTCTTGCTGGAGTGAGCATCGCCGTCGACATTCGTGGCCTCTCCCGGCGCTTCGGCTCCGTCACCGCCGTCGACAATCTGACCCTCGCCATCGAGCGAGGAGAGCTCTTCGGCCTCGTCGGACCCGACGGTGCCGGCAAGACGACAACCCTGCGCATGCTCGCCGGAATTCTCACGCCCTCGGCCGGCGACGCGGTGGTGGCCGGCCGCTCGCTGCGTCAGGAGCCCGAGCGGATCAAGAGCAGCATCGCCTACATGTCCCAGCGATTCGGGCTCTATGGGGACCTCACCGTGCTGGAGAACCTGGACTTCTACGCGGACCTCTTCGAGGTGCCCGAGACGGAGCGCCCGGCGCGGATGCGGCGGCTCCTCGACTTCAGCGGCCTCGGGCCCTTCCAGGGTCGCCTCGCCGACAAGCTCTCGGGAGGCATGAAACAGAAGCTCGGTCTCGCCTGTGCGCTGATCCATCAGCCGGACATCGTCTTCCTCGACGAGCCCACCAACGGAGTCGATCCGGTGTCCCGCCGCGATTTCTGGCGGATCCTGTACGAGATGCTGAAAGAGGGCGTCACCGTCGTCATGAGCACCTCCTACCTCGACGAAGCGGAGCGCTGCCGCCGCGTGGCCCTCATGCACCATGGGCGCTTCCTCGCCGTGGACACGCCGTCGCAGGTGAAGGCACTGCTCCGGACCGAGCTCGTGGAGATCGGCGTGCTCGATGCCTGGCGCGGCCGCGAGGCGCTGGCCCGCATGTCCGAGGCGTACCAGGTCACCGTCTTCGGCCAGCGCCTGCATGTGGCCCTGCCCGACGCCGCACGCGATCTCCCGGCCGTTGTCCGCGCGCTGGAGGCGGCCGGCCTCGCCCCGCGCGACGCGCGACGTATCGTGCCTTCCCTCGAGGATGTGTTCGTTTCCGTGCTCGGAGACACCCACGCCCAGAAGCCCGACAGTGCCGCCTGAGCGCGGCGCCCGCGCAGCCGTTCGGGTGGAGGACCTGGAGCGCCACTTCGGCAACTTCGTGGCCGTGGATCGCATCTCGTTCGAGGTCGCTCCCGGCGAGATCTTCGGCTTCCTCGGCCCGAACGGGTCGGGCAAGTCGACGACCATCCGCATCCTTAACGGGCTGCTCTTGCCCACGGGCGGGCGCGGGTGGGTCGCGGGGCACGACATCTGGACGGAGCGTCCGGCCATCAAGCGGGTCATCGGCTACATGTCTCAGCGTTTCTCCCTGTACGAAGACCTCACCGTCGGCCAGAACCTGGACTTCTACGGCGGCATCTACGGCGTGCCCAAGCCCCTCCGGGCGGAGCGGAAGCGATGGGCCCTCGAGATGGCCGGCCTGACCGGGCGCGAAGGCCATCTCACCCGGGATCTGGCCGCCGGGTGGCGCCAGCGGCTGGCCCTCGCTTCCGCCGTGCTCCATGAGCCGCGCATCCTGTTCCTCGACGAGCCGACGTCAGGGGTGGACCCGATCTCGCGCCGCGCCTTCTGGGACCTGATCCACGCCATGGCGCGCAAGGGCGTCACCGCCTTCGTCACGACCCACTACATGGACGAGGCCGAGTACTGCCAGCGGCTCGCTCTCCTGCACCAGGGCCGGATCGTTGCCCTGGGCACACCGGACGAGCTCAGGCGGACGCGCCTCGACACCCAGCTCCTGGAGGTGACGGTGGACCGGCCGGTGGAGGCGCTCGATCGCCTCGGTCGCGAGCCCGGCGTGCGCGAGGTGGCGCTGTTCGGCACGACGCTGCACGCGAGCGTGAGCGACGCCACGGCCGCCGTCCCGCGGGTGCGCGCCGCCCTCGAAGGCGCCGGCCTGCGCGTGGAGAGTATCGAGGCCATCGCGCCCACGCTGGAGGATGTGTTCGTCTCGCTGATCGAATCGCAGACCTCGGGTCGCGCTCCTCGCGTAGGGGCCTGAGGTGCGGCCGGCGCGACTGCGGGCGGTGATCCGCAAGGAGGTGATCCAGATCCGTCGGGACCCGTGGAGTCTCGGCATGGCCTTCGCCATCCCCATGCTCCTGCTGCTTCTCTTCGGGTGGGTCTTGACCCTCGACGTCAATATCCTGGAGACGGTGGTCTACGACCAGGATCGCAGCCAGCGGAGCCGGGAGCTGCTGGAGCGCTTCGAGGCCTCGCACTACTTCCACGTCCGAACGCGCGCCCTCGGCTGGGAGGAGGTGGAGCGGGCGCTGGACTCGGGGCGCGCCCAGGTCGGCCTGGTGATCCCGCGCAACTTTGCCCGTGACCTGGAGCGTGGCCTCGTGGTGCCGATCCAGGCGATGGTCGACGCCAGCGACTCGAACACCGCCACCATCGCCCTCGCCTACATCGACACCATCACGACCAGGTACTCGGCGCAGGTGGCCCTGCAGATCGCGGGAAGTTCCGGGCCGCCACCCGCCGCCGTCGATGTCCGGCTGCGCGTCTGGTACAACCCCGACCTGGAGAGCAAGGACTTCGTGGTGCCGGGGCTGGTCGCCGTGATCATGACCGTGATCGGGGGACTGCTCAGCTCCCTCACCGTGGCGCGCGAATGGGAGCGCGGGACTATGGAGCAGCTGATTGCAACTCCCATCCGCGTGTCCGAGCTGATCGTGGGCAAGCTCGCGCCCTACGTGGCCATCGGGATGCTCGACGTCCTGCTCGCCGTGGCGGGGGGCACGCTGATCTTCGGGGTGCCGCTGCGCGGAAGCTTCTGGCTCCTGCTCGGCTTCTCCCTGCTCTTCCTGCTCGGCGCGGTGGGGCTGGGCCTGCTCATCTCGGCGCGCTCGCGAACCCAGCTCATGGCGAGCCAGCTCGCCATGGTGGCGACGCTGCTCCCGTCCTTCATGCTCTCGGGCTTCGCCTCCCCCATCGAGAACATGCCGGAGGCGCTCCAGATCGTGAGCTACGCTGTTCCCGCGCGCTACTTCGTCACTGCGCTCAAGGGCATCTTCCTGAAGGGGATCGGGCTGCGGATGCTGTGGCCGGAGGCGCTGTTCCTCGCCGGCTTCGCCGCCGTCGTGATCGCGCTCACCATGCGGGCGTTCCGCAAGCGACTGGACTGACGGGAGCGGCCCATGCGAGACCGGCTCTGGCGCCTGATCGTCAAGGAGCTCATCCAGATGTTCCGCAATCCCCGGATGCGCTTCGTGCTCTTCGTGCCTCCGCTCCTCCAGCTCGTCACCTACGGTTACGCCTTCAACCTGGACATCCGCTGTGTCGCCACGGCCGTGGCCGACCTCGATCGAACCCTGGAGACCCGCGAGATCCTCCGCCGGTTCGAGCGCTCCGGCTACTTCTGTTTCCAGGGACGGGTCGGGCGCGCCGCTGACCTGGGTCCCCTCCTGGACGCGGGGCGAGTGAAGCTCGCCCTGCAGTTCGATCCCGGCTTCACGCAGGACTTGCGGCGCGGTCAGCCCGCCGCTCTGCAGATTCTCGTGGACGGCACGGAATCCAACACTGCCATGATCGCCTCCGGGTATGCCGGGCGCATCCTCGCCCAGTACAACCTCGAGCTGCAGCGGGCGGCCGTCGAAGTGCCCACGACCCGGTCCGGCGTGCCCACCGCGGAGATCCTGCGAGACCGATCGCCGGGCGTCGAGCTGCGGGCCCGGGCCTGGTACAATCCCGATCTCAAGAGCCGGAACTTCTTCGTCCCCGGTGTCATCGGGCTTGTGACCATGCTCGTCTCCCTCCAGCTGACGGCCATGGCCATCGTGCGCGAGCGCGAGGTCGGCACGATGGAGCAGCTCCTCGTCACGCCTCTCCGCCCGATCGAGCTGATCCTGGGCAAGACCATCCCGGTGGCGCTGATCAGCTTCGTGGACATCGCGCTCGTCACCGCGGTCGCCGTCTTCTGGTTCCGCGTGCCCATCCGGGGCAGCCTTCTGTTGCTCTTCGTGGCCTCTGGCCTGTTCCTGCTCTCCACTATCGGGATCGGGCTGCTCATCTCCACCATCTCCCGGACCCAGCAGCAAGCCATGATGGCCATGTCCTTCTTCTTCATGCCCGCGATGCTGATCTCGGGCTATCTGTTTCCCATCGCCAACATGCCTCCGGTCATTCAGTACGTCTCCCTGCTCAACCCCCTACGGCATTTCCTGGTAATCGTGCGGGGCATCTTTCTGAAGGGCAGTGGCCTCGAATTGCTGTGGCAGCCCATGCTCTGGCTCCTGGGACTCGGGCTCGCTCTCCTCACGCTCAGCGCCCTCCGCTTCCGGACGCGTCTCGAGTAGCTTTGCCATCGCCCGTCTGGGTCGTGCCATCCGTGGACAGAAAAATGAAGCATATGCCTCATGGCGCCCCTGCCTCGGGGAGTGTAGCGTTTTGTGCCTGGTGGGACTGCTGGGCGTTGCCGTATCTCCCGTGTCCGCCGCCTACCTGGGCTGGGCAGTACACCCCTTCAGCGTAGATTTCGCGGACGTCCAGAAGAAAGGGGGCTACTTTGGCCGTGTCCGGAGGGCGGGTCCGAAAAGAGGTAGTATGTTGACCTGAGACCCCGCTGATGCTTCCGGATCGCCGAAGGCTGAGGCTGTCGAGGAGGTGGGTCGTGAAGAAGACACTTATCGCAGGCGTCCTGTTTGTCCTGTTGTTACCGGCGGTAGCACTTGGAACGCCAATCACCGCGCTTTATGTGTTCGGCGACAGCTTGTCGGATCAAGGAAACGCGTACAGCACGACGGGCGGTTTCCCGCCAGCGCCCTACGCGCAGCGCGCCTCGAACGGTCCCGTGGCGGTGGAGGTTCTCGCGAGCCGGCTGGGCGTTCCGCTGGCTTCCTCGCAATCCGGCGGCACGAACTACGCGTACGTCGGCGCTTTGACCGGGCCGACTGTCATCCCGGGCACGAACCCTCCGGTGGCCACCGACAATTTCGCAGCGGTCAACTACGCCCAGCCGACCCTGTTCGGCACAGGCATCCTGAGTCAGGTGACCTCGTTCATGGGCAGCGGGTCCGCCTTCGACCCGAACGGGGCCCTGTTCTTCGTGTGGGGCGGGCCAAACGACTTCTTCATCGATCCAAGCGCCGCCACCGCGGCCAGCGCCGTGAACAACCTCGTCACCGCCATCAGCCTGCTCTACGGAACCGGCGCGCGGCACTTCCTCGTGCCGAACATGCCCGATCTTTCGCTGACGCCCTACGGGCTCGGACTACCGCCCCTCCAGCGTGGTGGGCTGCAGGCGCTCTCAGTAGGCTTCGACAACGGGCTTGCGCTGGCCCTCAGCAGCCTGGCCGCCCTGCCCGACATGGACATCACCGGCTTCGATACCTTCACCCTGCTGACGGCTATCTCGGCCAACCCGGCCGCGTTTGGATTCACCAACGCGCAGAACGGCTGCGTCACAGGCGATCTCCCGAACGGCGGGACGGTCTGCGCGAACCCGGATGGCTACGTATTCTGGGACTCCGTGCATCCCACGACTGCCGCGCATACAGTTCTCGGCAACGCGTTCGCCGATGCCTACACCGCCGTCCCCGAACCCACGACGCTGCTCTTGCTCGGCAGCGGCATCGCACTGATCGCAGTAGTGGTTGCACGTCGCCGCGTCCGCAGGCAGAAGTCGCCCGTCGCTGGATCAAGCGCGCCCTGATCGCCGGTGAGAAGGTGGTCGTGACCGATCAGGCGGTGGCGCTGAGCCGACTTCAGGAGCTCTTCCACGCCGGTGCCCCACAGATCGATCCGGTCGGGGCCGCGGAAACCTTGGGACAAGGGGCGAGAGGGCATGCGGGCGGCCGTCCACCTCGCCCAGGGCCCGCTCTACGCCATTCAGGGACACCTCATCTAGTACTTCGACTTCAGGGCCGCTCGCCCTCGCATCGGCGGACGCCCGGCGGCCCTTGCCGTGACGACAGCTTGATCTCTCGGTTCGGCGCTCCTACTTTTGCCTCTTCAGCACCACGTTCCCGGGGTTCATGCCGTCGAGCTGGCCCTTCATCTCGTCCCCGGAAACCTTGAGATAGCCCGTGATCCCGGTCGGGTAGACCAGATACACGTCGTTGCCGTTTAGGATCATCGTGACCGCGCCCGAGCGATCGACGGGCGCTCCGGTGACGACCATGTTCCCTGTCGCCTTGGACCCCTTCTGGGTCAGGGTCATCTCGATCTGCCCGCTCCCCAGGCTCGCTTGCTGGTACGCCCAGGTCCCCGCCCACTTCCCGGTAAGGTTCGGCTTCGTCTGTGCCGACGGCGCGCTCGTGCAGACCGCGCTGGCGAGCACCACGAGACCGACGAGCAGAAGCTTTGTGAATCTCATTGTGGCTCTCCTTGTCCCCTGTGGGGGCATTCACTACGTTGAACTCCACCCGTGCGCATCATACTCCCCTTTACCGGGCGGTGCGGTCAAGCGCCTGCACGGCGGCCGCGATGTCCTGGCTCAGGCGGGCGACGGCCCGGCTGTGGGCGGCGACGAGCGCGTCGATGCTCTTCTCAGGCACGGCTTCGCGCACCGTCGTGCGCCCCGTGTCGGCCTTGCCGTCCTTCGCGCGGCGCACGGTCCAGACCGCGTCCAGCACCGCTGCTTCCCCCGGCATCGAGTCGAAGCGCTGCACCTCGATGGCGACGCGAAAGTCCGAGCCGGCGCTCAGCATCTCGGGGAAGAGGGTTACATGGGGTGTGCCCAGCAGCGCGACGAGGTTCACCGCGACCACGCGCGAGATATTGTTCCCTAGTGGCGCCGCCCAGCGGTTGAACTCGTCGAGCTCCACCTGATTCGGACCCATGCTCACCACCATCTGCGGGCGATCGACGGCGGCCGGTATCGTGACCGGTCCCACCGCGACCGACAGGCTCGATGCAGCCGCGGCGGATGCCGTGGTGCCGCTCAAAGTGTAGAAGCGTGAGGGCGGCGAGGACCCGCATCCGGTTCCGAGGCCAGCGAGGCCGCACAGGATGACGACGGCGGCGAGGCGGCGCATCATTTCTTCTCCTCGGATTTGCCGCGGATGAGGGCTTCCGGATGCCGCTCGAGATAGTCGGTGAGCACCCGGAGCGACCGCGCGGCCTGGACCATCTCCTGCAGGGCGTCGCGCAGGTCCTGCTGGACCGGCGCGTCCTTGCCGACAAGCGTGGCGTCGGTGTTCGTGAGCATCCGATCCGCGGCGGCGATCGCGCTGCGCGTATCCTCGAGGGTGGTCTTGAGGGGGCCAACGAGCTCGGTGTCGATGCGGCTCAGGAGCTTGCTGGTGTCGTCCAGTGTCCGGCGGAGCGCGGTGAGGTCCTGCCTTGCCTCGGCGACGATAGCGTCGAGCGGCAGGTTGTCGAGCTTGTTCAGGATGCCGGTGAGCTTGGCCTCGAGATCCGGGATCGTGCTCGGCACCACGGGCAACTCCAGCGGATCCTTGGTCCAGTCGATCTTGGGCTTCGGCGCATCGGGGAAATAGTTGAAGGCGATGAAGAGCTGCCCGGTGAGGAGGTTGCCGCTTTTCAGCTGCCCGCGCAGTCCTTGCTCCTCCACGATGCGGCGTATGGTCCGAAGCCGGGCCTGCTCACTCTGCTCCATCATGACTTTCGCCTCTGCCCGGCCTTGTCCCGCCACGCGCGACAGGAGCCGCTCGGGATAGAAGGTGATGA
>Ga0335070_10003695_pt1 | contig 17907 bp, 15 predicted proteins | sample Lox_Sample_13_FD_206722 | JGI IMG/M metagenome (GOLD analysis project Ga0335070, IMG submission 206722) | Soil microbial communities from Loxahatchee National Wildlife Refuge, Florida, United States - Lox_Sample_1.3 | ecosystem: Environmental > Terrestrial > Soil > Wetlands | place: USA...
GAGCGACTGCAATGCGACAGAGGGCGGGGCGCCCAGCTCGCGGCGGATCAGGTCCTGGACGTAGGTGTAATATTTGATCGCCTCGCTGCGCCGGCCCAATGTGACCAGAGTTTTGAGCACGCGCAGGTGAAGGTCCTCGTTGGTTTCATCTGATTCCAGCGCCCGGTGCAGCCAGTTCAAGGCAGCTTCCAGGTCGCCGGCCGCCACTGCGTGGTCGGCAAGGCGCTCGATGACTTGGCCGCGCTGGCGTTCCAGGTTCTGTGAGGCGAGCGTCAGCCACATCTCCAGCTCGATGGAAGAAGGGAGATTGATCCCGGCCAGAAAACGCGGGGTGCGCCACAGGCGGATGGCCTTGAGCAGCACCTGGTAAACGGCTTCCGGGAGGGGACGGTTGCTGGGGCGGTTCCAGGGGACCGATCCGGCCTGGTCCACCAGACGCTGGAATTCGAGCGCGTCGGAGTAGACCAGCTCGAAATTCAGGCCGGCCTTATCCGGCGTGGTCACCAACAGGTCAGGCTCGGGCTGATCCGAAGCTTCTTTCGAAAACGCCTCACGCAGGTCCGAGCGCAGCTTGGAAAGCGCCTCGCGCAGGTGGCGCCGGGCGACCTCTTCCTCTTCCTCCGGCCAGAAAAGAGCCAGCAGCTCAGAGCGGCTGACCATGTCAGCCTGGTTGGCCAGATAGAACAGCATCGCGCGTTGAATCCGGCGCTGGATCTGGACCGGTTTTTCGTCTATGAATACGGCAGGGGTTCCGAGGGAGAGGATGCGCAGGGGTTCCATGGTGGTGTAGACTGAATGACGAGACCCTTAGAGCCTGTTCGGTGGGAAGGCTTAAACTTTTCGGGAGGCTTTTTCCCGAACAGAGGTGAGCATCTCCTCGGCTGAGCGCAAGGTGCCTTCGCTGACGCCGCCGAGCATCTGGGCCAGCTCCTGGCGACGGTTGCCGCCGGTGAGTGAATCGACCTGGGTGAGCGTGCGCCCATCCTGGACGCGCTTGGTGACGCGGAAATGCTGGTCGCCGTAGGCGGCGAGCTGGGGCAGGTGGGTGACGCAGAGGACCTGGTGCTCGCGGCCCAGGTTCCACAACTTTTGGCCGACAACCATACCCACCCGGCCGCCGATGCCCTGGTCGATCTCGTCGAAGATCAGGGTGGGGACAAAATCGGCGCGGGCGAGAACGTTCTTGAGGGCCAGCATCAGGCGGGCGGTCTCGCCGCCGGAGGCAATTTTAACCATCGGCTTGAGGCCTTCACCCGGGTTGGGGGCGACGAGGAATTCGACCCGATCCAGCCCGGTCGCGTCGAAGGCGACCCGCCGGCCGTCGGGGAGCGGCGCGCCCTCCGCATCGGGGCGGGTCTGGAAGTCGACGGCAAAGCGCGCCCCGGTCATGTGCAGGTCGCTAAGCTCGGCCTCGACGCCTTTGGCCAGCCGCTCGGCGGCCTCACGCCTTTTTTCGGAGAGGACCAGGCCCTGTCTGGCGATCTGCTCGAGGAGGCGTTTTTCTTCCTCTTCCAGCTCGGCGATGCGCTCGCTGGCGTGGGCGATCGTGTCCAGTTGCCTGCGGGCGTCCTCACCGTAGACCAGAATGGCTTCGATCGACCCGCCGTATTTGCGCTTGAGATTCTGGATCAGGTCCAGGCGGTCCTCGATCTGGTCGAGGCGCTTGGGGTTGAACTCGATCTGCTCCTGATAGCGGTGCAGCTCGCGGCTGACGTCGGCCAGGGTCTCCATCGCCAGCTCGGCCTGCTGGACCAGATCCGCGCGTGAGGGGTCGATATGGGCCAGGGAATTGAGGCTGCGGACCACCTCACCGAGCAGGTCGCTGGCCGATGGAGATTCCGGGGAGCCCTCATCCAGCGCGGTGAGCACCGCCTGGGCCAGGTTGGCCAGGTTTTCGGCGTTGGCCAGGCGAGTGCGGTCCTGGTGAAGCTCGTCATCCTCCCCGCGCCGGAGCTGAGCTGCTTCGATCTCTTCGGCCTGGAAGGTGAGCAGATCCGTGCGGCGGGAGGCATCCTGCTCGGCCTGGCGCACTGACTGGAGATCGCGCCGCGCGGCCTGCAGCCGGCGGTACACTTCTCCGTACCCGGCCAGGAGGTCTTCACAGCCAGCGTAGCGGTCGAGCAGCCCGATGTGGTGGCGCACGTTGAGCAGCGAGAGGTGCTCGGATTGCCCGTGAATGTCCACCAGATAGGCGCCCAGCTCGCGGAGGAGGCCCAGGCTGACGCTGCGCCCGTTGATCCGCGCCGTGGTGCGCCCTTCGCGGCGGATGTCGCGAGCGAGGGTGAGATAGTTGGGATCGTCGAGCAGGTCCTCGCGCTCGAGAATCTCGAGGATAGGCGCCTGGACCCGCTGAGAGAGGCGAAAAATCGCTTCCACGCTGGCGCGCTCGGCGCCGCTGCGAATGGAGGTGGCGTCTGCGCGGCCGCCCAGTACGGCGGTGATCGCGTCGAGGATGATGGATTTACCTGCGCCCGTTTCACCGGTAAACGTCACCAACCCATCGCTGAATTCCAGCTCCAGGCGGTGGATAATGGCAAAATTGTCAATCCGCAGTTCGGTGATCATGGTCTATCGAATCTGAATTCCTGCTAGGCGATAATAGACGGTGGAGGTAATTATAAAAGTATACAGGCCAGCCCAGACCAGGGGCAGTAACACCCCCAGGCTGCCGCCCAGGTTGCCACCGCTGTAGAGGAGCAAAATGCCCAGGACACGTGGAAGGATGGGGAACAGGCTGCCCACTGCTGCGCCGATGGTGGCGATCTGGTAAAGGGAGCGTGAGCGGTGCTTGCGGATGGCCGTGCGCACCGCTTCGGCGACGATGACCCCCGCGATAGGGGCAAGGAAGATGACAAAGAAACCCAGGTACTGGGCGATCAGGCTGCCGAGAAAGCTCAAGATCCCGGCGACGATGAAGGCGATGGGGTAATCAATCGCTTCGGCGGTATCGTAGGTTTTTTGGATGCCGCGGACGCAGTCCTTGCAGCGATAGCCGGTGGGGGTCAGGACGGCGCATTTGGTGCAGATAGGCCGCTCGCAGCGGTTACAGCGCAGACTGGTTTCGATATTGGGATGGTTGGCGCAGTATAGCGGGGTAGATTTGGCTTCGGTTACTTCGGTCATCGGCTGATTCCCGTCGATGGGTTCTGGTTCATATGAGAGGTCAGGTTCCGGTAAAAATATCCCGGATCCTGGAAGCGGACAAAACAAACGGTATCGCCGCTGGCGGAGACGCGGACGCAATCCCCGTCGGCGATGGCTAGCGGTGGCTGACCGTCGATGCTGATGGCTGCCTGGTGGGGGGTGCCGACCGTGATGCTCACCGAAGAGCCTTCGGCGAGGACGATGGCCCGGTCGATCGAGAGGTGCGGAGCCACCGGTACGATCAGGATATTGCGCAGCTCGGGAGGGAGGATCGGCCCCCCGGCCGCCAGGGCATAGGCGGTGGATCCGGTCGGCGTGGCGGCGATGAGGCCATCGGCGACGTAGGTGGTCAGGAAGGTGTCATCCAGGTAGGTGCTCAGGTGCACCGGCCGGACCTGTTCGCCGCGCCCGACGAAAACCTCGTTGAGCACGTTCCAGGCGCCGGCCAACTGTTCGGCGTGCCAGAGCTCTGCGCGCAGCATCATCCGTTTTTCCAGCCAGTACTCCCCGGCGAGGAGCTGGGTGAGGCGCTTGCGCCAGTCTTTGCGCTCGGTCTCCATGAGGAAACCCAGGCGGCCCATGTTCACGCCGAGGATCGGCACCTGGACAGGTCCGCAAAGATGCCCGGCGCGCAGCATGGTGCCGTCTCCACCAAGGGCGATGACCAGGTTGAACTCGTGCTGCTCGATGCGGTCCCGCAGGGCGGAATCGTTCACCCGGCCCTGGGCAACACTCAGGTTCGCCTTTTCGAGGAACGCGGCAATCTCTCCGGATTCGGTAGCCGCTTCGGGCAGACCCGAGTTCCAGATCAGGGCAATGTGTTTGAACGGCGGGTTCGGACTGGACATATAGTAGGTTCCATTATAGCCTGATTCAAGGAGGACTCACCAAAGAGGGCCCAGGTGGCCGGCGGGCCAGGGCAGTCCAGGGCATCCTGGTGGTTCTCTTTCTTTCCTCTGTGCACTCTGTGGTGAAATTCTTAAATCCTCTGGTCGCACTTCGACCGGTAGCCGCAGCGGGCGCAGCGCGAGGGGGCCTCGTGGGAGCGGTCGGCCTCACCGCGGCGTTCGGCGGCGCGCATTTCGGCGATCAGGTCGATGAAGGCCTTCTCCAGTGCGGGCGTATAATCGATGGCAAAGGTGCGCTGGGGGTAATGCAGGATGCCGTACGGCGGGCGGACGCCTCGGGTGCGCTCCACCAGGTAGCAGTAGGCGGCCAGTTGGAAGATATGCGCGTCGTGTGGGCTGGAAGGAGTGCGCCCGGTCTTCACTTCGACGGGGATCACCTGCTCGCCCTGCCGGACGAGGTAATCGGGTTTGCCCGCCAGGCCGAGGCGGGCGTCATAGAGGGGTTCCTCGACCGGCCCCCAGCCGCGCGTGTCGCTATAGATAACCCGTCCACCGGGCAGCCCGGTGGATTTCCTCTGGCGGGCCGCCTGCCAGAATAAAAGGATCGCCAGGAGCCCCAGTGCGAGCGCCAGATATAACATGAGCGGTCAGAAGAGGAGTTGGAAAGCGTACAGGGTCAGGGCGACCAGCGCGGCGAGAAGGAGGACAAAAGCCATCCCGCGGAGCAGCCTGGCGGCGAGAACGCGGCGGCTGTGCTGGTGATGGAGCGAAGTCCCCGAAGCCAGCTCGGCCTGGTTCTCGGAAAGCAATCCCTGGCCCTGGTACCACCATGCCCGCCGGCAGAACAGGTATACGCCGATCTCAGACGCCCGGATAGTCCTCATGCGGTTCCTGGTCCGAGAGCTGGGCCGAAAGGCGGGCGAGCGACTGCTGGAGATGCTGCTCGCGCAGGCTGATAGTCAGGTCGCCGCGGGTGCGCTCGACGATCCCGCGAGCCAGGTCGGTCTGGCGGCGCAGCCCGTTGGTGATCGCGTCGGGATAATCGAGGGTAACCAGGACGTTGTAGATATCGTCCATGCAGCCCAGTAGCCGCTCGGCTTCGTTCGAGTACCCCTGGCGGAGGATATCCAGGCAGCGCCGGCGCAGCTCGCCGGTGACTTCGGCCAGGCCGTTCAGATAGGTCGCCGATTCCACTTCGAGGTCTTCCGGGGATGGCAGATCCGCGTTGTTGACCAGGGCGTAGGTGATGCTGGCCTCGACAAATTCCTTGAGCGCGTCCTGGGTGTAGCCGGCAAAGAGCAGGTCGGGATACGGTCTCAGCCCGGAGCGGAGTTCTTCGGCGAGGGTTTTGGCCGCGCCGATGTGCTCCAGGGCCAGGGCATGCTCATCGCGGTGGACAGCGCGGATGGCGTGCGCGGCGTGGCGGGTGAGAATGCGCGCCTGGGCCAGAGCCTGATCGCGGGCAGCCGTGCGCGCGTCAAAATCCAGGCGGATTTTTTCGGTGATTGCGTCTAAATTTTGCATACTTTCTAACTGTGATCGGTGGGTCCGGGTGGATGCACTGGGCGAAAAAGCTCATCCGCCAGGCCGGTTTCCCCGGGGATATGGATTTCCCCAAAGGCTGCCTCATAGCGGGCGAGATTTTCGCCCAGTGCACGATAAAACAGCTTGGCCCCCACCGGTGACATCAACAGGCGCGCAACTACCCGGGCGATGCTATCCCCGGGGAGCAGGCGGGCGAAATCGAGCACCAGCTCCGCCGGGGTATGCGAGATGCGCGCCAGGTTGGCATAGACGGGTTCCATCTCCGGGGGGGTCTCCAACGGAGGGAAAGGGGGTGGAACAGGCCGTTTGGGGGAGTCAGGCATCGAAGCCGCGGCTCAATCGATTGGCTTAGAAGGGGATCTCTTCTTCTCCACCGGGTATTGGGGAGAAGGATTCTTCGCCTCCCTGGCTCATGCCGCCTTCGGTCTCCGCGCGGCTGGTGAGGAAACGCACCGTCGCGGCGGAAACTTCGAAGGAAGTGCCAGCCGTGCCATCCTGACGGTTGTAGATCCGTGGATTCCCGGTATTGGGGTCGGCGGTCAGGCGACCTTCGACCAGGACTTTGCTGCCTTTCTTGAGATACTGGTTGCAGGTTTCGGCTAATTTCCCCCAGGCGGAGACCCGGAACCAGATGGTCTCTTTCACTTGCTGGCCACTGTTCGAGGTATACTGCCGGCTGGTTGCTACTGAGAAGCTGGTAACAGCCTGGCCGTTAGGGGTGAACCGCATTTCTGGATCGCGCCCCAGGTTACCTACGATAATGATGGTGTGCCACATAACATCCTCCTGACGTTTCTGGTATCGGTCTTGAAAAGCTCACGTTTGGCACGTTCCACTTGGTAAGACCGATGAAAAGGTTGAAATACAGAACAATTGTACACTAATTGCTCTGGAAAAGCAAGGAGCATCTCCGTTCTATTATGGCTTTCTTAAAGATACTGTTGGCAAACCAAAGGCAAAAGGGATGAACAGGCATGTCTACCACCGGTCGAAAATCTCGACTGGTCAGTCGCTCAGTTTGCCAAGAAGAATTAGCCATTTTAAATTTGGTTCAAAGACCAACTTTTGGGGTGACGGGGTTGGGGACGGTCTCCATTCAGCCAACGGGCTGTACGTTTTAGGTTTGCAGCACAACCTGTAAAAACCGCCTGCAGGTTGCGTTTTCTTTGCCCAATATAACGAGCCACTCGCATTCCATGCCCGCGCACCAGAGACGACAACGAGCCTTCCACACCGCTGCGATGCTGGTGGTAGTCTTTTTTGAAGACTTCTGTTTTTTGGCGCTCTTGGGCCGCTTCAGTCAATTCATAGTAAGCACTAATCCCAATCGTTCGTCCAGCTTTTCCTGTGCAACAACGGGAATGGAATTCACAGGCTCTACAAATTACCGCAGGAAATCGGAAGCTCAGGCTGTTATTGACGGGGATTGGATCCCTGGCAACATATCCCTTCGGACAGGTGACCGTTTTCTGTTCCGCGTCAATTTGGAAACGAGCCCGTGTGATTCCATCCGGCAACAAGTCTTGTGGCGTTCTCACGGTAGAGAGCGGTCCAATCAAATCAATGTGTTTCTTTTGGCTGCCATCTAAATTGGGACCGCTCATATACCCCGCATCTACATACTGTTGGCTCGGCAGACAGCCTCTTTGTTCTAACCGCTCTTGGATTGCAGACAATTCTTCATAATCCGTCCGATTGCTGCTGGTTCCTACTATGTCTGTGATGATGTGTGGGTAGCCTTCGTCCTCTGTTTCAGTCATCTGGATCTTATCCCCCACCCATTCAAAACGACGTTTACGGCTATAGCGAGCCTCCGGGTCGTGTGGGCTTTGGATTTGGGTGTGCCCATCGTAGGTCTTCAAATCCTTATAGACCATTTTCCCCGCTTCTTCTCGAAACTGCTGCGCCCAGACGGTTTTCAAAACCTGCACTTCAGGCAGGTTCTGTACTTCCGCTGGTGCGCTTCCTTTTTCAAGTCGTCCGAGTAACCAGTGTCCATTATCTCCAATTTGCTCTTCATATTCTTGCCATTCTTTTTCGCTGTACCTCTGCCGTACAAATCGTTCTCCATATTTCTCTTCCCAATCCGGCGGGATGACTGCCTTGCTCCACTTTCGATCCGTATCCACGATCGCTACAATCGCCAGGCGTAAGGTTTCCACCACGCTCTCCAGCCGCGAAAGCCGCCTCACCTTACTGAGCATGGCGATACTATCGGTCCTTTGTTTGCCATGTTCTTTGATTAATCCCATTTTCCGGATTTGTTCCACCAACTTCTCAAATACCCGTCCTTCTGCCTGCCCCTCGATCAATCGATCTCGAAATTCGCTCAACACACTGAAATCAAATCCTTCATACTCCAATTCCAGGTGCAGGGCATACTTCCAATCCAGCCGCATGCGCAGTGAGTTGATCGCTTGCCGATCGGATAACTTCTCCATGTATTGAAACACGGTGATAAATGCCAGGATGACCGGCGATATGCCTGGTTTCCCTTCCACGGAATATAAATCTGCATATTCTTCCTCGGTTATTTGCTCAAATAACCGCTCGCCAATCAATCGATAGACATCATTCTCTTTCAATAATCTCTTCCCGATCCGTTCCGTTTCGGGTGGCATCGACCAGGGTGGTTGTACCTTTAAACACATTTCTGCCTCCAACCTTATCTTACAACCCCCTCTCAGGTTTGCCAACAGTATCTTTAAGAAAGCCATATCCGTCATTTTTGACGGATTGACAAAGGAGAAAAGCTTGATCTAACCAGAGGTAAGGGACCATCTGGCGCAGGTGTTTGCCCTTGCTCAGGAGGGAGCCGGTGGGGTCGGACAGCAGCCAGCCTTAGTGGAAGGTCAGGACGACGCCGATAACTGTTTTCACTGCTCTTTCCTGCTTTTCCGGCCTTGCCGGGAGACTGAGAGCCCGGTAGAATGGAGTTGGTTTGGAGAAGATGATCCTCTATCTTGCATCGAATTCACCGCGGCGGAAGCAGCTCCTGGGGCTGACCGGCTGGGAGTTCCAGGTGGCGCCCGCCGATCTGGATGAGACGCCGCTGGACGGGGAAGCGCCGCGCGAGTATGTGCTCCGTCTGGCGGAGGAAAAGGCGCGCGCCGCGGCACAGCGGCTGGTGGAAGCGGGCCAGGCGCCCGGGCTGGTGCTGGCGGCGGACACGACCGTGGTGGAAGACGGCTGGCGCATTTTGGGAAAGCCGTCCAGCCCGGCGGAAGCGGTGGAAGTGCTGCGCCGGCTGCGCGGGCGGGTCCACGAGGTGGACACGGCCCTGGTGTTGCTGCGCCAGAGCGATGGAGCGCTGTTCAAGGATCTGTGCTCCACCCTGGTGCCGATGCGAGAGTATAGGGAGGACGAAATTCAGGCCTACGTGGACAGCGGCGATCCGCTGGACAAGGCTGGCTCGTATGCGATCCAGCATGCGGGGTTCCACCCGGTCGAGAAGCTGCAGGGTTGTTACGCCAACGTGATGGGCCTGCCGCTCTGCCTCCTGAGCCACCTGCTGAGCCGCGCCGGGGTTGAGCCGGGCAGTCACATCCCCGCGGCATGCCAGGCCGGGCTGGAATACGCCTGCCCGGTCCCCGAGGAAATCCAATGAGCTTTTCTGGGATCAAGCGCATCCTGCCCCTGTGCCTGCTCGCGGTCATCCTGCTCGCCGCATGCGGGCCGCAGTTTGGGCTGGGCGCCGCCCCATACCCCAGCGCGACGCCGTTCCAATTCAACTCCAGTGGGGTGCGCGATCCCGCCGCATTGGAGCAAACCGTGAGCGGTTTCCTCGCCGCCTGGCAAAAGCACGATTACGCGGGAATGTACGCGCTGACCACGGCGGTCACCCGTGACGCTATCCCGCTGGATGAATATCAGCGCCGCTACCAGGCAGCGGAGCGCGAGCTGACCCTGGCGTCGCTGGACGGAGAGGTGTTGGGGATGCTGGCCAGCCAGGCCAGCGCGCAGGTCAACCTGCGCGTCACCTACCACACCAGCATCCTCGGCGACCTGCAGAGCCAGATCCTGATGAAGCTGGTGATGGAAAACGATGCCTGGCGGATCCAGTGGGAGGATGGGCTGATCCACGACCAACTGAAGGGCGGCAACCATTTCTTCCTGGATGTGATTCCTCCCTCGCGGGGGAACATTTACGACCGCAACGGCCATGCCCTGGCAGCCTTCACCGACGCGGTGGCGCTGGGGGTTGTCCCCGGAAAAATCGACCCGCAGAGCGAGCAGACCCTGGTCAGCGAGCTGGCCGGGTTGACCGGCAAAACGCCCGAACAGGTGCGTGCTGCGTACGCGGGCGTCGATCCGAGCTGGTACGTGCCCATCGGCGAGGTCTCAGCCGGCGCGGTCCAGCCGGACCTGGAGCTGTTGAAATCGCTGGAGCCGGGCCTGCAGATGAACACCTTCCGCTCGCGCTACTACGAGGACGGCGCGGCGGCGCACGCGGTGGGCTACGTCCAGCCGATCCCGGCCGAAAAGGCAGACGAGTACCGCGCGAACGGGTATCTGCCTGACGAAATGGTCGGGGCGGCAGGGCTGGAAGAGTGGGGGGAAGCCTACCTGCGCGGGCGGCCCAAAGCCGCGCTGTACGTCGTCAACCCCCAGGGGGAGACGATCACCCGCCTGGCGCAGATGGATGCCCAGCCGGCGGAGTCGATGGTGACCACGCTCGACAAGGAGCTCCAGCTCAAGATCCAGCGCTCGATGGGCAATTACCGCGGGGCGGTGGTGGTGATGGAACTCAACAGCGGGCGAATCCTGGCGATCGCTTCCAACCCGACTTTCGACCCGAACTGGTTCCAACCGGCCAACCGCAACAGCGCCGAGCTCGAGCAGATCTATTCCAACCCGGATAGCCCTCTTTACAACCGGGCTACTCAGGGCCAGTATCCCCTGGGCTCGGTCTTCAAAATCGTCACCATGGCATCCGGTCTGGAAAGCAAGCTGTTCAAACCCAGCTCCGAGTACATCTGCGGGCACGTCTTCACCGAGCTGGACTATCCCCTCTACGACTGGACGTACACCTTTGGGGTGGCGCCAAGCGGGCTGCTGGACCTGCCGGGCGGGTTGATCCGCTCTTGCAACCCGTGGTTCTGGCACATCGGGCTGACCCTCTACCGCGATCCGCAGCACCAGTTTGACGTGACCAAAATGGCGCGCGCCTTCGGCCTGGGAAGCCCGACCGGGCTGGACCAGGTGGCTGAGGCCAGCGGCTCAATCCCTGACCCGGCGAACGAGAACAAGGCAGTCCAGGACGCGATCGGCCAGGGAGATGTTCTGGTGACCCCGCTGCAGGTGGTCGATTTTATCGCCGCGGTGGCCAACGGCGGCACGCTCTACCGCCCGCAGTTGGTCGAAAAGGTCACCCGCCTGGATGGGAGCGCGGCGTATACCTTCAAACCCGAGATCCGCGGCAGGCTACCTGTCTCACCCGAGAACCTGAAGGTGATCCAGGATGCCCTGTATGGCGTGGTCCATTCGGAAAAGCCGCAGGGCACCGCGCACTTCGTGCTGGCGAACCTGGACATCCCCGTCTCAGGAAAAACCGGGACGGCGCAGACCGCGACCGATCCACACGGCTGGTTCGCCGGGTACACGGCAGCGAACCAGCCAGGCAAGAGTGATATCGCCGTGGTGGTCATTTTGGAGAACGCGGGGGAAGGCTCTCTGGTCGCCGCGCCGCTCTTCCGCCGCGTGGTCCAACTCTATTTCTCCGATAACCAGGACCCGGGCGCTTTGATGCCCTGGGAGACCACCTTTTACTCGGTGGCCGCGCCGGAGCCCAACGTCACCCCGAGCGCGGTGCCCACGCTGGTCGGTACGCCGGTCCCGGCGGGGGTACCCACCTCCACCACCACTCCCTGAACACGATGGAGACCCCCAGAGGCCTGGTCACCCGCTGCCAATCCGGTTTTTACACCGTCCTGCCGGATTCCGGCGGCCTGGCGGTGATCTGCAAGCTGCGCGGGCGGCTCAAGCTCGGCCAGACCCAGGGCGACTTCATCGCCATGGGCGACCGGGTGCGCTTCAACCTCCAGCCGGATGGGACGGGGACCATCGAAGAAGTATTTCCCCGCCGGAAGAGCCTGGAGCGCCTAGCGCCCGCCCCCAAAGGCGAGTACCGCCAGGTGCTGATCGCGAACCCGGACCAGGCAATCTTTCTCTTCGCCTGCGCAAATCCCGAGCCGCACCTGCGCATGCTGGACCGTTTTCTGGTCATCGCCGAGAAGCAGGGGCTGCCTGCGCTGGTGGTGGCCAACAAGGTGGACCTGGTGGGGATGGAGCGCGCTCGTGAGATCTTTGGGCATTACGTTCCCCTGGGGTACCCGGTGCTGTATACCTCGGTCAGGGAACGGCGCGGGCTGGATGACCTGCGCGCGGCCCTGGTTGGCAAAATCTCCGCCTTCAGCGGGCCCTCCGGGGTGGGGAAATCAAGCCTGCTGAACGCGATCCAGCCCGGCCTGGGGCTCGCGGTCCGCGAGACGAGCGAGGCCAGCCGGCGCGGGCGGCACACCACCGTGGTCCGCGAGCTGTTCCCGCTGGAGGAAGGCGGGTTCGTAGCCGACACGCCGGGGATCAGGTCGCTGGCGCTGTGGGATACCCAACCCGAGGAACTGGACGGGTATTTTCCGGAGCTGCGCTCGCGGGTGGCAGCCTGCCAGTTCAACGACTGCACCCACCGCGATGAGCCGGGCTGCGCGGTGCGCCAGGCCGTCGAGGAGGGCGCGATCCACCCGGAGCGTTACCGGTCTTACCTGCGGTTGCGGTACGGGGAGGAAGAGGGGTAGGTTGGCCCTCCCGGTCGACCAGGGCATGGTAGGGGCAGACCCGGGTGTCTGCCTACCGGCCGCAGAACGGGTCGACACGCAGGTCGACCCCTACGTTATAATTGGCTGACCAACGTTTACGGAGTCTCAATTTGTCCCGTCGATTTTCCATTCTGATGATCTTCTCCCTGGCCGTTTTCGCGCTGGCGGCCTGCCAGGGGACCGCGCCAGTCGGGAATACGCCGACCCCAGCGGTCAAAGCGACTGAAGCCGTACCGCCCCAACCCACCCTGACCCCCACCGCTGCCCCCAGGACCCTCGTGGTCTGCCTGGGAGCCGAGCCCGATTCGCTGTACCTGTACCGCAGCGCGACCGCGGCGACCTGGAGCGTGCTGGAAGCGATTTACGATGGTCCGATCGACCTGCGCAATTACACGCCGCAGGCGGTGATCGTGCAAAAGATTCCCAGCCTCAAAGATGGCGACGCTGCCCTGGCGCCGGTGGGGGTAAAGGCCGGGGACGAGGTGGTCGATGCGGACGGCAACCTGGCGGAGTTGGGCGAGGGGACGCGGGTGTACCCGAGTGGGTGCAATTCCACCGACTGCGCGGTCACCTACGACGGCCAGAGCGAGCTGCTGATGGACCAGCTCAAGGTCTCCTTTAAGCTGCTCGACGGGCTGACCTGGTCGGACGGGGCGCCGCTGACGGCGGCCGATTCGGTCTATTCGTTCCAGGTCGCCGCCGATCCGGAAACACCGGTGGACAAATATAAGATCGACCGGACCGCCTCTTACAAGGCGATCGACAACAACACGGTGGAATGGGTGGGCAAGCCCGGTTTCCTGGACCCGGGGTACCAGTCGAACCTGTGGATCCCCCTGCCGCAGCACGCCTACGGCAAAATTCCCGCGGCGCAGCTTGGGACCGGGGACGACGCGGCGTTGAAACCCCTGGGGTGGGGGCCGTACGTGATTACAGAATGGGTCAAGGGCGACCACATCTCCCTGCGCAAGAACCCGGCCTACTTCCGCGCCAAAGAGGGTCTGCCCCGCTTCGATAACCTGGTCTTTCGCTTCCTGGAAAGCAACGGGGACGCCAACCTGAGCGCTCTCCAGGCCGGCGTCTGCGACGTGCTCGACCAGAACACCAGCCTGGAAGGCCAGGTCCAGCGCATTAACGAGATGGTCGCGGCCAAACAGATCCAGCCTGCCTTCGCGCTCAGTCCGGACTGGGAACACCTCGATTTTGGAATCCGGCCGGCTGCGTACGACTCGCCGGCCCCCGGCGCGACTCTGCGCCCGAACTGGTTTGGCGATCCACGCACTCGCCAGGCGGTGGCGCAGTGCATCAACCGCGATAAGATCTCCAAAAAATATTTTCCCACCCAGGCCGGGATCCCGAACACATATCTCCCGCCGGGCCACCCGCTCCTCGATCCGAACGTCAAGAAGTACGCCTTCGACCAGAATGCGGGGCGCGCCTTGCTGGACCAGGCCGGGTGGAAAGACCAGGACGGCAACGCGGCAACCCCGCGCACGGCCCAGGGGATCCAGGGCGTACAGGATGGGACTCCCTTCGTGATCGACTACTGGACCACGGAGGCCCCACTGCGCAAGGAGATCAGCGCATTTATCGCTTCGACCCTGGCGGAGTGCGGCATCCAGGTCAACGTGAAGTACTACAGCCCGGCGGATCTGTTCGCGGCCGGTCCGCAGGGGCCGGTGTTCGGGCGAGCTTTCGACCTGGTGCAGTTCTCCTGGAACAGCGCTGCGGTTCCGCCCTGCTCGCTCTACCTGAGCAGCAGCATCCCCACCGCGGCGAATAAATGGATCGGGGCAAACGTGATCGGATACGCCAACCCGGAGTTTGACCAGGCCTGCATCCCGGCGCTGCGCGCCCTACCCGGGACCGGCGGGTATGCGCAGAGCCAGTACAAGGCCGAGGAGATCTTCGCCAACGACCTGCCGGTCCTCCCGCTCTACCAGATGGTCTGGGTGGGAGCGGCGCGGACGGATTTCTGCGGGTACACGCTCGACCCAACCACCCGCTCGGGGCTGTGGAACCTGGAAGCCTTCGACATGGGGCCGGGATGTAAAAAATAAGCGACCCATACGATATAATAGGGAAACGCGGAATTAGAGGAGAGCAGTGTCAGATTTTTCCAACCAACCTTTGCTCGAGGTGCGCAACCTCAAGACCTATTTCTTCACCGATGACGGTGTGGTGAAAGCCGTCGATGGGGTGGATTTTGCGATCAGGCCCGGCGAGGTATTGGGGCTGGTCGGTGAATCGGGCTGCGGAAAGAGCGTGACCTCATTCTCCATCCTGCGCCTGGTGGGTATACCGGGGAAGATCGTGGACGGACAGATCTTCTTCGAGGGACAGGATCTGCTCAGGCTGAAGGAAGACGAGATGGTCAAGATGCGCGGAAACCGCATCTCGATGATCTTCCAGCAGCCGCAATCCAGCCTGAACCCGGTCTACAAAGTAGGCGACCAGGTCGCCGAAGTCCTCCAGGTCCACCAGAACGTAAAAAAGGAAGAAGCCTGGGAACGGGCCGTCGAGCTGCTCCGCCTGGTGGGGATCCCCGACCCGGCCAGAAAAGCGCACGCCTATCCACACGAGATGTCGGGAGGGCAGGCGCAACGGGTGATGATCGCCATGGCCCTGGCGCTGAACCCCCAGCTGCTCATCGCCGACGAGCCAACCACCGCGCTGGACGTGACCATCCAGGCTCAAATCCTGGGCCTGATGCGCGACCTGCGCGAGCGGATGGGCACGGCGGTGATCCTGATCACCCACGACCTGGGGGTCATCGCCGAGATGGCCGACCGGGTGGCGGTGATGTACGCGGGGCGGATCGTGGAGGAGACCGACGCCGCATCCCTGTTCGACGACCCGCTGCACCCCTATACGCAGGGCCTGATCGGCTCCATCCCGATCCTGGGGGAAGTGCGCGAGAAGCTGGATGTGATCCCAGGGTCGGTGCCCAACCTGATCAACCTTCCGCCTGGCTGCCGTTTTGCTCCTCGCTGCCGGGCCAGGATCCAGTATAACTGTACAGTATGCACGGAGATCGAGCCGGAGCTGGTCGAGGTGGCCCCCGGGCACACTGTCCGCTGCTGGATCTACGTGGACCACGATGGCCATGGCCCATCGGCGGCACCTGGGAGAATTGGCTGATGACCATCAAGCAGGAAGAGCGTTCAGTGGAAGAGGTCCGGCAATCAGACCATTTTATCCAGGTCAAAAACCTGAAAAAATATTTCCCGGTCCGCGGCGGCGTGCTCCAGCGCATCCAGGCCTGGGTCCAGGCGGTGGATGACTTGTCGTTCACCATCCACCAGGGGGAGACGCTCGGGCTGGTGGGCGAATCAGGCTGCGGCAAGACGACCGTCGGGCGAACCATGCTGCGCCTGACCGAGCCGACCGCTGGGCAGGTCTTGCTGGAGGGAAAAGACGTTTTCACGCTGGAAGGGCGCGAGCTGAAGGCAATGCGGCGGGACATGCAGATCATCTTCCAGGACCCGTATGCTTCGCTCGATCCGCGCATGCCGGTCGGCGATTCGGTCATGGAAGGGCTGAAGATCCATGGGATCGGCACGCCCGCCGAGCGCTACGAGATGGCGATCAGCATGCTCAAAAAAGTGGGGCTGGAAGATTATCACGCCCGGCGCTACCCCCACGAATTCTCGGGCGGGCAGCGGCAGCGGATCGGGATTGCCCGCGCCCTGACGCTGCGCCCGCGATTCATCGTCTGCGACGAGCCGGTTTCCGCGCTGGACGTTTCCATCCAATCCCAGGTTTTGAATATCCTGCGCGACCTGCAGAAAGAGTTTGGACTGACCTACCTGTTTATCGCCCACAACCTGAGCGTGGTCGAGCACATCTCCGACCGGGTGGCGGTGATGTACCTGGGAAAGATGGTCGAGATGGCCAACCGCGACGAGCTGTTCCGCAACCCGCTCCATCCCTACACCCAGGCGCTGATGAGCGCGATCCCGATCGCCGACCCGCGGATGAAGCGCGAGCGAATCATCCTCAAGGGAGATGTCCCCAGCCCGCTGCGGCCGCCTTCGGGTTGCCGCTTCCACCCGCGCTGCCCGGTCGCCATGGATATCTGCGCTCAGATCGAGCCAAAGTTCCAGCAAGTCAGCCCCGGGCACTGGGTGGCGTGCCACCGGGTGGCTTGACTATACATTTTTTGTATGCTAACATGATAATTACTCTGGCGCCAGGAAGCTGATTTCCTGGAGGAGTTTGTTTGTCCCAACCAGGCCACAACACAACAATGTGTCATCCTTCTGGCGAAAAAAGGAGGTGAAGCAAACATCCCGTTTTGGCGAGCATGAGATCAATCTGATTTGTCTAAAATCAACTGTTCTCACCAAGCTGTAACCATTTCACGATACAACAGAGGAGAAAAAATGAAGAGTAAATTGTTCGTTCTACTGAGCCTGTTGGTTCTGGCTGGCATGGTGATGAGCGCCTGCACGACCGCCGCTACACCAACCACGACTCCGCCCACTGAAGCACCTGCAGCGGCGCCCACCGAAGCACCTGCAGTGGTGCCCACCGAGGCACCCGCAGCGCCACCCACCGAAGCCCCCAAGCCGACCGAAGCGCCTAAGTCGACCCGGCTGGGCGGCTGGGTGGATAAGATCGTCTTCTCCGCCGTACCCGATCCGGAACCCGCTGTGGCTCAGATCCAGGCCGGCACGCTGGACATGTACACCGCCACGATCGACAAGGCCGACGTGTTCGAGAAGGTCAAAGCTGACCCGAACCTGTCGTACGCCAATACCTACGGGACCAGCAACCAACTGCTCTTCAATACGGTGCAGTGCACCGACAAGTCGATCCTGAACCCCTTCACCGACGCGAAGATCCGCGAGGCGATGAACTGGGCGGTGGACCGCAACTATGTGGTCCAGGAGATCTTCGGCGGCCTGGCCAAGCCCAAATACAACCCCTTCACCACCGCGTTCCCCGATTACGCTCGCTACGCCGATCTGTTCAGCGCGATCGAGACCAAGTACGCCTACAACTTCGACAAGGCCAAGGCCGTGGTCGATGCCGAAATGCCCACCCTCGGCGCCACCCAGGGCTCGGACGGCAAGTGGCAGTTCCAGGGCAAGCCGGTCACCATCATCGGCCTGATCCGCACCGAGGACAAGCGCAAGGAAATCGGCAACTACTTCGCCAACCAGTTGGAGAAATTGGGCTTCACCGTGGACCGCCAGGAAAAGGTCCGCAAGGAAGCCGCCCCGATCTGGCAGGGCGACCCCGAACCCTGCAAATTCGGATTTTACACCGCCGGCTGGATCTCCCCGCAGATCTACCGCGACGAGGGCCTCAACTTCGTGCAGTACGAGACCGGCGAGCTGCAGGGTCTCCCGCTATTCAACGCCTACAAGCCTTCCAAGGAGCTGCTGGACGTCGCCCACAAGCTGTACACCAACAGCTTCGCCAACATGGACGAGCGCAAGCAACTGTACAAGACCGGGCTTGACCTCTCGATGACCGAATCCTGGTGGGGGGTGTGGGTGAATGACTCGATCTCCTTCGAGGCCTACAGCAACAAGGTCCAGGGGGCG
>Ga0335070_10003696_pt1 | contig 17905 bp, 9 predicted proteins | sample Lox_Sample_13_FD_206722 | JGI IMG/M metagenome (GOLD analysis project Ga0335070, IMG submission 206722) | Soil microbial communities from Loxahatchee National Wildlife Refuge, Florida, United States - Lox_Sample_1.3 | ecosystem: Environmental > Terrestrial > Soil > Wetlands | place: USA: Florida...
GCAATGGCATTTGCCCTGGAGGGAATATTGAGTTCGTAGCCCTGCCCGCGATAACGCAGGTCCAGGCTTCTCTCGTGATGCACCTTGCCCGACCAGCCTTCGGCGCTGAATTCCTTCTGGGCCGAAGCTTCGAGTTTTCGAAATTCTCTTTGTAGCTCGGTGCGAGGCAAATTAGCCGCCCCGCGCCACAAGACAGTTCGAGAAAAATCTTTCACTACGTCGCTCTCAAGGATCCCGATAGCCGAAAGCGCGCCTGGCATTGCTGGAACGATCACGGTCGGAATGGACAATGAATCAGCGAGTTCGCAAGCGTGGAGGCCGCCCGCGCCACCAAAAGCCACCAGCGCGAAGTCCCGCGGATCGTATCCCCGCTCGATCGAGACCACGCGCAGCGCACGCTCCATGTTGGCGTTGACCACACGCACAACTCCGGCTGCAAATTGCTCAAGGGTGAGATGCGGTCCTTGCTCTTTCAACCACGCTTTCGTGATGCGGCGCGTCCGATCGAGATCAAGCGTAAAATCCCCGCCAAGAAAGCGAGTGGGCCGCAGTCTTCCGAGGAGCAGGTTCGCATCGGTGACGGTGGGCTGGGTTCCGCGCCCATAGCAAATCGGGCCAGGATCGGCGCCCGCTGACTCCGGGCCGACACGCAGCAGGCCTCCCGCATCGAAGTGCGCCAGTGAACCGCCTCCCGCCCCAACCGTGTGAATCTCGAGCATGGGTACGCCGACGGGCAAACCGGCCACTTCAGACTGGCTGCCGGTATGGATCGCGCCTTGAATGGCGGCAACGTCGGTGGAGGTGCCACCCATGTCGAATGTCAGAATTTCTTTGAAGCCGCTGCGGGCTGCGCTGGCTGCGGCACCGACTAGCCCGCCGGCGGGCCCAGACAGTACGGTGCGGACGGGTTCGCAGGCGGCTGCTTCGATCGCTGTGATTCCTCCGCTCGATTGCATAACGAAGATGCGAGCCCTGGAACCGGTTGGTCGGGGCGCTGAAGGCCGCCCCAGTTCAGCAATACGCTTCGAGAGCTTCTGCATGTAACTCTGCATCAACGGCTGGAGGTAAGCGTTCACGACGACGGTACTTGTGCGCTCATACTCTCGGAACTCTGGCAAAATCTGGTGCGAAACGGAAAGCGGGATGCCCAACTCGCGCAGCGTACTCGCGACTTGCACCTCGTTCGCGGGATTCGCGAATGAAAAGAGCAAAGAGATTGCGACTGCTTCGGGACGAGCGCGGGACACGGCATCACGCAGGCGCGTTAGCTCACCGGAACCGGGAGCTTTCAGCACGCAACCATTTTCCGCGATGCGCTCCGGCACTCCGAAACGCATGTCGCGCTCTACGAGAGGCGGAATGCGGTCAAAGAAAAAGTCGTAGAGCCTGGGACGTGCCTGACGTCCAATCTCGATCACGTCTTCGAAGCCTTCGGTAGTAACAAGCGCAACCCGCGCACCCTTTCGCTGCAGAAGAGCGTTCGTGCCCACCGTCGTGCCATGAAGCAAAGTTATCCCGCTGTCCGTCCCGATCTTTTTCAGGGCATTAGCTATAGCACGCGACGGATCGTCTGGAGTCGAGAAAACCTTCAGCGTTCTGATTCTCCCGTCTTCAACCCACACGCAGTCGGTGAACGTACCGCCGGTGTCGATGGCAACGCGAAGGTTGAAAGGACGGGCAACGGACATGAACAAAGAAGACTAGCACGTAAGGCTGCGGCTTACAGGCGTGCTGCGCCGCTGCCCGTTCCCAAACCATAACCACTGTCCCGTGCGGTGCTGCCGTATCCTTAAAGAACGATCACAGGGGGCTTGTGAACGGGAAAGCCTGGAAAACGTGGCTCATGCCGGGCGGGATTTTGCTAGCGCTGGTGGCCGCGCTGGTTAATACTCCGATCTTCGCGCAAGTGTCCTCGTCCGTAGGCTTCTACTACTTTGCCGTTTTTGCCGCGGGCCTTTTTCTTTCCTGGCGGTTTCACTCCAGCCGGATCCTTTTCTCGCTCTTAACTCTCCTTCTAGCCCATCGAGCGGTGGATTTCTTTGCCAACGGGCACGCCGGCAGCGGACCCGGGCGCATGGCAGTTTTACTGGTTTCCCTGCTGGTTCCGCTCGACTTCGTTGTCCTCAGCCTAATCCGCGAACGCGGTCTGATCATCGCGGGAATTGCGCCGCGAGCTGCTTTGTTGTTCCTTGAGTCAGTTATTGTGGCTGTAGCTTGCCGACCCGAAAATAGCAAAGTTGCCTCCCATCCATTATCCGCCGCCGGACTTCCAACGTGGCTGCTCGCCCCGTTCGCTGGAGCGTTGGCAGTTTTCGCGTGGCGCTTCCTGCAAACGCGCAGGCCTACGGAACCAGGCCTTGCATGGTCAATGGCTACGGTGTGGCTATGGCTTGAATTCTCTCCTCTGGGAAGAGTGGCCGATGCCTATGTCGCCACTGCGGCACTGATTTTGGGCGCATCGCTGATCGAAACTTCCTACGTCCTCGCCTACCACGACGAACTCACCGGCATACGCGGAAGGCGGGCATTCAACGATGCACTGCTATCGCTTGACCAACAGTACGCCATCGCCATCGTCGACATCGATCACTTCAAGAAGTTCAACGACACATACGGCCACGACACCGGCGATCAGGTTCTCTGCATGGTTGCCTCCCGCCTATCGAGAGTGAGCGGCGGCGGCCAGGCTTTCCGCTGTGGCGGAGAAGAGTTTGCCATCATCTTCCGGGGCATTTCTGCGAGAGACGCTCTCGATCATTTGGAGGTCCTGCGTCTGACCATTGAGCGCTCGCAATTTAGAATGCGCGGCCTCGAACGGCGGACGGTGTCCCGCTCGGGCGAAGCGGATCGCAGAAAACCGTCGCGGAAGAAGACAACGACAATCACCACTCTGCCTGATGGCCACCTGTCCGTAACGGTCAGCATCGGCGTAGCCGAGCCGAGCACGCGCAATCGGCATCCGGAGCAGGTGATTCAAGCCGCCGACCAGGCGTTGTATCGGGCCAAGGAAAGAGGCCGCAATCGCGTCGAGTTTGCCTCGACCGCTGCGTTGCGGCTGGAGAAAGTACGCCGCGCGAAAGCCTCGCGGTCGTAAATTTTGCACGAGATCCCTTCGCGCGAGCGAGTGCGACTACCACTCGCGCAGGTGAATCACGAAGAGTCCGAGGGTCGCGGCCAGCGGCAATGCGAGTCCCGCCCGCAAGCTTCCGGTGGATTGGGATGTTATGCCGACAAGCCAGGGAATAACTGCAGGGCCTATGGACGCAAGCGAGAACATGATTGCGCCGATGCTTCGTGCTGTCACGCCGAAATGCTGCGACAGACGCGCCACAGTAATCGGATACAAAGTGGCATAGCTTAAGCCCGTGATCAGGGCACCAATGATCACGCCGGGGAGTGCGGAAGACCAAAGCATCAGGGCGATTCCGGCCGCTCCTGCTCCGAAACCCGCACGCAGAACGCGATGCTCGGGCACGAGCGAAAGAAATAAAGTTCCAACTCCACGTCCGAATGTTAATGCAGCCCAGAAGAACGCGGGGACAAGAGAGGCGATTTCGGCGCCGCGGGGACCCAGTCGTGACACATAAGAGCCGATCCATCCGCCCACAGCCGTTTCGGCTCCGGGATAAAGAAAGAAGACGGCGGCAAACAGCCAAATCGTGGGTAAGGCGAGGATCTCATGCCAGGGGGGAAGGCTAGCTTTGGAAGTCTCTGCCGGAGGAAACCTCAGCCCCCACATTCCGCCCGCCAGAAGCACAAGAAACAAGGCAACTGAACCCAGAAAGAATGGCAACGCATGATGCGGCAGGGCCCAGACAACCAGCGAGCAAAGCACCGCGCCGCATCCCCAAAAGAAATTCAACAGGCTCACCGCGCCGCTGCGCGATGCCCCGCCAATCTCGGCAATGAGCAGATTGTCGGTGGGGACAATCAGCCCGAGTCCGACTCCATACACGGCGACCGACGCCATCCCCAGCCCGGCCCCACCCATATAGAGCGTTGCCGTCCCGCAGGCCATCAACAGCAGACCGAGCAGGAACGCGGGACGAAACCCAAGCCGCGATAGCAGAACTCCGGATACCTGCACTCCGACGAGCGACGCGAGGAACTGGACAAGGAAAAGATTCCCGGCCCGCGTGTCATTCAACGACCAACGCTCAATCAGGATAGGGAGCATGGGACCCAGCAGCGTCGTCAGGATTCCGGTCGGCAGGAACGCCAGCTGAGCAGCCACGATCAGCCGTTTGTTCGGCGAGACCTGCTGATGATCGAGAGAAGTGTTCGCCATCGGGTCGCGATTTCAGTAGAAAACTGAAACTCAGGATAATGCATGTAGAGTGCGGGACTCGGAATGGAGATGAAAAATAAATGCAGAAATGAAAGGTCGCATCTGGCGTGCTGTAGTAGCCGTAACAAGCATCATCGGCTAAGCGGTCGTCAGGACAGAAGTCGGTAATTCAGCCCTTCCGGTTACCTGAGGCGGGTGGGACATCCCCAGCTGCGTGGTAGACTGTAAGCAAACCCGCTTGCGGAGAGATGGCCGAGAGGCTGAAGGCGGCGGTTTGCTAAACCGTTATACGGGCTAAAACCTGTATCGAGGGTTCGAATCCCTCTCTCTCCGCCAGATCCCTGCGATTCCAACCACTTGATATTCGTATTCACCTGCATAGACCATTGAAAGCCTGTCGCAAAGCTCTTTTTAGGACCTCCTGTAGTTGTTCGGAGGCCGTTCGGCGGGTCTGCGTATACAAGAGTGTTGCAGAATTCGTCGCTCGGAGTCTCGCGCTGTGTCTTCTATGGAAAACGTAGGCGGCAGCCCAGCCTGTTCTGCAAATGAGCAAAATGGTGACGAAATTGCGATACTGAAAAGCTCTAGATAGAACTGTTTTCGGCGCCGAGTCGACGTTACGGGCCGGTACTGCTCCGAGGTCGGGGGACAGGGGGTCACGGTGCGGCAGCAGCTCCAAGGTGCGATATGCGGCCGAAAATGATGGGACATTCGCCGGCCCAACCTCATTGTTTATGGAGCATGCGCGGAACCAAGCGCGCTATTCACGATTGCTTCCGCCTCGCTCAGAATCAAGCGTAGGTGCCCTTCGCTCTTGAAACTTTCACCATATATCTTGTAAATATTCTCCGTGCCCGAGGGCCGCGCCGCAAACCACCCATTCTTTGCTGTGACCTTCAGGCCCCCGATTGGAGCTTGATTGCCAGGGGCCTTCGTCAGCTTCGCTGTGATAGGCTCGCCGGCCAGGTTCGATTCTTTGATCGCATCCGGCGAAAGTTGCTGCAACTTCGCTTTCTGTTCAGGCGAGGCCGGCGCATCGATGCGCCTGTAATAAGGGGTGCCGAATTCTTTCGTCAGCTCCTGATAATGCTCGCCGGGATCTTTGCCAGTGCGTGCAGTGATCTCCGCCGCGAGCAGCACCATGATCAAACCGTCTTTGTCCGTTGCCCACGCAGTCCCATCGTGACGAAGGAAGCTTGCTCCTGCGCTTTCTTCTCCGCCGAAACATAACGAACCATCGACAAGTCCGGGCACAAACCACTTGAAACCGACTGGTACCTCGGACAAGCGGCGCCCAAGCTTACTGACGACCCGATCGATCATGCTGCTGCTGACCAGCGTCTTTCCCACGATGACATCATGCCGCCACTGTGGCCGGTGGGTAAGCAAATATTGGATCGCTACCGCGAGGTAATGGTTGGGATTCATCAGGCCGGCAACCGGGCTGACGATTCCGTGCCGGTCCGCGTCGGTGTCGTTTCCGAAAGCGAGTTGAAACTGATCTTTCAATCCAACCAGCCGGGCCATAGCGTAAGGACTTGAACAGTCCATGCGGATTTTGCCGTCGTGATCGACTGTCATGAATGAGAAAGTTGGATCGATTTTCTTATTGACGACGTCGACATCCAGTCCATAGATCGAATTGATCGGCTCCCAGTAGGGGAGGGACGCTCCGCCCAAGGGATCGACTCCGAGCTTCACGTGCGCGTCGCGGATCGCGTCCATATCCAACACGTTCTTGAGGTCGCGAACGAACGGCAGAACGAAGTCTTCCTGATGCGAGGTCGCTGCCCGGATCGCCTTCTCGAAAAGAACGCGTTTCACGTCTTTGTTTCCGCTGCGCAACAAATCATTGGCGCGATTTTGCACCCACCCGGTGACCTCCGTATCGGCGGGCCCTCCATTAGGCGGGTTGTACTTAAATCCACCGTCCTCCGGCGGATTGTGCGACGGGGTAATTATGATGCCGTCGGCGAGGTGCCCTTTCCTACTGCGGTTGTAAGCGAGAATGGCGTGCGAGATAACCGGAGTTGGGGTCACGCCATCATTTTCCTGAATGATGGTCTCGACCCCGTTCGCCGCCAGCACCTCGAGGGCGGTTTGCTGCGCGGCCTCTGAAACTGCATGAGTGTCCTTGCCCATATACAAGGGACCGTCGATTCCCTCTCCTTTGCGGTATTCGCAAATCGACTGAGTAATCGCCAGAATGTGCGCCTCGTTAAATGTGCCGAGAAACGCAGAGCCGCGATGTCCGCTGGTGCCGAAGGCGACCAGTTGATTGCGGTCGCTTACGTCTGGCTGGCGCTCGTAATAATCACGCCGCAAGCGCTCGAGGTCGATCAACAGTTCTTTTGGTGCGGGCTTTCCCGCGAGAGGGGAAATTGCCGCAGCTTCTGCTACTGATTGTCTTCCTTGAGTATCGGGCATAATCTCGCCTTCCGGATTTCGGTTGCCTATTCGTGAATGGTGCGATCACCAGAGAACTTCCCCGAGTTGGCAATGTTCAGGATGGCCTTTTGCGGCCACTCGGCACGACTTGCATATAGCTCACCCAGCCGATCCTGCGCCTGAACATAAGAGGTGAAGTCCGCCAGTTGCATATAGTGATCGCCGCTCGTGAGCGGTGCGTCGCGAATTGGAGTAAACGTACCCGGCTCGCAGCGGCTAAAGTAATCGGGAAAATCCGCCAACGAGACATTATATTCAGTGCAGGAATCCCAAGGGCCTTTAAAGGGGCTTCTCGAGAGTGTTCTTTGACGTTCTCGGCTGCGCAGTGGACTTGCGCATCAGCTTAGTCAGTGTGTCGACCTCATTGGATCACATGCCTGGCGGGCTTCTCTCACCGCGGGTTGTGATTCTTCTCACTGCGAATCATGACATTAGTCCTCAAGATTCGAGGAGAGGGTTGTGCCTCGCCGGTGGAACCACGTTCTCTCCCCGGAACAGGGGGTGGATGAATTCGCCTCTCGCGCACGACCCGGAATTCCCGCGAGGGAGGACTCCCTTATGTCGCAGGACACACTCACGGTCACCGACAACCGCACTGGCCAAACCTACGTCCTCCCGATCGAACACGGAACCATCCGCGCAACTGATCTGCACAAGATCACTACCGGCAACGAGGAGAACGGTCTCACCATTTACGACCCAGCGCTCCGCAACACTGCTTGCTGCCGCAGTTCGATCAGCTTCGTCGATCATGGTATCCATCATTATCGTGGCTATCCTATCGAACTTCTGGCTGACAACTGCAGTTTTCTCGACGTGGCTTATTTGCTCCTGTTCGGTGAACTCCCCCACGAAGCGGAACGGGAAAATTGGGTTTCCGAAATCACGCACCACACCATGTTGCACGAGACCAGCAAGAGCTTCATGGAGGGCTTCCTGCGCAGCGCCCACCCCATGGGCATGCTGGTCAGCACGCTGGCTGCATTCTCAACCATCTATCCCGAAGCCCGCGATGTGCACGATCCCGAAAACCGTCTTCTGCAGATCAAACGCATTGTGGCAAAAGTGCCATCGATTGCGGCGATGTCTTACCGGCACAGTCTCGGCTATCCCTACGTTTATCCGGATAACGATCTGAGTTACACCGAGAACTTCATGAACATGCTGTGGAAGATGGTTGAGCCCAAGTACCTGGCAAACATGGTGCTGGCCCACGCCTTCGACGTGCTGTTCATTCTCCACGCGGATGACGGGCAGAATTGCAGCGCCGCCACGGTTCGATGTGTCGGGAGCGCGGAAACGGATCCCTACCTAGCGACGGCCGCCGCTGCCGCGGCTCTCGCAGGGCCGCTTCATGGCGGCATGACTGAAGACCTCGTCCGGATGCTGAATGCCATCCGTTCTCCGGAAAAGGTGCCCGCCTTCATCAAAGACGTCAAGGAAGGCCGCAGGAAGCTCGTGGGTTTTGGGGACACCGGGCCCGTGGACAGTGACCCGCGCACGAAAATCATCAGGCGGACGGTGGAGCAAGTGTTCGATGTCACGGGCAAGAACCGCAGGCTTGAGGCTGCGCTTGAACTGGAACGCATCGCCCGAGAGGACGACTTCTTCGTCACGCGTCGGTTATATCCGAGCGTCGATTTCTATACGGCGATCATTTACCAGGCGATGGGCTTCCGCCCGGAGATGGTCACCGTGTTGCAGGCCGTCCCGCGCACAGTTGGATGGCTCGCCCATTGGCAGGAAATGTTAACCGATCCGGAACAGAAGATCGCGCAGCCCGCGCAGGTCTATACCGGGCGCGGGGAGCGTGAACTGCCGCCGCTCGAACCGCATCCGGTCGGGGTTTCCGAAGAAGCCACGTTTTCATGTTGAAGAGCCGTACGTCAAGTTGTGTGTCCTGGATTCAAGTTGCAGAAGGGGGAACAAAGAGTATGAGTCTTAGCCAGCTAGCCCGATCATTGAAGGAGTCGGCTACCCTGAAGCTGAACGAAACGGCGGCCCTGCTCCGCGACAAGGGAGAACCCGTTATTCATTTAGGTGGAGGCGAGCCCAAAAGTAAAACTCCGATCGATGCGGTCATCAACTGCTCCTCGGTTCTCAACACTGGGGAGATCCGTTACACCCCGCCCGATGGCATCGGCGCTCTCAAGAAAGCAATCGTTCGCTACACCGAAGAGCATTACCAAAAGCTCGTTTCGGCGCAGAACATCATCGCATCCGGCGGCGCTAAGCAGGCGCTGATGGTACTGCTGCACGCAATTCTCGACCCGAAAGAGGAGGTCATTTTCCCTGCGCCGTATTGGGTGAGTTATCCCGAGATGATCAAGCTGGCTGGTGGCGTGCCCGTGCCCATCACTGCAGAAGACGGTACTTTCTGCCCCACAGTTAAAGAGATCACCGACGCTGTCGGCTCCTATACCAAGGCCATCATCCTTAATAGCCCTAACAATCCTTCCGGCGCGATGTACTCGGAGGATTTTATCCGCGAGATGGTCGAGTTCTGCGAGAAGAAGAGCCTCTATCTCATCATGGACGACATTTACAACCGACTGGTCTTCGACGGCAAGAACGCGCCCATCTGCTACGAATTCGCCAAAGCGCCAATTGAAGAGTCGAAGCTGGTAGTCATTAACGGCGTTTCGAAATCCTACGCCATGACCGGTTTCCGCATCGGCTGGGCAGTTGGAAATAAGCAACTCATCGAAGCGATGGCGACCATTCAGTCGCAGCAGACCTCTGGGCCCGCTTCTCCATCGCAATGGGCGGCAGTTGGAGCGCTGAACGGCGTGCAGTCTTGTGTACAAAGCCTGCGGGTTACGCTTGAGAACAACCGCAACATCATGATGGATCGCCTCAGGGCCTTTGCGGGCGTCAAAATAACAAAGCCCGATGGCACCTTTTATTGCTTCCCCGATTTCAGTGCCTACGAGAAAGATTCGCAAAAGCTCTCCCGGTTCCTGCTCGACAAAGTTCGCGTAGTCACGGTGCCAGGGAAGGAATTCGGCTTCGAGGGCCATCTCCGTCTCAGCTATTGCGGCGCTATTCGTGACATCACAGAAGGTCTCGATCGAATCAAGTGGGCTCTGGATCCGAACTCCGCCAATGAACTCTTTCTCGGCGAGCGCAAGCTGGTCAGGGAGTGGCTATGAACATTTATCTTGACGTTCAATCCCCCGCAGCCAAGGAAGCCGGCAAACTCGCCAGCGCCTATGGCCTCGAAAACCACGGACTCGTAAATCTGCGGCGCATCTATTGGAATCTGCCGACTCCCGCGCTGTACGAGGAGAGCATCTTCCGTTCCGAGGGATACATCTCGCACTTGGGCCCGCTGGTCGTTAATACGGGCAAGCATACGGCGCGCGCCGCTGCCGACAAGTTCGTCGTCCACGAGCACTCCACCGAAGACAAGATCTGGTGGGGCCAATACAACCGGCCGTTTACGGGCGAGAGTTTCAGCGCGCTACTCACCCGGCTTCAGGGTTATTTGCAAGGCCGCGATGTCTTCGTTCAGGATTGCTTCGCCGGCGCCGATCCCGAGCATAGTCTTCCCGTTCGCATCATCACGCAAAAAGCGTGGCACAGCCTGTTTGCCCGCACCATGTTTTTGAAAGTGCGTAATCAGGACGGCCTGCGACGCCACGTCCCGGAATTCACCGTGATCGCGGCGCCCGGCTTCCAGGCATCGCCCATGGTGGATGGCACCCGCACCGAGACCTTCATCATTATTAATTTCCGCGAGCGCCTCGCCATTATCGGTGGCACAAGCTATGCCGGCGAAATAAAAAAGACCATCTTCACTGTGCTGAATTTCCTGCTGCCATTGCAGGGTATCCTGTCGATGCACTGCTCCGCCAATGTCGGCACCGATGGGGACGTTGCCATCTTCTTCGGGCTCTCGGGGACCGGTAAGACAACGCTCTCCGCAGACCCCAAGCGCTATCTCATTGGCGATGACGAGCACGGCTGGAGCGACGCTGGCGTCTTCAACTTCGAAGATGGTTGCTATGCCAAGGTAATCCGCCTTTCGCCCGAAGCCGAGCCGCAGATTTACGAATGCACCAGACGCTTTGGCACAGTGCTGGAGAATGTCACCTTCGACAACGTCTCCCGCCATCTCGACCTGAACGATTACTCAGTGACTGAGAACACGCGCGCGGCGTATCCGCTGTCGTATATCAAAAATCATTTGCCCGAGAAGCATGCGGGCCATCCTAAGAATGTGGTCTTCCTCACCTGCGATGCTTCGGGTGTCATGCCGCCAATCGCACGGTTGACGCCCGACCAGGCCATCTACCATTTCATCTCGGGCTACACCAGCAAGATTGCCGGGACTGAAATCGGCTTGGGCGTCGAGCCGGAAATCACGTTCAGCGCCTGTTTCGGTGGGCCATTCATGGTGCATAATCCTCTGTCCTACGCAGAACTGCTGAAGAAGAAAATCCAAAAACACGATGCCACCGTCTGGCTCGTAAACACTGGCTGGACAGGTGGACCTTTCGGAGTCGGCAAGCGCATCAGCATTCATCACACACGCGCTTTGCTGAATGCCGCGCTCAGCGGTTCATTGCTGCGCGTGCGCTACAAGAAAGATCCTGTGTTCGGATTCGAAGTTCCGGAGCAATGCGAAGGCGTCGCCCCACAAATTCTCGACCCAGCCAGCACATGGCCAAGCCGCGAAGAATATTTCCAGAAGTACGATGCACTGGCAGCTCGCTTCATCGAGAATTTCAAGCTGATGATGTCGGAATGCCCGGAGCACATTCTTGAAGCGGGGCCCAAGCGCCTCACGACCATGACCTTGGCATAGAGGCACGGCAATTGGGCGTGCTATGAGGCGTTGGTGTCAGTGTCGCGTCCTCGACCTGCTCTCCCAGGGATAGGCCGTCGCCAGAGATGTTCTCACTCTGGGCGCGGCATTTCACAGACTCGAGAGAGCAGTCTTGGAATCGTACTTAGTGCGAATCTCTAAACCGTTCAATTAACGGGCAGGACGCAAACGGCACTCGCGGCGGTGGAGAGCCCACCGCCGCGAGTGGAGTTTGATTTATCGGGTTTCGCATAACTCAGTTCCGCGCCCTACCAATAGAACTTCAGCGCCATCTGCACCTCGCGTGAGCTGTTGCATTGATACCAGATCGTCCCGAAGCCTGGATCGCCGTAGCTCACGCTAGGCGGGCAGAACTGCGGATGATTGAAGGCATTGAAGGCCTCCAGCCTATACTCCAGCCGCATCCCCTCGCGGATCGATGCCATGCCAAATTCTTTGAAGACGGACAGGTCAGCATTGTCCGCGCCCGGATCGCGTGCCTTTCCTAACATGCGCGGCGCGGTTCCCAGCGTATATTGCGCCGGCTGCGCAAGAAAGTCGCTGCCGTCGGAACTTGTGAAGTAATGCAGCCTCCATTCCGAGTCTTTTCCTCCTTGGCGATGAGGCGTGCCAATGAGGTTCGGCCTCTGCACCCCGTAGGTGGGAAGGCTCTGGGATTCGTACAGCGCGGGTTGAATTGGCCGGCCACTGTTGAAGCGCCAGATACCGTTCGTCCGCCAGCCACCTACCACCGCATTCATGACCGAGTTCATCCCGCCACCGATCCACTTCCCGCGCCCGAAGGGCAGTTCGTACGTGTAGCTGATCTGCAAAACGTGCGGGATATCGAAGCTGGAAAGGCTGCGTTCGAGCCAAGGTTTATTCGGGTCTTGCAAGCTGTCGAAGCTGCCCAGCCAGTTATTGTTTGTGCTGGTCAGCGAAGCATCATCGATCGACTTCGAATACGTATAAGTCGCCAGGAACTCCAGTCCGTGCGAGAATCGTTTCTCCGCCCGGACTTGCAGCGCGTTGTAGATGGCATTTGCAATTGGCGGCTCGTCTCCAGAAATTCCCCACGTAAACTGCGGATATGGCAACGCCAACTGCAGTTTCTGAATCTGGCTATAAAACAATGGGTTGTTGGGATCGCTGATGAGTTGCGTCGCATTGGACAGCATTGGATCGATGAACGGGTTATCCACAAAATTCAGCAGATCTTCGATCTGGGCGTGCGAGTAGCTCTCAACTTCCGGTCCCAGGTGATTCAGATTGCCGGCGTCAGCGAAATAGAGATGCGTTCCTTTCTTGCCAATGTAGTTCGCATCCACGACGACGTTGCCCTTGAATTCATGTTGCAGCCCGAAGCTCCAGCTTTGCTCGTTAGGGACCTTCTTGCTGACGCTGCGAATCGGCCCATAAGCAAAATATCCGACGTCGTTCAAGAGGCCGAGGCTGCTACCTGGCGGCATAAGTGGTCCATTCGGATAGGGATTGCTCATCCTGGCCGCCGGCGTCGCGCCATCGCCCTCGAACGAGGGCATCATGTTGGTCACCTCGTCGAAGCCCTGTTGCCCAACGCCCGACGTTCCAGCCACAGCGCCTCTCCATGCGGAGAAGTAAATACCATATCCGCCTCGAATGACGACATCATGAGGTGCTCGATAAGCAAATCCGATGCGCGGCTGCCAGTTGTTGTAGCTCGGTGAATACGAATACCGGTCGCTCGGACTGGCGAACTTCTCCCCGCCAAGAAGATGCTTGCCGTATAGCGTGATCGGCGATTCCGCATTGGGGTCCAGCCAGTTAAGTTCGTTGCGCCGCTCCGTGCGAGGCATCACTATCTCATAGCGAATTCCGAGATTGAGAGTGAGCCGGTCGGTCTTCTTCCAATTGTCCTGGATAAAGCCCGCGACTTCAAAGTTCTGCGACGCTACCGAATTCGGAATCTCGTACTGGGCGCAGCAGTCATTCGGTTGTGCTCCGACCAGGAAGCTCGCCATGCCGTCGCCACCGATCGGAAGGCACGTCTCGTCGTCTCCAGGCGTGCAGTTCTTGTCGTAGTTCGACGTCCCGGTCTGGTCGAAGTAGAAGGTCCCGCCCGGCGCATAGTTCGGCTGCGTGTAATTCAGCCGGTGCATTCGTCCCTCTGCCCCGAATTTGAACTCGTGCGTCCCCCGCACCCAACTGAAAACGCCCATCAGATGATGCGTTTCCTGGCCTAGCCGCGCATAGCTCCAGGGATTGCCGCCGATGCTATAAGACTGCCCCTCCGCGGCAGGATATCCGCCACCAATGCTCACGGCAGGGAACCAGTCATAGCCCGAGAGCTTCATATAGCTCGGCTCGCCGATTGAATCTACGGCTGAAAAGTCCTTTGGGAATGCTCCGGCCTCTCCGGGATAGAAAGACCGCCCACGAGCCAACCCATAAGAAACGTTGAGCAGCTTGGTGGGGCTGAAGTTGTGGACAAAATTCAGAGCGAGCATGTGGGCTGCGCCCGTGATCGGGCCGCTGGAACACGGGTCGGCATAATTTCCGAAGCAATTAAACGTCTCCCCGAAATCCGCATCGTGCGAATATTTTCCGCTGATCATCGTGACGTCGCTGAAGCGATGATCAATCTTCAGGTCCCATTTGTTGCTGTGTGAGCGGTTCGCGCCAGCATCGACGCGATTGTAATAGGGGCTGTAGTCTCCGCTTCCCACGCTGACGTTCGGCTCGGGAAAATACGCCATCAGCTTCTGCGCCACGGGATCGATCAGGTTGCCGATCTGGTTTGGCAGCCGATAGGGAGCGCCCGCTGGATCATTGGCTAGCACCTCATTGCCGGGATGATTGTCGTCAACCGTGCTGGTGTAGGTGGCGAGGTTATTGTACGGAATAGGCACTAGCTTTCTGGCGGCGCCGAGCGCGCTGTCATAGTAGCCAGAGTACGGATCCCAGAGTTGACCGCTCGCTTCCGAACAGTTCCCGGATTCGTCGAATGAACCGCCGGCATAGCCACACACTTCCCCGAAATCTCCCTGCTTCTCGAGATCGCTCGGAACCCCATAAAATGTCGGTCCGACACCATCCGTATAGCGCGTGCCTTCGTAGTCGAAGAAGAAAAATGTCTTGTTCTTGAAGATCGGGCCGCCAATCGTCCCGCCGAAATTATTGTGGCGAAGGGGAGCAATCGGTATTCCCTGGTTGTTCGAGAACCAATTGTTGGCGGCGAGTTTGTAGTGTCGCAGAAACTCATAGGCGCTCCCGTGATAGGTATTAGATCCGGAGCGAGTGATCATATTAATGACGGTCGCGCCGGTGAAACCAAACTCGGCGCTGAAGTTCGTCTCTTCCACCTTGAATTCTTCGACGGCATCAACGGACGGAGTGTACGTATCCACTCGAATGCCGCTGTTCTGTTCGTAGTTCGTGGTTGTCACGCCATCCATCAGGATGTCGGCGGTGGCATTGCGCGTGCCGTTTGCAACGAAGTTATTGGCAGTGCAGCCCTTGCACCCACCATCGACCTCCGTTACGCCCGGGGCGAGGAATGCCAGGCTCCAAAGGCCGCGGTCCAGCGAGGGAAGGTCATTGATAAATTTCCGGTCTACAACTTGCCCGGTGGTCGCGTCTTCGGTCGCGAGAACCGGTGCTGCCGCTGTGACCACGAGCTTCTCCTGGGTGCCGAGCAGTTGCAGCGCGAAATCGGCGCCGACGTTCTGGTTGACATCGATGTTGATTCCGCTCTTGTCCTGCTCCTTAAACCCAGTCGCAACCACCATCAGATTGTAAACACCCGGCGGCACGGAGCGAAAAAGATAGCGGCCCGTGGCATCGGTCTTGGCCTTATAGGTGAAGCCCTTATTCGCGTCCGTTAAGATGACCTCGGCGCCGGCCACCATCGCCCCGCTCGGATCGCTAACGACGCCCGTAACCGATCCCGCATAGAGTTGCGCGTTCGCCGGCAAAGCAAGGCACAACACGGCTACGAACAAACATAGAAGCAAAAGCGGCATCCAAATCCGCGCTACGGTTTTCGATCCATCGCGCACCGCCGAGGAAGTATGAAATAAGTCGCTATAAGTCATGGCAGTTCTCCTGGGGTATCCTTCAATCCTTTTCTCTCGTTTCCCGCTCACACGCGAAGAAGACGAGGCACAGCCTTAAGGCAGGGGCGCTTCCACTTCCTCAAGCACCCAATGCTCGGGCGACTCCAGATGGCAGTCGTACCCATAGAACCGCTTGTTGAACACATGCTGGAAAAGGCAGGCCCGCTGTCCTTTCATGATGGGATTGCCTTCCACCGGTTGAAAGTCTCCATCCGGCGCATCGGAGGCGAACACCTTCACCTGCCACTCGCCTTCCGGATCGTCCGTGTACCGATGTGGATAGATCTCCGTCGCCATGTAATACACGCCTTTCTGGCCTTTCGGGCCGGGCGCATTCTTCAGATAGAGCAGCGTCGGCGCGGCCACCGTTTTGTCCGTCTTCAGCAGCAGCTTCTCTGGCGCTTTATCGAGATCGAAAACAGAAGCAGCGCTCTTGCTGATGATCTCGAAGTGATCCTTGTCATTTCCGCGATAGAAGGTCAGATAGAATCGGCCACTGCGCGGATCGCGAAACAGGTTCGGATTCTGATTCCGTTGGTCCGGAACGCCCGCCACCAGCACCTTTTCCTCTTTCAGGTGAATTCCGTCGCGCGAACTGGCCAGCACAATGTGACTGCTCGGCGTGTCGTACTCACGCGTAATCGCAAAATAGAGGAGTTCTTTGTGTTTCGGATCCGCCTTCGCCAGCACCGATGGCCAGCGCGCGTTCGTCCACAGCGGATTCTGGTCGTACTTCGTCCAGTTCACCAGGTCATTGCTGCGCGCGAGTCCGATGCCTTCGCCCTCATTCAGCCCATACCACCCCCAATAGCGAAATCCCCCGCGCTTCATCTCCAGCACAGACATCGTGTGCGGAAACTCGTTCTTTTCCCATTTCTGGGCATCGGGCAGCACGTGCCGCGGCGTGGTGAGCTTGAGATACGAGAGCGGTTTGGCTTGATCCTGCTGAGCTACCGCAACGCCTGCGGCAAACAATGCACACAATAAACAAACAATAAAAATGCGAAGACTACGAACAGCCGACTCCGGGTTCAACATGCTTTCTCCTCATACCTACGTTTGTTTCTTATTTCTGTTCCTTCAATGCCTCGTCGATCGTGCGCCACATCGAGCCCTCCGATGGATCGTAGGGCACCATGTCAATCGCAAATTCCCAATAGAAGCCTCCGCCCACCCAGTTCGTAACGTTCGGGTGAACCGCATAGGTTCGGCGAATCAAATCTTTTACCGGTGCGTAATCGGTTGGCTTTCTGTCCGACCAGCCAAATTCGGAAAAACCTAACTTTGCATTCGGAAAAATTGCCGCCAGCTTGCCAAAAACGTCCTGCCAGTCGGGCCGGTGGCCGCCGCAATCGAGTTCGTAGTAACTCACCAGTAAGTAGTCCAGGCCCGTCTTCATATGCGCCGGAATGTTCTTCTCGACCCACCTGAACATCTCGTTGTCGCGATGAAAAATATGCCAGCCGCAGGGCGTGTTGTAGTAGAGCGTCAGCTCCGTCACTTTTCCTTGCGACTTGAGGTGGTCGTAGGCCTCGGTCATCTTGGTGACGACGTCTTCCTGCGAGGTTGTTTTCACCGTCGCCTTGAGCGAGCACCTCTCCGTCGATCCGTAAAGCCATTCGCCGTTGATCTCGTTGCCGACCTCCCAGATGTCGACAACATTTCCCAGCGCGGCGACATAGTCTTTGAAGCGCGCCAGGTGCTCCGCCGGCGTGAAGCACTTCATGTAGAACGAATCGACGGGCTGCGCGAGCACATAGCCGGTGCCCCGAATCTGAGTTGTCGCGTCAAGGTACGAACTCGCCGAGACTGGGCCCTTCATGTCGCCGGGCGGATAGACAATCCGCGCAGTCGGCGTCACCGACAAATGCCGCAGAGACGTAAGCAGCTTCGCGAGATAGTCCGCGTTCCGGATGTCGTTGCTGTCATCGACCGTCACGCCGTGAATCGGTGCAGGGACAGGACGGGACTGCGCAAAACTCACGAGACTCGAGCAGGCAAGCAGCACGGCGCCGATCCGAGAAAGAACTCGCGTTGGTCTGCCAGCTCTCATCGTTTTAGCTCCGGCGCGTGCGCGTCTGACTCGGTCCGATTCAAAATCGTGGCGTTGGCGATGATGGGCCGCGCCCAGAAGCCGACGCTCAGCACGCAACCAAACGTCACGTATAAAAAAGAGACTCCGGCGCGCAGACCCGCGACATCGCCGATGCGCCCGATGATCACCGGCACCACCGCTCCACCCATGATTCCCGTGCTCAAAATTCC
>Ga0335070_10003697_pt1 | contig 17898 bp, 15 predicted proteins | sample Lox_Sample_13_FD_206722 | JGI IMG/M metagenome (GOLD analysis project Ga0335070, IMG submission 206722) | Soil microbial communities from Loxahatchee National Wildlife Refuge, Florida, United States - Lox_Sample_1.3 | ecosystem: Environmental > Terrestrial > Soil > Wetlands | place: USA...
CTCGCTCGCGTCCGTGTCGCCGTCTTCTGCCGGTGCTACCGCCTCGACCAGCGGTGTCGGAGCCAAGGGCGTCGCATCGGGAGCCGGTTCCGCCTCCCCGGACGCGCCGAGGGCCGTGCGTACGTAGCCCGGGTCGAAGGTCACTGTGGCAGTTCCGAACTGCTTGAAGAAGCCCGGATCGGGGTTGACCACCGCCACCTCCCGCGCGAGGGCGTCGCGCGTATCTGCCGGCTCGACCAGGGCGTAGCCGCGCTCGCCCGCCAGGAGGCGCAGCACGGTCATCTCGTAGTCCTCGTTCGTGTCGAAGCCAAGGCTCTTGCGGTGGGTCCGGTACGGGATCAGGCGCTCGTACAGCTCGGCGACCTCCACCGGTCCGTGCACCCGCGCCGGATCGAGCTGGGCGAGGTTCCGGATGAGCTGGTGGAACAGCCGGTCCAGTTCGTCGGTAGCAGGCGAGGCAGGTGAATTAGACACTCGCGCCACGTTAGATTCGCTCCAAGCCCTTGTCAACCAATCCTCTACCGAGCCGGGGAACGCCATGCGCCGGATCGTCGTCGCCACCGCCCTCGCCGCGCTCGTCGCGGCGCCGCTGCACGCGCAGTCGCTGCTCTACCGGTCGCCGGACTGGAGCGGCACGTGGGTCGCCGACCCCGGCGTGCTGCAGTTCAACTTCATCCATCGCTTCTACGTGGCGCCGTCGCCTTCGCGGGCGTTCGTGAACTTCCCCACGTTCACGTTCGCAACCGGGGTGGCACACAACGTCGGTGTGGGCTTCCGCTTCGCGACGCGGTCCATTCCCGACACCACCTCGAGCACCAACGAGTCGGAGTTGTTCGCCCGCTGGCGCTTCTGGGGCGCGAGCGAGGGCAGCGACGGGTTCGCCGCCTCCATCAGCCCGGCGTACAACTTCCGCGCGAAGAGCTTCGATGCCGAGCTGGCGGCCGACTACAGCGCGGGGCCGATCACGGTGCTCGGCGCAGTGCGCGAGCTGACGAAGGCGTTCGGCGGCACCGCCCAGACCGCGCTCGCGGGCGGCGTGGTGCTACGGCTCAACCCCTACGTGGCGCTCTCGGGTGATTACGCGAAGACGCTCTCCGGCGACACGACAGCCGCCTGGGGCTTCAGTGTCCAGATTCTCATCCCCGGCTCGCCGCACTCCTTCGCGCTCGAGATGAGCAACGTCGCCAGCAACACCTATCAGGGCAGCTCGCGGGGGATCAAGCTCGGGCCGGTGCAGCACATGTATGGGTTCGAGTTCACGATCCCCATGCACCTGAGCCGCTTCGGCGCGCTGTTCCGCGGCGGCGCCGGCCCGGCGCTGGGCGCGAGCGGTGCGGCCGCGGCGGAGGTCGTGGTCCAGGCGCTCAAGTACTCGAGCGACACGGTGCGCATCGCGGCCGGTCAGATCGTCCGGTGGATCAACCGCGACCCGCTCGACCACACCATCACGTTTGACGTCGAAGGGCCGACCTCCGGGTCGCTGCCGGCGAAGGGGAGCTACGGGGTGAAGTTCGACCGCCCGGGCACCTACCCGTACCACTGCACGCCGCATCCGTTCATGACGGGGGTCGTGATCGTGAAGTGAGTGCCGGGCTGGTCGCGGCTCAGTCCAGGTCCGCGTCGGGATCGAAGTCGGAGTACTTGCCCTTGGCCCGCTCGCCCGCGAGCCAGACGGCGAAGCCGGACGGGACGAGGCCGGCGGACTGCCGCTGCCGCGCGGCCGCCGTGGTCGCGAGGTGGTTCGCGTACTCGTTCTTGGCGTGGCCCGCGTGGCCGCGCACCCACTTCCACTCGACGTCGTGCCGCTCGGCCGCCGCGACGAGGGCCTGCCACAGCTCCAGGTTCTCGACGGCGCCGACTTTGCGACGCCAGCCGCGCGCGCGCCAGTCGGGCACCCACTCCCTCATTCCCTGCACCAGGTAGTTGGAGTCGGACACGAAGCGCACGTCGAGTCGACGGCCCTTGGCGCTCAACAGCTCGAGCGCGGCGATGGCCGAACGCAGCGCCATGCGGTTGTTGGTGGTGTCGGGTTCGGCGACGAAGTAGTCGCGGCGCTCGATCTCGCCCGAGGCGGCACGGACCTCGACCAGTCCGCCCGCGCCACCCGGCGTCGGCGGCTCCATCCCGTTGCCGAGGCACGCCTCGTCGGCGTGGACGACCACGCGGCGCCGCGGCGGGACGTCGGCCAAGAGGCTAGCGGTGCACGATGATGGGGACGGCGGCGGCGCGCAGGAGCTTCTCGGCGTGGGAGCCGAACGCCCACGAGTGCCTGCGGCCGCCGTGCGCGCCGACGATCAGGAGATCGGCGCCGCGCTCGGCGAGGAATGCCGTGAGACTGCGCGTCACGTCGCCCGCCAGGCAGTGCGTCTGGGTGGCGACCCCGTGCTCCGAGAGGAAGGCGGCGGCCTTCGCCAGAAGGGCGTCACCGGCCGCGGCGTCGTCGCTGACGTGCACCACCGTGAGAGGGATCCCCAGCGCCTCGGCGTAGCGTGCCGCCAGCTCGAGCGCGTGCGCGCTGGTCTCGCCGCCGTCGAGCGCGACGACCGGCCGCTCGCACGCCGACGGTCGTTCGCCCGCCACCAGCACGGGCTTCGGGCAGCGCTTGATGATGCGGACGGTGACCGAGCCGAGGGTCCCCGGCTCACCGTGCAGCTCGCCCCGGCGCCCGACGACCAGGGCCTCCGCCCGGTCGGTGAGTCGGATCAACTCCTCGTCGGCGAGGCCGACCGCGTGCACCTGCTCGGACGGGAGCCCGGCCTGCGCCACCCGGGCCGTCGCGATCTCGAGGATCCTGGCGGCGCGCTCCTCCATCGCCTGGCGCAGCTCGACCGCGATCGGCGCCGCGGGAAGCCCCTCGGTCCACAGCGGGCCTGTGGTCTCGTACAGCGGCGCCTCGAGGAGGCGGATGTCGGTGATGGCGGCGAGAACGATCGTGGTCTTGAAGCGCCGCGCCAGGCCGAGGGCGGCCTCGAGCGCGGCGTCGGCTCCAGGGGAGCCGTCGAGCCCGACGAGGAGTCGGGTGAACATGCTGGGCCCCCCTTAGGCCTCCGGGCGCATCACGGCGTCAACCGTCCCAGGGGGGCTCCGCCTCACCGCGGTCATCGATCTGCTGGCCGTGCCGCACGTGACGGTCGAGGCAGGTGGGGCAGTAGTACAGTCCCTCGAGGTGATCGTCTGCAACGAGGTTCGCCGTCGCACCGCAGTACACGCACGCGGCGCTCTCGGTGACCTCGGCCTTGTCGGTCGGTTTCATGGCGTCCTCCCACACGTTCAACACCTTCCCAAACATACTGCGCGGGCAGGGGTCAGCGCACCTCCGTCCGACTTCGGCGCACTGCTCAGGTGGGCGCGCTCCCCGCGCGGACCGTGATCCTGCCGGGGTCTCCCGTCGAGACGGTCCCTATGATGGCCGCCGCCAACGACTTATGCGATGTGAGCGCATGGGTCAGCTGGGCAGCGCTTGCCGGGCTCACCGCCAAGAGAAGGCCGCCGGAGGTCTGCGCATCGGCGAGGATCAGGCGCTCCACTTCGTCCAGAGCGGGATCGAACGCCGTCGTCCGGCTCGCCGCGTCCAGATTGCGCCGCGTTCCACCGGCGATGTGGCCTTCCTCCGCCAGCCGCCGCACGCCGGTCAAGCGCGGCACCGCGCCGGCCCAGATCTCGGCGGAGACGCCGCTCGCGGCCAGCATCGCGCCGAGGTGGCCGAGCAGGCCGAAGCCGCTGACGTCCGTCGCGCCGCGGACGCCCGCCTCGCGCGCAGCGTCCGCAGCGCGGTCGTTCAGCGTCGTCATCGCGGCGGTCGCCGCCGCCACGGCATCGGCGCCCGCGGCCCCTTTCTTGATCGCGGTCGCCACGATCCCCGTGCCGATGGGCTTGGTGAGGACCAGGCGGTCACCCGCGCGCGCCCCGGCGTTGGTGGTCACCCGGTCCGGGTGCACCTCGCCCACGACTACCAGCCCGTACTTGGGCTCTGGATCGTCGATCGAATGACCGCCCAGGATGGTGGCACCGGCGCGGGCCGCCGTCTCCGCGCCGCCCCGCAGCACCTCGCCGAGGAGGTCGAGCGGCAGCTTCTCGCGCGGCCAGCCCACGAGGTTGAGGCACCAGAGGGGCCGCCCGCCCATCGCGTACACGTCCGACAGGGCGTTGGCCGCGGCGATCTGCCCGAAGGTGTACGCATCGTCCACGATCGGCGTGAAGAAGTCGGTCGTGAGAACGAGCGCGCGCTCGGCGGACAGGCGGATGACAGCCGCGTCGTCACGGCCACTCGCATCCACCAGCACCGCCGGGTCGCTCCCCGGGGGAATGAAGCGCAGGACCTGCGCCAGCTCAGCCGGGCCGAGTTTGCAGGCTCAACCCGCGCCGTGGGAGTAGCTGGTGAGCCGGATGCGGTCGCGGGGATTCATCGGCTGGTCGGCCATGCGTCACCTCGGGTGAGGTGTGAAGCTGGATGCGCCTTACTGCCGACTGCGCAACTTGGCGTCTGGCAACTGTTCTTCAGGCATACTCGCGCGCGATCAGCCACCCGCGCAGGGAGACGAGCGTACGCTCCTCGGCGTACGGCCCTCCGCCGACGGTTCCCTTCTGGGTCTGCATCTTCGCGAGCCGCGGGGCCGCCAGCGCGACGGCTTCCTTGGCCTGCGGGAGCGGCACCGCCACGAGCGAGTCCACCGCGTGCACGATGTCGAGGTTGCGCCACGAGCCGTCGGGCTTCTGGTTCAGCGCCAGATGCTCCGCCAGGATGGGGAGCTGCCCGCGGAACGGCGGCGGCGCCCACGCGATCGCGGCCAGCGCGCCCACCGTGAGAGTCGGCGCCCAGAGCCCGCCCCAGGAGTCCCACATCTTCGGCAGCGCGAGCAGGCTCCCGACATGGCGCCGCACCAGGGTCCGCTCCTCCTGTCCGGCGCGAAGCACCGAGCGGAGCGCGAAGCACGAGGCGAGGAACCGCGCGCCCTGATCCGAAGTCACCGTGGCGCCGGTGGGCAGCGTGAGCCGGCGGATCGAGCGGCCGGACGAGCGATACGAGAAGAACCCGCCGATCGCGTGCTCGCAGAGCTTCAGCTCGTGCCGCCGCGGCGTGCAGCCCTCGGCATACGCCCCGTCTTTCTCCTGACGGGCCAGGATCCAGCCCACGCTCCGGTGCACGGCGTGCGCGTCGGGCGGCGCGCCCAGGTCCATCATCTCCCAGGCGAGCCACGCGGTCGCCACGAGGTCGCCGGCGACGCTGCCGTCGCCGCGGGGCCGCGCGCGGCGCTCGCGCATCAGCACCTCGGCGAGGCGCGGGTCGTCGGGGCGCGAGGTGCCGAGCAGTCGCCGGGCGACGACCCCCTGCCGGGTGTCGCGGCCGGCGAAGTAGGCTCCCGCCCGTTCGATGGCGAGATGGACCGGATTCATGGGTCAGAAAGCTACGGGGGCGGTCAAGAGAGGCGCCAAGCGCACACCAGTCCGGCCAGGAGGTACTTCAGCAGGGACGCCACGAACGCCCTGGTCTCGCCGCCCGCTGGAGTCCCCGCCAGCCGGCGCCGGAGCCACCGGTCGCCGGCCGGGAGCGCGCCGAGCAGGAGGAACAGGATCGCCCAGCCGCCGTGCCCCAGCGACCCGAACCAGAGGGCCGCCACGAGCGTCAGCACGAGAGCCTCGAAGGTGGCGCCGGGCCAGGCGGCGCGCACCCGGGCGCCCCACGGTTCCGCGGCGCCCGTGCCCGACGCTCCGGCCCCCGATCTCCACCGGCCCGTGAGCAGCGCCGCGGCGTTGAACACGATCGCCACGAGGACGAAGGCCTCGACGATGGTCGTGAGGCTCACGGTGCCCGCCCCCCGGGCCCACGCAGCGCGCGCCCCGGGCGCTCGCCGGTGAGGTGGCCGTCGTCGAGAGTGAAGCTGCCGTTCACGAGCACGTAGCGGATGCCCACCGACGGCTCGTGGGGGTTCTGGAAGGTGGCCCGGTCCGCGACGGTCGCGGGATCGAACACGGTGATGTCGGCGAAGGCCCCTTCGCGCAGGACGCCGCGGTCCCGGAGGCCCATCCGCTCCGCGGCCACGCCCGTCATCTTGTGGACGGCGGCCTCGAGCGTGAGCGCGTGCTCCTCGCGCACATAGCGTCCGAGGATGCGGGGAAAGGTCCCGTAGGCGCGCGGGTGCACGACCCGCATCTGGAGCGGCCCGTCGGGGGCCACGGCGCCGAAGTCCATTCCGACGCCAACCCAGGGGGCGGCGACGGCCGCGCGCACGTCGGCCTCGCTCATGGTGAAGTAGGCCGCACCGGTCCTCGCATGGTCGGCGACGAGGATGTCGAACAGCACGTCGTACGGGTCCTTGTGCTCCTCGCGGGCGATGTCGGTGATGCGGCGGCCCTCGAAACGCCGTAGCGTCGAGTCGAGCACGCCCAGCACCACCACGCCCGAGAGCCCGCCCGCGTTGCGCCCTGGCCGGTCGCGGCCGCCCATCTCGCGCCGGAGCCTCGCGCGGATCGCCGGGTCCTGCAGCCGCCGGACCAGCGAGTCGTCGCCGCCCGCGTGCGCCCACGCCGGGATGGAGGAGGAGAGGCCCGTCGCCGAGGCCGTGTACGGGTAGCTGTTCGCCCCCACCCGCTGCCCTGCGCGGCGCAGCCGCTCGAACCGCGCGAGGATCAGCGGCATCCGGCCCCAGTTCGGCCGGCCTGCCAGCTTCAAGTGCCAGACCTCGACGTTCAACGCTGCCTCTCGGCCGATCCGGAACGCCTCCGACAGCGCGTCGTCGATGCGCGCGCCTTCGTTCCGGATGTGGGTCGCGTAGAGCCCGCCGTACCTCCCGGCGACCCGCGCCAGCGCGATCAATTCGTCCGTCCGCGCGTAGGAGGCCGGGGTGTAGACCAGCGCGGACGAAACGCCGAGCGCCCCCTGACGCATAGCGGTGTCGACCAGCGCCTCCATCTGCGCCAGCTCGGCGGGGCTCGGCGCGCGATCCGCGTCGCCGAGGACGTACCGACGCACCTGGGTGGCGCCGACGAAGGTGGCGATGTTGAGCGGCGTGCCGGAGCGCTCGAGGCGGCGGAAGTAGCCGTCGAGGTCGCGCCAATCGACCGTCAGGCCCCACGCGGCGTACTGCGCGCTGTCGCCGTGCAGCGTGGTCGCGTTGACGGGCGCCACGGAGGTGCCCTCGCCGGTGATCTCGGTGGTCACGCCCTGGGTCACCTTGCTGACGCCGCGCGGGTCGACGAGGATCGTCGCCTCCGAGTGTCCCAGCATGTCGATGAACCCGGGGGCGACGACGAGGCCGGCGGCGTCCACGGTGCGCCGTGCCGTGCGCCCGGCGAGGTCGCCGATCGCGACGATCCGGTCCCCATTCACGGCGACGTCGGCGCGGCGGCGTGGCCCTCCGGTGCCGTCCACGACCGTCCCGCCGAGGAAGAGCAGGTCGTAGTCTGGGTCGGTGCGGTGGAGCCGGCGCGGCGCGGGCGCGAACGACAGAACTGCGAGGAGGGACGCGGTGCAGGCGGCCAGCGGAACGCGCATCAACTCGCCTTGGCGAGGACCGCCTGGAGCGCGGCCCTGACCCAGACCCGCACCTCGGGGAGCGTGGGCCGCAGCCGCACCTCTCCGGGCGCCGCGGCGAGGCGCGCCGCGAGGGTGTCGGGATCCTGGATCGCGAGCGCGGCGACGCTGGTCACCCCGAGGGCGGCCAGGCGGCGCGCATTGCCGGTGCCGATGCCGCGGAGGGTGACCAGGCGTGCGACCTCAATCCAGCGGCGCGCTTCGTCCACGCCGACGCCCGCCTCGGTCGCGACCACGCTGGCCGGCATGCTCGCGAGCCGGAACGGAGACTCTCCCGCCTGCAGGAGCCGGAAGGCCGCGGACGCCGGCACGCCCGGCAGCTCCACGAGCGACGGCGTGGTGCTGCTGATCGTGTAGCGCTCCATGCCGGACAGCACCAGCACGGCGAACCCGACGCCCAGAATGGCGGTCATCACCTTGCGTCCGACCCGAACGGGCCGGTTGAGCGTGCGCTCCGGGGTCGAGATGCCGAAGCACGCGAGCAGGTGGAACACCGACCAGCACTCGAGCGCGAAGACCGGGAACCCGACGAAGCCGAGGAGCGGCATCTCGAACAGCTTCAGCCCCTCCAGGCCGGGCACGGTGTAGATCCAGCGGCTGCGGGCGAACGAGTTGTACAGCTCCCACAGCAGGCCGATGGCGGCGCCTCCCACCAGCAGCCGCACGATCCGCCCGGCGTCGCCGCGCTCCAGGTCGGCGATGAGCGACCAGCGCGGCTCGCGCCGGTACAACGCCGGCTCGGCGAGGAGCGTGGTGGCGCCCCAGACCAGGGGGAAGAAGTAGCGCGGCCAGGCCAGCGGGAGGACGAGGAAGACCAGACCGGCCAGTCCGGTCAGGCGGAGCCCCGCCGGCGTGACGCGCATCGGCACCGTGCGGACGGTCCGAACGACGCCCCACGTCTCGAGTGCCCTCGCCGCGAGGAAGATCGCCGGGAGCACGGTCGCGAAGGCGAGCGAGATGCCCAGCCACCGCTCGAGTCGCCCGGCGGGCACGTTGACGTAGTACCAGTCGGCCAGACGCCAGTTGAGCAACTCGAAGAAGAACCAGAACACGGCCGACCAGGCGAAGACCGAGAGCGCGTGCACCGGGTGAGAGGTGAACGGGTCCGCGTCCTCGCGCCGGGCCACCAGCGCCGCCATCAACACGATCGTCGGATACCAGGCGGCGTGATAGAGCCAGGTGGCGGCGGGCTCGACGCCGCGCAGCGCGAGCCCGATGCCGAGCCCGAGGAACGCGGCGGCGCCCGCGGCGACGTACGGGGCCTGGCGGGCGGTCATCGAACGGCCGGCCGCGTCGGACCGGCGCTGTGAGCGGGCATACGGTCAACCTACGAAGCGTGGCGGGGGTCGCAAGAGCGGACTACGTTTCGCGCGATGGACCGTCTCGCCTCGCTTCCACCTCCGGGGAACTACAGGCACGGCACTTTCCTGTGGGAAGGGATCATCAACGGTCCCGTGCGCTCGCGCCGGCTCGGCGTGAGCCTCGGGCTGAACCTCATTCCTCTCCATTCCAAGCTCTGCACGTTCGACTGCCCCTACTGCGAGTGCGGGCGCAACACCGCGAAGGCGCCCGGCTCTCGCTGGCCCTCGCCCGATCTGGTCGCTGATGCGCTGCGCAAGACCCTGGAGCACATGGACACGCCGCCCGACTACGTGACGTTCGCGGGGAACGGCGAGCCGACGATGCACCCGCGGTTCCCGCAGGTGGTGGACCGGGTGCTCGAGGTGCGGGACCGGCTCGCCCCGGGTAGCCGCGTGTGCGTGATGTCGAACGGCCTCTCCGCCGGCAGGCCCGCGATCCGCGCCGCGCTGAATCGCCTGGACGAGCGGCTGATGAAGCTCGATCCCGGACCCGTGCTCGAGGTCAGCGGCGTGCAGTACGACCGGGCGCGCGTGGTCGAGGACCTGCGCGGCCTGGTGGACGTGACGGTCCAGGCGTTGGTGGTGGAGGGGCCCGGCTACAGCGGCGCATCGGATGACGCGGTCGAGGAATGGCTGCAGGCGCTGGTGCGCCTGCAGCCGAAAGCGGTCCAAGTCTACTCGCTCGCCCGGCCGCCCGCGGATCCGCGGGTGACCGGCGTCGCGCGCACCCGGCTGGAGGCGATCGCCGAGCGCGCGCGAGCCGTGATCAACGGAACGGTCGAGGTCTTCTAGCGCTTCTTGGCGCGAGACCGCCTGCGCGGCGCGGCCTTGCGCTTCGCGGCCTTCTTCTTGGCCGCCTTCCGCACCGGCTTCTTCGCGGCCTTCCGCTTCGGCGCCTTCTTCGCGGCCTTCTTCCGCTTCGGCGGCGCCTTCTTCACCGCGGGCGCCGGCGCGGGCTTCGGGGCGGCCGGTGCCGGCGGGGGCGGCGGCGTGTACGGCGGCGGTGCCCAAGGCTGCGGCGCCGGCGGCTGCGGTGGCATCGACGACGGGGGCTCCCAGCCCCCGATCCCGGTCATGTCAGCGAACATCGTGCGCATCCTCCCGGCTGTTCAAGGCGTTTGCCGCTGGTTGAAGCGGGCCTTATACATTGCGTGCGAACCTGCACTTCGCAAGCCGCCCGAGCCAATCCGCGAGGTCTGCCGTGTCGCTGCGCTCCGTGCTCCGCCGAACTCTGTGTCCGGCCCTCGTTTCCACCATCGCGGCTCCGCAGGCGCTCCCCGCCCAGGGCACCGTCCCCGCGCCAGCCCCCGCCCCCCCCGCCGCGGCCCAGTCACCGTACCAGCCCGCAGTCCTGGATTGGGTCACGGGTCCGCTGGCCCTGAGTGGCCCCGCCCGACCGGGCGGATTCGTCGGAGTGGAAGGCCGCAGGGCGGCGGCGTTCGGAACGGAGACCGGTGCGCTGGAAGTCTGGGCGTGGCCGCTGAAGCTGCTCCACGATTTCGGGCTCTCGTTCCAGACGCCCCTGTATGCGGACCCGGTCCGCGGCAGCGACATCGCCCGCTCGGTCGAGATCACGCCGGCGGGCGCGACCATCGTGTACTCCCACCCGGCGTTCACGGTGCGGGAGCGGCTGTTCGCCCCGATCGACGAGCCGGCCATAGCGATCGTGCTCGAGGTCGAGGCGGTGCGGCCGATGGAGATCGTCGCCTCGTTCCGGAGCGACCTGCAACTGGCGTGGCCCGGCGCTCTCGGCGGCCAGTACATCTTCTGGAACGACGACGAGAAGGCGTTCGTGCTGTCGGAGAGCCGGCGCCAGTTCAACGCGGTCGTGGGGTCGCCGTTCGCCACCAGCGCCACCACCAACCCGGCGCACGCGTTGCCGGACGCGCCCTCCGAGATGCGGATCGCCGTGGGGGACCAGACGCCGGTGGCGATGCCGCGCCCCGGCGAACCGGCGGGACGCCTCGTCAACGTGGTCTCGCGCGGGATCCCCATCGTGATCGTCGGTCAGATCGCGCCGCGCGACACGGTGCTCGCCACCTACCATCGCGTGCTCGCGCGGCTCCCGCAGCTGTACGCGGCGCGGGTCGCGCATGAGGACTCCGTGCTGGCCGGGGCGGCGGGGTTCGGCGACACCGCCGTGGACCGGCGCGCGCGGTGGGCGGAGCTCAACCTCGACGAGGCCCTGGTCTGCAATCCGGACCTTGGCTGCGGCCCCGTCGCCGGCTATGGCGCCGCGGGCCCCGGCTCGTACCGGCCCGGGTTCGGGTGGTTCTTCGGCGGGGACGCGGCGATCAACTCCTTCGCGCTGGCGTCGGCGGGCGCCTTCGCGCTCGCCCGGCAGTACCTGGCCTTCTTCGCGCAGTACCAGCGCGCCGACGGGAAGATCACCCACGAGATATCGCAGAGCGCGGGCCGGTTGCGGTGGTTCGAGGACTACCCGTACGCGTTCTACCACGGCGACACGACGCCGTTCTGGATGCTGGCGATCGGCGAGCTGTTCCGCGCGTCGGGGGACACGTCCTTCGTGCATTCGCTCTGGCCCGCCGTGCAGAAGGCCTACCACTGGTGCGTGGGGACCGTGGGCGACGACGGCCTGATGCAGAACTCCCGCGCGGGGGCGGGCGCCATCGAGGTGGGTGACCTGGGCGCGGGAGTGAAGTCCGACATCTACCTCGCCGCCGTGTGGGTCCTGGCCCTGAACGAGCTGGGCGAGATGGCGGACGCGGTCGGCGACACGGCCGTGGCGGGGGACGCGGGGCGCCGCTTCGCCGCGGCGCGCCGCAGCCTCGAGGAGCGTTTCTGGATGCCGCACGCCGGACGCTTCGCGTTCGCCATTCTCGACGGCGATTCACTCAACGACAACCTCACCGTGTGGCCGGCGACCGCGATGTCGTGGCACTTGTTCGACGAGGAGCGCGGACAGGCGATGGCCGGCGCGCTCGCGCGGGCGACGATCTCTACGGACTGGGGCGGCCGCGCCCTCGCGTCGGAGAGCCGTCTCTACGACCCGCTCCACTACAACAACGGCACCGTGTGGCCGTTCGTGACAGGGTTCCTCGCGCTCGCCGAGTACCGTTACCACAACCCGTACGCAGGCAGCGCGCAGCTCGAGGCGGTGGGGCGCACCTTCGAGCTCGTCGGGCTCGGGCGCAATCCCGAGGTCTTCTCCGGCGCGGCGTTCGAGCCGCTGGAGACCGCGGTGCCGCAGCAGTTCTTCGCTACGTCGATGTACCTGACGCCGCTCATGCGCGGCGCCTTCGGCCTGGAGGCCGATGCGCCGCGTGGGCGGCTCGAGATCGCGCCGCACCTCTTCGACCGGCCGGGCGTGCACGCGGTGCACGGGCTCCGCGTCGGTGCGCGGGTGCTGGACGTCGTCTTCCGCGTCAGCGATACGGCCTTCGTGGCCGAGGTTCGGCCGGTCGCCGGACCGGCGACGCCGCTGACGCTGGCCTTCGCTCCGGCCCTGGAGCCCGGCGCCCGGGTGCGGGACGTGCGCACGCTGGCGGGAGCGGTGACGTACCACACAGCGGAAACCGGGCGTGACGTGCATGTCTCCTTCGACGTTGCGTTGGGGGCGGCACCGGTCCGGGTGGCGGTCCGTCACACCCAGGGCTGGCGGCTCGCGGTGGCGGGCCAGCCCGTCGCGCGGGGCGAGCGGTCCCGGAGCCTCAAGATCGTGGACGCGCGGATGGCGGGTGGCGGCTTGGCGTTGCAGGTGGAGGGGCGCGCCGGACAGCGGTACCTCCTGGAGGTCCACCGGCCCGACGGGACCGTGCGTGTGGAGCCCGTGGCAGTGGCCGCCGGCGCGGGCGACCCGCGCGACGGATATGCGAGTATTTCGCTCCAACTGAGCCCCTGACAGAGGGCCCAAGACGCTTGACAGGCCATCACTTAAACCGCTTCTTAGGCACCACTATGCTCTCCAGGCGGCTGCCCCTCTGGCTGGGTGCGCTGCTCGGTGGTGGGGTATGCCTTGCTCCCGCCGTCGCGGTGGCGCAGCGGCGTGCGGCGCGGGTGGAGGTCACGCCCGCCGAGTACCAAGTGCAAGTCGGTCGCACCCAACCGTTTGTGGCGACGGCGTACGACAACGCCGGCAACCCGATCGCCACGGCGACGTTCGTGTGGACGACGAGCAACGCGCGGGTCGCCACCGTGGACCGGCAGAGCGGGATTGCCACAGGCGTCGGGTCCGGGGTCGCGACCATCACCGCGACCACCGGCACCGGCAGGAACGCCAGGAGCGGAGAGGCGACCCTGCAGGTCGGTGGCGAAGGGGCCGTGCCGCAGCCGCAGGCCGCGGCGCCGTCGCGCACACCGGCTCCCTCGGCCGGGGCGCGGCTCACCGGGCCGGGCTGCGCCGCCGCGGAGCGCGAGCCCGCCGGTGCGGGGCCGGCGATCGGCCTGCAGATCGAGCCGCTGCGGGTGTCCCTGGTCAAAGCTGAGTCCCAGCAGTTGAGCTATCGTCCGGTTCAGGGCAATGGCGCTCCGGCCGAGCACCTGTGTGTGCAGTTCGCCGTGCAGGCGGGCGGTGAGCGGGTGGCCACGGTGGATTCGTTCGGCGTGGTGCTCGCGGGCAACGACACGGGGCACACCGTCGTCCAGGTGACCGTGCCGAACCGCGGCTTCCCGCCGAGGCAGATCACCGTCGAAGTCCGGGGCGACAGCGTGAGGTTCCGCTCCCACGAGTTCGCGATGGTGCCCGGCGCGGTGGACACGCTCCAGCTGGTCGTGCCGGCCCAGGGCAACCGCCCCGTCAACGCGCTCGGTGTCTTCCAGTTCGTCTCGTCCGACACGACGAAGGTGCGGGTCGCCCCCCTCACGCCGATCGTCACGGCGCTCGCGCCGGGGACGGCGCGGATCACCGCGCAGAGCTCGATCTACCCCGACATTCCGGTCACGATCAACGTGCACCGCCGGGTCACGCGGCTCGCGGGCACGCCGCCGGACACGCTCGTCATGCTGGCGATGGGCGCACAGATCAGCCTGAGTGTGCGCGCGCTGGCGGCCGACACGTCGCCGGTCACCGAGGTGCCGATGCACTGGACGATCGGCGACAGCGCCATCGTCCGGTACGACACGGTGACCCACGTGCTGCGCGGCCTCAAGATCGGGGAGACCCAGATCCGGGTGACCGTACCGGTCGCGAACGACACGGTGATCTTCCGGAACTGGCACGCGAAGGTCATCGCCGGCGGCCTGGCCATCTCGCGGCCTGGGGCCAGGGTCGCGCTCGGGGTCGGGGAGCGCATGCCCGTCGAGGTGAAGCTCCTCGATGACCGGCGTCAGCCCATCGAGACCGCCAGGGGCCTGACGTGGACGTCCAGCAACGACTCGGTCGCCCGGGTCGTGGACGGTCAGATCACGGCCCTGTCGATGGGCCGCGCCCGGCTCACCGCGCGCGCGGCGTGGGACTCGACGGTGTCGGCCGACGTCTCCGCGGTCGGCGAGCTGCTCGTCAACGCGCTGCGCGCCGGCCGCTGGGACCTCTACATGCTGGACCGGGGTGCAAGCGGCCAATTCAAAGTGCGCCAGCTGACCCAGGACACGATAGTCAAGACATTGCCGACGTGGTCGCCGACGCTGCTGCAGATCGCGTACGTAGGCTCGGTGAGCGGGAGCTTCAACAGCGACCTGTACCTAGTGGACGTCGACGGGGGCGGGATACGCCAGCTGACACGTGACTCGGCGTCGGTCAAGTCACCCTCGTTCGTGGGCCCCGCCGGAGACCAGATCGTCTTCGAGTCCAGCCGGGGCGGCAAGGCGCAGCTGTCCGTCATCAGGACGGACGGCACGGGCAGGCGCCAGCTGACCAGCGGCGACTTTCCGAACACGCAGCCGAGCGTTTCGCCCGACGGCCGGCAGGTACTGTTCGCGTCGGTGCGCGACCGCACCTATGGCATCTACGTGATGGGTATGGACGGCACGGGCGAGCGCCGGCTCGCCGCGAGCCCGCGCCAGGAGGATTCGCCGGACTGGGCCGCCGACGGACACTCGGTCTACTACCTGCGCGACGACGGCGGTAACCCGCTCTCCAAGCGGGTCTACCGCCAGGACCTGGAGACGGGCGTGGCGACGCCGGTCACGCCGGTCGGCATGTTCGTGCAGGATTACAGCGTGAGCGCGGACGGCGAGACCCTGGCGCTCCTCATCCTGAGCGCGGACGCCAACGGGGTCCAGTCCGCGCGAGTGTCGCTGCTCAACGCGACCACGGGTGTGATGACCCCCGTCACGATCCAGGGCGCCGACCGGGTCGCGGGTCCGGCCCTGCGCCCCGCCACGCCCCAGCACTAGCCTTCAGGCCGCAGACGAATCGGGACGGCCGCCCTTCGGCGGCCGTCTTCGCTTCGGTGCGCCGACGCTTAGATTCCGCGCGATGCTCGCCGTCACCATCCGCTCGCACGGCGGACCCGAGGCTGTGAACGTCGAGGACGTGCCCCGGCCCCGGGTCGAGGCGCCGGACGACGTCGTCGTGTCGCTGAAGGCCGCGGCGATGAACCACCTGGATCTCTTCGTGGTCGGTGGCCTGCCGGGTCTGAAGCCGCCGTTCCCCCACATCCTGGGCGCCGACGGCGCCGGGATCGTCGAGGCGACGGGACCGGCCGTCACCCGGGTGCGTGTGGGGGACCGGGTCCTGCTCGATCCAGGAGTCTCCTGCCGCGGCTGCGAGTTCTGCCTCGCGGGCGAGCACTCGCTGTGCACGACTTACCGCCTGCTCGGTGAGCATCTGCCCGGGACCTTCGCGGAGGCGGTGCGGGTTCCCCAGTGGAACGCGTATCCTCTTCCCGATGGCGTCGCGTGGTCGGACGCGGCCGCCTATCCGCTGGTCCACCTGACCGCCTGGCGGATGCTCGTGACCCGGGCCGCCGTCCGGCCCGGCGAGACCGTGCTCATCTGGGGGATCGGGGGCGGCGTCGCGCTGGCGGCGCTCGGCATCGCGAAACGGCTCGGCGCCGTGGTGGTGGTGACGTCGGGGAGCGAGGCGAAGCTCGCCAGGGCGCGCACGCTCGGCGCGGACCTGGCGCTCAATCACGCGACCGCCGACGTGGCCCGCGAGGTGCGGGCGTTCACCGCGGGCCGCGGCGCACAGGTGGTCGTGGACTCGGTGGGCGAAGCGACGTGGGACAAGAGCCTGCGGGCCCTGGCCCCCGGCGGCCGCCTCGTGACCTGCGGCGCGACGACCGGACCGAAGGTCGTGACGGACGTGCGCCGGATGTTCTGGTACCACCACTCGCTGCTGGGCTCCACGATGGGGAACGCCCGCGAGTTCGCCGAGGTCGTCCGCCTGCTCGCGTCGGGGGCGCTGCGGCCGGTGGTGGACAGCGTGACGCCGCTCAGGGATGCCCGTCGGGCCTTCGAGCGTCTGGCGGCGGGGGACCATTTCGGCAAACTGGTGTTGGAGGTCGCGGCCTGACGCCGCGGGAGAGGCTATGGACGTCTTCGTACGGCTCAAGGACACGCTCGTGCAGATCGGCCGGTTGCTCCCGCCCCTCTTCCTGGCCCTGGTCATTCTCGCCGCCGGCTATCTCGTCGCGCGCATCATTGAACGGATCGTGGACCGGTTCCTGGATCGGGTCCAGTTCGACCGTTCGGCGGAGCGCTGGGGGGTGACCGAGGCGGTGGAACGGACCGGGACGCGCCTCGATCCGGCCCGGGTCGTCGGCAAATTGCTCTTCTGGGGGATCATGCTCGTCATCATCCTCCTCGCCGCGACCGCCCTCGGCCTCCAGAACATCAACGACGTCTTCGCCAACCTCGTCGGCTACGTCCCGAGCATCTTCGCGGCGATCATCGTGATCGTGCTCGGCCTGGTGCTCGGCGAGTTCGTCCGCGCCCTCATCCTGACCTCGGCGGGCGGCGTCGAGGGGGTGCCGATCGTGGCCAAGGTTGCGAAGGCGCTCGTCATCGCGATCGCACTCCTCATGGCGCTCGAGCAGATCGGCCTCGCGGCCGACATCGTGAAGACCGCCTTCGAGCTGGTGCTGGGCGCCGCCGTCCTCGCCGTGGCGCTCGCGTTCGGCCTCGGCAACACCAAGCTGGCGGGTGAGATCACGCGCCGCTGGTACGAAGGCGGGCGCTCGGCCTCGCGGGTCCGCACCCACGCGAAGGAGGGCGCACCCAAAGACGTGGAGAAGGGACCGCAGGACGCCGTCCAGCGCGAGCTGGCCATCGGAGAAACGCCGGTGTCCGAGGGCCCGGAGCAGGACCCCTGAAGGTCGAATTCCGGCGCCCCGGACCCCCATTCGAAACGCGATGAGCGTCATCGTGCAGCGCGCGCTTCCCGACGTCCGCGACGGCCTGAAGCCCGTGCACCGGCGCATCCTGTACGCGATGAACGAGCTGGGGCTGCTGCCCAACCGGCCGTACAAGAAGAGCGCGACCGTCGTGGGTGACGTGCTCGGCAAGTACCATCCGCATGGCGACAGCGCTGTCTACGACTCGCTGGTCCGCATGGTCCAGGAGTTCTCGCTGCGGTATCCGCTGGTGGACGGGCAGGGGAACTTCGGCTCGGTGGATGGCGATCCTGCGGCGGCGTACCGGTACACCGAGGCGCGGCTCACGCGGATCGCGCTGCAGATGCTGGAGGACATCGAGAAGAACACCGTCGACTTCGTCCCGAACTTCGACGACCGGCTCCAGGAGCCGACGGTGCTGCCGTCCCGGCTCCCGAACCTGCTGGTCAACGGGTCCGCGGGAATCGCGGTGGGGATGGCGACCAACATCCCGCCGCACAACCTGCGCGAGGTCGTGGCGGCGGCGGTCCACCTGGTGGACCATCCCGACGCCGAGATCCAGGAGCTCCGCAAGCTCATCACGGGGCCGGATTTCCCCACGGGCGGGATCGTCTACGGGCGGGACGGGATCGCGGACTGCTACGAGCAGGGCCGCGGCCGCATCGTGGTACGGGCGCGGGCGCAGGTGGAGGAGAAGGAGTCGAGCGGCCGCGCGCAGATCGTCGTGACCGAGATCCCGTACATGGTGAACAAGGCCCGGCTCCTCGAGCAG
>Ga0335070_10003698_pt1 | contig 17893 bp, 24 predicted proteins | sample Lox_Sample_13_FD_206722 | JGI IMG/M metagenome (GOLD analysis project Ga0335070, IMG submission 206722) | Soil microbial communities from Loxahatchee National Wildlife Refuge, Florida, United States - Lox_Sample_1.3 | ecosystem: Environmental > Terrestrial > Soil > Wetlands | place: USA...
CAGGTTCCAGGCCAATCTCGAGGATCTGTGCGAGATTCATGGGCTGGTTCTGTTGGCCGGCTTACCCGGCGGTGGAAAGACTGCACTCCAAAAATGGGTAGCGAAAAAGAGGCTGTCTCAAGGCTATGGGTTTGATCTATTCCTGGATATGGCTCCCCAGGGTGCGGACATGCTGGACGGCACACCCCTCCTGGACATCAAGCCCTACGTCCTGGATTTCGACATCGACTCGGCTACGAAAATCGGTTGGTACGCCAACCGAGCCCATCCTTGAACATGGTTATGATTTTTTGAGAAATTCCCCCAGGTCCAGCCTGACAAACAAGCGCTCTCGAACTGAGTCCGGCAGCTCTTCCGTGGGATCCGGCTGCTCGTAGAGCTCAACGGTTTTTCGCAGGGTATTGACCACGATCTGGCAGTTTTCACAATCCTTGATGTGCTCTTCCAGTCTGGCGCACAGCTCCTCTTGAAGCGTGCCATCAATATATTCGGACAGGCTGCCTAATAACTGTTTGCACTCGCGGGTATGCACATGTTCACTCATCGGCGGCTTTCCTCCTGGATCTTTCCCCCGAAATAAACCGATAATTCCTGGCGTAAGCGCAGTCTTGCCCGCAGCAGGCGCACTTTCACGTTGTTTTCGCTCAAGCCAAGCGCCTGGGCGGTTTCCTGAATGGTATAGCCTTCGATATCCCGCATGACGAATACCATTCTTAAATTCTCCGGCAATTTTCGCACGGCCCGGTCCATGAAGCGCCGGGTTTCGCTGGAAAGCGTGTCCCGCTCGGGCAGGCAGCAGAAATCAACGATTTCCATCTCTTCGCTTTCGGCTTCAGCATCGAAGGGTTCCGGCTCCTCGACCGAGATGGCCGGCGGCTTGCGCTTGCGAACGAGCATCAGTGCTTCGTTGACCGCGATACGATACAGCCAGGTGGTCAGGCTGGAGCGGCCTTCGAAGTCCGGCAGCGCGCGGAACGCTTTGAGGTAGGTCTCCTGGAGCACATCCTCTGCGTCCCGTTCGTCGCCCAGGATCTGAAGGGCTGCCCGGTAAATGTGGGCAGACGTCTCATCCACCAGGTGGGCAAATGCCTCGCGGTCCCCCGCTTTGAGGGCCTCCAGCGAAATCGTGTTCATCATTTCTGTCATTTAGATGCGATCCAGGCTATAAGGTTACTTCGATTCAACTGGCAAACATCTTTTGATAACTAATAACACCAGTTCCAATAGTGCTATCTCCATGCTATCAACCAGATTATACCAATCCCAGAAACAAACATTCATAGGCTCTTCGGTCCACCTTCACGGGTTCTTCAAATCTCGACGGTATCATGACAATCAACAGGAAGCAAGTGCTTCCAAAACCAAACACCACAAGGAGATTTGAAATGACCAAACTCGTACTCAGTTTTGTGCTCGTGAGCGTAAAGGACCGTAAAGGAGCATACATGAAGTTATCTCCCCAAGCCTATATCCAGCTCAACCAGGCCTCTTTTCCATCACGCACTCCTATTAGACGCGGATGTTGAAGGATGAGGATGCCCAGGCCAGTAATCTAAACCTTTCAGACTGCTCTGTCCTGATGGTCGTTGGACAGTTGCAGCCAATGAATTCCCGCCATCTCTCCGCCATCATGGATATCAACCCGGGCACTATTTCATTATATGTGCAGCGACTGGTGGAAAAGGGACTGCTTGACCGGCAGCGTGACCTGGAAGACCGGCGCACCTGGTGGCTGACCTTGACCGAACAAGGCAAGGGGGAGTACGAGAAGATCATCCGCAAGACGGTGGAATACACCGCTGACTTTTTCTCGCCGCTGAATGAAAGTGAGCTGGCAGCCTTCTTTGAGATGGCGCTGCGTGTCGCACATCACCTGGGCTTTCAGTGGGAATGAGGTTTCAGCCAATCATGGGAGGGAATGTCCTGAAAGGATGTATCAAATGAACGAAGTTCAACGCATTGGAATACCCAGAAGTATCTTTCATTATGAATACCGGGGCATATTTCAGCGCTTCTTTGAATGTTTGGGATTTGACGTCGTGCTCTCTCTGCCTACAAACAGGACCGTTTTCCAGTTGGGTAAGGAGAAAATCATCGACGAGCTGTGTTTCCCATTAAAGGTATATGCCGGCCATGTACTTTCCCTGGCAGCAGCCGGTGTGCGTCCCATTTTCATCCCGGTCATCACTGGCAGCGATAACGACCGGTCCTTTCTCTGCCATTATCAAATCCACATGCAGGATATCGTGCGCAACCTACAGTTGGTGCCAGAGGAGGAAGTACTGACCGGGGTCTTCAACTTCGACCGAAACGGTTTTTTGGAAGATGGATTTTACCAGGTTGGGCGTGACCTGGGGGTTGGGCCAGAACGGGTTAACCGGGCCCTGGCCGCCGTACGCCGGTCAGAAGCAATGACAAACCACCCTGGGAATCCACCCAGCGACGTGGCCATTGGCCTGCTGGGACGGGAGTATCTGACCCAGGATGGCTGGGCCAGCATGGATGTTGCGCAGATCCTCTCTGCCAGGAGGGTGATCATTCTTACAGAGCGTGATTTCCAGGATCTCAATTTTTACCCGGATGATGTGCCGGCTCATTTCACGATGAGTGCGCGCACGCTGGACATCGCCCGCCGGATGAACCTCCGCGAGGATATTGCCGGCATCATTTTTCTCCTACCGTTTAACTGCGGGCCGGATTCGGATATCGCCCATCAGTTGGTAGCGGAGGCAAGCAAGCCGTTCTTAACCCTGGTCATCGATGAATTGGCCAGCCGGGAAGGCCTGACCACGCGCCTGGAAGCTTTTATGGATTTACTCCAGCTTGAGACAACCGCGTAAGGAGGAAACATGCAATTCTTCACTTTTTCCTGGGGAAATAATTACATCGCCATCCGTGGCTTGCTACGCGCCTTGGGCCACGAACTCGCTACGCCAGGCGAGGTTTCACTGAGTACCGTGCAAAAAGGCACGCAGCTTACCCATCCTTTCCTATGCTATTCCGGAAAGATTGTCGTCGGTCAGGTGGCTGAGCAGATAGAGGCCGGACAGCGAAATTTTATCTTTCTGTCTTCACATGGCGCGGAAGCGTGTCGGTGTGCCGATACGGCCGGGTTTATGGAGATGCTATTTCGAGAGAAGTACCCTGATTTTCGCGCTAATCGACTGGGAGGCAACCATTCGGCAGAAACCCTGGCCACGATGCGCCAGGCCTTCCCGGGCGTTTCTCGCCGCCAACACGATGCTGCCTACTTTATTTTTGGAATGAAACTGGAGTTGTTATATTGGATTGGCCGGGTCTGCTTGCGACTGCGATCGCTGGCGGAAAACGCCGATGAGGTGCGCCGCCTGGAAAAACGGATGGTGGAACGGGTTGATCGGCACAACCACCCCGCCTCACTATTCTGTCTGGGGTTGCTTTTCCGTTGGAAAGCCAGCCGCATCCGGCGAAAGCAAGAGCAACCCGGCATCCGTGTTGGTATCGTGGGAGGTGAACATATTTTAAGCGAGCTGGACGCAATCATGGCAAAGATCAAGGACCTGGCTGAAAAAGGGGTCTATATCGAGTGGCGCAGCGGTTTTCGCATGCTGGCGCGCAGCGCGGCGTACGACAACCCTTTGCCTGGTAAAGAAGGCTTGGCCTACATGAAAGCGTTGAGCCGGCCTTATCTGCATGCTCATTCGCAATCCTCAGAGACGATTTCCTGCGCGCATGCGCTCGAATTTGCCAATGAAGGCTTTGATGGCATCATCCACGTCTACGCGATGGGCTGTATGCCACAGACGTCCCTGCGCCCGGCGCTACAGAAAATCTCTTTGGATCGGGATATTCCCATCCTGGCGCTTTCGATCGGGGATAAATTCAACGAAGGCGGCGTGGAAACCCGCCTGGACGCGTTCATCGATCTGCTGCGGCAGAAGAGGGAACAAAAAGAAATCGGCGCGTGCGCACAACCGCTCGTCGCCGGCTGAACGCAAATTTTTTTTGGAGGAAAAAATGAAAACACCAGTATTCCTGGGGATTGACGTTGGGTCAGTCTCCTGCAAATTCGTGTTGATCGATGACCGGGGTGAAATCATTCAATCCATGTACTACCGGACGCACGGTCGGGTAATAGATGCGGTGAAGCGGGGCATCCAGGAAATGGCAGCCTGTATGGAGGGTTTGCCACTCGGCGGCTGCGCCACGACCGGCAGCGCCCGACATCTGGCAGCGGCGCTGGTGGGCGCTGACGTCGTCAAAAATGAAATTTCAGCGCACGCTGCAGCAGCCATCCATTTGCGTCCGGACCTTCGCACCATATTGGAAATTGGTGGCGAGGATTCAAAAATCATAATCATTCGCAACGGTGTGCCGGTAGATTTTGCTATGAACACGATGTGCGCTGCCGGTACGGGCGCCTTCCTCGACCAACTTGCCGGAAGGCTGGGGTTGCCGGTCGAACAGCTTGGCGCGATGGCCATGCAGTCTACCCAGGAGGTAGCCATAGCCGGGCGATGTACGGTCTTCGCCGAAAGCGACCTGATTTTTATGCAGCAGGTGGGTTACCGCACCGAGGATATCGTGCGTGGGTTATGCAACTCGATGGTGCGCAACTATCTGAACGATGTCGGCAAGGGGAAGGCAATCCATCCCCCGATTTTCTTTCTGGGCGGGGTAGCTGCCAATTCGGGGATCCGCCAGGCATTCGAAGAAGCCCTGGAATTGCCGGTTGAGGTTCCACTCCATCACGAAGTGATGGGGGCCTATGGCGCCGCGCTGATTGCACAGCGGGAGATATCAAAAAGTCCGCGCCTTTCCGGGATGAGATCTGGCGGGCAAATTCTCAGCTCTGATTTCACCACGGATTCTTTTCTCTGCAAGTCCTGCGCCAATCACTGCGAAGTAGTCGTTTTTCAAGAAAACAGGCGCCCTGTCGGATACATGGGGGGACGGTGCGGGCGTTGGTCTGAGCGGCCGCAGATCCGGCAGCCGGACGCAGTGAAGAGTTGTACGGCAGTCGCAGGGTAGAGGGGTTCAAGTGGATAAGCGTAACTTTTCGGCGGCTGGTACATCTACTAAATGAGGAGATCATCTTTGTCTGCCACTCGGGGAACCGCAGCACCAGCGCCGCCCGCCTGCTGGCGAATGCCGGGTATCGCGTGGTGGACCTGCGGGGAGGCCTGATCGCCTGGTCGCGTGCAGGTCTGCCCATGACGAAAGGCAAGTAAGCCGGATGCCTGCCTTCGTGCCGGACCTGGTTATTGGCTTCGCGATCGGACTTTCCTTGGGCCTTTTGGGCGGGGGTGGCTCGATCCTGACTGTCCCGGCGCTCGTCTACCTGGTGGGACAAACGCCCCAGGCTGCTGTGGCCACTTCCCTGGCGATTGTAGGCGCCAACAGCGCCGTTGGGGCCCTCTTCCATCAGCGCAGCGGCGTTTTCAACTGGAAAGTCGCCATATTGTTTGGCGGAGCCGGGATGGCGGTAGCCTACCTGGCGGTCGGCCTGTCCAAACGGTTGTCTCCGGCCCTCCTCATGGTGCTGTTCGCCACGTTGATGCTGGGAATTGGCGCGCTGATGCTCCTTCAGAAACATCCAAAAGCGCCTGCCGGGGACCAGCCAACGCGGACGGAAAAGCAGACGGCCTGGATCGCGCTCCTGGCTGGAGCAGGAACAGGCTTTTTGACTGGGATTCTTGGCGTTGGGGGAGGTTTTCTCATCGTCCCGGCCCTGGTCATGCTGGTTGGCTTGCCCATGTACCAGGCAGTCGGCACCTCGCTAGCAATCATCGCAGCCAACAGCCTGGCCGGGTTACTGGGACATTTGGACGGGCCATTTGATCTAGGGGTGACGATATTTTTTGTCGCGGCAGGCATCCTGGGCACCTTCGCCGGCTCGAAGCTGGCTCACCGCCTACCGGCCGGGCGGCTGCGGCAGCTATTTGCCATGTTTGTCATCCTACTGGCCGTTTTCCTGATGGTGGATAATGTGCCAAAATTAATCAGATAAAAGTTTCTATCTATTCTGGGGAGTGAAGCAAGATGTATCTTCAGCAGTTCTTTATCGATGGATTAGGGTGTACTTCTTACCTGGTAGGCTGTGAGTCGAAAGGGATCGCAGCGATTGTGGACCCTGACCGCGACGTGCAAAAATATCTGGACGCCGCCCAGGGACGCGGCTTGAAAATTACCCACATCCTTGAAACCCATCTGCACGCCGACCATGTTTCGGGCAATACCGGGCTGGCTGAGCGCACGGGAGCGGATATCTATCTTCACGAGGCCGCCGGAGCCAGATTCCCTCACCGGTCCTTAAAAGATGGCGATGTCCTCGAGCTGGGCGCGGTACGCCTGGCCGTACGCCACACCCCCGGCCACACCCCGGAAAGCATCACCCTCCTGGTCAGCGACACGACCCGCGCCGAGCAGCCCTGGATGGCCCTGACCGGGGATCTCCTCTTCGTGGGCGATGTGGGCCGCCCGGACCTGGTTGGACCGGAAGCAGCGCGTAATCTCGCTGGCGACCTCTACGAGAGCCTGTTCCACAACCTGTTGCAGGAGACGGATGCCTTGATGGTGTATCCCGGGCATGGAGCCGGCTCCCTGTGCGGGCGCTCGCTCGGCAGCATGCGCTCGACCACACTCGGGTATGAGAAACAATTCAACCCGGCCCTCGCGCCGCGTGAAAAGAGCCAGTTTATCGACTACATAACCACCAACCTTCCAGAGCAGCCGGGCAACCACCACTACATCAAGGATCTGAACCGCCAGGGGCCGAAACCCCTGGGGCAGGTAACGCCGAAACCGCTTACCATCGAGGAGGCTATCCCCTACTTCCGCCGCGGTGCTGCCATGCTGGATACCCGCCCGAAAGAAGATTTCCTCGCCAAACACGTACAGGGCGCGGTGCATTTGCCGGCTGACGATCAGTTGGCCAACCGGGTCGGTTTTGTGCTACCGCCCGATATTCCCCTGGTTTTAGTGCTTCCCACAGAAGCGGATTATCGCCAGGCGGTCTACAGCCTGGCGCGTGTGGGTTTTGAGAACGCAGTCGGCTACCTGGAAGGCGGTATCCAGGCCTGGGAAGAGTACGGCCTACCGGTGACCAGCGGCGACGTGGAAGACCTCCAACCCCGCGATCTCCAGGCGATGCTTTCGAATGGCGCTCAGCCGGTCGTCTTGGACGTACGCGAGCCGTGGGAGTATCAGATGGGCCACGTTCCCGGGGCTCGATTGATTCCACTGGGGGAGCTGTCGCGGCGCCTTGGTGAGCTGGACCCCGAACAACCTATAGCGGTGATCTGCCAATCCGGCAACCGAAGCCAGTCAGCCGCGGCGCTTCTGGCGCAAAAAGGCTTCAAGAAGGTCTATAACGTGGCCGGCGGTACGTCCGCCTGGCAGATGAGCGGTCTGAAAATCGAACGCAATTGAGGAAAAGAGCCATGGGAGAGCATCACGGACATCGCTTTAATCAGATAGATCGGCTGCGCACTCCGGAGCGGCTCCAGCACCTGGAGGTCAGCCGGGTAACGGACCTGGCCTTGGAGGGGATCTCCGTCCGATCAATGATTGATATCGGCACCGGCAGCGGGATTTTCGCCCAGGCTTTCGCCGGGCGGGGGCTGGCCGTCAAGGGCATCGACGCGAACCCGGAGATGCTGGTCGCCGCCGCTCGCTTCCACCCAGAAGGGAAGTTCCAAGAGGCAATCGCCGAATCGATCCCTTTTCCGGACGCGGCTTTCGACCTGGCCTTTATGGGCCTGGTGTTGCACGAAACTGACGATCCCCTGAAAGCTTTGCAAGAAGCTTTTCGCGTGAGCAAAACCCGGCTGGTGATCCTGGAATGGCCAAATGTGGAACAGGATTACGGGCCGGGCCTGGAAGAACGCCTCCGCCCGGAGCAAGTCGAAGCGCTGGCCAGGCAGGCCGGGTTTGAAAGGATCGAGGCCATTCCACTCCAAACGCTGGTGCTGTATCGTCTGGATAAAGGCAGCCAAAATGGAGAAGTATCAGGCCATCTTCCACATTGACGAACTCGCCAAAGGACGCGCTGAACAGGTATTGGCCAATATCGCCAATCTTCTTGACGACCTGGGGATGAAAACGTAAAGGTCGAGCTGCTGGCAAACGGCGGCGGGGTGCGCATGTTGACCCGCGGACCAGACGGCTTTGCGGACCGAATCGAAACCCTGGCCAATCGGGGCGTACAATTTGTAGCCTGCAACCATTCCCTGCAACATCTGGAACTGCGCCGCCAAGATCTCCTTCACCTGGTCGAGGTGGTGCCAGTCTGGGTGAGTAAGCTGGTCAAGAAACAAGCCAAGGGCTGGGCGTACATTCGCCCGTAGCTGTAGCATCCGTTCAAGGAGCAGCTACCAGAGCCGGGTAAAGTACTGTACACCCAGCGAGGTCAGCGTCACCGCCAGCCAGGTCATCGCTCCCAGGAAGAGCGGCCTGGGCCCGGCCTTGATGAAACGCTGGACGTTGGTATTCAGCCCGATCGCTGATAAAGCAGCGATGATCAGGAATTTTCCGGCCTGGGCCAGGGAACCGGCCACATTCGCCGGGATCAGGGGGATGCTGCGCACGAGGGCCGCCGCCAAAAACCCGAGGATGAACCAGGGGAATTACGTTTATCGATTCGTCAAAACAGTTCATAACATCTGGCCAACAGCAACAATCCTGACAAGAATTCTCATATTACATTCATCACCCTCAGGTTAATCAAATGTCACTTGAATTATGACTCATTAACCTGATAATGTATCAATATATTACTCCATATAACATTTAGTTACAGTTGAACCGATGGGCGAACTTCTGACGACCAAACAGCTCCAAGATTTGCTCAAAGTAGACCGGATCACGATTTACCGCATGCTTAACGACGGGCGCCTGAAGGGTGTGAAGATTGGCAACCAGTGGCGCTTTCCGCAGAGCGAGGTGGATCATCTTCTGGGTGAACCCATTGAGCCCGCAAAATATGAGGAAATCCCAGAAACCCTGACCGATTTTCCATCGGATTGCGTCTTTAAAATCCAGGAGATATTCGCAGGGATTATCGGGGTCGGAGCGATCACGGTTGACCTCGGAGGAACGCCGCTGACAGAACCAAGCTTTTCCAACCCGTTCTGCAGATTGATGCTGTCCAACCCGAGCTCTCGCCAGGCCTGCCAGGCTTCCTGGCGCAAGATCGCTCTACGGGTGACCGGCCAACCTCCATTTCAGATCTGTCACGCAGGACTGTGCTACCAACGCTCTCTGATCGAGCAAAACGACCAGCCCATCGGCTGGCTGGTCGCCGGCCAGTTCTACATCAATCCTCCAGATAAAGCCCAAGAAGAAACCCGCCTGGAAGATCTATCTCACCTCCATAACATTCCCCTCGCGCAATTAAAAGAAGCAGCTTCGAAAATACCGGTACTGAAACAGAGCCAGCGCGAGCAGGTCCAGGAATGGACCCCGAAAGTGTCCAAAACAGTTCAGTCAATATTGTCCGAGCGGGCAGACCTGATGGGCCGCTTACAGCGCATTTCGGAGATCAGCAACGTAGTCACCAAGCTACAAAAACCAACCTAATTGCATAACCCCTAAAGGAGGGAAGTATGTCGATTGCCGCGGATCAAACATTGGATTGCAGCGGTCTGGCTTGCCCTATGCCAATCCTGAAAACCAAGAAAGCCATCGATGGGCTTCAGGTTGGACAGGTGCTCAAAATGATCGCCACGGATCCCGGTTCCATCAGCGATATGGATGCCTGGACTAAAAAAACAGGTCACCAACTCGTCGCCACAGAGCAAGAGAATAACAAGTTCGTCTTCTACGTCAAGAAAATGAAATAAAGCGTTCACTGAAGCTACCAACTTTTTGAATTACCAGAAAAACCTCTCCGAGAAAAGGAATTCCCAATGAGTGAACAACTCACCAATCGTCTGGCCATCATTGCTGCGCATGGAACGCTGGATGCCGCTTATCCTCCCTTGATCCTGGCCACCGCCGCGATCGCGATGGATATGGAAGCCGCCATTTTCTTCACATTCTATGGATTGAACATCATCAAGAAAAATCAAGCCGATCATTTGCAGGTGGCGCCCATCGCCAATCCCGCCATGCCGATGCCGGTTCCCAATATCATCGGGGTGCTGCCCGGGATGACCGCTGTGGCCACCGGGATGATGAATGACTGGATGAAAAAAGCCAACGTCGCCAGGCTCAGCGAGCTTCTTGATATGGCGATTGAAGGCGGCGTCCGCCTGATTGCCTGCCAGATGACGATGGATGTGATGGGCATCAAAAAAGAAGAATTAATCGACGGCGTTGAGATTGGGGGCGCTGCCACATACCTCAATTACGCCTGCGATCACGCGATCGCTCTATCATTCTGATTGGAAATTGAGAGGCAGTTATGGCAGACGATAAAGTAATGATCATCATGACCAGCGGCCCGGATACACCCCGGCGCTGCGCGACACCCTTCTTCTTTGCCAGCCTAGCAGCAGCAATGGAATATGAGGTGACCATGTTCTTCACCATCGATGGAACCCTATTGCTGAAGAAAGGCGTGGCGGAGACCGTTTGTCCCAAGGCCGGCGGCAAACCGGTCAGCGAGTTTCTGCAGGACGCTATCGAAGCCGGGGTGAAACTCCTGGCCTGCACTGCCTCGACCGAACTGCATGATCTCCAGCCCAGCGACCTGATCGACGAGGTCAAGATGGTGGGCGGCGCCACGATGTGGCAGATCGCCGAAGACTGCAAAACAGTTCTGACTTTCTAAAGCCAGGGAACACGAGGAGGAAACATGGCAAACGTTCGAGGATGTAATCTGCCCGACGACCTGTATTACCTGGTGGAAAAGCACGTCTGGGCCAAACCGATGGAAGGTGGCGTGGTACGGGTAGGGATCACTTCAGTGGCTGCCAAGCTTTCTGGTGGGAAGCTAGCCGCGATCACCGTCAAAGCTAAGAACATCGGCCAGGAAGTGAAACAGGCTAAAAGCATCGCCACCGTAGAGAGCAGCAAATTCGTCGGGCCCGTCCCTGCTCCGGTGACTGGCATCCTGCTGCGCGCAAACGAAAAACTGGCCAGCGACCCTAACCTGGCTGTCTCCGATCCATACGGCGAAGGCTGGGTCGCGGAGATGCAGGCCAGCGATTGGGAAGCGGAGAAGGACAGCCTGGCGATCGGCGCTGCCGGGATCGCCGCCTACCAGGCGAAATTGGAAGCAGAAAACATCACTTGCAGTTAATCGAATAGCCAGACTCTAGATCAGAGATTTGGACGGTATAGCCCGAGAGGCAGTCCTCTCCTGGGGTGTGGTTTGTTTTCGAATTTCTTGAATCGGAGGATCCGATGGCAGATGAAAGCATTTATGAGGAATTGAAAAAAGCTGGCGTTTCCCGGCGAAGTTTCCTGAAATTCTGCGGAACGGTCGCCGGCGCGATCGGATGTGGCGCACTCCCTCCGATCCAAAACAGCGGGCTTTCGGCTAACCTCGTGCGGAGAAACCGGCCCGTGGAACTGGTCACCCGCGCTCTGGAAACCAAGCCGCGGCTGCCGGTCATCTGGCTCGAGTTTCAAGACTGCGCCGGCTGCAGCGAGGCGCTCACCCGCAGCCAATCCCCCACCCTGGTCGATTTGGTGTTGAACAAGATCACGGTGGAATACCACGAGACGCTCTCTGCTGCGGCGGGCTTCCAGGTGGAAGCAGCGAAGCAGTCCGCAATGAAGAAGTATGCCGGCCAGTACGTACTGGTGATCGAAGGCAGTATTTCTCCCCAAGATGGCGGCATCTACTGCACGATCGGTGGAAAAAGCTCGCTCGACCTGCTGAAAGAAGCCGCAGCGGGCGCCGCGGCGATCATCGCGACCGGCAACTGTGCCTCCTTTGGCGGCCTGCCCCGCGCCAATCCCAACCCAACCGGGGCGCTGGGGGTAGCAGAGTTGATCACCGATAAACCGGTGATCAACATCCCCGGCTGCCCGGCCATCCCCGAAGCCTTTACGGGAACCCTGGCCCACTTCCTGGTCTTTGGCAGCCTACCCGAACTGGATCACCTCCACCGCCCGAAAACATTCTACGGCCAGACCATTCACGACCGCTGCCTGCGCCGTCCCTTCTACGAAGCCGGTAAATATGCCAATTCCTTCGACGATGAAGGCGCAAAAAAAGGCTGGTGCCTGTATAAGCTGGGCTGCAAGGGCCCGACCACCTACAACGCATGTGCCACGCTGAAATGGACCGGTGGGCTTTCTTTCCCCATCCAATCCGGGCATCCCTGCCTGGGCTGCTCGGAACCCAATTTCTGGGACGGCGGCGGATTCTACGAGGGCCAATCGGCTCCTCTGGAGCGCCCGACCGGAACTTTGCTCGGCGGCGCCACTGCGGTAGGCATCGTTCTTGGCGCGGGCATAGCGACTGCCAACCAGGCCCAGAAAAGAGCAGTTCATGAAGAAATTGAAGAAATGAACGAATAGAGGAGGATGTCATGAACTGGACAGAAATTCTTGCCTTTGCTCGCGGCCCATTCTTCCAGGCCGCCCTCCTGGTCTTTATCGCCGGGATGCTCTACCGCCTGGTACGTATTCTCCTGCTGGGATGGAAAGCTGACAAAGTCCCCGCGCGAGGAAGCAAAGTTGGCGGGGTAGCCGTTTCCCTTCTCAAAGGGATGATCATCTGGCCCTTTATCCCCTGGGTCAAAAACACCTTCAGCCGCAACCCGGTCACCTATCTGGCCGGCGGGCTCTTTCACCTCGGCTTGCTTGTGGTAATTTTCTTGGGTACTGCTCACATGCTGGTCTGGAAAAGTCTGCTTGGGTTTGGATGGTCAACCCTGCCTCTACCGATCGTGGATTGGCTGGCGGCTGGGGCGATTGTGGCCATGATCGCCCTGTTTATCAACCGGCTGGTGAACCCGGTGCTGAAGCTGATCTCTGGCCCGGCGGAATGGCTCAATCTGCTCCTAGTATTTCTCCCAATGGTTACCGGTTATATCATGACCCACCACTTGTGGCTCCCTTACGAAGAACTCTTTAGCCTGCACATGATCGCCGTCGACGTGCTGTTGATCTGGATCCCACTCAGCCGGATCTCGCACTTCATGTTCTACTTCTTCTCCAAAGCGATCCACGGGGCGGACTTTGGCAAGCGGGCAGTGACCCCATAGGAGGCGGAGCATGGAAACGCAAATGGAAACGCAATTCGCAATGAATACCTTTGTCAAAGAAACCGGTGGCTACGTCGCCTCTCAACTGGAAGCCTGCACACGCTGCGGGATCTGCGCCGAGGCCTGCCACTTCTACCAGGCCACCAGCAACCCCGAATTCGCCCCGGTGTGGAAGATCGAGCTCCTCAAGCGCGCTTACGAACAACGCTTTACCCTCACCGGTAAGGCAAAGCTGGCCCTGGGGATCGACAAGCCTATCACGGACGCGGATTTGCACCACTTCAGCAAGATCGTCTACGAGGCCTGCACCATGTGCAACAAGTGCTCGATGGTCTGCCCGATGGGCATCCAGCTCGGGCCATTAATCCACGAGGTGCGCACCGCCTTTTCTGAAGCTTGCGTGGTCCCCGATGACCTCATGGCCGCCGTCAACAAGCAGGTCAAAGAGGGCAGCCCTCTGGGCGTCACCGACGACGTCTACGCCGACCGCATGGAATGGGTGGCCGACGAGTGGGAAGTTGAGCTCCCGATGGACGTCAAAGGCGCGGACACCCTGGTGGTGTTCAGCTCGATCGAGGTGATGAAGTTCCCCGAGAACATCGCCGCCATCGCCAAGATCCTGCACGCAGCCGGCGAGAAATGGACGCTCTCCCAAAAGGGGCGGGAGGTGGTCAACTTTGGCTTTTACGAGGGTAGCCCGGAGCGCACCAAGCTGTTCATCAGTCGCGTTTTCGACGCGGCCAAGGAGCTGGGCGTCAAGAAGATCGTCGTGACCGAATGCGGCCACGCCTACGACGCCCTGCGCTGGACTTCCTACAACATCATGGACGTGCCGGAAGGGATCGAGATCACCCACATTGTCGGCCTGATCGGCGAATACGTGCGTTCTGGCAAGATCAAGCTAAAGGAAGGGGCTTACAACAACGGAACCCTCACTTTCCACGACGCCTGCAAAATCCAGCGCCGCGGCGGGCACATCCAGGAACCGCGCGAGATCTTGAACATCATCGCCCTCGAGTCTTTCAAAGAGATGACCCCCAACCGCGAGGAATCGATCTGCTGCGGCGGAGGAGGTGGAGTGATCGCCATCAAGGAAGCCGATCCCATCCGCTACGCGGCCTTCGAGCTCAAGATCGACCAGATGATGAAAGTCGGTGCCAAAATGGTGGTGATGGGCTGCTCCAACTGCCGCCTGCAGTTTACCGACTGCGTCCAGCACTTCAACCTGGACGTAAAAGTCGCCGGCCTGTCGCAGATGGTCGCCGACGCACTAGAAGAGTAGGAGGTGCACAATGCCAGCATTTACCATCACCCCAGTGGAAAAGGGTATTCTTCGCTGTCATCACACCGGTCCTTTTTCACACGAAGATGTACGCCCATTGGCGGGGTTCCTGCATGATTATCGTGGGAAACTGCTAATCGATCTGCGTGGATCTAGAATCGAGGAATTTGCTAGAAACATCCGGGAGTTTCAGCCTATGATGCCCACTACTGCAATCTTTGGGGCAAAAATCGATCCAGTCCTCCTTAAAATACCGGAAAGCTACTATACCCACGAAGTTTGTTTTTTTGAAACTGAAGAAGAAGCTCTTACCTGGCTTCGCAACCAATAGGAGGAAGGTATTATGGCCCAAAGAATCGTCATTGACCCTATCACACGCATTGAAGGCCACCTGCGCATCGAAGCCGCCCTGGACGGCGCGGGCAAGATCACCGAGGCATATTCCTCCGGTACAATGGTGCGCGGGATCGAAATCATCCTGCGCGGGCGCGACCCGCGAGAGGCCTGGGCTTTCGCCCAGCGCGCCTGCGGGGTGTGCACCACCGTCCACTCCTTCGCCTCCATCCGCTCGGTGGAAGACGCTTTAGGGATCAAGATCCCCAAGGCTGCCAACCTGATCCGCAACCTGATGATCGCCCAGCAGTACGTCCACGACCACGTGATGCACTTTTATCATCTGCACGCTCTGGACTGGGTCGATGTGGTTGCCAGCCTGAAAGCCGATCCCGCACAGACCTCGGCAATCCAGCAAAAGATCTCACCCTGGCCCAACTCTTCCCCCGGCTATTTCGCGGATGTGCAGAAAAAGGTCCAATCGATTGTTGACAGTGGGCAGCTCTCGATCTTTGCTAACGCTTACTGGGGACACCCGGCGTATAAGCTCCCAGCCGAGGTGAACCTGCTGGCTGTGGCGCACTACCTGGAAGCCCTAAACTGGCAGAAAGATGCCACCAAGATCCAGACTATCTTTGGCGGCAAAAATCCCCACCCCAATTTTGTCGTGGGCGGCGTGCCGATGCCCATCGATTTGAACAGCGACACAGCCTTGAACGCCGAAAGGCTTTCGATCATCAGCGACTCGATCGACAAAATGATCGCCTTTGTCGACCAGGTGTACTTGCCGGATCTTCTGGCCATCGCCCCCTACTACCTGGAATACGGCGGCCTGGGTGAAGGGCTGGGTAACTTCCTGACCTGGGGCGAGTTCCCTGGTGAGGACAACAGCGACACCTCCAAATTTTTGGTGCCGCGTGCAGTGATCCTCAACCGCGATCTGGCTAACATCCAGGTACCGGACCCGCGCGATTTCCAACGCATGCAGGAATTCGTGACCCATTCCTGGTATAAGCAGGGAGCCGGCGACGAGAAAGGGCTGCATCCCTGGCAGGGCGAGACGGCCTTCAACTACACCGGCCCGAAACCCCCGTACGATCTCCTGGAGATCGAGCAAAAGTATTCCTGGCTCAAGGCCCCCCGCTGGGCCGAGACCCCGATGGAAGTGGGTCCCCTGGCGCGTGTCCTGGCCATGTACGCCGGCGGGCACGCCCAGACCAAGGAGCTCGTCGACCTAGTCTTGAAAACACTCGGCGTGCCGATCACCGCGGTGTTCTCGACCCTGGGCCGCACCGCCGCGCGCGCGATCGAAACCAAAGTCTTCGGGGATGCCATGCGCAGCTACTATAATGACCTGGTCGCCGAGATCAAGGCCGGAAACACCGCCACCTTCAACGGCGACAAATGGGAGCCCGCCACCTGGCCGGCCCGGGCGCAGGGGTTTGGCTTTATGGAAGCCCCACGCGGCGCACTGGGACACTGGATCGTGATCGCGAACGGCAAGATCGAGAACTATCAAATGGTGGTCCCCACCACCTGGAACGGCTCGCCGCGCGACCACAAGGGCCAGGCCGGGGCGTACGAAGCCTCTCTGGTGGGCACCCAACTGGCCAAGCTGGAGTGGCCGCTGGAGATCCTGCGCACCATCCATTCTTTCGATCCTTGCATGGCCTGCGCCATCCATATGGTCGACGCGGAGGGGAACGACCTTGGCGAAATTGCCACCGGCCTTTCCGTCTGCGTCAGCTAAGCCGGCTATGGGTGAAGCAAAACGCAAAGTCGTACTGGGGCTTGGCAATTTGCTCAACCGCGATGAGGGTTTGGGTGTCCAGGCGCTGAAACTCCTGGACACCCAAATCGGGGAGCAGGTAGATGTCGAGCTGCTCGATGGAGGTGTGCTCGGCCTGAACCTCCTGACCATCGTGGAAGAATGCTCCCACCTGCTGATCCTGGACGCGGTCAACGCGGGAAAGCCGGCCGGGACGATCGTCGAGCTTGCCAAAGATCAGATCCCGCTCTATGCCGGGGTTAAATTGTCGCAGCACCAGGTCACCTTCCAGGAAGTGCTGGGCCTGGCCAACATCCGCGGCTACCTCCCCGAACACCTGCACCTGGTCGGCATTCAACCGGATGATCTCACCGTCGGGCTGGAACTGAGCCCTACAGTGGAAGCGGCGCTGCCCGAGATGGTCCGGCGCGCCATCACCGTCTTGGAAGGATGGAGATTAACCAAACTAACGGAGAAACGTATGGATCATGCCGCTGCTTTTCAAATCGGGAATGACACCTATACCATGCCTGCCGATCGCCATTACGACCGGGAAACGCACCTGTGGGCGCAACTCGACCCAGTTGGAGGCCAGGTGGTTGTGGGGATAGACGCCCTGGGGCTGGCCGCGCTCGGCGATCTGGCCTACGTTACCCTGCCAGCAGTGGGGACGACAGTGGAGCGGGGGAAATCGATGGGCACGCTCGAGGCAGCCAAGATGACCGGCAGCCTGATTGCCCCGGTCAGCGGCGTGATCGTGGCGGCCAACGAGCGCACCGTGCAGAACCCATCCCTGGTCAACCAGGATATGTATGGAAACGGCTGGCTGGTTGCCATCCAGCCCGCAGCCTGGCAGCATGAATCAGAGCGCCTGGTTTCCGGCGAAGATTTGCCTGCCTGGGTCGATGCCGAGCTGGAACGCTACCGCCGGCAAGGCTGGATCGACTGATGGATTGGCGCCTGATCACCGACGACGGGGTCTCCGCCTCTTTTGGCCTGAGCGCAGATGAGACGATCGCGGAGCGGGTGGGGAGGGGGAAGTCAGTCCCTACGCTGCGTCTGTATACTTATCGCTCAACCTGCGCCCTGGTTGGCCGCTTTCAGAACGTGCCCAATGAGCTGCGCGTGGATTTCTGTCGGGAGCACCAGATTCCGATCAACCGCAGGCCGACCGGCGGTGGCGCGATCATCATGGGCGAGGACCAGCTCGGCATCGCCTTGAGCCTGCCCGCCAACGCCGAAGATACCTACAGCCGCGCCCGAGAGATCATGAGCCAGTTTTCTGAAGCGATCGTGCGGGGGCTGAGCGATTTTGGTGTAGAAGCCCATTTTCACCGTAAGAACGACATCGTCGCCAGCGGGAAGAAA
>Ga0335070_10003699_pt1 | contig 17892 bp, 10 predicted proteins | sample Lox_Sample_13_FD_206722 | JGI IMG/M metagenome (GOLD analysis project Ga0335070, IMG submission 206722) | Soil microbial communities from Loxahatchee National Wildlife Refuge, Florida, United States - Lox_Sample_1.3 | ecosystem: Environmental > Terrestrial > Soil > Wetlands | place: USA...
TTTTGTAAAATCCCTCCCAACCTCCCCTGCCTACCGGCAGGCAGGCTTTTCCAAAGGGAGGAATTACCCCTCTTTGGCATCCTTTTCCTGTCGCTAGACAGGCAAAGAGGGGACGGGGGAGATTTTCCGAAGATTGTGTCTATTCAATTATGGACTCCTTAGTAAACTCAGTTCATAAATAAAGGAGTGCAGAATCATGGCTATAACCATTGAAGCGGGAGGAAGTAACCTCAAAATATTGCGGCTCAGAGGCCTGCTCAGGAAATCTGAACTGGACGCCGTGCTAGTTACCGAGACACGCCAATGGAGACCGTCGACCCACATTAAAGTGCTTTTGATTCTGGAAGATTTCAAAGGCTGGGAGCATGGCGCCAACTGGGGTGACACGACCTTTTTTGAGGCCCATGGCGATCAGATCGATAGGATTGCGATTGTGGCCGATTCAAAATGGGAAGCCGAGATGCTGGCATTTGTGGGGGCAGGGTTTCGGCGTGCGCCGGTCAAATTTTTTTCTGCGAATGAATTTGCGCTAGGTTGGTCCTGGCTGGGCTGATAAGCTCAGCACGGGGCGAGGGGCAGATTGATCTGCGGTTGAGAACGATCTTGAGAAAGGATGTCGAAGCATGCGGAAGATATTATTTTTGATTTTAGCGATATCAGTCTTCAGCGGGTGCGCGAGCCTACCGCTTAACTACCCGCGTGCTTTCACCACAGCACTGCCCCGACCAGAGGGGACCAGCTTGTGGAGAAGAGTCCAGCCCCAGCTTGACAGCCACCCGGGGGAATCCGGCTTCTACCTCCTCCCTTCCGGGATTGACGCGTTTGTCGCACGGATGCTGTTGATCGATGCTGCGGAGCGCACGCTGGACTTGCAGTACTACATCTTCCATGGCGACATCACTCCCAAGCTCGTTGTGGAGCGCATGCTGGCCGCGGCCGACCGGGGTGTGAGAATCCGCCTCCTTGTCGATGACTGGAATATTAAGGGGAAGGATCTTGTGTTAGCCATGATCGACGCCCATCCCAACGTCGAAGCGCGAATCTTCAATCCCGTCGCGGGATCTCGGTCCTCTTCTCTCTCTCGCCTTTTTCACTACTTACTCGGAGCAGAAAGAATCAAGAACCGGATGCACAACAAGGCATTCATCGTTGACAACACCGCCACAATCGTGGGCGGTAGAAATCTTGGCGACGAGTACTTCCAGGCTCACGGCGATGTTAATTTCGAGGATATGGACCTGATGGCTATTGGGCCGATTGCGAAAGAGGTTTCTGCCGGATTCGACGAGTACTGGAACCACGAACTGGCGATTCCAGTCCGGGCGTTCGTGACTCGAGAGCCCCCCGCAGAGGACATAGAGAAGGCCCGGCAGATCCTCGATGAGCACAGGGAAGCCATGAAGGCTACGGAGTACGGAAGAAAACTGAGGGAGTCCGACCTGGTGAAACGTCTTGAGGCCGGCCGTCTTCCCGTGGCTTGGGCGCAGGGTGAAGTCCTCTACGATCGGCCTGAACGGGTCAACGCTTCGGGGCCCCCAAACCCATCACATAGCATGGGACCGAGGCTAAGAGAACTGATCGTGGAGTCGCAGAACGAGGCGCTCTTGATCTCGCCCTACTTTGTCCCCCGAGAGTCAGGCGTTAAAATGTTCGAAAAAATGCGGGACAGGGGAGTGAAGGTGAAAATACTGACCAATTCCCTGGCCTCCAATGATGTGCCGATTGTCCATGGCGGATATGCGCGGTATCGGAAGGACCTACTTAAATTGGGCGTAGACCTCTTCGAGCTCAAACCCGTTCTAGGACAGAAAGAGGAGAAGGACCATAGGCAGTTGGGCGGGTCTTCAGGGGCAGCTCTGCATGCCAAGACGTTCATCCTGGATCGTAAGGTGCTTTTCGTAGGGACCTTAAACCTCGATCCTCGATCGGTGTACTCCGATACCCAAAACGGCATTGTCGTACGAAGCGAAGCACTGGGCAGACAGGCGGCATCTCTCTTTGAAGAAAGTGCGTCCGCGCATCGCGCTTTCAGGGTCACACTCACGAAGAGTTCAACAGAATCCAACGGTTCACCCTCAGCTGATACTCGGCTTGAATGGATCACAGAAGAAAACGGAAAGGAGGTGAGGTATTTTCACGAGCCGGAGACTGGTTTGTGGCGTCGTATCAAAGTAAAAATTCTCTCTCTGCTTGCACCAGAAAAGATGATGTGACCTCGAGGCACTCAGGGGTAAAATGGTGGTGATCGCGGTGTTAAGCCCGCGGCGCTTATTCGTCAAAAAAAACATGAAAGGAGAACGGTTATGAAAAGATTGAGTATCTGTATTTTGGTTCTTGGAGGGATTCTAATAGTCGTTAACCCTGTGATGGCACAGGAGGGTCTGATCGAGACTGTTGCCAACGGCTGCAAGGACGAATTACAGAAATACTGCAGCAACGTGACGCCCGGTGAGGGGCGGGTGCTGGCCTGTCTATACGCCTACGAAGATAAACTTTCGGGACGCTGTGAGTATGCCCTGTATGATGCTGCCTCCCGACTCGAGCGGGCCGTGGCTGCCCTTTCGTATGCTGTGAACGAGTGCTCCGCCGACCTGAAGCAGTACTGTTCGGGCGTTGCGGCTGGCGAGGGACGTCTTTTGGAATGCCTTCAGAAAAATGACAACAAAGTGAGCCAACGCTGCAAACAGGCCCGCAAGGATGTGGGTTTAAAGTAAATCTCGTCAAAACGTGTTCTAGCATAGTGAGGCATTACGGGTTCCGCTCGTGATGCCTCATTTCTCTTGTTAAGGGAGGGATGGTCATGGCTGATCAGGGCTGGCGAAGGTTTCTGAAAGGATTCCCCTGGTATAACGAAGAAAGAAAATATCCTTTGCAGGCCTATTCCGAGTTCATGCCTCCCGTCAGGACAGGGATGAACCCCTTTGACGGAAGCGTTGATCCGTGGGTGTTCCGGGATGATGATTTGTTCGGCTGGCAGATTCTGGAGATTGAGGAAGAATACCAGCTGAGGCCGGGACTGGAGAGCATTGGCAGGCAGGTCATTCACCATATCATTGAGCTAGGCATGGGTACCTTTCCGGTTCACCTTGCAGGTCATCACCAACGGAACCTGGCCAATAACCTCTTCTGGCCTGCCGCGTTAGCTTCACATCAGGGTCAATTGAAGCATGAACGCTATGTGATGATCCAGCCGTACTCCCTGTCGAGGACGAAGGATGACAAAGGGAGAATATGCTGGACCTTTTTCGGGGGGAGTGAGCAAGGTCCGGAAAAAGCCTTCTGGAAGTCGTTTTATGAATCTCCAGAAAAAGAGCTTCCGGAATCCGTTTTTCTATCTTTCATGCAATGGATCTTTAAGCATGCATATGGAATTCACCTTAAGAGCCCAGACCATTTGCGCAGTCTCGGATTCCGTATCCTTCCGGCAGGAGATGGTTATCCGTTTTCTTACTGGAAAACGGAAACCCTTCCTCCGTGGGCAAAGGGATACCTCATCAAGGACCGTGATGAAATGACTCCTGTTCATTATCTGTTGACTTTCCGCCCCTTCGATCAATTGCCCTCGGCCGTGAAAGAAAAGTACCTTGATGGAAAGTTGAACTTGTTGCCCTTTCCGGGGAGCATGTTGTTATGGGGAATCCCGGAATACATCAAGCTCCAGAAAATTCTTTACAACGCCATCCAGATGCCCATGCTCAGACTGGTGAAACGGGATGAGGGATTCAGCGGGCTCCGCGTCCCCCAGTCAGGGTGGGTGCATCAGCCGAAAGTTCCCGGCGAGAAGGCGGAGATCCTGGAGGAGTTTATTGTCAATAATTATGTCCGGACGAGCCGGTTTGACCGCTTTCGCCGGAATGAAGATGCCCTGTTGAAGAGCACCGAGATTGATCCCGTCATTCAGACGTTGTTCAGCACGACCCTGGAAGCCCTCGATCTTTATAACAAGCCAATGGCACGCAACAGCCAGATCTTAAGCGAAACCATCGAACTGTTGCTGGATGGGCCCAGGGCGGATCGGAAGAAAATAGGCGAAGCCGCGTTGAAATTGTTGGGAGGAGGGCTTTTCCGCTATCGTTTCTATTTTCCCCCCATGCAGGCAGGTCTGCACGAGGTGTTCTGGCACCGTCCGCTCGTGGCCTGTGTTTCGCGGGGGACCGGCCAACCGATCATTGCTCCACCCGACCTGATAACCGGATACATGACGGGCTACCTGACAGATAACCCCGATCCGGCAAGCGCCGTCGAACTCTGGCCAAGATTTCGCCGGCGCGAGGAATCTCTCTATACTCTGCATAATTTTAATCCTGTCCATGACCATTATCTTCACCAGACCCCCCTCAACCTGATGGCGCTTTTCGATGCATGGGAAATGCTGGGTAAACGCCCCCTGGAAAGAGATTTTGCGAGAGGGATGGTCAGGATCCGAAGGAATGAGAGTCTGGAAGAGTGGCTGTCTTCCTTCTCAGACCGGTCGTTTGACCCTAAGAAAACGAAAAAAATTATCCATTTTGTTCGAGACCTTTTGGAACCGGAGGAGAAAATACATTCTCCCGAGGACAACCTGACTTTCAGCGATACTGCCAATCGCAGCTATGAAGAGGCTTACTGGAACCAGATCTATTTCATGGCCCACGGCAAATTCATCAACAAAGACAACGCGGACGTCGTTCAGGATCAGGTGACTTTGCGGATGACAGAGCATCGGCACCGCGATCTGCAAAAGCTCGGCGACTATTTGATCCACAAACACCGTGAAGCGATCACCGCTGCCGGCATGGATGGAAAGGCAGAAGTCGGCGAAATACCTTTTCGTTGGGAAACGGATTTTGAGTTTATTGAGTTCGGCGGGTGGAGAGCCAACCAGGAAGGTGCGGAATACGAGCGAAATATTCTGGTGGTCATTCCCGGCAAAAACCGCAGGGAGGCTGTCGTGATGGCCGATCACTATGATACGGCTTACATGGGCGATGTGTTTGACCGTAGCCTGGGTGGCAACGGGGCGAGGTTATCGGCTGCAGGCGCTGACGATAATTACTCGGCTACGGCGGCACTGCTGCTGGCTGCCCCGGTTTTTCTGAAAATGTCAAAAGAAGGGAGGCTTGAGCGGGATATCTGGCTGTTACACCTGACCGGAGAAGAATTCCCTTCGGATTGCATGGGGGCCCGGAATTTTTGTCAGAACGTCGTCCAGAGGACACTGAAGATGAGAGGGAAGGATGATCGCTGGAAGGATCTTTCCCAGGTAGAGATCAAAGGGGTTTTGGTTATGGATATGATCGCCCATAACCGGGACAATGGCCGCGACATTTTCCAGATATCCCCCGGCAAGACGGCGGATGCCTTGTGGCTGGCCTACCAGGCCCGCAAAGCCTGCCAGGTATGGAATGCCAACGTCCCCGGATGGAATGAGTCTCCTGACCGGAAAGGATGCAAGCCCGGACAGCGAACCAAGGATGTGCATGTCATGCCTCCCAAGGCCTTACACCTCAAAGTCGAAGGTGAAATCAGGACATGGGAAGATCCGGAGAGCTCCCTGTATAATACCGATGGAATGATTTTTTCCGACACCGGTATTCCTGTCATTCTCTTGATGGAAAACTATGATATCGACCGCACCGGCTATCACGACACGCATGATACCATGGAGAATATTGACCTGGACTACGGCGCAGCCGTTTCTGCCATCGCCATCGAGACGGTTGCCGGGCTGGCCGCATCTTAAGCGCAGACCACGTAGAAGATAAGGAATGATTTTCGAGTGAGACGGAAAATATTTCTCTTTGGAGGAGGATGTTTTGCCCTGCTTTTGATTCTCCTCGTTGCTTTCGTGCTCCTTTTACCTTATCTCGTCAACCTGGAGTCAATAAAAGAAAAAATCGAGGGCCTTCTCTTCCAGCAGGTCGGAGGGAGGGTGGGATACCAGAAGATTGACCTCTTCTATTTTCCAAGGCCAGGGGTCAAAGCTCACCAGATTACCTTCTCCGTCGATGAGAAAGTGGCTGGGACGGCTCAGTCTGTGCAGGTTTATCCGGAGCTTGCGGCGCTTTTCAAAGGCAAACTCCGGGTTGCCCGGGTTCAAGTTGAATCACCCGATGTCACCATTCGTTTTCCTATCGAGCCCGCGGAGGTCAAAGAAAGACCGGAAGGCACAGTGCTGAAAGAGCTTGAGGAAATCGTTGCCCGTGTCGGAGTGATCGTCCCCCGCCTGAAGGTCGTCATGAAAGGTGGGAGAATGAATCTGGTGAAGGGATCCAAAACGGTCCTCTCTTTTCATGACATTGACGCGAACATCGTTGGACCGCCTGGGGAGGCTAAGATCGAAATCACCTGTCGATCCAATCTCTGGGAAAGGATATCGGCTGAAGCCACGATAGACCAGGTGACCCTGAAAGGGCATGCCCATATTGAAATCGCGAGTTTCCATCCCCATCTGTTGTCTGGTTTTCTTTCTCCGGATTTTCCATTGAAAGTTGCAGACTCCGAGATAGACCTCAACGTTGACCTTGAGACAAAAGGGCAAGAGGTGTTTCAGGCGGCCGTTGAGGGCTCCGTTTCGAAGTTGACCTTTGAGGAGGGAAGTCAAAAGACCGTCATCAGAGGGAAGCGCTTCCGGGGTGCTTTTCAGATGGAAGGAGGGAGAATCGACATTTCTCTCGGCGAGCTCAATCTCGATTATCCACGCCTCATCCTGTCGGGAAAGCTCAAGATCGATCCGAAACAATCCGTTATTGGAGTGGAAGTACAGGGCAGAGAACTGGACGTGATTTCGACACGCGAAGTGACTCTGAGACTTGCCGGGAGGATTCCTGTGATGAGTACGATTTTCGACATTGTCAGGGAAGGCAGGATTCCTCTCATCACTTTTCAATCACATGGCCGCAAGGTGTCTGACCTGGATGACACGAAGCGTTTCTCCATTAAGGGGAATATCTTCGATGGAACGATTTCAATACCGGTAGGAGGACAAGAAGGAAATAGGGAGGATTTTATCCTCGTGAAGGCCGCCGGAGAGGTAGTCATCTCACGAGGTATTCTGGAAGGAAGAAATCTCAGGGCTCAGTGGAAGAACCAGCAACTGCAGCAAGGCAAGCTGAGAGTCGGCCTGGAGGGAAAGGACGCCCCTCTCCATGTCGAAATCGCAGTTGAAACAGATCTCTCCCTCTTGCCACCTCTTCTCAGTCGCGTGGCCAAGGATCAGGTATTAGTCGAGGAGATCGCACGATTCCGTCACCTGGAAGGCAGAGCTACGGGAAAGATTGTATTGGGCGAGAGTTTGAAATCGATTAGAGTGAAGGGTGACATTCTATCGCTGAATTTAAGGGCTCGTCACGACCGAATTCCCTATCCCGTGGCGATCGAAGGAGGGGCAGTTTCATTTGACTGGGAAAGGTTAAGCGTCAGGAATCTCAGCGGGACGGTCGGGACCTCCTCTTTCTCAGACCTGACCGGCCGGATCGGTTTCGGAAGGGACCCTTCCATTGAGATCAACGCTGGAAATTCGGTTATCTCTCTGGAGGAGATCTATCCGTGGCTTTCTTCATATGAGTCCGTGCGAGGTGTCCTCAAGAACATTCAAGCCGTGAAAGGAAGGGTTACCCTCTCCGGGATGAGGCTGTCAGGCCCGCTCATGAGGCCAGAAAAATGGGACTTTGAAACGGCTGGGGAATTGAAAGCCTTGATCGTCAGTACCTCTCTTTTGCCCGACTCCGTTGCCATCTCCAGCGGAAAATTCAACCTATCCCCTCAGAAAATAGCGATCGGTGACCTTCAAACGAATTTTCTGTCTGCCTCTCTCAATGTTTCAGGCGCCCTCTATAACTATCAACAAGGCCTCGAAGAAGCGGAGTTGTCCTTGAATGGCCGGGTCACCCCAGAAGATGTTCTGTGGCTCACAAATGCCGTGGGTTTGGGACGCAAGGTCCAGCTTCGTTCGCCAGTCGTGATCTCGCAGGCGAAGTTGTCGTGGCACAGAGGTGCGGATGTTGGCTTGAGGGCTGATTTGGCAGTAGAGAATGGTCCCGAAATCTCCCTCGATGTTCTTAATCATTCTGGTGGAATAGAGATTAGCAACTTGGTGATCCGTGATAACCTATCCGATGCCTCCGTCGGGATCGATGTCAAAGGCCGGGTGATCGACCTTACCTTTTCGGGCAGCTTATCTGAGAAGACGCTGGACACGATCTTCACACAATTTCAACCTCGGGACGGGTGGGTCAGGGGAGATTTCCAGGTCCATATTGACCTGGATCAGCCAATGCGATTCATGGCTCACGGAAAGATAGGGCTGGATCATCTCTCGCTCCCCTCACAATTTGGGAAGCCCCTGGAGATCGATGAAATTTCAGTGAATGCAGGAGGAGATCGGATGACAGTTACCCGGGCCAGCTTCGCGTGGGGAGGCAAGCGGTTTGCACTTTCGGGAGATGTAAGTTTTTTTGAAAGCAGTGTATTACTGGATCTAGACCTTTTTACTGAGAGTGTTGATGTAAGGGTTGATTTAAACCCGGTGAGGGAAATTTTGAGCAGAGAGAAGAAGGGTGGAAAGGACGAGGGCTTACAACTTCAAGGTGCCATCCGATTCAAAACGGAATCCCTTTTGTATGACCGGGTCGCCTGGATGCCCTTCGATGCGGAGGTCACGCTTAATCCTGAGGGAGTCGAGGTGGTTGTCAAAGAGGCGAATCTGTGCGGTATCTCTACTCTCGGAAGCGTGAAGATAGCCAACCAGAACTTCTCCCTCGATCTTCGACTACTTTCTAAGAGTCAAGAATTGCAATCTGCATTTCGTTGTCTATATGATCAAGAGGTGGTGGTGAAAGGGGATTTTGACCTCAGAGGAAGGATCGTTGCACAGGGGAAGCCAGAAGATATCGTCCGTTCTCTCAAAGGGAATGTAGAACTTCAGTCAAAGGATGGACATTTTTACTATTCGAAGGGCCTGATGAGGGTTTTGGAGTTTGTCAATTCTACCGAAATTTACAGAGGAAAACTTCCTGACCCGGGAAAAGAAGGGGTTGATTACAAGCTCATCAAAATAAGAGCGGCCTTTAATGATGCTAAACTCAGGATCGAAGAAGGGACACTCGACGGGCCGACCTTGGAACTGGCGGCAAGGGGAGAAATAGACCTGATGAATGAGGAATTGAGTTTAACGGTTCTGGTGGCTCCGTTGAAAACCGTAGACCGCGTCGTCAAGCTGATCCCCGTGGTTAGAACGATTCTTGCCGGGACCCTGATCGTTATTCCTCTTAGCGTTCGAGGAAGCCTGAAGGATCCCAGGGTGACTGCGCTCTCTCCTTCTGCAATCGGGGATGAATTATTAGCAATGATGAAAAGGACGCTGGGTCTTCCCTTTAAGGTAATCGAGCCTTTCATACCTCGTAAGAAAGAGGAGGGCAGCGAAGAGTGGTGAAGCGTCATTCCGGCCTCGATTTCCATCGGGATAAACTCCAGCCGGAATCCAGGGCTCCCGGTTTTCACCGGGACAACGTCTGGATGCCCCCGTATCAAGTACGGGGCAGGCTTATCAAGTCCGGCATGAGGAAAAGACTGAATTTATGGATAGGCTCTATTTATGGTTCTTATTTAATGAATAAGCTATTTAACACATACACTTTCCTAACCACTTGGTGTATGATGAGAATATTTACCCGTACGCAATTCATCAGCCTTCGCAGGCGACCTGGAAGCTAGCTGAGGAAGCCACCCATGGTTAAAATCCGTATAACACTCACAGTTTTTCTTGTTGCGTTCGTCGTGGCAGGTGCGTTTGCTGCCCCCAAACCGGGAACCTTACCCGGAACAAAGGAGGCACAACGACCTGCAGGACCCGAAGTCGTATACGAGGATCCTCTGGGCCGCAGCACGCCTGAGGGTACAGTCTTCGGTTTCACGAAATCTGCCACACAGGGGAACTACGGCCAAGCCCTCCAGTATCTCGATACGAACGCAACAGGCAAAGGCGCACAACAACTTATTGATGCGCTTCTGGTCGTTCTGGAGCGTGGTTTCTCCGGTAAGGCGGCCATGCTGAGCAATAAACCGGAAGGATATCTGGACGATAATCTCCCCCCTTCCAAGGAACGAATCGGTACGGTTAAGACCTCATCGGGCAGCCTTGATATTCTTCTTGAACGAGTTGAACGTGGAAATAGCCCACCCATTTGGCTTTTCTCCGCTGAAACTCTGAAAGGCATCCCAGAGATTTACAAAGAACTGAATGTCCGAACCATTGATACCTATCTCCCAAAGCTTCTTGTGAATACGTGGTTTCTGTGGTTTCCACTATGGAAGTGGTTTCTTTTTCTTCTTCTCATTCCCTCATTGTTCGGATTGTCCATTCTTGTAACCCGCCTTTTTACCCTCATGCTTTTGTTGTTTGTGCGCCGGATCGGCAAGGTCCGGGCTGACCAGCATGTGGTAAGGTTAACCGGTCCCTTGCGCATCCTTGTCTTCGCTTCAGCCATCTGGTTTGTTTCATTGCTTTCCCGTTCGGTTATCACGAGTGCTTTCTGGATTTATGTGGCGGCGACTTTAACAGTGATTGGCGCGACCTGGCTATGCGTGCGGTTCATCGATTTCGTATTCAAACTGAAACAGAGGCAGCTGGCAATCACGTCATCAGAAAAGATTTCAATGGTGCAGCTTGGGAGGAAGTTATCCAAGATCATGGCAGTGATTGTTGGCACCCTTGTGATTTTTTACATCGCCGGCATTAATATAGCGGCTGTCCTGGCCGGTCTTGGAATCGGCGGGATCGCAATTGCCTTTGCAGCACAGAAGACACTGGAAAATCTATTCGGCGGTATCATGATTATCTCAGATCAACCCATCCGTGTGGGCGACTTCTGCCGGGCCGGAGACTACCTCGGTATCGTTGAGAACATCGGCCTGCGCTCGACCCGTATCCGGACGCTCAAGCGAACCGTTGTGTCGGTTCCGAACGGCCAGCTCGCACTGATGAGCCTTGAGAACTATGCGATGCGTGACAAGATCTGGTTTCACCACACGCTCCAACTGAGGTATGAAACCACAGCGGACCAACTCCGTTATATCCTCGCCGAGATCCGAAAGATGCTGTACGAACATTCGAAGGTCGAATCTTCCTCAGCCCGCATCCGCTTTATCGGATTCGGAAAATCGTCCCTGGATTTGGAAGTCTTCGCGTACGTGTTGGAAACAGGGTATGGGTCTTATCTTCATATCCAGGAGGACCTTCTTCTTCGGATCATGGACATTATCGAGACGAGTGGCAGCGGGTTTGCCTTCCCATCGCAGACCACCTACCTCGCCGGGGATGTTGGTCTTAATGCTACAAAGAGCGGGAAAGCCATAGAAACGGTTCGCCAGTGGCGGGAGCAGGGCAAATTGCCCTTTCCAGATTTCTCACCTGAGACGATTTCGGAAATCGACGGTAAGATCGAATACCCGCCGCCGGGATCGGTCTTGCGGGATAAGAGAAAGGGGTGAACAGAAATGTGAGAAGGCAGTGAGGAGATCTGGGGACGTTGTCTTGGGATCTGGGACGTTGTTTACAATTGGCAGTTTATAGCAAACGTGATTCGCGTGGTTGAGAAGAAATTGAAAAGTGAATGGATTAAACAACGTCCCCGATTTCTGTCATTCGGACGAAATAATAGAGTCATTCAATAAATTGTATGAAGGAGGTATTGTAACGGTGAAACGACGGGTATGGTTAATCATATTACTATCGGTAATGTTGTGGCAGGAGACCGGGATTATGGCGGCCCCGGTTTCGCCGGCCGATCAGAAGGAGATACTCCGTACCCTGGCGCTGGCACAGTACTGGATCAAGAAGGGCGATTACAACCGTGCCATCGCGTACGTTGATTTCGAGGGTATGGCAGAGATCGTCATGGCAGGCTACTGGGACAAGATGTCGCAAAAGGAGAAGAACGACATCATTACATTTATGAAAAACCTTATCAGGGAAAAATTTCCCATCATCACCCAGCGGCTGAAGTGGCTTCAGTTTGGGGCTATCAGCGAAAATGGAAACCAGGTCATTTGCGAGACGCTCGCGGTGTTTGACCATACGACCGAGAAGAAGGACCAGAAAATCCAAATCGGGCTGGTCAAGCGGGGCAACGAGTGGAAGGGCGTCGAGGTCTATATCCTCAAGGAAGGCTTTCTCGCCGGTCTTAACGAGGACAAGGTCAGGCCGATACTCAAGCGGGGCGGAACCATCCAGGAAGCGCTCGACGCGGTCAGACTGGTTTTCCAGGAACGGTGACGGTTTGATCCAATGAGGGAACGGATAGCCAGCGCGATAACCGATAGTCTGTATAAGAACCCGGGTCTCATCGCCCTGGTCATCGTGATCATTGTCGGCCTCTCGGCTTGGCAGATGTCGAAGCTGACGATCAACTACAACCAGCTTGAACTGATTCCGCAGGACCTTCCGAGCGTGCTCGCAACCAAGCGGATGTTCAAGCTCGCCGGGGGCTACGGGCACCTCTTCATCACCCTCAGAGGCAAAGACATCCCCCATATGAAACGGGTCGCCGATGACCTTACTGCCGAGATAAAAAAGATTCCCGAGGTCCGTTCCGCGACCTGCCGCCAGGATGTCAGCTTCCTTCGCGATCATCTCGCCTATTACGTCGATATCGACGATCTAAACGAAGCATTCAGGCTGATGCGCAAGAAAATCCGCGCCATGACCCGTGAAAAACTCGGTATGAAAAGCGGCGACACTGAAACCGACGAGGAGTTGAAAAAACTTGTCGAGAAGTACCGGAATGTCAATTCGAAGTTCGTGGACGATGAGTACAATATCGATCCCGCCCGTGAAATGATTCTCATCGTCATCCAGGCGAACGGCATCCCCAACGATCTTGGTTTCAGCAAAAAACTCCTTTCCGATGTGTCATCGGTTATCGAGCAATATAATCAGGGGAATCCCCGCGGGGCGAAACTGAGGGAGAAGAACGGGAACGGCCCTGCGCCCGAGGCGACGATCACCTACGGGATGACGGGCGAGTACAAGATAGCGTACGATGATTCGACCCACATTAGAAACGCGCTCGAGCCGACGTCCTTCGTCGCGTTTGCGGGTATCCTCATTTACCTGGTCATTCTTTTCCGGCGTCCCGTGCAGATCATCCTGCTCATGACGACCCTTGTCATGAGTATCGTGATTACATTCGGTTTCACCCGCATTACCCTGGGTGAGCTGAATACCATCACCGCCATTCTCGGCGGTATTCTCATGGGGTTCGGCATCGATTTCGGCATCCATTTTCTGTATCGGTTCAGGGACGAGTATTCACACCGGGGCGATATCTATGAAAGCCTCCGCCAGACGATTCTTCATACCGGGCTGTCGTCGCTCATCAGCGCCGTGACTTCAGCGGCGTCTCTTTTTGTGCTCGTTCTGGCCGCGTTCAAGGGCTTTTCCCATTTCGGTCTGATCGCCGGGGCGGGAACGTTGATTATTGCAATCATGATGAATACCTTTCTGCCGGCGGCGATACTGCTGCTCACCAGGACCTGGCCCAATTTCTCGAAAAGCCTGCTGGTGAATTACAAGAAGATCGATGATGCCGATCATCTGAACAAACCGTATCCATTCGCATCCAGGATTCTTGCTGCATCGCTCATCCTTACGATCGGCCTGGCCTATTTCGCGACGCGGATCGAATTCGATTACGATAGCCGGACCTCGGTCACCGGCAACACGCAGGCCCTGATGCTACAGGATGAAATTGAGAAACGGTTCGGACGGAAGGGCCTTCCCTCTGTAGTCTATACCGATACCCTGGAAGAGACGAAAAAGCTTTATGATGAGCTTTCCAACAAAGATAAATATTCATACGTGCAGCAGGTGGTATCGATCTTCAGCCTCGCACCTCCCATGGAACAGCAGTTGAAAACACGAAGGATCCTTGACCAGATTCAGGAACGGCTGGTTGAGATCCCGGCCGATCTGATGGCCGGCGAGAACAGGGAACTATTTGATATTGTAAAGAAATCTCTGGCGACACAGCCGTTTACGTTAAAGGACGTTCCGGAGGATCTCCTGAAGCAGTTCCGTCCCGTTCCCGAATCGGGAGAAAAGGGTTATTTTACCCTGATTATACCCAAGGGTTCGGTGACCGACAGCAAGCTGACGGTTGAATTCACCAAACAGGTTGGCACCATTACGATGGGTGGTAAGAACTATTACGCTACCGGGCATATGATCCTGATGGCGAACCTTGCCATGATCGTCATCCGTGACGGTAAGATTTTTCCCGCCATTGTTGCGGGGCTTATCCTGATTATCCTGCTTATTAGTTACCGCGATCCCCGTGCATTGGTTTTTGCCATCGCCCCGCTCCTCGGCGGAATGGTATGGATGCTTGGCCTTATGTATCTCTTAAATTGGAAGATCAACTACGTGAACATTGTTGTATTTCCGGTTGTACTCGGGTATGGAATTTCAGTCGGGATATTTATATTTAACCGGTATCTGGAGTGCCACTCGGTCATGTTTGCCCTGCGTCATACCGGGGCAGCAGTTGCCGGTTCATGCATTACCACAGTGATTGGTTGGGCATCACTGTTCTTCTCGGGGCATAAGGGTTTGACCTCGATGGGCTCAGTCGCGGTCTTTGGTATCTCCGCCGCACTCCTGGTCGCACTGACGGTCATGCCGTCGCTGATGCAGTATACAGAAGATAAGAAAATATTAATACCGAAATGTAAGGCATGAGAAAAGCATTTACCGCCTGTACCGTAATCTCTATCATGCTGGTGTTCTTCGCCTGTTCTTCTGTACGCCACCGGTTTATTGTCGAGGGCTATAAGAAGAATCCAGGACAGATGATCAAACGAATCGTGATTATTTCAATGCCCCCCCCTCAGAACAGGGATTTGGCCGGGCTTATCAGCGCCATGACTCGTGACCTTATCAGGACGAACAGGAATTACCTCGTTTACGGGACTGTCTCGACAGAACGTGAAGTGGCCGAGGCATGCAAAACCCGCGACGGTGTGTTGAAGATGTCGGTGGAAAGGGCCGATGCCGTGGGTAACCGCATTGAGCTTGAAATAACCGGTGAACTCCGCAGGTGTTCCGACAAGTCCATTGTCTGGAGTGCTACTGCTCGCGCCTCCGGTAAATCGCGAAACCGTTCTCTGAAAAACCTCATCCAGAACTATGTCGAGAAACACGGTAACCAGGCGGAGGTATATGCCGCGCCCGCATTTAATATCATAGAAGATATCGTTGAAACAATGCCGAACCCCGAACTCACGGAAGATGAACTGATGGAAAAGATTGATCTCGAGAACTGAAGAGACTCTGATGGCACAATAGAGAGTCAAGGGCGTAGGGGACGTTGTGTAAATTTGCAGTTTATAGGAACCGTGATTGGCATGGTTGAGGGAAAAGTGAAAAGTGAATGAATTAAACCCAAGCCCGCATCCGGCTGCCCTGGGACGAATTGACTGGGAAGTCATGGCGCTTCACCGACGCCTTTACGGAGGAGGTTTCTGAGCAAGAGGGCAATGAGATGATTGATCCAGGATTTTACGTCGATCTTCTTGCCCGGGGTTATCACTTCTTCCAATTAGCGGTGGTTGAAACAAAAGATCGATTGAGCCGGAGACGAAAATTTGGTAGATTGGTGTCCTATAAAGGGAGAGATATTTTGGTGAAGGCTCTTATTTCAATGTTTATTGTCTTCTTGTTTGTTAGTGTAATAGGCTCTTCCGCACAGGTCAGCCCGACGCCTCCAAAAACCCAGGAGGTCAAACCTGAGGGGTATCCTGTGATGCTTGACGATCAGCCCCTCTTTTATATTAAGGACGTCAAGGGGTTTCCCGCGGAGAGCCGTGTCAAAGCCATCGATGAGAGGATTACGAAAGCTGCTGAAGACCCTCATGTCCCGATCAACTCTGTGACGACGTCCACCTATGAACAGCCCGCTACATTTATCATGATTGGGAATGAAGTGCTGATGGCCGTCCTGGAAGAAGATGCCTTAGCTGAAGGTCGTCCCCGGAAAGAGATTGCTGCAGACTATAGCCAAAAGGTAAAGACGGCCATCGAAAAATACCGTGCGGAGCGCAGCTTCAAAAACATCGCGACCGCCGCCCTCTTCACCCTCATTGCAACACTCGTCCTCATTGCCGCCTTGTATTTGATCAATAAGGTTTATCACAGGGGAGGGGCCAAAATCCAAGCCTGGCTGGATTCGAAAAAAGTCCACATCGGCATTCAGACTTTTGAGGTGGTACGGGCGGAGAGAGTCCAGGTCCTGTTCATGGGCGGATTGAAGGTGATTGAGGTTTTCATCATTTTGTTGTTTTTCTATACGTACTTACATCTCTCGTTGAGTTTCTTCCCTTGGACCAGGGCATTTGCCAGCCAGCTTTTTGCTCTTATCCTCGGGCCCCTTCAAACAATCGGGTCCGCTGTTTTGGCAACGATCCCAAACTTAATCTTCTTAGCTATTATTATTCTAATAACCCTATATATTCTCAAATTAATGCGGCTTTTCTTTAACGAAGTTGAGAAAGGGGCGATTGTCCTGAAGGGTTTCTATCCGGAATGGGCAAAGCCCACCTACAGGATCTGCCGTTTATTGGTAATCGCTTTTGCTGCCGTGATGGCATTCCCCCATATTCCAGGGTCTGACTCTCCTGCATTTAAGGGGATCTCCATCTTCTTCGGTCTTCTCTTTTCCTTAGGCTCCTCCTCTTTCGTTGCTAATATTCTTGCGGGGTATTCGTTAACATACAGAAGAGCCTTCAGGGTTGGAGACCGGGTCAAGATCGCTGATTTCGTCGGAGATGTGATCGAGATGAGGCTCAGTGTGACCCATCTGAAAACTATTAAAAATGAAGACATCATCGTGCCAAATTCGATGATTGTCAACAGCCATGTGATCAACTATAGTGCATTTGCGCGAGAAAAGGGCTTAATCCTTCATACGACAGTGACCATTGGCTACGACGCACCATGGCGTCAAGTTCATGCGCTTCTGTTGATGGGAGCTGAACGTACCTCGGGGTTATTACGGGAGCCACCGCCCTTTATTCTTCAGACATCCCTTGATGATTTCTATGTGAGTTACGAATTGAATGTTTACACGGATAAACCCTTGGAGATGGTAGAGATCTATTCTGAACTGCATCAGAACATTCAAGATGCATTCAATGAGTACGAAGTGCAGATCATGTCACCGTCCTACAGATTTGACCCAGACCGGCCAAAGGTGGTGCCGAAAGATAAGTGGTATGCGCCTCCCGCGAAACCACCCGATGATTCAGAGAAGAAGGGTTGAGGAAGGCATATCCGATTTTAGAAGAAAGTGCATCTATGATCAGGGCGGTTTCAAAATACTGGTGGATCTAGAAAAGGAAAGGAGGGAGCAGAAATGGGAAAAGACAGTGAGAATGTCAGACTTCAAGAAGCTCGTGAGCAGAACGTTCCATGGAAGAAGTGGGGCCCCTATCTCAGCGAGCGACAGTGGGGGACGGTGCGTGAGGACTACAGCGAGGGGGGTGACGCCTGGAATTTCTTCACCCATGACCAGGCCCGTTCCCGGGCTTATCGTTGGGGCGAAGACGGGTTGGGAGGGATTTCCGATGACAAGCAGCGCCTCTGCTTCAGCCTGGCCCTGTGGAACGGCAAGGATCCGATCCTCAAGGAGCGCCTCTTCGGACTGACAAACAGCGAGGGGAACCACGGCGAGGATGTGAAGGAGTATTACTTTTACCTCGACAGCACGCCGACCCACTCGTACATGAAGTACCTCTACAAATACCCGCAGGCGGCGTTTCCCTACGCCAACTTAGTGGAAACGAACCGCGGGCGCAACCGCAACGAGATGGAGTATGAGCTCCTCGACACCGGCGTCTTCAATGACGACCGTTATTTCG
>Ga0335070_10003700_pt1 | contig 17889 bp, 14 predicted proteins | sample Lox_Sample_13_FD_206722 | JGI IMG/M metagenome (GOLD analysis project Ga0335070, IMG submission 206722) | Soil microbial communities from Loxahatchee National Wildlife Refuge, Florida, United States - Lox_Sample_1.3 | ecosystem: Environmental > Terrestrial > Soil > Wetlands | place: USA...
GATCGCCCTGCTCGTGGTCTGCCTGCTCTCCCCGCCGGCCTCGGCCGATACCGAGCTCCGCATCAGCAATCTCTCCGTTTTTCTCAACGACTTCGATGTGACCGTCCAGGGCGTGCTCCTGGGCGCCGTACCGTCCTCCCTCACCGAAAGCCTGCAGAGCGGCGTGCCCGTGCACGTGCGCTTCGTGGTCGAGCTGTGGCAACAGCGATTCCGCGACAGGCTCCTGCAGACGCGCACCATCGAGCGGCAGCTGACGTACAACCCGGCGACAAAGGAATACAAGGTCGTATCGCTCAGCGGTGAAGACCGCGAGGCCTACCTGACCAAGCAGCTCCGCGACGCGCAGCGCGTGATCTCCGAGCTGCGCGCCGGAAAGCTCGCGCCGGATGCCGCGCTCGACTCCCAGGAGCTCTATTTCGTCCGTGTGCGGGCCGACGTCTCGCTCAACGGCGTGAACTCCTGGATCGCCCGCTTCAGCGGCGAGGCGGCGGAGACGGGCTGGGTCCAGTCCCCGCTCCTCACCCCCACGAGACGACAATGAGCCCGCTGACCGACGCCCAGCAGGAGCAGCGTACCCACTACCGGCGCAACCTGCTCATAGTCTCCGGCGGGCTCGCGCTGCTCGCGGTGGCGTGGTGGGGATTCAAGGTCTGGATTCACTCGCCGCAGGTTCCCCTCGCCTCGAACCTGGCCGTCTTCGCGCTGTTCAACCTGAACCTGATCGTCTTCCTGCTCCTCGTCGTCCTGCTCTTCCGCAACCTGGTCAAGCTGGCCTTCGAGCGGCGGCAGAAGGTCCTGGGCGCGCGGTTCAAGACCAAGCTGGTCGTGGCCTTTCTCTCCCTCGCCCTGACACCGGCCGTCCTGATCTTCATCATCGCCTCGAACTTCATCAATACCTCGATCGAGGGATGGTTCAAGCCGCAGGTGGAGCGGCCGCTCGACCAGGCGCTCGAGGTCGCGCAGACCTACTACCAGGGCCAGGAGGCCATGGCGCTCAGGCATGCGCGGTACATGGCCGACGTGCTGGCACGCGAGGGATTCATGGCCCCCCTTCAGCGCGCCGTGCTGACGACCTATCTCAACGGGCAGCAGGAGCGGCTGGGGCTCGCCGCCATCACGGTGTTCAACCGCGCCGGCCAGCCGGTGCTCCACGCCAGGGATGCGGCGCTCGGGTCCGTGCCGACGCGGTCGGTGAACAAGGAGCAGCTGCGGCGGGGGCTCGCCGGGCAGGACGTGACCACTGTCCACGAGCTTGACGACGGCGACATGATCCAGGCCATCGTGCCCATCAAGACCACTGATCGCGGCATCCTGGGGGCCCTCGTGGTCGGCACCTACGTGCCGCAGCGGCTCGAGACGCGCCTGCGCGGCATCAGCCAGTCCTTCCAGGAGTACAAGCAGCTGCGGCTCCTCAAGCAGCCGCTCAAAGGCATCTACATCCTGCTCTTTCTCCTCATGACGCTCGTCATCGTCTTCTCAGCCACGTGGTTCGGCCTCTATTTGGCCCGCGGTATCACCGAGCCGGTGCAGATGCTGGCCGAAGGCACGCGCGCCGTCGCCGCCGGCAACCTCAACTACAAGGTCACCGTGCGCGCCGACGACGAGCTGGGCGTGCTCGTGGACTCGTTCAACCGCATGACGAGCGACCTCGCCCTGTCCCAGACCAGGCTCGAGCACACGTACCGCGATCTGCAGGCCAAGCACGAGGAGGTGGAGCAGCGGCGGCGCTACACGGAGACCGTGCTCAATGCCGTCGCCACCGGCGTGCTTTCGCTCGACGCGGCCGGACGCATCACGACCATCAACGGCGCGGCCGAGCGCATGCTGGGCGTGTCCGCGTCGGAGGCGCTCGGCCAGCTCTCCACTGCCGTCCTGCGCCCGCCCGCCCACTCGGAGCTCGCAGGGCTGATCCAGCGCATGAACCGGCTCCGTGAGAACGCCCTCGAGCGCGAGGTGCACTTGCGCCGGGAAGGCCACGCGGTGACGCTCCTCGCGTCGGCGACCGCGCTGAAGGGACCCGAGGACGCCTACCTCGGCATGGTTCTGGTCTTCGACGACCTGACCGAGCTCCTCAAGGCGCAGCGCCTGGCCGCGTGGCGTGAGGTCGCCCAGCGTATCGCGCACGAGATCAAGAACCCGCTCACGCCCATCCAGCTCTCTGCCCAGCGCCTCCGCCGGCGCCTGTCCACCGACCGGAGTCCCGCGGAGAAGCGCCTGCTCGAGGAAGCGACGGCCACCATCGTCCAGGAGGTCGAAGGGTTGAAGCAGCTCGTGGACGAGTTTTCGCGCTTCGCGCGGATGCCCTCGCTCCAGCCGCGCGCCACGGACCTCGGGCGGCTGCTGGAAGGGGTGGTGGTCCTCTACCGCGAGTCGCACGCCGCCCTCGACATCAAGGTCAGCTTCTCTCCCGACATGCCGCCGGTGGACGTGGATCCGGACCAGATCAAGCGGGCGGTGCTGAATCTCGTGGACAATGCCGTCGAGGCCGTGGGCGGCTCGGGCCACGTCACGCTGGAGACGATCTGGATGCCGGACAGCCGGCGGGCACGCATCATCGTGGCCGACGACGGCCCCGGCATACAGGCAGAGGACAAGGACCGGCTTTTCCTGCCGTACTTCTCGACGAAATCGACCGGCACGGGCCTGGGTCTGTCCATCGTGCAGCAAATCGTCACCGACCACGGCGGCACCATCTGGGTCGAGGACGTCACGCCGCAGGGTACGCGCTTCGTCGTGGAGCTGCCGGTGGGCCGCCTCACGGTAGTCCCCGTGGAGCCTCCGGCACCGGCGAGGGCCGTGTAAATGGCAGGTGAGCACATCCTGATCGTGGACGACGAAAAGCTCATCCAGAGCACCCTGCGCGGCGTGCTCGAGGACGAGGGCTATCGCGTCACGTCGGCGGGCTCCGGAGAAGAGGCGCTGGCGCGGCTGATCGACGACGCGCCCGATCTGGTATTCCTCGACATCTGGATGCCGGGCATGGATGGGCTCGAAGCGCTGGCCGAGATGAAGCAGCGGCGGCCCGAGGCCGCCGTGGTGATGATCTCGGGCCACGCCACCATCGAGACCGCCGTCAAGGCGACCAAGCTCGGCGCCTACGACTTCATCGAAAAGCCGCTCTCGCTCGAAAAGACGCTGCTCGTCGTGGCGCGCACGCTCGAGCACGCCCACCTGCAGCGGGAGCACCGGCAGCTCCGGGAACGCGTGGAGCGGGGCCAGGAGATCGTAGGCAAGAGCGCGGCCATCGAGGAGCTGCGCCAGCAGATCTCCATCGCCGCGCCCACCACGGGCCGCGTCCTCATCCACGGCGACAGCGGCTCGGGCAAGGAGCTGGTGGCCCGCGCCATTCACGCGCGCTCGACGCGCGCCGAGGGATCCTTCGTAGAGGTCAACTGCGCCGCGGTGCCGGAGGAGCTGATCGAATCAGAGCTCTTCGGCCACGAGCGTGGCGCCTTCACAGGGGCGGTGGCGCGGCGCCGGGGCAAGTTCGAGCTGGCCGATGGCGGCACGCTCTTCCTCGACGAGATCGCGGACATGAGCCTCAAGACCCAGGCCAAGGTGCTCCGCGTTCTCGAAGAGCAGGCCTTCGAGCGGGTGGGCGGCAAGGAGACGCTGCGCGTGGACGTCCGGGTCATCGCCGCCTCGAACCAGAACCTGCAGGAGCAGATCGCCGCCGGGCGCTTCCGCGAAGATCTCTTCTACCGGCTCAACGTGATTCCGATCGAGGTGCCGTCGCTGCGGCGGCGCAAGGAAGACATCCCGGCCCTCGTCGAGCACTTCATCGCGCTCTTCTCGACGGAGAACGGACGGCGGCCCAAGACCATCTCCGTGGAGGCCCTCGCCTACTTCCTCGCCTATGACTGGCCGGGCAATGTGCGCGAGCTGCGCAACATGGTCGAGCGGCTGGTCATCATGGCGCCGCGCGACGTCATCGGCCCAGAGGATCTGCCGCCGCCGCTCCGCACCCGCGAGGAGGCCGCGGCGGGCGACGATGCGCAGCGGGACCGCACGCTCAAGGAGGCGCGCGAGGCCTTCGAGCGCGCCTATATCCTGGGTGAGCTTCGGGCGCACGAGTGGAACATGACGCGGACGGCAGAGAAGCTCGGCATCGAGCGGAGCCACCTCTACCGCAAGCTCAAGGCTTACGGCATCACCACGCCGAAACCATAGCTTGTGCCATGCGCGAGGCGGCCGGGTCCTGTCGTCGGGGCCGCGAGTTCCCCGCGCCGTCAGCCTAAAGGTCCCACAAGGCTCCGCTCCTGCAACCGGGGCTCAACCGGGAAATGGATTCCACGCGGGTCATGACCCGCCAAGGAGGATTCGCATGCGACGTTTCTCCGTGATGCTCAGCATCGTGCTGGCGGTGGCGTGGAGCGGCACCGGCACAGCGCTCGCCCAGTCCAAGGAGCCCGTCAAGATCGGGCTCTCGGCCGCCGTCTCGGGGGGCTCCGCCGCCTCGGGCGAGGCGATCAAGCGCGGATTGCAGATCGCCATCGACGAGATCAACGGCAAGGGCGGCGTGCTCGGCGGGCGCAAGCTCGAGCTGGTTATCCGCGACGACGAGGGCAATCCGCAGAAGGGCGTGACCATCGCGCGCGAGCTCGTCGAGCGCGAGAAGGTCGCGATGGTGTTCGGCGGCCTGCACACCACGGTGGCGCTTGCGCAGGTGCCCGTCTGGCAGGAGCTCAAGGTGCCGTACATGGGTGCCTGGGCGGCCGGCACCAATGTCGCTCGCAACGGGCAAACCCCGAACTACGTGTTCCGCGTCTCCGCCAACGACGACTATGTCGATCGCTTTCTCTCGCGGTACGCCACCGACACGCTGAAGAGGAGCAAGCCGGGCCTGCTCCTCGAGAACACGCCGTGGGGGCAGTCCAACGAAACGGGCCTGACCAAGTGGTTCGGAGAGAAGGGCATCAAGACCGTCGGCGTGGAGCGCTTCAACTGGAATGACCCCGACATGAGCCCCCAGCTGCTGAGGCTCAAGAACGCGGGCGCCGATCTCATCGTGCTGGTGGCCAATGCTCCGGAGGGAGCGCAGGTGCTGCGGTCCAAGGCCAAGCTCGGCTGGGACGCGGCCATGATCTCGCACTGGGGCATCTCCGGCGGACGCTTCGCCGAGCTGACCGGCGACCTCTCCGACGGCGTTACGTTCCTCCAGACCTACACCTTCTTCGGCAAGCAGAACGAGCGCGGCCAGTACGTGCTCAAGATGCTGCAGGAAAAGTACGGCGTGAAGGAGCCGGGTGACGTCATCGCGCCGGTGGGCACGGCCAACGCCTACGACGGGATGCACCTGGCCGCCATGGCCATAGACCAGGCGGGATCGACCGACGGGCCCAAGGTCCGTGAGGCGCTCGAGAATCTCAAGGGCGAGTACAGGGGCCTGATCAAGACCTACAAGCGGCCCTTCACGGTGGAGCAGCACGACGCGCTCACCGACAACGACTACGTCATGGTGGTCTGGAAGGGCGGCAAGATCGTTCCCATCAGCATGAAGTAAGGGCCTGAGCCCATCCTCACCCAGCTGCTCGTCACCGGCCTGGCCCTGGGCAGCATGTACGGGCTGGTCGCCCTCGGATATCACATCACCTGGGCGACCAGCCGAACCATGAACTTCTCCCAGGGCCACGCGGTGATGCTGGGCGCCGTCGTCGCGTACGCCGTCTTCGTCGCCCTGGGCTGGCCCTTCCCGCTGGCGCTCTTCGTCACCCTCGTCGCGCTGGCGTGCTTCGGCGCTCTCGTCGAGCGTGTGGCCGTCCGCCCTTTCTTTCTCCGCGCCTCCCCCGCCTGGCTGCTCGCCACCATTGCCGTCGGCATCATCGCCGAGAACGTGGCCCAGCTCGCCTTCGGCAAGGACGCGCGCGCCTTCCCCTCGCCGCTCATGCGCAAGCCGATCATGGTCGGCTCGGCCGGCTTCTATCCTCAAGAGCTCCTGGTGCCGCTGGTCGGGCTCATCCTGATGGGACTGGTCCAGCTCTTCTACCACCGCACGGCCTATGGCAAGCAGCTCAAGGCCGTGGCCTGGAACCCGGAGGCGGCGGGGCTCATGGGCATCAATATTCCGCGCGCCGTCATGGCCTCCTACGCGCTCTCGGCCCTTCTGGCCGGCGTGGCCGGCGTGCTGCTGGCTCCCCTCCTGAACGTGGCGCCGCAGATGGGCACCATCATCGGACTCAAGGCCTTCGCCGTCGCCATCATCGGAGGACTCACCTCGGCTCCCGGCATCATCGTGGCTGGACTGGGCTACGGGCTCGTGGAGTCCTTCACCGCGGGCTACGTGTCGACGCGGGCGCGCGAGATTGTGGGATTCGGGCTCGTGATCCTCGTGCTCATCGTGAGGCCGTGGGGATTGCTCGGCGAGAAGCCCTCGAGGCGGGTGTGAGCGAGCGGCTGAGCTGGATCACTCTGGTCGCCGCGGCAGCCATCGTCCCGCTCCTGACCTCCAATACCTACTATCTCTACGTGGTCATCTCGGCCGGGCTCCTCACCATCGTCACGGCGGGGCTCAACGTGCTGGTTGGCTTCACCGGCCAGACCTCCCTCGGCCATGCCGGGCTCTACGCCTTCGGTGCCTATACGGCGGCCCTCTGCGCCACCCGCGCGGGATTGAGCGAGTGGGCAGCCGTCGCCACCGCCATCGTCGTCACGTCGGTGGTCGGGGCCGCCGTGGCCGCCGCAGCGCTCCGGGTCTCAGGACCCTATCTCGCGATGGTTACCATCGCCTTCGGCCTGATCGTCGAGGGCGTGCTCATCGAATGGGGCTCGGTGACCGGCGGGCCCGGCGGCATCTTCAATATCCCCAAGCCCTCGCTGCGCGTCCACTACTGGACCGTGATGCTGGCGGCTGCGCTGGCGCTCTGGCTCACGGCCAATCTGCGCCGCTCCGCCTGGGGGCGCGCCTGCCTCGCCGTCAAGAGCAGCGAGGTGGCGGCGGAATCGCTGGGACTCTCCGCCTACTATGTCCGGATCGCGGCCTTTACGGTCTCCGCCGCCTTCACTGGAGCGGCGGGAGCGCTCTTCACGTTTCTGAACGGCTACATCTCACCCGACAGCTTCACGCTGCAGACGTCGATCCTGTTTCTCCTCGCCCTGCTCTTCGGCGGCCTCGGGCGCATCGCGGGACCTGTTGCGGGGAGCGTGGCCCTGACCATCCTGCCGGAGCTGTTGACCAAGCTGCTCGATTACCGGCTCATCCTCTACGGGTCGCTGCTCCTGCTGTCGATCTACTGGCTGCCCGAGGGCGTGGTCGGCGCGCTGTCGAGGGGGCGAAAGGCGAGAGTGGCGCCTCGGCCTACGACCGCCCCTCGGCCACCGGCCGCCCCTCGGCCACCGGCTGCCCCTCACCCTGCCCTCTCCCCAGAGGGGAGAGGGGTACTGCTGAGGGCGCGCGGCGTGAGTCTTTCCTTCGGTGGCATCGTGGCTCTTGCCGACGTGGCGCTCACGGTGGAGCACCGCAGCATACACGCCGTCATCGGACCCAACGGCGCCGGAAAGACTTCACTGCTCAACGTGCTCTCGGGCTTCTACGCGCCCGATGCGGGCGCCATCGCGCTCAACGGACGCTCCATCGCGGGTCTCACTCCCTACGCGATCGCCAGGCGCGGCATCGCACGCACGTTCCAGACCGCGCAAGTCTTCGGCGGCCTCTCGGTGCTGGACAATGTGGCGGTGGGCGTTGCGGGACCGCGGCTCGGCACCGTATGGGCCGCCCTCGCCGGAACGTCCGCCTGCCGCGCCCGCGAGAGCGCCATCCGCTCACGGGCTCAGGCATTGCTGCAGGCTATGGGGCTCGGGGAGGTCGCCGACGATGCCGCGGAAGCGCTAGCGGCCGGCCTCAGGCGCAAGCTCGAGATCGCGCGCGCCCTCGCCACCCTCCCCGTGCTCCTCATGCTCGACGAGCCGGCCGCGGGCTTGTCGCCGGCAGAGATCGCGGCACTCGACCTGCAGCTGACCGCGCTCCGCGAGCAGGGCGGCCCCGCGGTCATCCTCGTCGAGCACCACATGGACCTGGTCATGGCGGTATCCGATCGGATCACCGTGCTGGACTACGGGCGTACCATCGCCGACGGCGCACCGGAGGAGGTGAGGCGCGATCCGGCGGTGATCGAGGCATACCTGGGCGCGGCCACATGAGTGCGCTCACGGTGGCGAATCTCCGCGTGGGGTATGGCGCGGTCTCCGCCCTCCACGATGTGACGCTCGACGTGCGGCCTGGCGAGATCGTGTCCGTCATCGGCGGCAATGGCGCGGGCAAGACGACGCTGCTCAAAGCCATCGCCGGCGTCCTCCGTCCAGCGGCGGGGCGAATCGCGGTCGACGGTGAAGAAATTGGCGGCCGACCCTCGTGGTGGGTGGCACGGCGCGGTATCGCGCTGGTGCCCGAGGGGCGGGGCGTCTTCGGCGATCAGAGCGTACGGGACAATCTCATGCTGGGCGCCCTCGCCCGTTCGAGTGGACGCGACGCTGCGGCGGTCCGCGCCGACCTGGACTCCGCGCTCGCACTCTTCCCCGCGCTGGCCGAGAAGCTCGACCTCCCGGCCGCGGCGCTGTCCGGCGGCCAGCAGCAGATGCTGGCAGTGGCGCGCGGGCTCATGGCGCGGCCCCGCGTCATGCTGCTCGACGAGCCGTCTCTGGGCCTGGCGCCCATTCTCGTTCGCGAGATCTTTGCGGCCATCGGCCGCCTTCGGGAGCAGGGCAGGACCATCCTGCTCGTCGAGCAGATGGCGCTGCAAGCTCTGGCCCTCGCCGATCGCGCCTATGTCCTCGAGCGAGGGCGCATCACCTTGGAGGGCTCAGCGTCGGCGGTCGCCAGCAACCCTTCCGTGATCGACGCCTATCTCGGCCGGCGGGCCGGCGCGGGCCCGTCTTGAAGGCGGTAGCGCGCGCGACTATCATCCCTTCCGCCATGCCGACGCCGCCTCCCTTTCCTGCACCGTTCGGATCGCTCCGCGTCGCGCGCCTGGGGAGCGCCACGCTCCGGCGGCTCGCGCGTGCGCCGGAGGAAGCGGGTCACGTGCACTCTGTCTTCGACAGGGCGATCAACGTCCTCTGGTCAGACGGCCGGCTGCTGACTCTTCATGGCCCCGCGCCGCTCGCCGCCCCCTTTGCGCTGTCGCTGACGAATCTGCCTCCGCGCGGACTGCTCGTGTCGGGCCTGTCCATCAGGCGCGCCGACTTCGACCTGGGCACGGCTGAAGGCGTGGCGCTCGAGATGCCGCGCGGTCCACTGGCTTTCGCCGCCGATGCCTTGCCGGATCCGCCGGCCGCGCGGGCGCTCCGCTCGGGCGTGGGCTTGGGCGCGCGGCAGGCACTCGAGCGGAGCATGGCGGCGGGCGACCGCGTCGCCTTCGCGAGGGCCGCCTGGAATCTCACCGGGCTGGGCGAAGGCCTCACGCCTGCGGGAGACGACTGTGTGCTGGGCGCGCTCGCCGCGATTCACCGACTGGCTCCCGAATGGCTCTCGAGCGATCCGAGCCTGCCTCGTCGGCTGGCCGACGCGGCCAGGAGCCGGACTACCGACGTCGCGCGCGACTTCCTCCTCGAGGCGCTGGATGGACGCTTCGCCGAGCCTGTGCGCGCTCTCCTGACTGCGCCGTCTCTCGGCCTCGCCGAACAGGCGGCGCGGGAGCTCCTCGCGATGGGCGCGACATCGGGTGCGGACACTCTCTGCGGCATCCGCCTCGCCTGTCACGCGCTCGAGACACGGGTCGTGAGCCGGTAAATGGCCGGGCCGCTCGATCTGCTTCTGCGTGGCTGCAGGCTGCCCGATGGACGGCTCGTGGACCTCGGCACTCTCGCAGGCGCGATCGCCGAGATCGGCTCGCTCTCCGATCGGCCGGCCCGGCGGAGCGTGGACTGCGGCGGCCGGGTCCTCACTCCCGGGCTGGTCGACGCCCACATCCATCTCGACAAGGCCCTCCTCTCGGAGCGCGCGCCCTCCATCGAAGGCACGGTGGCCGAGGCGCTCCGCGTGACCGCCGAGGCCAAGCGCGCCTTCACGGTCGATGACATCCGCTCCCGCGCGCGACGCGTGCTGGACGCCGCCGTCCGCGCCGGCACCACGGCCATGCGCAGCCACGTCGAGATCGATCCCATCGTCGGGCTCAAGGGCCTCGAGGCCTTGCTCGCGCTCAAGCGCGAGTACGCTCCCGCCATCGATCTCCAGCTCTGCGCCTTCGCCCAGGAGGGCATACTCCGGTCGCCGGGAACCGAAGCGCTGCTCGCCCGCGCCCTCGAGAGCGGCGCCGACCTGATCGGCGGCTGCCCCTACAACGACACCGACGCCCATGCGCAGATCGACATCGTCTTCCGCCTCGCCCGCGAGTTCGACGTGGACGTGGACTTCCACATCGATTTCTTCGACGAGCCGGACCACATGGACGTCCTCTACGCGGCCGAGCAGACGGTGCGCTTCGGCTGGCAGGGGCGCGTTGCCGCGGGACATGTCAGCGAGCTCGCGGCCCTCGAACCGGAGCGCTTCGACCAGGTCGCCGCCATCCTGAGAGATGCCGGCATCGGCGTCATCATCCTGCCCGCGACGGATCTCTATCTGATGGGACGGACGGACGTGCGCAATCCACGACGCGGGCTCGCTCCCGCCAAGCGGCTCCTCGCCGCCGGCGTCACGGTGGCGGCGGCGACCAACAATATCCTGAACGCCTTCACGCCCATGGGCACGGGCGACCTCGCCCTCATGGGATACCTGGTCACGGCCGCGTCCCACATGGGCACCGAGCGCGACGTCGCCGATGTGTTCGCCATGCTGACCGACCATCCGGCGCGGCTGCTCCGCCTACCCGACTACGGCCTCCACCCGGGCGCCCGTGCCGATCTCGTCCTCTGGGAGACGGAAAGGCCCGCCGAAGTGGTGACGACCATGCCGCCCCGCCGGCTGGTGGTGAAGGCGGGCCGCCTGTCCATACAGCACGAGCGCACCTGCACGGAGTTCTGGCGAATCAACGCGTGATCGTGCCAGACTGAAGATCCGACATGGACGCGCTCCGGACCCTCGAGATCCTCATCAGCTCTCGTACCCCGCTCATCGCCATCGAGACCCTGGAGGAGGAGCGCGTCGAGCAGGCCCTCGAGCGCGTCGCCCTGCGCCTGCGCATTCCCCTCTTCGTCTGGACCATGACGCGGGGCCTGCGCCGCTCGGGTTCGCTCGAGCCTCTCTATGACACCAAGGAGCTGCTCAAAGCCCTCCGCAATCTGAGCGAGCTCCCCAACGAAGGCATCTATCTCATGAAGGACCTCCACCGCTCGCTGGGCGAAGCGGCGGTGGTGCGGATGCTCCAGGATCTGACCCACGTGTTCTCGCGCGACCGGCGCGCCATGGTCCTGACGGCACCCCGCGTGGAGCTGCCCTCCGAGCTGGCCGCCCTCGCGAGCCTGGTCAAGCTGGAGCTGCCGTCCCAGACCGACCTGCGCGCGCTCGCGCAGGAGGTGTTCGGCAATCTCGCGCGTCAGCACAAGCTCGGGCCGGCGCCCGGCTCCGAGATCCTGGACAAGATCGCCGCGGCGCTCCGGGGACTGACGCTCTTCGAGGCGGAGCGGGCGCTGACGCGCGCCGTGCTCGACGATCTGACGCTGAGCGCGCGGGACATCGAGGTGATCGCGGAGATGAAGAAGGAGCTGCTCTCGCGCGAGCGCGTGCTCGATTGCGTGCCGGAGCGGGAGGGGCTGGACGATGTCGGAGGGCTGGGCGGCCTCAAGGCCTGGCTCGAGAAGCGCCGCAAGGCGTTCACCCCCGAGGCCAAGGAGTTCGGCATCCCCGCCCCGCGCGGCATCCTGCTCCTCGGCGTGCAGGGCTGCGGGAAGAGCCTGGCCGCCAAGGCCGTGGCCAAGGCCTGGGAGCTGCCGCTGCTCAGGCTCGAGCCGGGCCGGCTCTTCGACAAGTTCATCGGCGAGTCCGAGAAGAATCTCGAGCGCGCGCTCGCCACGGCCGAGCGCATGGCGCCGTGCGTGCTCATGATCGACGAGATCGAGAAGGGCTTCGCCTCCGTGGCCAGCTCCGAGTCCGACGGCGGCCTGTCGCGCCGCATCCTCGGGCGCCTGCTCGGCTGGCTGCAGGAGCGCGAGGCGCCGGTATTCCTCGTCGCCACCTGCAACCAGATCACCGCGCTGCCGCCCGAGCTCATGCGCAAGGGCCGCTTCGACGAGATCTTCTTCATCGATCTGCCCGCGCTCGACGAGCGGCGCCAGATCTTCACCGTGCACCTCACCCGCCGCCACCGCGATCCCGCGGCCTTCGACCTCACCGCGCTGGCCGAGGCATCCGACGGCTTCAGCGGCGCCGAGATCGAGCAGGCGGTGGTCTCTGCGCTCTACACGGCCTTCGCCCGCGGCGCGGAGCTGGCGACGGAGCATCTGCTTGAGGAGATCAAGGCGACGAAGCCGCTCTCCGTGACGCGGGCGGAAGACGTCGAGTCCCTGCGCGAGTGGGCGCGCGGGCGGGCGGTGCCGGCCTCGTGAGCATGCTCGAAGGCATCCGCGTTCTCGATCTCTCGCGCGTCATCGCCGGGCCCTATTGCGCGGCGTTCCTCGCTGACCTGGGCGCCGACGTCATCAAGGTCGAGCGGCCGCCGCTGGGCGACGACCTGCGCGTCCTCCGCGGCAAGAACGGCATGAGCGCGTCCTTCGCCGCGATCAACCGCAACAAGCGCGGCATCGCTCTGGATCTCCAGCGCCCCGAGGGCGCGAAGATCGCCCTCGAGCTGGCCAGGCGGGCCGACGTCGTGGTCGAGAACTTCCTGCCCGGCGTGGCCGCCAAGCTCGGGCTGGGCTACGAGGCGGTGAGCGCCATCAACCCGTCCGTCGTCTACGTCTCGGTGACCGGCTTCGGGCAGACCGGGCCGCATTCGAAGCGCCCGGGTTACAACACCATCGCGCAAGGGATGAGCGGCCTCATGGCGCTCACCGGCCACCCGGGTGATCCGCCGACCCGCGTCGCCGGCTCCACGTCGGATCTCGCCGCGGCCATCACGGCCTTCGGCAGCGTCTGCGCCGCCCTCGTCCAGCGCTTCCGCACCGGCCGCGGACAGTACCTCGACGTGAGCCTGCTCGCCTCGAGCCTCTCGCTGCTCCCCGACCCCACGGCGATCTACTTCGACACGGGCGTCAGGCCGAAGCGCGAGGGCAACCGGAACCCGGCGATCGCGCCGGGCGGGGCCTACAAGACACAGGACGGCTACCTGAACATCGTCCTCATGAACGAGGACCAGTGGAAGCGTTTCTGCATCGCGCTGGGCGAGCCCGAGCTCGCGACCAAGCCCGGCTTCGCCACGAACGCCGAACGGATTGGGCGTTACGACGAGTTCGTGGCCTATGTCGAGGCGCGGCTCGCGAAGGCCCCCACCGCGGAATGGGTCGAGCGCTTCGAGAAGGCGCAGGTCGCGGCGGGGCCGGTCTATGAATTCCACGAGGTGTTCGAGGACGCGCAGGTCAAGCACCTGGGCCTCGTGGTGCCCATGGAGCAGCCGGGCCACGGGACCGTCCACGCGCTGCGCTTTCCGACACTCCTCTCGGGCGCCCCCGCCCCGATACGCCGCCCCGCCCCGCTTTTGGGCCAGCACACCGGGCAGGTCTTGGGGGAGCTGGGCTACGCCGAGGCGGAGATCAAGCGGCTGGCCGAGGCCGGGATCATCCAGCTCGGCCCCGCGAAGTAAAACGCCCGCCCGGCGAGCGCCGGACGGGCGGTGATCGAGCGAAAGAACGAACCCGTTCTGTCCTAGTAGGCACCGCCCCCTTCAAGGCCGATCAGGATGTAGTCCCGGACCGTGTGGAGGCTGGCATCGGTATACGTGTACGAGACCCTGATTGCCTTCTCGATGTAGTGCGGAGTCCCCTTGAACGGCCAGGTGCCGAGCTCGACTTGCACCTCGACCACATCTTCGATCGTCACGGTGCCGCTCGTGTACGGGTTTTCGTCGACAATGAGCTTACCGAGTTGCGCTGGAGTCACGGTTATTATCTCCTCTACGGCTGTCGTGATCGATTGTAGGGAACCTTGACGTTTTGCTCGCGCACGTTCCTCTCACTTCTTTTTCGACTTGACGGCAAGCGAGATCTCTCGCACCTGCTTGTCGATTTGCCTCAGGAACTCCTGGATCGCCGCGAGCTGTGCGTGCGTGCTCTGTGATGCCATGGCACCCTCCGTGATGGTGTTGAGTTTCGGCCAGCCGTGGCTGGCGCGTGTCACGACGGCTCCCTTTCGAATTACGCCCACGCGTGCGAGCAGGCCTCCTTTCTCACGCTGGACTTCCGGCGGCGAGGATCGCCAACGCCTCGCTCACCCGTGCCCGCTCGTCGAGCGTGCTGAGCTGTTCAAATCGGGCCAGCGCGCGGTCGAGAAGCTCGCGGGCGGCGGGCGCATCGCCGCGCCCGCGCTGGACGGCCGCTTGGGCGACCCAGATCTTCGCGACCTCGTTCCGCGCTCCGATCCGCTCGAGGATCTGGAGGGCTTGCTCCAGATGCTCGGCCGCCAAGGCCCGCTCGCTTTCCAGCAGGCATTCGGCGAGCAGACGGTGGGCAACGCCCTCGAGCTGGCCGTAGCCGACCTCCCGGCTCGTGGTCAGCACGTCCTCCGCCAGTCTCCGCGCACGGCCGGCATCGCCCCTGCGCAGGTGGGCGTCGGCGAGCCAGAGCGCGAACTGAGAACGCGTGAATCGGAGCTGGGAGCGCGCGTACCAGGCCAGGACGTCCTCGAGCTCGGTCACCCCCTCCGCCAGATGCCCCTGCTTGACGAGTCCATAGGCGCGAATGGCGCGCACCGCCGCGGCATCGTACGGCGTGGGAGAAAGCGCCTGGGCCTCCTCGCAGCGTCGCAGGCAGGCCGACGTGTCTCCGCGCTGGACGTGAGTCGAGCCCATTCGCACGAGCGCGGACACCTTGAGCCGCAGGTCGTCCACCGCCAGACCGTACTCGAGGGCACGCTGGCAATAGCGGAGCGCCAGGTCCCACTCGCCGCGCGCGTTGGCCGCGGCCGCGAGATGGGACAAGGTCCGGCACGCCCACCACCGGTTGCCCAGTGCTTCGAAGGTACGGAGCGACCGCTCACCCACGTCCATGGCCCGGTGGAGCTCACCCGCCATCACGTAAACCTGGGTCAGGCACGATTCCGCAAAGGCGCAGAGCTCCAGCAGACCCGTGTTCTCGGCGACACCAACCGCCTCGAGGCAGTGCGCGATCGCGATCTCGGGACGGCCACCCGTCAGGCTGTGGAGGAAGCCCGTCCAGTAGTGCCAGGCGGCGAGCCGGGGTGGATCGGCCGATTCCTCGACGAGCCGGCGGATCCCCTCGAGAAGCACGAGCTGCTCGGTGTGCCGCCCGAGGGCGAACCGGATCTCGCCCTGCTTGATCACGGCGTCGATTCGGCGGAGAGCGTTGGCGGGAGTGTCCGGCATGGCGGCGAGCCGGGACAGCGCCCGGTCGAAATGCGCGAGGGCCTCGCTATTGGCCCACCGCCGCTGCGCCTTTTCGGCCGCGAGGATCGCGTAGTCCACGGCCTTTTCCGCCTCCGCGGTGCGACCGAAGTGGTGCGCCAGCAGCTCCACCACCTCGTCGATACGGTTGGCGTAGAGACTCTCGAGGGCCTGTCCCACCCGGAGATGGGCCGCTTGCCGCCGTCGCTCGAGCAGGCTCGCATAGGCGACGTCCTGGGTCAGCGCGTGCTTGAAGACGTACATCCTCTCCGACGCTCCGGTTCGCTCGTACAGGAATTCCTGCCGCGTCAGCTCGCGCAGCGCCTCTTCGAGACCTTCCGGCTGCTCCACGGTGGCTTCGAGTAGTCGCAGGGACACTTCCCGGCCGAGAACCGCGGCGTCCTGAAGAAGCCGCTTGAGCCCATCGCCGAGCCCGTCGATCCGCGCGCTCAGGACGTCGTGGATCGTCTCCGGCAGCGGTGAGCCGGTCTCGAGAGCCCGCCGGTCCGCAGCCGCCCGCGCGAGCTCCTCGAGGAAGAGCGGATTGCCCTCGGCCTTGGCCAGGATGAAGCGCCTGACCGCATCCGTCGCCCCCCGTGGGGCGAGCACGGCCTGCACGACTTCGAGACTCTCTTTCGGCGTCAGGTGATGGAGCGCCAGCTGCGTCGAGTACGACTTCTCCATCCAGGGCAATTGGTAACCCGACCGATAGGTCAGCACCAGGAGCACGCGCGAGCCCGCGATGTTCTCCGCGAGGGAGGCCGCGTACTCTTCCGAGGTCTTGTCTATCCACTGGAGATCCTCGACGAGGATCACGAGGGGCCGGCGCCGGCTACCCTTGAACGTCATCTGGCGGAGGGCGTCGAAGCTGCGGACCTGGATGACCTTGGGGCTCAGCGCGGCGAGGCGGGCCGTCCCCTCCTTGATGCCGAGGAGGTGGAGGAGATACGGCGAGGTCTCGGCCGGGTCCATGTCGACCTCTCGGAGGCCCCATTCGATCTTCTGGGCAATCGCCTCGGGTCCGTCGGTCTCGGTGATGCCGCAGTTCTGGCGCAGGACATCGAGCACCGGGAGATACGGGATGGAGCTCCCGTAGGACAGGCACCGGCCTTCCAGGTAGGTGAGCGAGCTGTTGGCCAGGCGCTGGCGGAACTCGTGGAACAGTCGCGACTTGCCGACGCCGGACTCGCCCACGATGCCGACGATCTGTCCGTCTCCGGCTTCCGCCTTGGCGAGCAGGCTCATGAGGGTGGTCAGCTCGCGCTCGCGTCCGACGAAGCGGGTCAGCGTCTGCGGCTCCTGACCCTCGAGCCGTGAGCGGCGCGAGCCGGGTCCGAGCACCTTGTAGGCCCGGATCCGATCGCTCTTTCCCCTCACCGAGAGCTCGCCGAGATCCTCGACGCGGGCATAGCCGCGGACCAGCCGATACGTCGCCTCGCTGATGAGGATATTGCCCGGCTCGGCCAGTTGCTCGAGGCGGCTCGCCACGTGCGTGGTGTCACTCACGGCCGTGTAGTCCATGCGCAGGTTGTCGCCGATCTTGCCGACCACCACGAGACCAGTATTGATCCCCATGCGCACGTCCAGCTCCTCGCCGCCCCGCCGCGCGACGTCCGCGAGCCGCTCGCGCAAGGCCCGTTGAATTCCGAGCGCCGTCAGGACGGCCCGGCGGGCGTGATCCTCGCGGGCGAGCGGCGCCCCGAAGAGCGCCATGAACCCGTCACCGAGAAACTGATTGATCGTGCCCTCGTAACGGTGGACCTCACCCAGGGCCAGCTCGAAGAAGCCATTCAGAAGCCCGTACATCGCCTCCGGCCCCAGGAGCTCGGCCAGTGGCGTCGAGTTGGCGAGATCGCAAAAGAGGACGGTCACCTGCTTGCGCTCTCCCTCGAGGGCGCTCCGGGAAGTGAGAATGCGCTCTGCGAGGTGCTGCGGCGTATAGCTTCCCGGTGAGGCGAAGCGGTCCGGTCGCGCGGCGGCGAGCGAGGTGCCGCAGGCGCCGCAGAAGCCGGCTCCGGGCGTGACGGCCGCGCCGCATTGGCGGCAGATCGCCGCAAGAGAGGCGCCGCACGATTCGCAGAACCGGATGCCGTCGCGGCCCTTCGCCTGGCACCGAGGACAGGTCATGAGACCTCCGCTGTCCGAGCGGACAAAGGATCAGGTAGCGCGCAGCGTAGTCCCGCGCGCTTAACGGAGTCAACAACGACGTGTCCTTACAGAGTGATCCAGAGCACTCTTGACAGTCTTGTCGGGCAAAGGTAAAGTGCACGCGTACCTTGATTCACTCCTTTAAGCGGACCCTGAGAGGCCCGCAAGGAGCAGAGATGAGAAACGCGGAGACGAGGTTGTGTAGCCCCGACATGAGTTCGGGGCATTTTTTTTGCCCGCCGACGGGCCCCCTCACCCTGCCCTCTCCCCTGCGGGAAAAGGCATGAGCACGCGCGAGAAGGCGGAGGTGCTCGACCAG
>Ga0335070_10003702_pt1 | contig 17884 bp, 19 predicted proteins | sample Lox_Sample_13_FD_206722 | JGI IMG/M metagenome (GOLD analysis project Ga0335070, IMG submission 206722) | Soil microbial communities from Loxahatchee National Wildlife Refuge, Florida, United States - Lox_Sample_1.3 | ecosystem: Environmental > Terrestrial > Soil > Wetlands | place: USA...
CCCTCCTGGGCGAGCCGCGTCACCTCGGCGAGCACCTCGCCCGGGCGGCGGCTCACCTCCCGCCCGCGCACCGCGGGGACGATGCAGTAGGAGCACGTCGAGTTGCAGCCCATCGAGATCTGCACCCAGGCCTGGAAGGAGCGCTCGCGGTGCATCGGCAGCGTCGCCGCGAACGCGCGCTCCTCCCCGGTCCCGAACGCGCTCCGTGCGACGCCGAAGCCGCCGGCACCGAGCCACTCGCCGAGATGCGCGATCGTGCCCGGGCCGAACGCGACGTCGACCTGCGGGTAGAGCGAGAACAGCCGCTCCCGCTGCGCCTCGGCATAGCAGCCGCCGACCGCGATCACCAGGTCCGGGTTCGTGCGCTTGCGGGCGGCGGCGTCGCCGAGATAGGCGGCAAGCTTCGTGTCCGGCTTCTCGCGGATCGTGCACGTGTTGAAGACGACCACGTCGGCCTCGTCCGGGCTCGTCGCCTCGCCGAGCCCGAGCTCCTCGAGCATGCCCTTGATGCGCTCCGAGTCGTGAGCGTTCATCTGGCAGCCAAAGGTCGTAACCCAGTACCGCCGCGTCACGTCGGAAAGCCTAGCGGCGGCCCCCGCTGCGACGAACTACGGATCGGCGTGAGGGTCGGACCCGATGCGCCGAGTGCCTCCGCGCAGAAGAGTCGGTGTCCGAGGGAGGTGACGGCGCGTGAGCGTGGTCGTCGCAGACGGTCTCCGCAAGCACTACGGCGAGACGGTCGCCGTTGACGGCGTCTCGCTGCGGGTGGAACGCGGCGAGATCTTCGGGATCATCGGCCCGAACGGATCCGGCAAGACGACCACGGTCGAGTGCCTCCAGGGCCTCCGCCGGCCGGATGCCGGCGAGTTGTCCGTGCTGGACCTCGATCCCGTCCACCGCGGCGCCGAGCTCCGGCGCCGTATCGGTTGCCAGCTGCAGGAGTCGGCACTGCCCGAGCGGATCCGCGTCTGGGAGGCGCTCGACCTCTTCGCGTCGCTCGCGGCCGACGCGCACGACTGGCACGGGATGCTGCGCGAATGGGGGCTCGAGGAGAAGCGAAACGCGTCGTTCCACGAGCTCTCGGGAGGGCAGCGCCAGCGGCTGTTCGTCGCGCTCGCGCTCGTGACCCGCCCGGAGGTCGTCTTCCTCGACGAGATGACCACAGGGCTCGACCCTGCGGCGCGGCGCGTCGCCTGGGGCCTGATCGAGGAGATCCGCGACCGCGGCGCGACGGTCGTGCTCGTGACGCATTTCATGGAGGAGGCGGAGAGGCTCTGTGATCGCCTCGCCGTCTTCGCGCACGGACGGATCCTGGCCACCGGCGCCCCGGCCGAGATCGCGGCAGCGTCCGGCGGCGGAACACGGTTGACGTTCAGCGCCGCCGAGGGCGAGCTCCAGTGGCTGAACGGTCTCGACCACGTCGACCGCGTGACGCGGCACGACGGCCACGTCGAGGTCGTGGGCACCGGGCCGGTGCTGCCGCTCGTCGCGGCCGCACTCGTCGAGCACGGGATCGTGCCCGACGACCTTCGGGTCGAGCAGCCGACGCTCGAGGATGCCTTCCTGCGCCTGACGGGAGGCGAAGAGTGACCGCCGTCGCGCGGATCCGGAAGCTGGCGTGGATAGAGGCGAAGCTGTTCGTCCGCGATCCGCTGACGCTCGTGTTCACATTTGCGTTCCCGCTGATCATGCTCTTCGTCCTCGCCGAGGTATTCGGCAACAGCACCGCCGACCGGGACGAGGTCGTGTACCGGAACATCGGCGCAATCGACTACTACGTCCCGGCGTACGTCGCACTCGTCGCCGCGGCCGTCGGGCTCGTCTCGATCCCGGTCCGGCTGACCTCGTACCGCGAGCTCGGAGTCTTCCGGCGGTTTCGCGCCAGCGGCATGTCCGCGTGGACGCTCATCGCCGCCGAGCTCGCAGTGACCGCCCTCCTGACCCTCGTCGGGACGATCCTCGTCGTCGTCTCGACGGCAGCCGCGTACCGGAACCAGGCGCCCGAGGACGTCGCAGGGGTCGTCGGCATCTGGGTGCTCGTGACGGCCGTCTTCGCGGCGCTCGGCATCCTGCTCGGCGCCGTCCTCCCCAACGCGCGTGCCGCCCAGGGGCTCGGGACGATCCTCTTCTTCGTGATGCTCCTGCTCTGCGGCGCCGGCCCGCCGCCGGAGGTGCTGACCGGGCCGCTCCGCGCGGCCGGCGACGTGCTGCCGCTCACCCATGCGATTCGGATCCTCCAGGATCCCTGGCTCGGCTTCGGTTGGGAGTGGACGCCGCTGGCTGTCCTGGGCGGCTTCCTGGCAGGCTCGACGCTGCTCGCGCTCCGCTTCTTCCGCTGGGAGCCTCGGTAGAGGCGTACGCCCTGTGCGCGGGTCGGCTACTGTCGCTCGCTGGCCCAGCGTGCCCGCACGATGTCGGCGAGCTCGCTCTCGTCCAGAGCGAGCTCGAGCCTGCGGAGGGCGGCCTCGTGCTGTGGGATCCAACGGCGCTCGATCGCGCGCAGACGCCTCGTCGTCGCCGCCAGCTCCGCCTCGATCGCGTTGTGCGCCGCGCGCACAGCGGCGTACTCGGCTGCGGCCGCTAGCGCCTCCGTGTGCGCTCGAGCCGCCAGGGCGACGCTCGCGCCGCCGAGAGCGACGAAGTCTGGTGCGCTTCCCGGCTCCACGGTCGCCTCGGCCGGAACGACGGCGCCGACCACATTTCGCCGGGTCACCCGGATGTCCGCCTGGGCAGCCCGGTGCAGCGCCGCGAGCCGGAGCAGCCGCTGCCCGGCGATCGCCGACGAGCGCGCGTTCCACGCCGCGGCTGCGCCGGCTCGGGCGTCCCACTCTTCCTTCGCGGCGGCGAGCCGCACGGTCAGCTGCTGTCGCGCGCCCAGCAGCGTCTGCCGCTTCTGGTCGAGGACCTCGACGCCGCGCTGCGCCGCCTCGAGGCGGCGCAGCAGCCAGAGGCGTCCAGCCCTACCCGGTGGGATCCTGGCCGGCATCGCCTCAACTCCGGTAGTAGCGGGAGAGGGCGGCCTCCGAGAGCATCGTGAGCTCGTGGCGAGGCAGCAACGAGGCGACCCTCCAGCCGCGCTCGAGCGTCGCCTCGAGCGGCCGGAGCTCGTCCGTGCCCTGGTTGACGAACTCCGTCTCGAACGACTCTGCGAAGGTGAGATAGCGGCGCTCGTCCTCGCTGAGCGCGTCCTCGCCCACGACCTCGGCGAGATCGGAGATCCGCCGCGCCTGGGCGGCGAGCGCGTAGAGCTGCGCCGCAAGCTCGGGATGGTCGGCACGCGTCTTGCCCTCACCGCTGCCGAGCCGCATCAGCCGGGACAGCGATCGCAACGGGTCGAAGGGCGGATAGATACCGCGCACGTGAAGGTCGTGCGAGAGGACGACCTGGCCCTCCGTGATGTAGCCGGTCAGGTCCGGCACGGGGTGCGTGACGTCTTCCCCGGGCATCGTCAGCACCGGCACCTGCGTGACCGAGCCCGGCCGCCCCTCGATTCGGCCGGCACGCTCGTAGAGGCTCGCGAGGTCGCTGTACAGGTAGCCGGGATATCCGCGCCGGCTCGGGATCTCACCCCGCGAGGAAGCCACCTCGCGCACCGCTTCGGCGTAGCTCGTCATGTCTGCCATGACGACGAGGACGTGGCGGCCGAGGTCGAATGCGAGATGCTCGGCCACGGTGAGCGCCAGGCGCGGCGTCGTGATCCGTTCGACGAGCGGGTCGCCGGCCGTATTGACGAAGAGCACGAGGTCGGAAGCGATCGCGCGCGCTTCGAGCCGCTCGCGCACTGCCGCCGCATCCGCGTTGGTGACGCCCATCGCGGCGAACACGACCGCGAAGGGCTCGCCGCTGACGGTCGCCTGGGCAGCGATCTGCGCGGCGAGCTCCAGGTGCGGTAGGCCGCCGACGGAGAAGACCGGGAGCTTCTGGCCCCGAACGAGCGTGGCCAGGCCGTCGATCACGGAGACGCCGGTGAGGATCGGCTCGCTCGGCGTCGCGCGGGCGGCCGGGTTGATCGGCCAGCCGCCGATCGCGCGCAGGTCCGAGCCGAGGATCGGCGGGCCGCCGTCGAGCGGCTCGCCGCGCCCGTTGCAGACACGGCCGAGCCAGGACTCGCCGACCGGGATCCGCATCGGGCTGCCGCCGAACGAGACCCGGACGCCCTCGAGCGCGAGTCCGCTCGTCCCTTCGAAGACCTCGACGACGGCGAGCTCCCGGTCGATATCGAGCACGACGCCGTGCCGTACCTCGCCGGAGTCGAGCCGGATCTCGGCCGTCTCGTCCCAGCCGACGCCGCGGACGCCCTCGACGCAGATCAGCGGTCCCTTCAGCGAGGACATCGAGCGGTACTCGATCGGCGCGAGTCGGCTCATCGCAACGCCGCCAGCTCGTCCAGCAGCTGCCTCGTCGTCGCCGCGACCTCGCCGGCCCCGTCCGGAGGTGTGCCGTCGCGCGCTCGCACCGCCGCCGAGAGGTCGGCCTGCTCGATACGCGCGGCCGGCACCCCGGCCGCGACGAGCTCGAGGCTGCGCTCGTGCAGGGCGAGCACGAGCTCCAGCAGCGCCCGTTGCTTCCCGGGCGCGCAGTAGGCGTCGTTGGCGCTCAGGCTGCTCTGCTGCAGCACCGCTTCCCGCAGGAGGCGCCCCGTGAGCAGCACGACGCGCTCTCGGTCCGGGAGCGAGGACGCGCCCACGAGCTGAGCCACCGACTCGAGATGATCGGCGTCGGCGAGCAGGCGAAGCGCCTCTGCCCGCCGCTCCGCCCACGCCGGCTCGCCCGCGGCGACGTGCCATTCGGCGATCAGCTCCGCGTCCCGCGAGGTGGAGTCGTGCCAGCTGACGGCGGGGTAGTGGCGGGCGTACGCCAGGTCGGGATCGAGCGACCAGACGCAGCGGACGACTCGGCGCGTGTGTGCGCTGACCGGCTCGGTCATGTCTCCTCCCGGGGGAGAGACTGCCCCGAGGATCGTGACCGAGGCCTCGGCACCGGCAACCGTACGGACGCGGCCGGCCCGCTCGTAGAAGGCGGCGAGCGCCGAGGCCAGCCCGGCCGGATAGCCTTCCTCGGCCGGCAGCTCGCCCGTGCGGGAGGCAACTTCGCGCAGCGCCCCCGCCCAGCGCGAGGTGGAATCCGCGATCAGCACCGTGTCGTAGCCCATGTCGCGGTAGAACTCCGCGACCGTCGCACCGGTGTAGATGCTCGCTTCACGCGCGAGCACCGGCATGTTCGACGTGTTTGCGATCAGCACGCAACGGTCGCGCAGCAAGCGTCCCGTGCGCGGGTCCTCGAGCCGGGACAGCTCCTGAACCACGTCGGCCATCTCGTTGCCACGCTCACCGCAGCCGACGTAGACGATCACGTCGGCGTCGCACCACTTGGCGATCTGCTGCAGGAGGACCGTCTTGCCGGTGCCGAAGCCGCCGGGGACGGCGGCACTGCTGCCGCGTGCGATCGGGAAGAAGAGATCGAGCGCACGCTGGCCGGTCAGGAGCGGAACGTCGGCGCGAAGACGCTCCCGGACGGGGCGCGGCCGTCGGACCGGCCATTCGTGCGCGAGCGCGACCTCGCTGCCGGAGATGCGTGCGATCGGCTCCGCAACGGTGTAGTCGCCGGCCGCAGCGATCCACTCGACCGTTCCGGCGAGCCCATGCGGCACGAGCACCCGAAGGTTGATCGTCTCCATTTCCGGCGCCTCGCCGAGCACCGCGCCCGCTTCGACCTCGTCCCCCACCGCGCGCAGCGGGCTGAACTGCCAGCGCCGGTTCGGGTCGAGCGTGCGCGCACGCGCGTCGGTGCGCAGGAACTCCTCGGCAGCTGCGAGCGGCCGGAGCATCCCGTCGAATACCCCGCCGAGCAGCCCCGGCCCGAGCTGGGCCTGCAGCGGGTGGCCGGTCGCCAGCACCACGTCGCCCGGGCTGAGCCCGCCCGTGTACGCATACACCTGCACGGTGGCGACACCGCCGTCGAGTGCGATCACCTCACCGGGCAGCATCCCCGGGCCGACCTGGACGAGCTCGAGCATCCCGGCGTCCAGCCCCTCGACCTCGAGCACCGGCCCGTTGACGCGGCGGACGCGGCCTTCGCTCATCTCCAGAGCGCCTCCAGTTCGCCGTCGAGATCCTCGATCGCACGCTCCACGAGTGCGGGCAGCGAGTAGTCGACCGACTGCCGACCCGCGCGGCCGATCACGCCGCCGACTCCCGGTGCATCGACCTCGAGTTCTACGTGCGACCCGAGTTGCGACCGCGCCGCGCGCGAGAGGCGGTCCAGCAACTCTCGATAGCCGGGGTCCGTGCGCAGCTCGAGCACCTGGTCGTGTGCACGCAGCCGGAGCTCGTCGACGAGGGAGCGCTGCGCCGCGAGCCGGAGCTCACGTCCGCGGCGGCTCGCGAGCGCCCGGCGACGGAGTGCTGCCTGCGCCGCTGCCCGCTCGCCTTCACGACGGCCTTGCGCGACGAGCGACCTCGCCTCGGCCTCGGCGGTGGCCAGCTTCCGCTTGCACTCCGCGTCGACCTCCGCCTGCCGTCGCTCGGCATCGGCATCGGCCTGCGCCTTCAGTGCCTCGCGAAGCGGCTCGAGATTCACGCCGGCAGCACCGCCCAGAGCAGGCCGCTGCGTTCGAGCGGCTCGGGAAGCGCCCGACGCGCCTGCGCGGCGAGGAGCACGAGACCGACGTCGCCGCCGAGCTCGCTCCAGGCTCGCCGCACGCTCTCTGCGTCGCCTGCGACGACGACCTCGACGCCGGCGAGCGCGTAGCCGGCGAGCTCGGTCTCCTCGCCGATCGCGACGATTCTCATGCCTTGCCGATCAGGATGATCGCCACCACCAGGCCGTAGATCGCGATGCCCTCGGCGAGCCCGACGAAGACGAGCGAGCGACCGAACATCTCCGGCTTCTCGCTGACTGCGGCGAGCGCCGCGGCTCCCGTGTAGGCGACGGCGAACCCGGCGCCGATCGTCGAGCCGGCGACCGCGATCCCGGCGCCGAGCAGCGCCGACGACGAGCCGGCCTTGCCGCCGCTGGTGGCGGCGAGGGCCGGGTCGACGACCCCGAGCAGCAGGAGTGCGCCGAGCGCGAGCGCCGCGAGCAGCAGCACGCCGTTCAGGGCCAGCAGTCTGCGAAAGCCGCGCGGCGGCGCCTTGCGCAGCGCTGCGGTTGTCGCGACGAACACGACGACCACGGCTGGTAGAGCCCACAGGATCGAGTCGATCATCACTCCTCCTCGAGAGAGAGAACGGGAAGGCGCCAGGGCGCGAAGGCATGGCCCTCGCCGGAGAAGATCCGGGAGAAGAGCTCGTAATACTCGAGCCGAAGCGCCTGCACGGCGGTGACGAGCAGCTCGAGCGCAAACGCGACGAGGTTGCCGAGCACGAACACGAGCGCGGCCGCGAGATCGCCGACCGCTCCGCCCCAGAGCGCTCCGGCTGCTGCGAACACCACAGAGCCGAGTGCAGCGTGCATCATTCCGAACGCCGCGAGCCGCGTGAACGAGATCACATTCGAGGCGATCCGGGTCACGGCGTCGAAGAGCTCGATTCCCGCCTGGGCCACGGCTGCGGCGCCGCGGCCCGCCTCCACCGCGAGTCCGAGGCCGAGCAGCGCAAGCCCGATACCGCCGACGATCCCGCCGACGATCTCGAGCGCGAGCCGGTGCCAGTAGAACCCGCCTGCGACGATCGCCGCGCCGACGAAGACCGTCAGGCCGGCAACGCCGGACTGGCCGAGGAGCGCCTCCGTGAGGCCGCTCTCCCGCCAGCGGTTGACGATTCCGAAGACGTAGCTGACGACGAGCAGCACCGCTCCGACCGCGAGCGCAACGAGCAGCAACGGCACCGGCCGATCCAGGGGATCGAGCCACAGCCGCGGGACGAGCCCGGTCGGGCCAAAGGCCTCACCGTAGAGCAGCCCGAAGCACGCGCCGGAAAGACCGGCTGCGAACGGGATCGCCCACAGCGACCGGAAGGCGGCGAAGCGCCCCCGGCGGCGGCCGCGCAGCCAGAGCGCGAGGAGCGCGAGCACGAGCCCGTGCCCGACGTCGCCGAACATCATCCCGAACATGAGGACGAACGTCAGGGCGGTGAACGGCGTGGGGTCGAGATCGCGGTAGCGGGAGGTCCCGTACACCTGCACGAGGGGACGAAAGGCCCGCCCCAGCGGCGCCGGCTGAAGCAGCGTCGGCGGCTCCACCCACGTGGGCCGCGGCAGCTCCACGACAGCCGAACCGACGGCGCCCAGCCGCTCCCCGACCTGCCCGAGCGTGGCCGTCGGCTCCCAGCCGATCCAGGCCGCGAAGCTGCCACGGTCGACGGCGAGCCGCGCCCGGCGGTCGAGCTCGGCTTCCCCCGCCAGCAGGTCGCGCCTCCCCGCCCTTTCGAGCGCGTTCACATCCGGCGGTGAAGAGAGAAGCGCCGGGGCGAAGCCCGAGCCCACGCCGGCACGGTCGAGCCGGCGCACCGCTTCGACCTCCTCTCCCTCCGCCGGCGGCAACGTCCCCACCAGCTCGACGCAGCCGGCCTTTGCCAGCTCGACGAGAACCTCTCGCATCCGCGCGCGAGGGCCGACGACCGCGACGCGGCTCATGCGCGCCGGGAGCGCAAGGTCAGCAGAGCGCATCCAGAACCTCCCGCGCCGGCGCAACTCCGCCGTGCGCAGCAACGGCGAGCGCGGCGATGACTCGCACGGCGTCCAGCGCAAGCAGCACCGCCGCACCGACGACGGGCGCCCGGTCGGCACGATACGAGCGCACCATCAGCTCGGCATCCGACTCCACCGCCCGCCACCACGCCAGGCCGGCCCGCCATAACTCGGCAGGCTCGTCGATCCCGGCGAGCGACCACGCGGCACGCGACGGCAGTCGCGCGCGAAGCTCGCCCAACGTTGAGGCTTCGTACCAACTCGTCCCCAGCCCCGAGCGTCGCACGAGTGCGGGATCGACGAGGCGATGAGCGACGAACAGCTCTTCGGCGAGCAGGACTGCCGCAGCGCCCGCAGCCCACACTCTCGCCTCCGCCACCTCCGCGGCGACACGCCGCGCCCACGCGAAGCGCAACGCCAGAGAGATCTCCTGCGGCTCGTCTGCACCCGGATCCCCCCAACTCGAGCCCGCGAGCAGCACCCGCAGCTCCTGCGGGCTCTGCACCGCCGCCGCCGCATCCCAGACCGAAGTGAGCACCCCCAGCTCGAACGGCGCGAGCAGCGGACCGCCCGCGAGGTACGCGAGCCTGTCCTCGATGTTCACGAGCTCGAACCAGGCCGCGAGCGTCCGCAGGCCGGCGGCGCCGCCGGGCGGCAGCCACGCGGCGAGCACGCGCAGCTGCAGGAGCGTGCAGCGTGCGACGGAGCGCTGCGCCTCCTCCAGCGTGCCGACCGCCGCCGCCGGACCGTAGGCGGTGCCCGACAGCGTGGCAACTGCCTCCTCGAGCGATGCTGCGTGCGCAAGCTCGAGCGCGGCGGCGGTGCCGAGGCGATGGTCGAGCAGCAACCGCGCCTTCACGCTCCCTGCAACCCAAGCCGCGCTCATGGTGCGGTCTCCAGAACGCGCACGAGCACTTCGGTGACGAGCGCGGGCAACCGCTGCTCACCGGTCTTGCGGACGGCGCTCGCGTCGGCCTCCGCGCGCAGGAGGATTGCGTCCGCCTCCACCTCGGCGGCCTGCAACCCGGCCCTCAGCGCCTCGTCTCTCTCTGCCGCCGCCCGCTCGCGTGCCTCCGCGACGATCTGCTGCGCCTCCTCGTCGGCCTCGTGCAGCCGCCGAGCAGCCGCTGCATCGGAGCGTTCACGCAACGCGGCGACCTCGTGCTCGATCTCGTCGAGCGCGGCGAAAACGGGAGCGAGCTCGGTCGCGGCCTCCCCTCCGACCGCAGCCGGGACGCCGGCGCTGCGGCGGAAGCGCTCGAGAAAGCCCGCGATCGGCCCGACCGGACCGTGCCGCGGCCCCAGCGTCGCTGAGCCTGGTTCAGCCATCTCTCCTAACCAGAGAGCATCCACGCGACTCGTGTCCGCGCCATCCGAATCGGCCGCGCTCTCTCCTGCGGGCTTCCCGCACCGAAGGAAGGGTCAGCAGGTCCCCGCACGAGGGCTCAGGCCCGTCGCGGATGGGCGAGCCGGCCCAGGGCACGAGGATCGAGCCGCGCCGCATCCCACGGAAGGAGGTGCTCCGACGATCGTCCTGATGCACGTCGCCACCGGCGCGCTCGCGGGCTCCGCGACCCGGTCACGCCGCCGCGCGGCCGCGCTCGGGCCGCTACTGCACCTCGCCTGCGACGTCGTGCCGCACGAGGACATTCCCTCGCGGACGTTCGAGACCGCGAGCGGCGTCGCGGCCGTGCTGATCCTGGCGTGGCGCCGCGGCGTCGACGCCGCGACCGTAGGCGCTGTCGCTGCGTCCGCTCCGGACCTCGAGCACATCCTGCCGCTGCCGCGCCCGCGCGGGCGTCCGCTCTTCCCGAGCCATCGCTGGGCGCGTTCCGTCCCTCTTCGCGGCGTGCCCGCATGGCTGCAGCTCGCGCTCGCAGTTCCCACGATCGCTGCGCTCGCGCGCAGGAGCTGACATGCCCGTGCAGGCGGGGTACCTCGCGCTCCAGCGCTGCGGCGCCCTCGACGGCCGGGTCGAGGCGGCGCTCGAGCTGCTCGAGGAGCCCTGCCGCGTGTGCCCGAGGCGCTGCCGGATCGACCGCAGACGGGACGAGCACGGCCTCTGCGGCATCGGACGCCATGCCGTCGTCGCATCCGCCTTCCCCCACTTCGGCGAGGAGACCTGCCTGCGCGGCAGCCACGGCTCGGGCACCGTCTTCTTCGCCGGTTGCAGCCTGCGCTGCGTCTTCTGCCAGAACTTCGACATCTCGTGGCAGGCACGCGGCGAGACCGCCCCGCCCGAACGGCTCGCGGCGATCATGGTCGCGCTCCAGCAGCTCGGCTGCCACAACGTCAACTGGGTCACGCCGGAGCACGTCGTCCCCCAGCTCGTCGAGGCGATGCCGGCAGCGGTAAGGCGTGGCCTGAAGGTGCCGATCGTCTACAACACGAGCGGGTATGACGACCCGGCCTGCCTGCAGCTGCTCGACGGGATCGTCGACGTCTACATGCCCGACTTCAAGCTCTGGTCGCCGGAGCGCTGCCGCAGGTACCTGAAGCGCGCTGACTACGCCGGCGTCGCGCGAGCGGCGATCGTCGAGATGCACCGCCAGGTCGGCGACCTCGTGCTCGACGAGCACGGCCTCGCCCGGCGCGGCCTCCTCCTCCGTCACCTCGTCCTGCCGGGCCTGCTCGACGAGACCGAGGCGATCCTCCGCTTCGTCGCCGAGCAGCTCGGCCCAGGTACCTACGTCAACGTGATGGCGCAGTACCGGCCCGCCGCACGTGTCGGTCGAGGACAGTACGGCGAGATCGACCGGCGGCTCCACTGCGACGAGTACGAGCGTGCTTGCCACCTGGCGGCGCAGCTCGGGCTCCACCGGATCGACCGGGAGAGCCTCGCCGAAGGGCGGCGACTCAGCCGCGCAGCTTGACGCCCGCCCGGTCGAGCTGCAGACGATGCCTTGGCCATCACACGCCCTCCCGGCTTGGTCAGGGCTCGTAGCCGATCGCACCGACCCGGGCTACGCGTCGAAGCGCACGCTCACCAGGTCGTCGACGTCGACGATCGCATAGTGCCCGGCCGTGACCGGCCCGGGGTTCGCGATCCGCGAGCGCCCGATCGCGTCCAGGCCGCGCGCCTCGTGGATGTGCCCGCAGAGCACGAGGTCCGGTTGCGCCTCTTCCACGAATGCGCGAATGACCCGGCTGCCGACGTGCTCGCCGCTGCGCAGGCGGTCGCAGACCGTCTCGCTCGGCGGCGCATGCGGGCAGAAGATGGTGCGGCGGCAGTTGCGCACGTCGGCGACGCCAGCCTGCACACGCCGCTCGAGCTCCTCGTCGGCGAGCTCGTAGGGTGTGTGCAACGGCGACAGCGGCGCGGCCGAGACGCCGAACACGCCGACATCGCCGAACGCGAGGCCGCGACCGTCGAGGGCGACCCCGAGCGCGTCCAGCCGCGCGTCGATCTCCGGCGAGTCCATGTTTCCGGCAAGCGCCAGGAGGCGAGGCGCGAGCTCTCGCCAGCCGTCGATCGCCCGCGCCGCGTCGTCAGGGGTGCCCGCCGTCGTGATGTCGCCGCCGACGACGAGCAGGTCGACGTCGCCGATCTCTTCGAGCGCGCGCGGGACGGCGTCGAAGCGGCCGTGGACGTCGACGAGGTAGGCGATCCTCATCGCGCAGTCGAGACGCAGGCGCTACGCGGGGACGCCGAGCCGTTCGCCCAGGTACGCGACGAAGCCGTCGAGCGTCGACAGGCGCGGATAGTCGGCCTCGGCGATCTCGACGTGGAGCTCCTGGTCGACCGCGATCACGAAGTTCAGGAGGTCCATCGAGTCGAGGTCGAGCTGGTCGCGGAAGTCGACGTCGGGCTTGATCGCCGCGAGGTCGGCCTCGGGGGCGATCTCGCCCAGCATGCGTAGGACGGTGTCGCGGATCTCGTCGGTCGTCATAGGTCTTCGGGCTCCTCGAGTAGGCGCTGGAGCGCGTTGAGGAACGCGCCCGCGCGGTGGCCGTCGGTGACACGGTGGTCGGCTGCGAGCGTCGCCTGCACGAGCGGGCAGGGCAGGATCTGGCCGTCCGAGATCCAGGGGCGCTCGACAAGCCGGCCGAAGCCGACGATCGCCACCTGCGGCGGGAAGATGATCGGCAGCACGCTCTCCGCGCCGCGCTCGCCGAGGCTGGTGACGGTGATCGTCGGGTCGGACATCTCCGAGCTGCGCAGCGACCAGGCGCGGGCCCGGGTGACGAGGTCGCGGAAGTTCCGCATCAGCTCGTCGACGTTCTGCTGGTCGGCGTCGTGCAGCGCGGGCGCGACGAGGCCGCCGCCGCGGAGGAAGATCGCGACGCCGAGGTGGATCCCCTCGCTCTGCACGACCTGCTCGCCCTGCCAGGTCGCGTTCAGCTCCGGCACCTCCCGCAGCGCGAGCGCGACCGCCTTCAGGAGCAGTACGCCGTGGAGCAGCCGGTCCGGGACCGGCCGCCTGAGGTTCTCCTGGGCGAGCCAGGCGACCACGCGGCTCATGTCGATCGTCTCGCTGAGGTAGAAGTGCGGCACCTCGCGCTTCGAGCGGGCCATTGCGGCCGCGATCGCCCGCCGCATCGCCGCCTGCCGTTCGCCGGCCTCGGCAGGAGGGGGCGCCGGAGCGGCGGGAGCGGCAGGAGCCGGTGCAGGCGGGGCAGGCGGAGGCTGTGCAGCCGCCGCGGCGGCCGCCTGCTCGATGTCGCGCCGCTGGATCCGGCCCCCCGGGCCGCTGCCCGCGATCGCGGCGAGGTCGACGCCGAGCTCCTCGGCCAGGTGCTTCGCCGAGGGCGAGGCGAGCGCGTGCGCCGCCTCCGGCGCCGCCGCCGCGGCGGGCGGAGCGGCCTTCGGCACGCGCACCTTCTCGGGCGCCTTGCCGTTCTCGCGGATGAGCGCGAGCGGCGTCCCGACCGGCACCTGCTCGCCGGGCTCGACGAGCAGCTTCTCGATCACGCCGCTCGTGAAGACCTCGACCTCGATGTCGGCCTTGTCGGTGTGGACCTCGGCGATGATGTCGCCGCGGGAGACGACGTCGCCCGGCCCCTTCCGCCACGCGATCAGCCGGCCGGCGCTCATGTCCGCGCCGAGCGCAGGCATCACGAACTCGGCCATCAGATCGCCATCTCCCGCACGGTCGCGACGATCCGCTCGGCGTTCGGAATGGCGGCGTCCTCGAGGTGCTTCGCGTACGGCATCGGCACCTCGACGCTGCAGATCCGCTGCGGCGGCCAGTCGAGCAGGTCGAATCCCCGCTCGGCGATCTGCATGCCGATCTCGCCGGCGAGGCTGCCGGTGCGCCAGCCTTCGTCCACGACGACGACCCGGTGCGTCTTCGCGATCGACTCGAGCACGGTGTCCATGTCGAGCGGCCGGAGCGAGCGCAGGTCGATCACCTCGGCCTCGACACCCTCGGCGGCGAGCTGCTCGGCCGCTTCGAGCGCCTTCCCGACCGAGCCGCCGTACGTCGCGAGCGTCACGTCGGTCCCCGCGCGCCGCACCGCGGCGCGGTAGAGCGGCAGTCCCCCGTCCTCGAGCTCGCCCTCGAGCGGATAGAGGATCGCGTTCTCGAAGATGAACACGGGATCGGGGTCCTCGAGCGCGGCAAGCACCATCGCGCGCGCGTCCGCGACGGTCGCCGGCGCCACCGCCTTGATGCCGGGGACGTGCGCATACCACGCCTCGAGGCTGTGTGCGTGCTGGCACGCGAGCTGCCGGCCGGCGCCCACCGTCATCCGGACGACGAGCGGCACGCTGAACTGGCCGCCAGACATGTACCGCAACGTGGCCGCGTTGTTCACGATCTGGTCGAGCGCGAGCATGCTGAAGTTGATCGTCATCACCTCGACGATCGGGCGCATCCCGGCGAGCGCGGCGCCGATCCCGGCGCCGACGAACGCGGACTCGGAGAGCGGCGCGTCCCGGACCCGCTCCGGGCCGAACTCCTCGAGCAGCCCCATGCTGACGGCGAAGGCGCCGCCGTAGCGGCCGACGTCCTCGCCCATCAGGAAGACGCGCGGGTCGCCCTCGAGCGCCTCCCGCATCCCGGCACGGATGGCCTCGCGGAAGGTCGTGGTCACGGCGCCACCGGCGTGGTCACGTGCTCCTCCAGCGTCTCGACCGGCTCCCACGGTCCTGCTTCGGCGAAGGCGACCGCCTCGTCGAGCTCCGCGTTGACCGCCGCCTCGAGCTCGCCGAGCGTCGCCTCGTCGATCTGCTGCTGCGCGACGAAGAGGTCGATCGGGTCGCGCGTCGTGCGCCACTGCTCGACCTCCTCCTTCGTCCGGTACAGGTCCGGGTCCGCCAGCGAATGGGCCCGGAAGCGATACGTCTTGAGCTCGACCAGGTGTGGACCGCCGCCGCCTCGCACCGCCTCGACGCCGCGCCTCACGGCCTTCTCGACCGCGAGCACATCCATGCCGTCGACGACCTCGGCCGGGACGCCGTAGCCGCGCGCCCTCAGCTCCATGTCGAGCTGCGCCTGCGAGCGCTCGATCGCCGTGCCCATCGCGTACAGGTTGTTCTCGTAGAGGAAGAGCAGCGGCAGGTGCCAGAGGGCCGCGAGGTTCATCGTCTCGTGGAACTCGCCCTCGACGACCGCGCCGTCGCCGAAGAAGCAGGCCGTCACGAGCGGATTCCCCTGCATCGCGTCGGCGAGCGCGAGCCCGAGCGCGACCGGCAGGCCCCCACCGACGATCGCGTAGCCGCCGTAGAAGCGGCGCGACGCGTCGAAGAAGTGCATCGAGCCGCCACGGCCGCCGCTGCAACCGGTCGTCTTGCCGTACATCTCCGCCATCAGCGCGCCCATCGGCAGGCCGCGGGCGAGCGCGTGACCGTGGTCTCGGTAGGTGGCGACGATGCGGTCGTCCTCGCGCAGTGACTGCATGGCGCCGACCGCGACCGCCTCCTCGCCGATGTAGAGGTGGAGGAAGCCGCGGATCTTCGCGAGGCTGTACAGCTCCGCCGCCTTCTCCTCGAAGCGGCGGATGCGCAGCATCTCGCGCAGGAGGAGAAGGATGTGCTCGCGCTCGAGCGCCGGCGCGACCTTCGTCCGCGCGGGGCTCACTCCTCTCCCTCCAGGGTCGAGACGTCTCCCTCGGGCAGGCCGAGCTCGTGCGCCTTCAGCAGGCGGCGCATGATCTTGCCGCTGCGGGTGCGCGGAACGGTCTCGGCGAACTCGATCTCCTTCGGCGCGACGACCGCGCCCAGGTGCACACGCGCGTGCGCGAGCAGCTCGCGCTCGAGCTCGTGCGACCACTCGAAGCCCGGCTTCAGCGTGACGAATGCCTTCACGACCTCGCCCGCGACCGGGTCTGGCTTGCCGATCACGCCCGCTTCGGCGACGGCCGGGTGCTCGAGCAGCACGCTCTCGACCTCGAACGGCCCGATCAAGTGGCCGGACGTCTTGATCACGTCGTCGCCGCGGCCGACGAACCAGAAGTAGCCGTTCGCGTCGCGTCGCGCCAAGTCGCCGGTGAGATACCAGCCGCCGCGGAAGCACTTCGCGTACCGCTCGGGCTCTCCGAGGTACGCGCGGAACATCGACGGCCAGCCGGGCCGCAGCGCGATCTCCCCCTCGGCGCCGGGCTCCTCGACGAGGTCGACGCCGCCGTCGGGGCGCCGGTGGACGAGCGTCGCCTCGATGCCGGGGAAGGGGCGGCCCATCGAGCCGGGCCGGATCTCGAGCGCCGGGAAGTTCGCGATCATGATCGCGCCCGTCTCCGTCTGCCACCAGTTGTCGTGGAACGGCAGCTCGAACGCCTCCTCGCCGAAGACAACCCCCTCCGGGTTCAACGGCTCGCCGACGCTCGCGAGGAAGCGGAGAGCCGGAAAGTCGTGCGCGTGGACGAGGTCGACACCGGCTTTCATCATCATCCGGATCGCCGTCGGCGCCGTGTACCAGACGGACACGTGCTGCTCCTCGAGGATCCCGTACCAGCGTTGCGCGTCGAACTCGGCCTCGTCGACGATGCTCGTGACGCCGTTCGCGAGCGGCGCGACGATCCCGTAGGACGTTCCCGTCACCCAGCCTGGATCGGCGGTGCACCAGAAGACGTCGTCCGGATGCAGGTCGAGCGCGAGCCTGCCGGTGACCCGGTGCGCGACGACGGCCTCGTGCACGTGCACCGCGCCCTTCGGCGTTCCTGTCGTGCCGCTCGTGAAGTGGACGACGGCGACGTCGTCCGGCGCCGTGGCGCCGATCGTGAACTCGTCGTCGGCCGACAGCATCAGACGCTGGTAGTCCTCGGTGCCGTCGACGCTCGTCGGGCCGTGGTCGTCGCCGACGAGCAGCACGTACTCGAGGTCGGGAAGCGAGTCGCGGAGCTGCGCCACCTTCCGCTCGTACAGCGTCTCGGTCGTGACGAGTGCCTTCGCCTTGCCGAGCACGAGCCGCGTCCGGATCGGCTCCGGCCCGAAGGCCGAGAAGAGCGGCGAGAACACGCTGCGGTTCTTCAGCGTCCCGAGCGCCGCGATGTAGAGCTCGGGGATGCGCCCGGCGAGCACGGCGACAAGGTCGCCCCGGCCGAGCCCGAGTCCCTGCAGGACGTTGGCGAAGCGATTGGTGAGGCCGGCGAGATCGCCGTAGGTGTAGTCGCGCGTCTCGCCGGTCTTGCCGAGCCAGCGGAGCGCGAGGTGGTCGCGCAGCGGCCCCGCAGCCTGGCGGTCGACCGCCTCGTGCGCGATGTTCAGTCCGCGGCCTTCCGGCAGCCCCTCGAGCTCTCCCCGCGCCCGCTCCCAGAAGTCCGCGGTCCGCTCGGCCTCATAGTCGATCAGGTTCGGCAAGACCGCCCAACGCGTCGGCTTGACGATCGGCGGATACGGCATCGCTCACCTCCCGGAGGGGTCCTCTCGACGATCCGTCCGGAAGGCCCGGCTCATCATCGGAGGAAGCGCCGAAGTGCCGTTCGGGGAACTACGGAAGCCCCTCGAGAGGTGGCCCCGCTCGTTCGCCGGACGTAGGTGGCTAGATCGGATCGTACCCGTTCGGCCCGTCGAGCGAAAACGAGTGGAGACCTTTCGAGAACATGGAGCTCCTCGCTGTCGACTGAAACAGACGTACGCTGGCTACTCGGGCCGGCTCGGAGCGGATTGCCTACTCGAGCTGTTTCGGAGCGACGAGGGCCGCGAGCACGGCGTCGCCCTGGGACAGCTCCCTCCAGGTCGCCTTCGCAACGGCGAGGGTCGCGAGCGCCGCCGTTGGGAGCTTCGCCTCGAGCTGCGAGAGCTCGGCTCCAGCCGAGGTGAGGAGAAGAGCGAGCTCCTGAAGGCCCGGGTTGTGCCCGACCAGCAGCACCGAGG
>Ga0335070_10003703_pt1 | contig 17883 bp, 13 predicted proteins | sample Lox_Sample_13_FD_206722 | JGI IMG/M metagenome (GOLD analysis project Ga0335070, IMG submission 206722) | Soil microbial communities from Loxahatchee National Wildlife Refuge, Florida, United States - Lox_Sample_1.3 | ecosystem: Environmental > Terrestrial > Soil > Wetlands | place: USA...
GAACGCCAAGCCGGTGATGGCCGCGATCCGCGAGTTTTTCGGCTCGAGCCAGCTTTCGCAGTTCATGGATCAGACCAATCCGCTGTCGGAGATTACGCACAAGCGGCGCCTTTCGGCCCTCGGGCCAGGCGGACTATCGCGCGAACGCGCCGGGTTCGAAGTTCGCGACGTGCACCCGACGCATTACGGCCGTATCTGCCCCATTGAGACGCCGGAAGGTCCGAATATCGGTCTGATTTCATCGCTTTCCTGCTTTGCACGAATCAATGAATTCGGCTTCATCGAGAGCCCTTACCGCAAGGTGGTGAAGGGCGTGGTGATCGATGAGGTCAAGATTCTGAATCCCGGCGACACCGATTACAAAGTCGGCGATATCGTGCGGCGCGTAGATGTGGAGAAGGCCAACCGCGACCTCAGCGCCAAGAAGCAGGCCGCTGAATACGAAGCCCATTGCGAATACCTGTCGGCGTGGGAGGAAGACAAGTACATCATCGCCCAGGCCAACGTAGAACTCGATGAGAAGGGCCGCATTGTTCCCGAGCTGGCCAATGCGCGCCAGGCGGGCAACTTCGTGCTCAAGCACCGGGATGAGATCGAATACATCGACGTCAGCCCGAAGCAGTTGGTCTCGGTGGCGGCGAGCCTGATTCCGTTCCTCGAAAACGACGACGCCAACCGCGCGCTCATGGGTTCCAACATGCAGCGCCAGGCCGTTCCGCTGCTCCGCGCCGATGCGCCCTATGTGGGTACGGGCATGGAGCATGTCACCGCACGGGATTCGGGCGCGGTCGTGCTGTGCAAACGCCCGGGCATCGTGGATTCGGTGGATTCCGAACGCATCATCGTCCGCGTCGAGGGCAGCGGCGCCCATGAGGGGCAGCTTTCGCGCGAGGTGGGCGCCGACATCTACCAGCTCACCAAATTCAAACGGTCGAACCAGAACACCTGCATCAACCAGAAACCCATTGTTTACCAGGGGCAGCGCGTGGCCAAAAGCCAGGTGCTGGCGGACGGGCCCTGCACCGACTCGGGAGAACTGGCGCTCGGGCGGAACGTGCTGGTGGCGTTCATGCCCTGGCGCGGCTGCAACTTTGAAGACGCCATCCTGGTCAGCGAAAAGCTGGTCAAGGAAGACTACTACACTTCCATCCATATCGAGGAGTTCGAAATCGAGTCGCGCGATACCAAGCTCGGACCAGAGGAGATCACGCGCGACATTCCGAACATCGCCGACTCGTTCCTGCGCAACCTGGACGAAAGCGGCGTCATCCGCATCGGCGCCACGGTAAAACCGGGCGACATCCTGGTGGGCAAAGTAACGCCCAAGGGGGAAACGCAGCTTACGCCGGAAGAAAAGCTCCTGCGCGCCATCTTTGGCGAGAAGGCGGGCGACGTGAAAGACGCCTCGCTGTACTGCCCGCCGGGCATTGAAGGCACGGTGGTGGATTGCAAGATTTTCTCGCGCAAAGGCCAGGAAAAAGACGAACGCGCCAAGGCCATTGAAGCCGAGCAAATTCAGCGCCTGCAGCGCAACCTGGAGGACGAGAAACGTATTCTGCACGACGAGCGCGCCAAGCGCCTGGCGTCGCTGCTGGAAAGCAAAGAGCTGCTCGCCGACCTGCACGACGAAAAGACCAACAAGAAGTTGCTGGCCAAGGGGACGCCGCTGACGCGCGACGTCATCGAGAAAGTCCGCTCCCGCGACCTGAAGCGCATGCGCCTGAAGGACAAGGACGTGCGCCTCAACGAGCAGATTGACGATATCGAGGAGATGACCTCGCGCCAGATCGCGGTGCTGGAGAAGATCACCGACGAAAAGATCGCCAAGCTGCGCAAGGGCGACGAACTGCCGCCGGGCGTCATTAAGCTGGTGAAAGTCTACATCGCCATGAAGCGCAAGCTCTCGGTTGGCGACAAGATGGCCGGCCGCCACGGAAACAAGGGCGTGATCGCTCGCATCCTGCCGGACGAAGACATGCCGTACCTGCCCGATGGAACACCCGTCGAGATCGTTTTGAATCCGCTGGGCGTGCCCTCGCGCATGAATGTCGGCCAGATTCTCGAAACACACCTGGGTTGGGCCGCGCACGCGATGGGGTTGCACTTTGCAACGCCGGTGTTCGACGGCGCGACCGAGCGCGAAATTAAGAAGCAGTTGACCGAAGCCAAGCTGCCCACTTCCGGCAAGACGCAACTGTTCGACGGCATGACGGGTATGCCCTTCGAGCAGCCGGTGACGGTGGGCTACATCTACATGCTGAAGCTGTCGCACCTGGTGGACGACAAGATTCACGCTCGCTCCATCGGCCCTTATTCGCTGATCACGCAGCAGCCGCTGGGAGGCAAGGCACAGTTCGGCGGCCAGCGCTTTGGCGAGATGGAAGTGTGGGCGCTCGAAGCCTACGGCGCCGCTTACATCCTGCAGGAGCTGCTGACGGCCAAGTCCGACGATGTGTACGGCCGCGCCAAGATTTACGAAGCCATCGTGAAGGGTGAAGCCGCCATCGAGCCGGGCGTGCCGGAGTCCTTCAACGTGCTGATTCGCGAGTTGCAGTCATTGTGTCTGGATGTGGAGTTGATGAAGAAGCCGCGCGAAGTGACCATCGACACGGCGTTGGCGGCAGATTGATTTCAACGCCGAGACGCCGAGGCGCCGAGAGATTCCAGGTTCCTGAGTTCTCTGCGGCCTCGGCGTTCTTCGCGTCTCGGCGTTAAGAGTTTTTTGGGTTTTCTAGAAAGATCTGGAGGTTATTTTGCGATCCTCTCCGTACGATAGAGCCAATATGATTGCGGACTTTGATTCCATACGCATCAGTCTTGCGTCTCCGGAAAAGATCCGCAGTTGGTCCCATGGAGAAGTAACCAAGCCGGAAACCATCAATTACCGCACCTTCAAACCGGAGCGGGACGGCCTGTTTTGCGCGCGCATCTTTGGTCCGGTGACGGACTGGGAGTGTTTGTGCGGCAAGTACAAGCGCATGAAGCACCGCGGCGTGATCTGCGACAAGTGCGGCGTGGAAGTGACGCTGGCGCGCGTGCGCCGCGAGCGCCTGGGCCACATCGAGCTGGCGAGCCCCTGCTCGCATGTCTGGTTCTTCAAGGGGCTGCCCTCCCGCATCGGCCACCTGCTGGATATCACGCTGCGCGAACTCGAGCGGGTGCTCTACTTCGAAGCCTATGTCGTGGTGGAGCCCGGCGAGGCCACCGGCCTGTCGAAGGGCGAAGTCATCAGCGACGAACGGAAACGTCAGCTCGATCAGGACCCAACGACCGCGGGCAAGTTCATCGCCATGATGGGCGCCGAGGGCATCAAGGAGTTGCTGAAGAAGGTCGATGTCGAGTTCCTTAGCGAAGAGATTCGCGAAAAGATGAAGACCGAGGCGTCGCAGCAGAAGAAGCTGAAATTCGCGAAGCGGCTGCGCGTGGTCGAGTCTTTCCGCAAGTCGGGCAACAAGCCGGAGTGGATGATTCTGGACGTGATCCCGGTCATTCCGCCGGAATTGCGCCCGCTGGTTCCGCTGGATGGCGGAAGATTCGCCACCTCCGATCTGAACGATCTCTATCGCCGCGTCATCAACCGCAACAACCGCCTCAAGAAGCTGATTGAGCTGCACGCTCCGGACGTGATCGTGCGCAATGAAAAGCGCATGTTGCAGGAGGCCGTGGACGCGCTGTTTGACAACGGCCGGCGCGGACGCGTGCTGCGCGGCGCCAACAACCGCCCGCTCAAGTCGCTCTCCGACACGCTCAAGGGCAAGCAGGGACGCTTCCGCCAGAACCTGCTGGGCAAGCGCGTGGATTACTCGGGCCGTTCGGTGATCGTGGTGGGACCGGAGCTGAAACTGCACCAGTGCGGTCTTCCCAAGAAGATGGCGCTCGAGTTGTTCAAGCCGTTTATCTATCATCGCCTGGAGCAGCGCGGCCATTGCACCACCATCAAGCAGGCGAAAGAACTGGTCGAGCAGCAGGACCCGGTGGTGTGGGACATCCTCGAAGAGGTCATCAAAGATCACCCCATTCTGTTGAACCGCGCGCCCACGCTGCACCGCCTGGGCATTCAGGCGTTCGAGCCGGTGCTGGTGGAAGGCAAAGCCATCAAAATTCACCCGCTGGTTTGTACGGCATTCAATGCGGACTTTGACGGCGACCAGATGGCGGTGCACATTCCGCTGTCGCCGGAAGCGCAGATCGAGGCCTCCACGCTGATGCTGGCGTCGAACAACATCCTTTCGCCGGCCCACGGCGGACCGATCGCTGTTCCCACGCAGGATATGGTGCTGGGTTGCTATTACCTCACCAAGTCCCGTCCGGGCACCAAGGGCGAGGGCCGCACCTTCGCCTCAGCCGAAGACGTGCTGATCGCGCTCGAAATGGGCGAAGTGGAAACGCTTACTCCGGTTAAGTTGCGCTACACCGGCAAAGTCATCGAGCTGACCAAGGCGTTCGACAACCAGAACGTGCTCCATACCGAGCCGGCTGAATACGTGAAGCAGTACATGAGCACTACGGTCGGCCGCGTGATTCTGAACGACCATCTGCCCGAAGACATGCCCTTCATCAACGGCTTGTTGAAGAAGAAGGGCCTCGGCCAGTTGGTGCAATACTGCTACCTGCGATTCGGGCTGCAAACCACCGTGCAGATGCTGGACGAGATCAAGAATCTCGGATTCCTGTACGCCACGCGCGCGGGGATTTCCATCGGCATCGACGACATGGTGGTGCCGGGCGAGAAGCAGGGCCTGGTGAAGGAAGCCGAAAAAGAAGTGGTGGACGTCGAAAACCAGTATCAGGACGGCGCCATCACGCACGGCGAGCGATACAACAAGATCATCGAAATCTGGTCGAAGGTTACCGAACGGGTTTCCGATGAAATGTTCCAGGCGATGGAGGAGGACGACCGCACCGGCCGTTACCTCAATCCCATTTACATCATGGCCGACTCCGGCGCGCGCGGTTCCAAACAGCAGATCCGCCAGCTTTCCGGCATGCGCGGCTTGATGGCCAAGCCGTCGGGCGAGATTATCGAAACTCCGATCACCGCCAACTTCCGCGAAGGGCTGAACGTGTTGCAGTACTTCATCTCCACGCACGGCGCCCGCAAAGGTTTGGCCGATACGGCCTTGAAGACGGCCGATTCCGGCTACCTGACGCGCCGGCTGGTGGACGTTTCGCAGGACGTGATCGTGGCCGAAAACGACTGCGGCACAACCGAGGGCATCTTTGTCGAGTCCATCATCGAATCGGGCGAAATCATCGAGCCGTTGCGCGACCGCATTGTGGGCCGCGTGGCGCTCGAAGATCAGCGCGACTTCGAAGGCAACCTGATTGTCGGCGTCAATCAGGAGATCACCGAAGAACTCGCCGGATTGATTCAGGCGGCGGGCATCGAGCGCGTGAAGATTCGCTCGGTGCTGACGTGCGAATCGAAGCGCGGCGTTTGCGTTGCGTGCTACGGGCGCAACCTGGCGACCGGCAGGCTGGTAGAGCGCGGCGAGGCGGTCGGCGTCATCGCGGCGCAGTCCATCGGCGAACCGGGAACGCAGCTCACCATGCGCACGTTCCACATCGGCGGTACGGCAACGCGTGTTTCCGAGCAGTCCACGCAGGATGCCAAATCCGACGGTTTCGCGCGGTTCCTGAACTACGGCGTCACCACCGTGCGCAACAAAGCCGGCGAGCTGATCGCCATGAACCGCAACGGCAAGATTGTGGTGGTGGACGAGAAGGGCCGCGAAAAAGAGCGCTACGACGTGGTATACGGCGCCAAGATTCTGGTGGAAGACGGCGCTCCGGTACACACCAACCAGATCCTGCTCGAGTGGGATCCGTACACGTTCTCCATTCTGACCGAAGTCAGCGGCACGGTGCACTTCAAGGACCTGCAGGAAGGCATCAGCATGCAGGAACAGGTGGACGAAGTCACCGGCATGTCGCAGCTTGTGGTGGTCGATTCGCCCGATGAGAAACGGCAGCCGATGATCGTCGTGCGGCCGGAAGCGGGCGCAGGACGCGGCGAAGCCAAGAAGTACCTGATGCCGACGCATGCGCACCTGATGGTGCGCGACAGCGAAGAAGCGCATGCCGGCGACGTGCTGGCGAAGATCCCGCGCGAAACTACCAAGACCAAGGACATCACGGGCGGTCTGCCGCGCGTGGTGGAATTGTTTGAGGCGCGCAAGCCGCGGGAAACGGCGGTCATCGCCGAGATCAACGGCGGCGTGAAGTACGGCGAAGTAACCAAGGGGCAACGCAAAATCTACGTGGTGGGTGACGACGGCGAGCAGCGGGAATATTCTCTGCCGCGCGGCGTCCACATCAACGTGCAGGAAGGCGAGAGAGTGAAAGCGGGCGAACCGCTGATGGACGGCCCGCGCAATCCGCACGACATTCTGGATGTGCTCGGCGAAAAGGAATTGCAGAAGTACCTGGTCAACGAGATCCAGGAGGTCTACCGGCTGCAGGGCGTCAACATCAACGACAAGCACCTGGAAGTCATCGTTCGTCAGATGATGCGCTGGGTGAAGGTCGAGGACATCGGCGACACCGAATTTCTGCCGGAAGAAGTGGTCGACAAGTTCAAGTTCCGCGCAGAAAATCAGCGGGTGGTGGAGGCGGGCGGGCGTCCGGCGCAAGGCAAAGCCATATTGCTGGGCATCACCAAGGCTTCGCTCTCCACCGATTCGTTCATCTCCGCCGCTTCGTTCCAGGAGACCACGCGTGTGCTCACCGAAGCCGCCATCAACGGCAAGGTGGATTATCTGCGCGGCCTCAAAGAGAACGTCATCATGGGGCGGCTGGTGCCGGCGGGAACCGGCATGGAGTACTACCGCCAGGTGAAGATCGCGGGCGAGGATATTGTGGAAGAGCCCGTGGTGGAGCCTTCGCCGCTTGAAGCGATACCCGGGTACGACGAGGAGACGCGTCTGCAATATTCCGGCGGCCTCACCGAAGAGCCGGGCGAGGAAACGCTGGCCGAATAATTCCTTTCATCCTTGGGGAAGGAAAGGCGCCGGGAGGCCCGCAAGGGTTCTTCCGGCGCGTTTTTGTTTGGCGCGGGAACGAAAGTAAGATGCCGGAGGTTCGCGAAAATCTCCGGCGTTTTTCTTCCTGCGGGCCCTGACAGGTCTCGCGCCCCCCTGCCATCCCTTAAGGAGTGTTACAGTCGAGTACGATAGGTACGGTCTCGTGCAGGCCCAAGCAGCTCTTCGCATCGTAACCTGCCCCACTTTTCTCCTTGGGCGGGCTCCAATTTGTGCAAAATAACAGGAGGCTGCCGCTCACTTTCACTGTACCCCCAAATCCGCCGCCCACAATAGAGCCCTGGCCACCTGCCGGAGGGTTCCCGCCCGTTACATTCCACCAAACGTGATAATTCGCGTCGGGTGTGCTCCCATCCGGGCAGCAACCGGTGCACCCGCACCATAGATATCCGCTCGGCGAGTAGCCTTGACTCGCATGGCATTGGCTCGAGCCCCCTGGCGCGCAAAGGACATTCGTGAGCTGTGCAAACATGCACGTAGAAACACCGAATAACAAAACGAGCGTTTTCATTTGCCCCTCCTGTGTAGCTGCGGCGTCTGGGCCAGGAATTCGGTCAATCTAAGCCGCAAGTCGTCCTCGTTTGGAAACGTCTTCATAAACATACCCATAAGTTCGGCGGAGCTCCTGCGACGCTGGTCGAACTGATCGATGTCTTCAAGATTCATAGCGGGTTTTTCGGGGGTGTCTAGAATCCCTTGCAGATAAGCGAAGCGTTCCGCTGGCGCGCGCTTTAGGAGTTCGGTCACGACTGATCGGTCCGCATCGCGCCAAAGGTTCATACGCTCCAGGTTGTGGATGGTATCGGGCCCGATGACGCTACCGTCGTCAAAGACCACCGAGTCAAGAGACACCACCACTTCGGTCTGCATTCGGTATAATTGCGATGTCTTCGCCATCTCTACGGTGAGGCCCGCGTGATCCGGGATTGGTGGTGGTGCCAGAAGGCTCGGACGCATAGGGATATTCAACCCGCCAATGGGGGTGATTAGAGCCATTTCTTGCGGTAGTATCTTCGATTGAAGTCCTGCCACATGTCTGACACCTCCGCCCGCGGTGTCTTTGAGATCCAAACGGACCATGATTACCGTCAACGCGGACGGGCTTCGGTTCTTAACGATGACACTGTAAGGGGCGATCGGTTGCAACAGGGAAACTGTGCTTGCACCGGCAAAGGCCGTGAGTGCATTGGTGAACTGTTCGGAAGATCCGGGGAGCATCTCGACCTCACCTCCCGGAAAATCGACGTAGGTAACACGAGTTGCGGCATTCATGACGGTCGCCGCCGCTACGAAGACGAACGTAGCGATCCTCCTTTTGTCCATTCTGTCTCCTTGTAAGTGACCACTCAGAGAAACTGCCTCCGCTAGTCACCCTATGTTGGGCAGGAACCCTCGAAATGTCAAATGAACACTATATTAAGATCTCTAACTATGAAGATTAACGTTTTAGATCTCTAACTATTTGATTTCGGGAAAACTGAATGTGCGAAACAGAAACCTTGAGTTCCGAACCCGGTAGTGCACTCAGGGGCGGTATTCCTCTTCAGAGCAAGTGACGCCATGGCCGGCGAGGATTCGGTAGCCCAGCAGCGTCGTTTCACGGTGGAGACACCGAGGAATTTGAAAGACTTCTCGCCCTTTTTTTGACGGGCGTTGTAATTGAATCACCGCGCGACCCCCAAATGCACGCCGCTATCGACCGTTATCAGTTCGCCGGTTACTTTGCTCGCGCCTTCCAGCAGCCAGACCACCGCATCGGCCACTTCTTCGGGCATCACCACGGCTTTGAGCGGAGTGATGGCTTCGTAGTTTCGCTTCTTGGCTTCGTATTCCGGGCCCAGCCCGCCGGTGAGCCACCGAGTTTCCACGAAGCCGGGGCACACGGCATTGACCCGGATCGCCGGACCGAGCGCGCGTGCGAGCGACAGTGTCATGGTGTTCAAAGCGCCTTTGGAGGCCGCATACGCCACCGACGATCCCATGCCCGTGATGCCGGCGATGGAAGAAACGTTGACGATCGCTCCAGCCCCTTGCCGGCGCATTGCCGGAGCCACCGCACGGATCATTTGGAAGGACCCGATGACGTTGACTCCGAAGATCCGCTGGAAATCGGCTGCGTCGAGCGCGTCGAGGTTCTCGTGCGGCGCGAACTTCGTAGTGCCAGCATTGTTGACCAGCCCATCGATCCGGCCCCACTTGTCGAGAACCGCTTGGGCGAGCCTGCGGCAATCTGCGTCGGAGGAAACATCGGCCTGAACCAGGATCGCCTGGCCGCCGGCTGACTCACAAGCTGCGGCGACTTCGCGCGCTTCCTTCTCGCTCTTCGTGTAGTTGATCGCCACCCGCGCGCCCTTGGATGCGAGGCGCTGTGCACAGGCCGCGCCAATGCCCGCTGCCGATCCGGTCACGATACAGACGGCGTCCTTGAGAATCATTCAGACCTACTGTTTCGTCCAGATCGCCTCGATGTCGATTTCGACACCGGGGAAAGCGCGCGGAGTGAGCAGGCCTTGCGAGACGAAATCGGGTGCGGCATATTCGCCGCTATTGTCCAGCCGGTAGACCTCGACCGCCCGTTTGAACGGGTCCACAATCCAATAGTCACTGACGCCGGCGCGGGCGTAGTCATCTACTTTCTCCGAGCGTTCGACATTGCCCCGCGGGGTGGATAGAACTTCGATAACCAGTTCGGGTGGCTCACCCACCTCGAAGTAGCGCTTCGGTTTTCGTCTTGAGACGATCACGTCTGGCACGCGGCTCTGAATCTCGCCGTGAGATTTGGGCGGGCGGGGGATAAAAACGCTCAGCGTGGAAACGACGCAGGCGCCGAACGGCTGAAGCTTGACGAACAATAATCGATTGAGCCGGTCACAGATTTCCTGATGTTCCATTTCGGGTGGTGGCACGAGCATCGCGCTACCATCGACCACCTCCCAGCGCCCCTCGTCAGGAAGCCGCTCGAAGTCCGCCCTTGTGAGCACGAGAACGTCCCGCATCGTGGCGATCATCACTCCATGCTAGCGCTCAGCAGCAGCCAATTCCACGCCACGCTAAAATGAAGCTCTGGTGACCCCTTCGACAACCTCACGCCGCCCTTCGCGGCGGGCGTATCTGCTCATCACGGGATTTGCTCTCCTTCTGGTGTTGTTCCCGTTCCTGTTCTGGTACCAAACCTGGTTCGGGCGCAAACTCACCGATACGGAGATCACGGACTACCTCGCCAACGCTGCGGCCAAGCCGCGCAAGGCGCAGCACGCGCTGGTGCAAATTGGCGAGCGGCTGAGCCGCGGTGACTCGCGAGCGCGCCAGTGGTATCCGAAAGTGGTCGACTTGAGTGCGAGCGGTAACATCGAGCTCCGCCAAACCGCAGCCTGGATCATGGGGCAGGACCACACCTATGAACTGTTTCATGACGCGCTGCGCAAGCTGCTCACCGATTCTTCTCCCATGGTGCGGCGCAACGCCGCTCTCTCGTTGACGAATTTCGGCGATGCCGCGAGCCGCAGCGAATTGCTGGCCATGTTGCGGCCGTATTCCATCCCGTCCCCGTTGCCTGGGGCGGTGAAGTACCGGTTGAAGTTGGGCGAGTATGTAAACCCGGGCACGCTCGTCGGCCGCGTCGGGACGGCTGAAATCCGGTCGCCGCTTCCGGGCGAAGTGCTGGCCCTTAACGAGCGCGACGGAGCAACCGTCAGAGCCGGTGAGACTTTGGTTGAGCTTTCCCCCGATAAAGAGCATGCATGGGAGGCTTTACGCGGGCTGCTCCGCGTGGGTCAGAAAGCCGACCTGGAGGACGTGCAACGCTACGCCCGGGGAGTAGCGGGCATGCCGGACCGGGTGCGCCAGCAGGCGTCGCTGACGCTACAGGAGATCGAGAGCCGGGGACAGTGAGGTGCCAGGTGTCACGTGCCAGAAAACCTAACGGCGCAGATGCCTTGGCTTTCGATTTCTAGCGCGCGGTTGAACTTTGCGGCGCAGATTTCCCAGGTGATCGTGGCGGTCAGCTCTACGATCTCGTCGTGTGAGAAGTGCTGCCTGACGGTTTCGAACAGGCTCTCCGGAACCAACGTTGCCGTGGTGATTGATTCTGCGTACGCAAGCGCGGCGCGCTCGCGCTCGGAAAAGATCGTGTGACTCGCCGGATCAGTCAGCGCGCCTAGTTCCTCCAGTGTCACGCCGTGGACTCTGCTCCAGGCAGAGTTCAATTCGATTCAAAGCCCGCACCCGATGAGCGACGCCACCCTGACGTTCACCAGGTCTACTAACCTACGGGGCAGCAGGCCGCTTGCTTCCAGGCCGTCCCACATGCCGCGGTACGCGCGGAAGATGGAAGGCCGTCGCGCCAGCACAGAGTGGTTCTCGGGCAGTGCACCGTAGCGCTCCTCTAACTTGTCGTAGACAGCGCGCACATCGGCGGGCATATCGCTACCCGCGGGTGGGACTCTCGGCATGCCTCTCATTATTTCAAAGGCGCGCGTTCAGCCGCGCGCAGGTAACGGTTACCCGATGCCAGCCAGCCACGTGCCGCTTGCAGTTCCTCCGCGGCCAAACCATGGCCGGTATCGGTCCAGTGAAGCGATACCTCAGCGCCTAACTCGCGCAACAACGCCGCCAGGCGTTCCGTTTCAGCCGCCGGTACGATCGGGTCGCGGCGCCCTGCGCCGATGAAAACCCGGGACGCCGCGAGATCGGGGGGCTGGTCCGGCTGAATCGGCACCATAGGCCGGAACAGAATGGCTCGCGAGATCACGTCTGGGCGGAGCAGCATCACAGCCACGGCGATGTTCGCGCCGTTGGAGTAACCGGTCGCGACTACGCCCGCCGGGTCAAACACGTAGGCAGCCGCAGCCGCGGTGACGAAGTCCCCCAACTCGCCGGCACGAAACCTTACGTCCTCCTCATCAAAGACACCCTCCCTCAGGCGGCGGAAGAAGCGCGGCATCCCGTTCTCCAGGATTTTGCCGCGCGGGCTGAGAATGGCGTCGCCGGGTGCAATGGTTTGAGCGAGTGGAATCAGGTCAGATTCGTCGCCGCCGGTTCCGTGGAGCGTCAGAATCGTGGTTTTCGAATTCGGGTTCGTTGCGGGAACGAACCGGTGGACGAAGCTCAATTCCATTATCATCACAGTGTACGCGCTATGAGCACCGTCGAACGCCTGACCAGCAAGACGCCCGATCATCCGGCGGTCCGCGGCTTTCTGCACCGGCCCGAGACGGCGCCGCGAGAGGCCCTGGTGCTCACGCACGGCGCGGGATCCAACTGCGGCGCGCCTTTGTTGGTTGCTCTGGCCGACGCGTTCAGCTCAGCGGGCATCCTCGTGCTGCGCTGCGATCTCCCCTTCCGCCAGGCTCGCCCGCACGGCCCGCCTTTCGGCAACGGCGGACAGGATCGCGCCGGGTTGCGCCGCGCGGTCGAGGTGCTAAGGGAACTTGCTTTGCGCGACGGCACTCCGGTTCGCGTGTCCATGGGCGGACATTCCTACGGTGGCCGGCAAGCCAGCATGCTCGCGGCCGAAGATGCGTCCATTGCGGAGCGACTCCTGCTCCTGTCGTACCCTCTTCACCCGCCGGATAAGCCGCAGCAACTGCGTACCGCTCATTTTCCTAAAGTGCAGACGCCCGCCCTGTTCGTTCAGGGCTCACGCGATCCGTTCGGCTCTTTGGATGAGCTGCGCGAGGCGCTGCGTTCGATTCCCGCGCGCACCCAACTGCTCGCGATCGAAGGAGCCACGCACGATCTTGGGCACGGCCGCCATGGCGTCGCGTCCCAGGCCCTGACAGCCTGGATCGACTTCGCAGGCCTGCGGACCGAGGCGTCCTAAGACAGCACACATGGCGCTCATCCTCGCTGAATCCGAAGTACGCGCCCTGGTGGCCGTTGCGGATCTGGTTGACGTGATGGAGCGTGCGCTGGCTTCCTTCTCGAGCGGCCAGGTAACCCAGCCCGTGCGCGCCTCCGTGGATACACATCACGCATTCTTTGGCGTGATGCCGGCATACGTTGGCGCGCCTCCAGCTCTGGGCGCAAAGCTGGTCACCGTGTTTTCCACAAACGGAGCGAAAGGATTGCCCGCACTCTACGCCTCCATCGTGCTGCTCGATCCGGAAACCGGTGCGCTCGCCGCCATCATGGATGGCCGCTACATCACCGCCGCGCGAACAGCCGCGGTTTCCGCGGTGGCGGTCCGGCATCTCTCGCCCTCGGACGCTCAGGTGCTCGCCATTCTGGGGTCAGGAGTTCAAGCGCGCAGCCACGTCGAGGCCCTGTCTCGGATCAGATCGTGTCTAGAAATTCGCGCGTGGAGCCCAACGCCTGAGCATCTGGCTCGATTTGTTTCCGACGCTCATGCCCTCGCCGAGCCACCCGTGCACGCTGCGGCGACTGCTGAGAAGACCGTGCGCGACGCGGACGTGATCGTGCTGGCGACCTCATCGTCAATCCCCGTCCTCCAAAGCGACTGGGTCTCTCCCGGTGCTTTGGTGATCTCGCTCGGCGCTTATCAGCCGCACATGCGCGAGATGGATCCGGCGCTCACCGCGCGGGCGCGTGTGATCGTGGATTCGCGAGCTGCCGCGCTGGTGGAAGCGGGCGACATCGTCCAGGGAATTCGCGAAGGGCTCTTCACACAGGCGCATATCGCCGGCGAGTTAGGCGAAGTCGTCCTGGGGCGCGTTCCGGGCCGATGTGCGGAGCACGAGGTTCTGATCTTCAAATCGCTGGGGATGGCGGTCGAGGACGTGGCCGCGGCCCAACTGGCGTACACCCGCGCCGTGGAACGGAGAATCGGCCGGGAAATTTCACTTTGACCGCCGCCGCGCCCCGATCAAACTCAAGCCCTTTCGAACAGGCCACGTGCACGCCCGGAAAATCCGGAAAGATGGGGAATGCACAATTCTGTACAGAACGCCCGAAAACTCTTTCTCCCGCTCATACAGAAATCGGATCTGCCCGTCACGCCGCGCAATGAGGCCGCGCACTGCCGCCACATCTTCCTCGCTGAGCGTGTGTCCCGCGCGGAACTCAGCGGGCAGCGGGCGTGGCACGTACACCGTCGCATGGCTCGGCGCCAGTTCTTTTTCGGGTCGGCTCTTGGTGTAGTAATACACCGCAATCGAACGCCGGGAAAGCTGCCTCTTATCTGCCGGGAGTTCAATGCGCTTGAAACCGTGCCAGGAGTTCTCGGTAGTTTCAAAGATCACGCAACGGTTCGCGATCGGAACGATAGTCCGCACCGCGTCTTCCTCGGGCGGCAGCCAGGGATTCACGTGTAACTCCAGCGCGCCGCCCCACTCTTCCTGCCATTCGGGATTGAGGAAGACGATGAGGTTGAGCCTTCGATGAAGCTGCGCGGTGGGATGGTAGTTGAAGTCCACATGCGCATCGAGCTCCTGCCCGTGCAGGTTCTCATGCGTGCCCCCGCCCACGTATTTCGGATCGTAGATCAAACCGGAGATGCCAGTGATCTGGCCCACAAACTCCAGAAACTCGCGGCTGCGCAGCATGGCATCCAGACGCGCGTAAGCGGGGCCGAGTGCCGGCAGATTCTGGAACACCGCCTTCCCGCCGACCTCGCCCATCTCGTTCCGCGCGTGCTCCCGGTCAAATGCGGGGAATTCCGCCATCAATTCACGGCAGACGTCAGCGGTCAGAAATGAGTCGATCACCAGATGGCGGAAGGGAGCGGCGGACTGAAACTCGCGGCGGAGTTCGCCGGCTCGTCCGGAGACATTGGGATGCATGAGTGGCAGCACGGTCAATTGAATATTGTAATGGCGGCTGAGATCGGGCTGCCGGTTGACTCGCCTTCCTGCCGGTGCTATAAAACAGATGGAAAAGTCTGAAACTGCGTCTGAGAGCAGCCCGAGGGTGATGTTGACCCGACGGAGGTAGTTTATGCCGACTGAGTTAGTCTGGCTTGGCGGTATCCTGGTAGTTGTCGTCGGCGTCCTGGCGTTTTTCCTGATTCGACGGCAAAAACCCTCTGAGCCGCCGCATCTTCGCTGGTAGAAGCCGGATTCCTCTTGATCGGGGGTGGTTTTCGGACCCGCGCCGAGACCTCGCAGGGCACTTTCATTTAAAATTGGAAGTACACAAACGGGATGTTAGCGTCCACGCCAAACAGTTCCACGACAAAAAGAAGCATTCCCAGACAACTGGCCGCTACCCAACTCGGTGCGCGTTCAACGGCTTCCAGTAGCGGGACGCGCTCTTCAACAAGAGCCACGACGAGCCCGGTCCCCGTCAGCATCATTAGCGCCGGCTCGATTGGCCACTGTCCTCGCGGTATCTGAGCCATCCGGCTGATGACGAGCGCGGCATCGTGCACGCTGCCCGCGCGAAAGAATACCCATCCGGTGCAGACGAGAACGAAAGTCAGGACGGCTCGCGGCACATCGAAGAACGTCCAAGTGCGCTCGCGGTGCTTCGCCTGTCCAAGGAGACGTTCCAGCGAGAGCAGGAGGCCGTGGTATCCGCCCCAAATGACAAAATTCCAGTTGGCTCCGTGCCAGAGCCCGCCCAGCAGCATCGTGATCATCAGGTTTCGATACGTCTGCAGCTTGCCGTGCCGGTTCCCGCCGAGCGGAATATACAGATAATCCCGCAGCCATGACGACAGCGAGATATGCCACCTTCGCCAGAAGTCAGTCATACTGACAGCCAGATAGGGCTGCCGGAAATTGACTGGGAAGTGAAACCCCAGCAGGCGCGCAAACCCGATGGCCATGTCGGTGTAGCCGGAGAAGTCGAAAAAGATCTGCATGGCGAAGGCGAAAACCGCGCCCCACGCTGCTGCGCCGCCCGGCTGGCTTGCCACGGAGCCGAAATAGCGGTCTGAGACCAACGCGAAATTGTCCGCGAGGGCGACCTTCTTGGCCAGCCCCAGCGCCACCAGAAACCCTCCGCGTTTGATGTCTTCCGAGCTGGGTGCGTGCCAGTCATACAAATCGCGGAAGAAATCTCGCGCGCGCACTATCGGACCTGCCACCAGTTGCGGGAAGAAAGCGATGTACAGAGCATAATCCAGCGGCTTTCGGATGGCCTTCTGCTGGCCCCGATAGACATCTACCACGTACGAGATGCTCTGGAACGTATGAAAACTGATGCCCAGCGGCAACACGATATCGAAGTAGAACCGCTGGTGCGGGAGGCCGAGAAGCGCCGCGATGTTGGACGCCGCAAAATTGTAGTACTTGAAGATCGCGAGAAATCCCAGGTTGGACGCCAGACTGACAACGAGCGCCCATCTTCGGTGACGGCTCTGTTCGATCCAGATCGCCGCCAGATAGTCGATCGTCGTCAGTGTCAGAAGCAGCGGCGCGAACTTCCAGTTCCAGCTCATGTAAAAGAAGTAGCTTGCCGCGAGCAACAGAGGTATGCGCACCTTCACAGGCGCCAGATAAAAGCAGGTAATCGTGCAAAAGAAAAAAACGAAATAAGAGACGGTGAAGAAAAGCATGATCGCCTATTGCGAGGAACTTCCCGTGCCCAGCCGCTGTATTAATGCTGCGGCCAGCCGGTTTGAAAACAGGACACGTCCCGTCCGGTTCATATGAAATGTGTCGAAGAAAAGCTCCGGCTTCTCCAGATCATCGAACAGATGCTCATCCAAAACCGTGACGCGCGGATCTCTGGAGGCCTGAGCGGCAAAACTGTCGGGCCCCTCGGGCCAGGAAAACGGAATGGCAAATGGGTGATAGGGCAGGGAAACCAGAACGAACCTGGTGCGTGTGCCGCGGTACCGTTCCATGATTCGCCCCAGCCAGACGTTGCGGTACGCCCGTTCCAATCCACGTACGGACCACCGGCGGTAATGCGTATTCATCTTCATCTCGGCCTGCACTTGAGGGCTGACGCCCGCGGGAAAGTGAAGCGTATCCGTCGCCCAATCCATCCAGAGCCCGCTCAGGTTCTCCGTCCTGCCCGGATAGTTATAGAACGAGTCCGCACACGCGGTGCGGCAGTCTTTCACGTGTTGCATCCGCTCCGCCGGATCGCGCAAAAGTTCGCGCAGATCGCGCCGGTACACCAGGCCTTTGAACAGCGCCTCGCGAAACATCTCGAGTCGTTTCAGCGGCGTTCGGAAAGAGGACGAAAATTCCGGTATGTCCGCCAGTCCCAGGCGCGCGATCACCCAGTGAATATCGATATCGCGATCGGCGCGAATGACTTCATCATCCACGTCGGCGTAGCCGCGAAGCGGCAGGACAATGACATCGAACCGCGTGCGATCCGGGTCGAGATCGCGGACCATGTAATACCAGCAGCGCATGGAGGACCCGCCGACTGCCGCATTGAAGAACTGCCAACCGGAACGCGCACCCGCCGCGTCGGCAACCTGTGCCGAGAAGCCCTCGCTTGCCTGCGAGTCGCCGAGCACGAGAACAGGATGTGGTCTTGTGAATTCCTGTTGCCGCCCGGCGGCAAGAATGGCTTCGAAATTCCCGGCGCTCGAAAATGGTTCCAGATACCGCACATAGAACCTGGTTCGGAACATGGCTGCGTCCAGCAGGAAGACTACAGCCAGAGCCGAAACGCCCAGCAAAAGTATCTTCCCCAGCGCTTTCCGGCCGGGTGCGGCCCAGAACCCTGCCGGCGCTGAAGCCGTCGTGTCTCGGGATAAAGCTTCCGTCGGCATCACAGCCTATTCTAATGTGACGAAGCCTCCCGGTGCCTCACTGGATCTCGCGCAAGCTTGACGCTGTTGCTTCCTGCGATATACTCTCGCACGCATGATCCTGCCACAAACGTACGGCGCCGCTCTGTCGCTGATTATCCTGACTATGCTCTGCTGGGGCTCGTGGGCCAATACTTTCAAGCTCGCGGGCAAGTGGCGCTTTGAGTT